>Ga0209602_1000301_pt1 | contig 48176 bp, 31 predicted proteins | sample COGITO_mtgs_1205_3_FD_184810 | JGI IMG/M metagenome (GOLD analysis project Ga0209602, IMG submission 184810) | Pelagic marine microbial communities from North Sea - COGITO_mtgs_120524 (SPAdes) (version 2) | ecosystem: Environmental > Aquatic > Marine > Epipelagic ...
AATTAATGATATAGAATTTTTAAAGTCAACAATTAAAGATGTTTTATCTATCGTGTCTTATGACGCTTATAATTGTGCCAATTTGAGCTCACTTTTAGGTGTTTCTATAACGGATAATTCGAATATTCCTATAGTGATTATGACAGGTCATTTAGATTATAATGGAAATAGACTTTTTAATTGTGATAAACCTATTTCTGTTAAGGCGAATAATTCAAAAGTACAGGATTGGAATGGTCATTGTTGGATTGAATGTGGAAAATATATTCTTGATGTTTCTATATTCAGAACTGTGTATTTTGGAGAAAACTTCCCTGAAAAAATTAAAAAACATATAGTTTCAAGATATGGAGAAGGAAAAGGAGCTATAATGATTCCTAAAGATTCAATTAATGAATATGGATTTGAATACACCCCACGTTTTGCATTGGATGATGAGCAAATAATAAATGGTTTAGTAAAAGGAATAAAATTAATATAGGTATTATATCTTCTTTTCTTTCACTTTTTTCTCTAAATATTTTAAATACCAATCTCCAAAAATCAAATTAGAATCTACACCATTTACAATAAAGTTATTAATTTTGTGGAGTGTGCATATTTCTCAGTATATATAATTGGAATCTGCACACCCTTTTATTAATTCATTTAATTTAATATTAATTACAGAATACGTTTTTTGATGTATATTATTTTCAGTTTTGTCTAAAATTCTGAAATAGTCTTTTTTATGTCTACTGAAAAGGTTTCTACTACCTTGTATGTATTTTACCCACGTAGTATTTTGCTTATAATTATTTAGTTTTAATAATTCTTTAGAAGATAAATTTTGACCTTTGTTATCAATATCTAAAATCAAAATCTTTTTAAATTCTTCTTTTAAAACTTCGGCTAATTTTAAGTAGGTACTTTTTTTTAGTAAATCTTGACAGGTATAAATATCTAATTTATTTATGTACTTACTTTCTTTGCTCTTAATTTCTAATCTACCAGTATTAATATTTGTGTACTGTGGAAATTGCACACCTTTTGCATAAAATTTAACTCTCTTGTAATTATTTTCTTCTCCTTTTGGGTTTGAATTAGAACTTATTTTGCTAAAACTTAAATTATCACTTGAATTTATAAATTGATTTCTTTCTTGATAAATGGCATAAGAGATTAAATCTTTAATATTAATAGAGCTTCTAAAGTTAACTCCAAACTCTATATTAATTATTGACAAATCAGTTATTGGTAAATTAAAAACATCTTTAATTTCTGTAAGTATATTAATACAATTAACTGCTTTAAAATCGTTTGCGTTGTGTAGGTTTTCGTTGAAATAATAATGAGGTTTTACAAGAATCTCTAATTTTGTAAAAAAATCATTTTTTGTAAAAAAACAGAATAAAATTTCTTTGTAAGATTTTATATAAGTTGCTTGTTTAATAAATTCCTTTTCAATGATTAACTTATTCTTGAATTTTTCATTTTTTGAATACATTATTAATAAAGGGTTTTTAAATAACCTCTTTGAATATTCAGAATCTTTGCACAGTATTTTTAAATAATCTATCATAAAATAGTATATTTGTATTAAGGGTATGCGTTGCCACAATTACCCAAACATTAAACAAACTAAAAGAGGACGTTGAACATCCTCTTTTTTTTGTTTCTATAAGTTTTTAATTAAAGGTTCTAAATTTCTTGTGAAGTAGTTTTCAAAATAATAGACTGTTAAACACTCTTGATTATCTTTAAAAACAAACAGTATTATATGCTGATAACGACCTCTACAACCCCAATAAACATTTTCTCTATTGGTTGGGAATAATCCTGTTAAATTAGGTTTAAACCATTTATTTTGTATTCTTTCTTGACACCAAAACAAAGGTTTTGATTTTGCAAAATATCTACTTTCGGAAATATTAAGTTTACTTGAAAGTTGAGGTTTTAAGTTTTCTGAAACTAAAGAATAATGAACAGTTGTTTTAAAATACTTTGTAGCCTTGTATTCATATTTTATTGGTTGCGTTGCCATATTATTAATGTTTAAGTTTAATAATGGCATTTTCTATTTCAGAACGCTTATAAAATATTTTTCCTCCACATTGATACTTTGTAAGAATACCCTTCTTACTCCAATTGTGAACACTTGAGAGGTCGATTTTAAGTAATTTAGATACTTCTTGACGTGTTAAATATTCCGTAGGTTCTTTTGGTTGGTAAAATTGTTTTAATTCTTGTAATTGATTTTTTACACTGTTGATAATTGTGTTTTGAAGTTCTTCTAGTGTAATACTAATGAGTTGTACTTGTTGCATAAATAGTTTTTTTAATTGTTTGCAACAAATAGAAGTTAGGTTTTTTTTAGGTTTTCCCTAAAAAAGTTTAGATCAATTTATTCAGTTGGATTATAACCTATTAAAATAAGTTTATTCTTTATTTTTTTTACAGTACTTTCAGTTTTTAGAGGATTGTTTTTTTGTGAAACATTTTTACTGAATATTGGGTTTAGGTAGGATTGCATTACTTCTCTTTTCTCGCCAGTTATCCCACTGATTACTGACGCTAAAGCATTGGTAGAAAGATTAAAAGGCTCTTTTTCTTTTAAAAAATCTAATATTCCTAATTGATGCAACATAATTATTTTTTCTGTTCCTTTAGGAGCGCTAAAATCTAATTCTTTTGGTAATCTATCTAATTTTATTTGTAATTTTTCAAGAATAAACTCCTCTATTTTTAATGATTTGGTTGCTCTACTTCTTTTGATTTCGACTTGTCGCTCAATATATTGCGGTTCTTCAACCCAATTACTACTTTTAAGTTCTTCTTTTACAATTTTTGATAGTTCTTCTTCTGTTAGATTTTTTGATAGTTCTTTTTCTTTTAGATTTTTTAATAGTTTTTCTTCTCTTTTTACAATTATTGATAGTTCTTCTTCTTTTACAATTTTTGATAGTTCTTCTTTAGTTAGATTTTTAATGTATTTACCTTCAGATATTCTTTCTTTTAATTCATTTATCAAAAGTAAAATGAAAGAATTTTCTTTACAACCTTCGTTTTCTCTTAAATAGAAAACTAAAGAATTATTGTAAATTCTTTCAAAATGTATAGGAAGATTTGTTAATTGACTTATTATCCTGTTTATTCTTATTTCTTGCGTTGCCATTTAATTTATTTGATGGTTAATGATTGAGTTTTTTTGATTAATTTGTTCTTTATGTTTACTTTGATTTTTTCTTGAAAATGCTAATATACTCTCTATTAATTCTCTTCGTTTATCTTGCTGTCTAAGATTTACTCAGCAATTGTGTTTAGGTGAAATCCTCCAAACTTTTTAACCTCTCGTATGTCTCGCTTATTGATTCCCCTCGTTCTGCGGCTTTTTGTAGTGTGGCTCTCCAATAATCGGGATAAGACATTAGCTCTCTTCTTTGGTCTATTGTCAATGTCTTCTTGTTCGTTGATTCTTCTTGCTGTTTCATAGATTTTATTTTATTCAATCTCAATTTTGTCAATTTCTTTCATTATTCTATCAGTTTCAGTTAAAGCAACTATAATTTTTTGATAGTGTAAAATATCCTCAAATTTTAATTCTCTTTCCTTTCTGTCTTTCAACCATTTTTGTGCTGGTTGATAACCTCCAATATAAAACTCCCAAGCCACTAAAGGCACGTTATTAAAGTATTGATTATCATTTATCCAAACTTTGCCTAAAGTGTCTGTTATAGCCTCATAACCAATATTGTTTTTGGTTAATTTTCTTGTAATTATATTGTCTCCTGTTTCTGGATAACTTGTAATATAGTTTTCTACGGTTTCACTTTCTAATAAATGAATTTCCCTAATTTCTTTACCTAATGTAGCCAACTTCCAAAAAGTAGTTTGATCTTTTGGATAAGGTACTCTAGGAAAATCTATTTTTAAAAATTCTTTGTATTTTTCTCTATAACTAGGGCTGTGTAATACTGCATAGATATAGTCTAAAATATCAATTGGTGCAAATGTGTTTGGTGTTTGCTCTTTTTCGTTAGTAAATGTTAGTACTATTTTTTTTGCAATTGCATCTACTATTTCTAGGTTGAGATTTGATATTCTTTCTGTTTGGTATTCTATGGTTTGTTGGTTGCTGTTTTCTGGGTATAGATATAAAGGATAAGTATTGCCGCCACCTCTTCTGTAAATATTTAAATCTGTCATATATTTAGAAATAAATGATAAGTTCCAAGGCATTGTTCCTACCGCCAAACCTTGTCTTCCAATAACTAAACCTATATTTTCTTTATTGAAAAAATTATACATTACTTTACCTCTAGGCATACAATGAAAACCTTTTGATTTTCCAGTAAAGTATGTTTTTTTAATTTCAAAAGGACGATAATGAATAGATGTTATATTGTCGTAATTGCAATTACTATCTATTAAATCTTTTTTTGCTAATTTTATCTTCCAATCCCTAACATCTTTTCCTAAATTGAATTTTATCCTAGCAGTTTCATCATCTAAACTTAAAAACTCTTCTATGGTGCTTATTACTTCTTCTTTGGTTTCGTGAATTGAAAAGTTATCTCTAGAAGTTGCAATACCAACACTATTTAATGGGAATAGTTTTTCTAATATTATTCCTTTGTTATATTTCTCTTCCGCTTCAAAGTCTTTATGCACCATAAAATAATTAGGTGCTTTGTTTGGTAGTTCTTTATAGTCAATAGTATTTATAGAATTATTAATTAAAAAGTCATATTTAAACTCTCTTTTACCAAACAAATCATAATGAAAAACTTTACCTAGTTCGTTTGCTTTTTTCTTACCAGTTTTTACAAAGATATTTATTGAAACTCCTTGCATAATATCAAATACATTTATGTCTGCACTACCATCTAGAGCAGTTTCTTTTTTCTTACTATTTCCGTGTAAATCTATGGTGTAAATTTTATCATAGGTTTTTAGTAGATTCCAACGCATCCCTCTAAATGTTGGGTTGTCTAAAAATCCGTGAGGGTTTATAAATGCTAAAACTCCTGTTCCATTTTTTTCTATATAATGTTGTCCATATCTTAAAAACTTTACATAATCATCATTTATCCATTTAGGGTTTCTTTCCTTTAGTTTTTCTTTACCTCCAGGCTCTTTTTTATAATCTTGCATTAAATCCATAATCCAGTCGCCTTTATTGGCACTTTCCCCACTGTAAGGGGGATTTCCAATAATACACATAACTGGGGTATCTCTTTTAATATGGTTTGCCTCGTTTGCTTCATTACTTAACCAATTGGCAAATAGCGTTCCTGTATCTGGGTGGTACTCCTCTAAACTATTGGTTAAGTATATTTTTGTCCGTTGGCTTTTAGTCGCTTTAAAACCTGTTTCTTTTAAAAGTAAATCTATTTGTAAGTGTGCCATTGCATAAGATGCCATAAGCAGCTCAAAACCGTTTAAACGAGGTAATAAATCATTCTCTGCATAACTACTCCAAATACCTGTTTGCCCTTTAAATCTTTTATACACATGTTTAATAACCTCTGCTAAAAATGTACCTGTACCAGTTGCAGGGTCTAATAATTGTACTTTGTGTACTTCTTTATCTATTTTTTTATAGCCACTTTTAAAATTCTTATTGGCAATGTCTGTTTTTACTTTTACAATTGTTTTAGAACTATCTGCCAAACCTTGTGGTAAATCAAATTCAGTTTTTAAAATATCGTCTACCGCTCTTACTATAAAATTAACAACGGGTGCAGGTGTATACCAAACTCCTCTGGCTTTTCTTAATTTAGGGGTCGTATTCTGCTAAAAAAGTTTCGTAGAAATGTATAATAGGATCTTCCATCTTAGTAGACTTTCCGTAATTCTTTAAAATATCTTCTACGTTACACGCTAAAAAGATTTCGGCTAAATTTTCTACAATCCATTTAATGCGTTTGTCAATATCGGGACCCGCTATATAGCCAAATAATTTTCTTAAAAAAGGATTTGATTTTGGTATTAGTTCTGCTGCTTCTTGTCTACTAAATGTTTCTAAAGTAGGATCATGTAAACGTGCTGCAAACATACCGTATGCAATAGTTTGTGCGTATACGTCTGCAAATCCTTTAGGTGTAATTTCGTGTATTAAAACATCTTTAAACGCAAGCATTTGCTCTTTAAGTGTACTATCTTCTTGATGGGTTTCATCACTAGTAAGTGCTTGTTCTATGACATCTGAAAGTAAACGAGCTTTACCTGCCATCATTTCTGCCAACCGTTTAGAACTTTTAATGGTTTGCCCTATATGAGTGGTAAAATCTTGAATAAGATTTGTAAACGTATCAAAGTTTTTAGGTATTGGTTTTATTTGATTATCTACAACCTCTGCAATAGCAATTTTAGTAATAAATTCACCATCTTGATAAAGATGAAAATCTATATAATCTGTAAAAATAAGATTGGTTAAAGAGGCTTTGTATCTATCAAACTGCTCTTTGTTTCCTGTTTTCTTTTTACCTAATAAATCTTTATCTCCAATGTCTTTGGCTTCTATAAAACCAATAGGAACTTCTTTTTTAGTAAGTATATAATCTGGAGCTCCACACGATTGTCTTTTCGGTTCGTTTGTTGCTCTGATATCTGGTAAAAGTGTTTCTAAAAGTTGTTGTAAGTCTCCTCTAAAAGTGTGTTCTGTGGCATTGCCTAGAGTGTATCTTTGGTTGAGGTTACCAATGTAGCCTGTTAAAGTCATTTTAAATTTAATTTTTCATATGCTCTCTAAAAGTAGTAATTAAACATCTTTAAATCAAATTAAATATTAAAATTACTCGAAAAATATGTTTAAATTATTGAACGGCTTTGTTTTTTATAATTTTTAAATCTACAATGTTTTTCTTTTCCTTTTTTCTTTTCTTACCTACTTTTTGCCAAATTTTTGCAAGTTGCAAACCATAATCTATCGGTTCTTTTCCTATATAGGTTAAAAACATTTTCTCTGTTTTATGGGCAGTAATATTCATCAATATAGGTGTTGGGTATAATTCTGATGCGTAATGATTTGAAGCAAAAGAACGCCTACAAATATGCGAAGCAACCAATTCATATTTTTGATACATTCCTGTAATGTATCTTTTCTTTTCTTCATCGAACTTGTTACCTTTTACAATAGTATCAATACCTGCTATTTTAGTAAGTTGTTTTAAATAACGATTAAACATTGCTTTACTACTGTCTATATTTTTTGAAAATGTTGGAGGAAATTCACCGTTTCTTTTGTCTAAAATTTCTTGAACTTCAAAATGTATAGGAATTTGAACTGTCTTTTTAGTTTTTTGTTGCGTTAAAACAATAAAATCAAAATCTTGTATATGTTCTATAAAACTTGTATTCATTCTTAATAAATCCGAAACTCTTTGACCAGTAAAACATCCTATTATTAACCAATCTTTTGCTATTTCGTGATTATCACTAACAAACTTTGTGTTTTTAATTTTCTCAATTTCGTTTAAGTTTAAAATTACTTTTGGCGCATCAATAGAAAACCCCATAAAATCCTTTAATTGACTATTGATTTTAAAACCATTTTTTTCAGCATCTAAACAGATACTTTTAACGAACTTTAAATATCTACCTATGGTATTATCACTTAATTTGTCAACCTCACTAAAATAGTCAATTAACTCAATCCTAAACCTCAAATTAACATCTGTTAGTTTAGTTCTAACTTTGTGATGTTTGTCAAATGCTTTTAATTTATTAACTATGGTTTGATATTTTTTTTGAGTTGCAAGTGTAACGCCTATCTTCTTTGTTTTGTCATTGGTTTTATACTTTAAATTTTTAATAAAGTATTCACCGTATTCAGAAATGTAGTCAAGTTCTACAACTTCAAATTTATTGAAATGTAAATCTATTTTAGATAGTAACCATACGCCATCTATTTCAACGCCTTTTGTATTTGCTTTGTTTACTTCATCTAAAATAAAATCTTTTAACTTTCTTAATTCAGAAGCAAGGTTTTTGTTTTTTGGTGTAGTTTGTTTGGGTTGGTTTGAGTCGCTCCATTCTTTAGGATTGATACTTAATGAAGTTTTACGCTTGTATGATTTATTTCTACCTAAAGATAAACGTAAATAAATTGGTGCGTTTTCTGACTTACTTTGAAGTTGATATTTTATTGTTGCCATTATTTAGAACATTTGAACATTCAAATATAATCAAATATAATAAGTTAGTCAACATCTAGTCAACATCTAGTCAACCATTTTAAAATACATTCAATTACTTTCTTTTTAAAAGTAACCAATAAAACAAAGGGATGCATTGATTATATTGAGAAAAACACCATTTTAAAGATATATATAAAAGTGTTAAAAAGAGGTGTTTTACTCTCGGCGTCTCCACTTTTTATTCCCAAGAATAATTTTTTATACTTGGGAATGTTTTTTTAGCTTAAAAGCTAAAATGAACCAATAAATGACTGGATGAGGCTATCAAACACACAATAATTAAGAAAAATAAATTTGTGCATTACATCAATTTATTCTATTGCTTTATAATCTTACCCGTGAACTTAAACTCTTTTCCATCTTTTAATATATATAAATAAATACCAGATTTTAAATTACTGACATCCAACAAATCTGATTGTTTAAGAAGAGCAGAAAAAACTTTCCTGCCTTGGACATCATACAACTCTAACTTAGGGCTATTAAATGTTTGAGATAAACTTACATTTAAGAAATTAGATGCAGGATTAGGAAAGACAATGAATGTTGATTTATTTATATCATTTACAGAAAGTGATGTTGTAGCATAGCCGGGATTCTGTGTAATGATATCTTCGTTTGTATTTGCTAAATCAATAAAGCTTTGAGGAATGGGAAATACTTCATTTTTTCCATTATCATAATTAGGCAATATTTCTGAAGCTATTTCAAAATGAATTAAATCAAAAAGTCGTTTACCTTCCCCCATGAACTCAGACCTTCTTTCTTCAATTATATGGTCCATATTAATATCAATTGAACTAATACTTGAGAGACCAGCTCTGTTTCTGACTTGATTTAGATAGACAGCTGCTTCATTATTATTTCCAATTCTTAAAGACGATTCAGAGCATAGCAATAATATTTCAGCGTACCTGATGAACTTCAAATCATTTCCATAAGTCAACTCAACAAAAGGAAGTTCCATCCCTCCTTGTCTTGGTAAATATTTTTTATTAAAATAACCGGAATGATTATAACCTTCAATAAAAAAAACTGTAGGGTTTTGCAAAGACCAATCAGATATATCCAATATGGATATTTCTCTCCTAATATCTCCAGAGTCAAAACTATTATAACTTTCTTGAGTAGGTATATTAAATCCGTATCCTGATTTAAATTCAGGACCTTCATAAATTCTTATACCAATGAAACCAGACATTACATTTCCTTGACTACACAAAAGGCAATCCCAAGTTGCAGTTAGATTGTCTGTACAATCTATATCAAAAATGGAAGAAGATGTTCTGTAGTTAAAAATATTTTGATAGTTAGATTCTAATGAATATTGCCCAGAGTTAATGATTTGATTTGTAACTGAATTAACTTCGTAGTATTGTTCGAGTTTCATATATGTTTTGGCTTTGAAAGCAAGCATGGTATTTTTATCAATTACAGTTCTTCCTGATGATGAAACCCCGTGATTTGTAGTGATTGAAATTCCTTCATCTAAAAAAGATAGTATACCATATAACAAGTTTTCTCTTTCGTATATTGAACTATTTGATAAAAAAGGATTATTATCATCATCGTATTCCATAATTTGAGGGTGATGTCCAAACCACTCAATTAAATTATAAGAATAAAAAGCTTTTAGAAAAAGGGCTTCGGCCAAATAGTTTGGAGAAATATTAGGGATAATACGCCCTTTTTCATAAGCAAATGAAGCCCTATTATAACCTGCAAACAAAAAGTTCCATATATCTTGGGTAACTAAGTTGGCCGAGGTATGTTGGAAATCTTCAATCGTTTTTAGTGCAATAAAATCAAGTTCACTATCCCCTCCTTTTCTAGCATTATCGGACGCTATCTCAGCAACCATTATAGCCCACGAATAACTTGTCAATAAATCTTGAGCTTTACCCAGCATTGTAATTAACTCATTTTCATTTGTTATTGGATTATCAAAAACGGTTGGATTTGGATCAAAAACATTAACTCCAATTTGTGAGAATGCATTGATACCTATTAGACTAATAAAAATTAAAAATAACTTTTTCATAATTAAAAATTTAGATGTAAATATAAATATATTTAATTAAGTTAGCTCTTACTAATATTATTTTGAGCTAAGATCAGTAATTTTTAGATTTAATCAAATCTCCACCAAAATAGTTCGACTTTACGCCTCTTGGCTCCACTTTAAAAAACCTCAATAAGCTAATAATGAGCGAATTGAGGTTTTATTATTTTAAATATCGTACGATTATTGTACGATTTAATTATTTTAGTCTTATTTCCATAAGAATTTTAGTGAAAAAAAAGTTGTTTTTTAGGCTTCATTTCGTGCATTTGGTACATTATAAAATATTGACTTTTTGAAATAACTTAATACTTTGAATTCATTAAAGACTGTTACTACTAATTAACAATATTCATTCTACGTCAAATACTTATAAAATAACTGTAAACTTAATTAATCATAAAAAAACCCAAACATTTCTGAATGGGTTCTTGATGCCTTATAAGAAAGTGTTTAGTTCTTGATAAACTTCTTAAAAGCAGATCCTTGATTAGTAATAAGTTTCATAATATAAATACCTTTAGATAAATTTTTGATATTTAATTGCTTTATTTTTTTTTCAAAAAACATAACCTTTTCACCTAATATAGAATATATTTCAATTGATTTTAACTCTTCTTCTGATTTAATATTTATTATGTCTTTTGAAGGATTCGGGAAAATAGAAAATTCGATTTTTTTTGAATCAACTAATCCTAACGTATTTCTCTCTACTATTACTTTTCTTAATTTTGGAATTGCAGACCGACCTAAACTGTCAGAAACAGAATAAACTAAGGTATATTCACCTTCAATATTATTGTTAATATTACCTGTAATTAAAATATTTTCAGAGATATCAATATCTTCAGAATTTACTGCATATGCCCCAGGGTCATCGAAAGACTCTCCAAGTTCTATTCTATACAGATCGTCCCCAATTAATGAAATTTTTGGATCATTAGGTGTATATCCAAATCCCTGTGGAATTTCAAAAGTCATACGCTCATCATTGTAAGGAATTGGTTCTCCAACAAAAGATAAGTGATTAGAACCTCTTGTAACAGTTGTTTTGTTACGCTTCATTGCTAAATAACTTTTTCCTTCACCCCATAACTCTATTCTAGTTTGTAAATAGATTTCATTTTTAAGAGCTTGTCCAGATAAACCATCAATGTAAGATGCGTCTGGTACTCTATTAGAAACTAAGGCTTTTAATTCAACTCTTGCTTGTGCTTCAATCCCAAAATTTGCTGCATACTCAGCTGCTAACAAGTGCATTTCTGCTACTCTCATATATACATAATCATCTTGTACTATTCTAGTAACACCATAACGTGTTCTTGCAGCATTGTAAAATTTACCTAGTGGCATTAAGTGCTCATATGTACCAGGAGCATCATTAAATTGTGTTTTTCTAGCATCGTTAGCTGGAATTGCATCAAATAATCCTTGATCCATAGATTTTGCATCCCCAAATGCTAGGTAACTGTATGCAAAGTAATCCATTTGACCCCACCATGAAACTAATCCTAATCCAATTTCATCGTTTAAGTCAACACCCCACATCCATCCTGGTGTACTTACGTCTGTAAATCCTCCAGTTATTTCTGTAGCACTCATTAATGCATAACCATCTATAGCTGCTTTAGCCAGGGTATAAGCTTTCGCATAATCTGTTCCTCTAGCTCCTAATACATAAGCATAGATTCCTTGTGCAACAGATTTGTTAATTTCAGTTTTGTTACTTCTCGTAAATCCGTCCAATAGAGCAATTGCTTCATTTAAATCAGATTCTATAAGGTCGTAAATTTCATCTGCAGTTCTAAGCTCTTGATAATAATCTCCATCGTGTAATAAAATGGGCAAGATTACTTCACTTCCATTATATTCATTTTGAAAAAATTGAGTCAAATAAAAATAAGAATAGGCTCTTAAAGTTTTGACTTGACCTAAAACTGATTTAGTTTGGTCACTTGAATCAATGTCACCACTATTTATTTTGTCGATTAAAAAATTAGATCTAGTTATTATTCTGTAATAGTAGCTCCACACTTGTCTGTTATCACCATAAGTGAAATCTTGTGTTGCTTGATATTCAGTAATAGATTCTCTATACCATCCATAAGTACTAGTACTTAGTGCCATATCACTTGATAACATGTCGCTAAATATATCATAAGACTTGTGACCAAAATCATCATGACCACTTGTACCACCTGAACCTAAAGTAAAAGTTAAATTTAAGATTTCTTGTAACTCCATTAATTCGTTATTAACGGTCATTGTTAATTTACCAACAGCGTCATTATCACCATCAGTAATTATATAAGTAATTTCCTCAATACCACTAAAATTATTACCAGGTTTATAGTTTAATAATAAATTATTTTCACTTATAGAAATTTCTCCAGGACCAGATGAAACAGCGTAAAGTATTTTTAATGAATCGACTTCTTCACCACAAAGATTATCAGGATCGAAATCATTATTTAATACATCAATTTCAATAACATTTGAATTTTTAAAAACAGTGTATGTGTCGTCTCTGGCAACAGGAGCGTCATCATGAATAGGTTCTATATTAATAGTAATTAAACCAACATCACTTTCTTCATAACTATCAGTAATTTTATATTCCAAAATCATTTCTCCACAGGCATTCTGATTAGGGGTGAAAATTAAATTACCATCATCATTAATTGCAACATTACCTTTATAGCTAGAAATAAAATTTAAACTATAATTTACAACAGTAACAATTTCTCCATCTGAATCAATATCATTTTCTGTAATATTAAAAATAAATTCATTGTCACTATCTTCTGTAACTGTAAAATAATCATCAACAATTATAGGTTTATTATTGTTCTTTATTGTTACTGTCCAATTTTGCGTAATAGTACCATCTTGACTGATAACTCTATAAATAACTGAATCTGTAAAATCATTAGATGTTACTTCACTCTCTTGAAGTTCATCATCAACTTTCACAATTGCACCATCTGAAACTGTAAAAGAAGGTATTAAAGAAGTAATATCTATATTACTGTATACTCTTAAATCTATTGTGTGTTCATCTAAATTAATGTTAGATTCTTCTATCTCATCGTCTAACGAAAAGGTTAAGAAGTCTGTTTCAGAACTTGTATTATTTGAAGCATATAAATTGGTTATTTCTTGTTGGGTTAATGCACGGTTCCAAATACCTATATCGTCAAGAATACCATTAAAAGGTTCATTTCCGTAAGCAGTTTCTCCAAAAATCATTCCTGTAAACTGATTTTGAGCCGAGAGGTTGATTTCAGTTGTTTTATCCAAAACACCATTCACATAGTAACTGTATGTTGTTTCAGACTTTACTACCGTTATCATATATGCAGTACTATTTAAAAAAGGTGAATATTCAAAGGGGTTTGCGGATAAAATATCCCAAGAAGAACCGCCAGAGGGGTTTGAATTCTTCCAGTGCGCCATATTCTCAGGTGAATTTTCGTGATTAAAAGTAAGACCTTCTCCGTTATGGGGAACTGTGTTGTAAATATTTTGCATAGTTTGATTAATATCGTTACAAGAGAACCAAAGATTAATTGCGTAAGACCCATAACCATTACCAAAGAATTCATTAGTTACCGTTATTGAATTATTTATTCCATCAAATTCATAGGCGCTATTATCATTTCCAAATCGGTCTTTAATTAGTGTAGCTCCATTAACCGTTCCATTATTTCCATTACCAGTTTCATCATTCGCATTACCATTGAATGGCCAATAGCCAACTAAACCGTCTGTTGGAACATAAGAGGGAACTTGTGCGTTTGTATTTGCAATACATCCAATAACAAATAAAGTAAATAGTATTTTTTTCATTTTATATTTATTAAGCTTAAAATCAAACAAATATACTATTTTTTTAAAATCTATTCTCCTTTGAATACGCTTACATAAGTATCTGTAACTTCTCCCTTACCGTCTAAAACGTCTATTTCAAATACTTTATCTTCAACAGGTTCTTTAATGTCAATAGATTTCTGAATAGGAACTACAAACTTTGCTAACTGTATATAATACTTTACAAAGTCAGGGTCAGATAATGATTGCATTCTATTGTTTAATTCCATTAAATTATCGTCTAATATTTCTGCAATAGTCTGCTTTACTTTTGTTGTTATTTTATTGGCACTTCCTTTTGGTCTGCCCTCTAAATTTTGCTTTCCTTTAAAACTCATCTTATTTTATAGTTGTTTACTATGGTTTTTAATAATATTACGCAAATGCACGGTTTATTTGCATTTATATATAGCTAAAAGCTAATTATCTATTAGTTTAACTTCATCTAATAAAATCTAATTATTAAAAATTAAAAAAAATCATTATTAATTAATTTGTATTAAAATAATAATCTGCCAAATCAAAGCCGTTTTTAAAAGATGTTTGCTCTAACACATTACTGACTTCAATTTTAAAACCTTTACTTTTTAATTTCTTTGCTTTGTTGCTCCAATTAGAATATTCTCCTTTATCAGGATACGCAATACAATTTCTTTTTTTAAGTGGTTTTAATAACTCAAATTTAAAATTGCTTTTACTACCCGTAGCGAGCCAAATAAAATCAGGTAAAAAAATGCTCATAATTATTGCAGTCTTTTCACTTTCTACAATAGCAATATTCTTCTGATAATCTTCATTGATTAGATGCAAACCAAATAGGCATTGAGAAAGGTTAAAATCAGGTTTTTTAATCGCATTATGTAGCCAATTGATATGATTGTAAGGTATCTTTACTCTTTTGCCTGTATGCTCATTGTATAGCATTATTTTTGCACATCTTATATGTTCTTTGTTATCAATTTGCCAAAACATAGTTGCATTTTTCCAACATAGATTTGTACCTGTTAAATAATAGTTCGATTTTACTCCCCTCTGCTCCACGGCATTATTCCCTAAAGTAAAATTTATTTTAGGAAATAATTTTTTGATATAATTTAGTTGTTATAATTTAGTTGTTATAATTTAGTTGTTATAATTTAGTAAAAATGATGAATTATTTAACATTTTACCTTTAAGACGTTAAACCTATTAAAAAAGAGCAATGATAAAGTATAATCCAAAAAATTGGTTCAGTTTAATTTTTGAGTTTCATAAAAGTGACACCCTTAGAAAGCTCATTTATATCCTCCTTATATATGGATTATATGTTACTTTAATTGTTTTTCTAGAATTACAATACACCAAATTTAAAAGCACCATAGAAATTCATTCACTATTAGGTTTCGTATTGGGATTGTTACTAGTTTTCAGAACAAACACAGCATACGACAGGTGGTGGGAAGCAAGAAAATTATTAGGTGCTTTAGTTAATACATCAAGAAATTTAGCTATTAAAATAAATATCTTTTTACCAAAAAGCGAAGCTGAAAAAAGAAATTTATTTTCAAAGCAGATTAGCAATTATTGTTACTCCTTGAAAAATCACTTAAGAGATAAAAAAAATATAAGTGAACTAGAGCTAAGCGCTGATTTAACAGATAAAGAACTTCATCCTATCAATCACATACCTAATTATATTGCTCAAAAAATCTATTCACTTACCAAAAATATGTATGATAAGGGATATATTACAGACAATATATACCTTACTATTGATGAACAGGTGAAACAATTTACTGATATCATAGGTGGGTGTGAGAGAATAAAGAAAACACCAATTCCTTATTCCTATAATATTTTTCTTAAAAAATTCATCTTTATTTACACCATGACTTTGCCTCTAGGACTTGCCACTCGATTTGATTATTGGTCTATACCTATTTCAGTTTTTATCCTGTACATCCTATGCAGCCTAGAAATTTTAGCTGCAGAAATTGAAGATCCATTTGGGGAAGACACCAATGATTTACCCGTAGATGAAATTTGCTTAACAATCAAAAAAAATATAAAAGAGATCTTATATTAATTAAAGATGGTTAAATCAGACCCAAAATAGTTCGATTTCACTCCCTTTGGCTCCACGATGAAGCGACCTGGCGCAACCAGGGATGAACACAAAAAAATCTGCCAAGCTTGCTTGAGCAGATTTTTAATTTTAAGACTGCTGGACTGAAAGGACAGCATACTGCATTTCCCGAGCGGGAGGCTAGAGAAAAACCAAAGGGTATTCCCGGCGTCTCCAGGGCATTATTCCCAAGAAGAATTTTTTATTTTTGGAAAGGTTTTTTTCTAAAAACAACTAAATCAGCCTCAAAAAAGTTCGACTTCATTCCAACAGCTCCATAATTTCTTTAAGCCTCAATTTTGTATTGATTTTTGAAATTGAAATAGACTCATAAACTCATTTTTAATATAATCCGAAAACAAAAAATTATTCCTTGCAAAAAGCATTTAATTTTAGCTATTTTGCGACTTGAAAAAAATAACCAAAATTAAACTCAACCAATGGACTTAAAAAAAATGTTTCTTGAAAGACCCGCTCACAATCTCAAATCTATTGATGGCATCAGAGCTATAGCAGTTTTATGGGTTATTATTTTTCACGTCTGGATCTTTCAACATAATACCTATCCTGAATTGTTAGGTAAAGTGGCTCAAAATCCATTTTTGGTATGGATTACCAAAGGAGATTTAGGAGTCGATTTGTTTTTTGTGATCAGTGGATTTCTTATTGGTACCATTTTATTTAAAGAATACAAAAGAACACAAACCTTAAATTTTAAATCCTTTTATCTAAGACGTTTTTTAAGATTATTTCCGGTTTATTTTTTTTCCATGATCATCGCATTATTTTTTCTTCATGGTGCAGGCGCTGAGAAATGGGTAACTGCGTGGTCTAATTTACTATATGTCAATAATTATGTATTCAAATCCTATATGGGATGGACTTGGTCATTGGCAATTGAAGAACAGTTTTATATTGTGATTCCGTTTTTGATTGTATTTCTATTTCCAAAATTCAGAAAGAAATGGATATTATTTAGCGTTTTGGCGATCATACCAGTAGTACTCACCTACTACTATTCTGTTCATATTTTTAATTTTGAAATTCCTTACAATAGAGAGATTTTTGGTGAGCAATGGCAAGAATGGTTTTGGGGCTATTATATGCTAACGCACTTAAGATATGGCGGCTTATTGAGTGGCGTTATAGCAGCTTATATTCATGTGAATCATTCAGAAAAAGCTGTTCATTTTTTTAAACATAAAACAAAACTATCAAATTTCTTGATCGCTCTCAGTCTTGCTTGTTTTGCGATCATCACAAGTTTATCTCTTGGCCAAGCAGCGCCTGTCGAGGAATCCATATTTTATGACTTACCTAAAAAATTTGTAGTTTGTTATGAAGTTATTCATCGCGAACTTTTTTCCTATGCTATGGTGTTTATTGTGATGGCATGTTTATATTCTAAATCTAGAATCATCAAACCTGTAAATACATTTTTATCGGCTAAAATTTTCTATCCAATTGCAAAAATATCATATTCTATATACCTATTTCATGTGATGTTTATGGAGTGGCTTTTTCCAATGATTTCCGAATATGCAGAAGGGAGCTTAACCAGCTTACAAATCGTATTTGTCAATGGAATTATTTCCTTAATAGGGTCTGTAGCCGTTGCAGCTCTGATGGTGATTTTTATTGAAGAACCCTTCAACACTTTGAAGAATACGTTAACTTCAAAAAGACAGGGAAGCACCAGTACAGTTAGTATTGTCTCAAATTTATAGTATCTGTTTTCTCGTGATTTTCCTGTTAAAGATTCTGATTTAAAACAGCAATCAACTTTTCATCTGTTATGATGTGATTTTCATAAAACCTGGTTAAAAATGAATTATTGGTACCTCCTCGAAATAGAAGCCTCATGATAATTTCATGCCCTGGATGATTTTTTAACTTCACCCCGTAATTTCCTATCAGTGTAAACACATTGGTATGAACCTTTTTATCTAACTCCGTATAAATATAAAACAAACCACTTTTGTCTTAGAAATACAAAATTGAACTAAATAAATATTTTAAAAATAATTACATAAGTGGTTTAGGCCATGGAAATGAAGTAATACGCTAGGAATCATTAAAATATTTTATTGTATCCACAATTCAAGATAATGATTTTAATGAATCAATTAATATGTACAGAAAATCTGATGAAAAGAAAATATTTTCTGGCATGTGGGGTTTTGATTTCGATTCCAAACAATTCTCAAAAACTAAAGGTTATTCTCGGCGTCTCTACTATTTCACACCTTAACTATTATATTTTTAAATAGTTGAGACTTATTATTTGTAAAATTTCTCACTTAAAATTCTCTAACAGAACGCAGAAAGAAAGCTTCCTTTAAAGTAAAAGCATAACTGTTGTATTGAATACCCGAAGAAAAGTTTTGTCTCCATGCAGTTTCCTCATAAACCCCGCCTGTCATATAAGCATTACTATCACCTGGACTTTGTGTAGATGTCCAATATGTTTTTGCTCCAAATGCATCTCCAACTGATTGAATATCTGATTTAAGAGAATACATTTGAGCTAACTCATACCTTGTGGGTAGTCTCCAGCCTGTAAAATTTTGACCGTCTTCTGAATGATTGGAAGGGTTAGATATAACATTTTGTGCATTGTACCATGATGAAGGACCTTGATCTATTGTTTCACACACTAAACCGTGCTTACCGTCAGGGGTAATCATAAAAACATAACCTCCAAGTTCTGGCGAATGTCCAATTGTATATACAGGTGATGAAATACTCTCAGCTACCTTTGCATGTAATGCATACGGAACACTCATTAACTGACTGGTTCCTGTAATTGAATAAGAATCACTTCCAGTAAGATCTATTTCTGACTTAATAAAATAGGGACCAGCACTCCAATCTATGGTGCTAAAATCATCAGAAGTACTCCCTGTACCAATTTCAATACTCACAAGACCATTTGTATTTGAGGATGGCGTATGAGTTTCTACATACACAGCTGTTCCTGTTGTCGTAGTTTGTAAAATGCTTATGCGCATGCCTACCGATTGATCACTTACTAATTCTCCTGCTGCATCTCTAACAACTGCCTGGTAACTCATCTTTTCTGGTACTTGAGCAAAGCTGGTTGCACTTAGTAATATTGCTACTATTATGGTGTAAAGTCTTTTCATCTGATATTTTATTTTTTTATAATTTTAAAGGTTTTTAACTCGATATTGTTTTGATTGACTTTCAACACATACATACCTGTAGAATATTTTTTCATACTTATCTGGGTGTCTGAATCAGAAATCTGTCCGTTTGATAGAACTTTACCTTGAACATCTATAAGGTTATAACTTAAATTAGTAAGACCATTGTCCGTAATATTTAGCATCACATAATCTGTTGTTGGATTGGGATAGGTCACCGCTTTTAAATTAACTGTTGTTAATTCTGGATTGCTTAATGTAAATAGCTCAAAACTTTGTTGAACACCCTGGCTTATGCTACCATTAGCACCAATAGCTTCAATATAAAATACTTGCCCTAAAGTATAGCTAGAAGTACCTCCAGTTCCTGTACCCTTTCCTCCTGATACAGTAACAGCCTCTTGAGATTGGACTAGAAATGAGACAAATAGTGTACACGTTAAGATTAATGTTGTTTTCATAGACGTAAAGTTTATTAAATATACTTTCATAACGAAAGTAATAAAATTATTTTATATTTATATTATTATTATAAAACTAACCCAAATGAAAAATACAGTTTTACTGATATTATTAGCAAATACATTCAACAGTTGCAAAGAAGAGTCAAAACCGTTACCAAAAGAACTCGCTAAAATAGAGGGAGAATGGGAAAACTATAGGGTAGAAAAAAATGAGTTAGTTGGTGTAGATTATTCTAATGGTACGGCTATATTTGAAAAAAAATGGTTTGATCAAACCAGTCAATTCTCGACAAGAAATACATTGGAGTTTAACGAAGATTATACTTTTACTAGTTTATATGCAGGGGTAAACACAAGACACAATGGAATTTGGAATGTTAATGAAAAACGAAAATTTCCGATAATTAATTGGAATTTCAGTAATTAGAAAAAATACTATTGGCAACACCGTGTAAAATTAATTACTGGTTTTAGCCAACTTACGAAAGTCCTTTGGGACTTTCTTGGTTTGTATTTATTTACTAACTTTAGTGCTTAAAACACGCAACTAATCTTTCACAACAACGCTGCAGGTTTAAGTTTTTATAATTTTTCCAAATTCTCCCCAAAACAGTTCAATTTTAAGCCCTTTGGCTAGACAATGAAGCACCTAGGGCTTATTAGAATTAAAAAAGAAAAATCTGCCAAGCTTGCTTGAGCAGATTTTTTATTTTAAGACGACTGGGCTGAAAGCACAGCATACTGCATTTCCCGAGCGGGAGGCTAGAGAAATACCTCAGTCATTCTTGGTGACTCCACTTTTAAATTTAAATACCTCAACGTTTATAATACTTTAAACAAAGAAGTGTTTTTATTTTAATTTTCTATAGAAATTATTTTTTTCAATTGGATGTTTTTACTAGAGCCTCCTATTTGAATCTCAAAATCGCCTGGTTCAACAACGTAGGTTTGCTTTATAGCATCGTAATAACGTAAATCTTTACTTACATTTAATTTAAATTCTACCATTTTTTTTTCTCCCTTCTTCAACGAAATACGTTTAAATCCTCTAAGTTGCTTGTGTGGCATCCATGTGGTCGATTCGACATCTTTAACATATAATTGTACAACTTCTTCACCATCCAATTCGCCACTATTTTTTACATTAACTGTAACAAATACTTCCTCTGAGTTGTTGAAAACTTTTTTATTGATTGCTAAATCAGAATATTTAAACTTTGTATAACTCATGCCATAACCAAATGGATACATGGCCTTTCCATTGTAGTATCTATAAGTAAACCCATTACCAGCACGCATATTGTAATCTTCAAAATTAGGCAATTCATTGGTTGAAGAATAAAAAGTCACAGGTAGCCTTCCAGCTGGGTTATAATTCCCGAACAAAACATCTGCTACTGCATCTCCCCCTCGTTGACCGGGATACCAAGCAGCTAGAATACCTTCAAGTTCTTGTTCCAAACCATTAAAGGAAACAGCACTTCCTGCAAGTAAAACAAATACAACTGGTGTACCCGTTTTGTTCATCGCCTTTAGAGCATTTAATTGAACTTCAGGAAGTTCAATTTTTGTTCGGTCACCTCCAAAGAATCCTTCAACTCCGTTTTTGGATTTCATTTCATTGCTTTCCTCTCCCTCCCAAGTCGCATCTAATCCACCCACAAATATAGCAACATCAGCAGATTCAATATCTTTTAAAACCCTCTTAGAAAGCACTAAAGAATCTTTATTTTGATTAGTGACTAAAGAAACTCCTTTATGATATACCAACTCAATTTCTGGTCCGGATTTAGCTTTTATTCCATTGATAATAGTCACTGGATCAGAGGGAGTTCCATAGTAATTCCCTTTTAAAGCATTAATATTATCCGCATTAGGTCCAATCACAGCTATTTTTTTAATAAGTTTTTTATTTAACGGAAGGATGCCCTCATTTTTTAACAAGGTCATGGATTTGTGAGCCATCTTTAGGGCTAAGTCATCGTGTGCTTTTCTGTTATTTAACTCAAAAGGAATTTGAGCATATGGCACCAGTTCTATCGGATCAAACATCCCTAGTTTCATTCTTGCTAACATTAATCGATACACAGAAAGATCTATTTCTTTTACCCCAATTAATCCTTGCGATACAGCTGTTTTTAGGGCTCTTTGGTAAACACTACCGCAATTTAGATCACAACCTCTTCGGATCCCTAATGCTGCTGCTTGTTCTTGTGTATCAACAATTTTATGATTTTCATATATATCATTTATAGCGCCACAATCCGAAACAACATACCCTTCAAACCCCCATTGCTTTCTGAGGATGTCGTTTAGAAGCATCCAACTGGCACTAGCAGACTCACCGTCCACACGATTATAAGCACCCATTACAGAATAGGCTTTCGCATCTACAATTAGATCTTCAAATGCAGGTAAATAAGTTTCCCACAAATCACGCTTTGAAGGAAGTACGTTAAAGCTATGTCTGTTAGGTTCTGGTCCATTATGAACTGCAAAATGCTTGGCTGTTGATACAAGTTTCAAATATTTGGAATCATTTCCCTGCAAACCTTTTACAAATTGCATACCCATTTGTCCAGTCAAATATGGATCTTCTCCGTAAGTTTCATGTCCTCTTCCCCAACGAGGGTCTCTAAAGATATTTACATTAGGTGACCAAAATGTTAGCCCTGTATATATTTTATAATTTTTATTTCTTTGTGCTTCGTGATGTTTTGCTCTAGCTTCATCACTTATAACATGGGCTACCTCTCTCATCGTAGCAGTATCGAAAGAGGCTGCCATTCCAATGGCTTGTGGAAAAACAGTTGCAATTCCAGCTCGAGCAACTCCATGTAAACATTCATTCCACCAATGGTACTCCTGTATATTTAAGCGTGGAATGGCAGGTGCTCCTGCTCCTAGCTGTGATATTTTTTCTTCTAAAGTCATTTGTGCGACTAAATCTGTTGCTCTTGTTTCAAAATCTAAAGACAAGTTGGTGTACTTTTCAATAGTGGGTTCTTGAGCATTGCTGTAAATACTAAGTAATGATAGAGAAACAAATAAAAATAATACGTTAAATTTCATTTTTACTTTTTTTTTAAATTTATACTATTTAAGTTAATTTTATGATTAATTAGAAATTAAGTTCTGCTTAATTAATATGATTATTTATTATTTTAAAAAATATTTCATTAATTTAAAAATATTTCATTAATTTCATGAACTTAAATTTGCAATCATAATAAAAATATGATAAAATTTCTTGTTCCATTATTATATGTTAGTTTAATTTTAATTCCTTTTAGAGGAAATTCACAAGGAATACGCTTTAACTCTAGTGAAAGCTCTATTGTAGAAAGGACTTCTTACAATCTATTTGCACACGATCAACAAAAATTTACAGGAAATTTTAATATTGAATTTAACTTATCTATTAATGATTCTAAAATATTTGGATATATCTTGAATATAAAAGATAAAAATAATCCAATTTCATATTCATTAGTATACATCGATAACACAGAAAGTAGTGGAGAACTTAAACTGAATCTAGACGGGGTTAAAAAACTAATATCAGTTCCATTAGAAAAAGAATTTCTCGGATCCAGAAAATGGATGAAAATAAATTTAAATTTCAATTCTTCATCAAAAGAAATTACTCTTAGTGTTAATGATAAGATATTTTCATCATTAGAAAATGAATTTAACAATACAATTGTTCCTGAAATTTTCTTCGGAAAACATGGGAGTATCATAGATGTTCCTTCAATGGCTATTAAAGATCTTGTCATTACAAATAAAAACAATAAAACTATTTTTAATTTTAACGAAAGCGAAGGGAATGCTGTTTACGATTCTAAAGGACATCTTTTTGGAACAGTTGATCATCCGAATTGGTTAATCATAGAGTCTTATCACTGGAAGTTAATAAGTAGCAAATCATTTAACAAAGTTACTTCTGTAACTTTTGACGAAAACAACAATCGGTTTATTTATCAAAATTCAGATACATTAAACTTTTTCAACCATACAAGTAAAAAAAATACTTTTCATAGTTTTAAAAACACTTTAACTGTTCCTATGCGACTTGGAACTAGTTTCTTAGATCCAAATGAAAACAAATTATATGTTTATGAACTGTCTGATGTTTTAAATGGAAAATCGACAATTGCATCGATTGATTTAAAAACTCCAGAGTATTGGACTAAAAACAGTTCTCTGAAACTATCTCAACAAAGACATCATCACAATGGGTTCTTTGATCCTAGGTCAAAAAAGTACCTAATATTTGGTGGCTATGGGAATCAAAGGTTCACGAATGCTTTTAACTCTTACGATATTAAAAATGACAACTGGGATCCCGTTACATTTACCGGTGACATTATTTCTCCTAGATTTTTTGCTGGAATGACTCAAATTGGGAATCATAACTTATTATTATTTGGAGGACAAGGAAATGAGACAGGAGAACAAAGTATCGGTAAAACGTATTATTACGATTGTTACAAAATTAATCTAAAAACAAATAACATACAGAAACTTTGGGATGTTAAACAGGAAAACACCAAAATGGTTTCTGCAAGGAATATGGTTCTTAGCAAAGACTCAACCTCGTTTTACACTATTGGCTATTCAGAATATAAACCTTCTACTTTTTTACAATTATATAACTATTCCATTAAAGATGGTAGTCACAAAATATTTGGAGATTCAATTCCTATGATTTCTGAAAAGATTCGGACCAATGCAAATTTATACCTAAACAATTCAACGAATCAATTTTTTTGTGTTACTCAAGAATTTGAGGAAGATGGATCAAATAAAGTAAATATCTATTCATTAAATGACCAACCCGTTTCTAAAGCTAATATATACAAAATAGAAAAAAAATCGAGTTCAAAAATTGTTTTCATACTTATAATACTCCTATTAATGTCAGGAGTATTCTACTACTTAAAATATTTAAATAAAAAAAGAAAAAAGAAAAAAGATGAATTCAAAGCTCAACTTCAAAATATCTTAAAACCTCAAAAAACAAATACAATAGAAATAAAATCCAACGCTACTTTTTTGTTTGGTAGTTTTAGAATGATTGATAGAAATAAAAAAGATATTTCATACCTATTTAGCCCAAAGATTAGACAGCTGTTTTTACTATTACTTTTTAGTAGCAAACAAAAAGATGTTTCGGGATTAACATCTGAAAGAATCCATTCTACCCTTTGGCCAGATAGTACCCCACAAAAGGCTAAAAATTTAAAAAATGTAATCATCAGTCAATTAAGAAATATTTTGAAAGATATAGAGGGATTAGAACTAATCTATTCTAGAGGTAAGTTTTACTTGGAATTAGGTGATGAGTTTTACTGTGATTATTTTAATTTTTCAACGAAGCTAGAGTCACTAAGAGACGACTTAATTGATTATAATTCTTTGAATGAACTTACTAGTATAATTAGTCCAGGGAAATTCTTACAATCGATAAATAATGAATGTTTTGATAAAACAAAGAAAAATTTTGAATATGAAATTCTAAAAATAATTCCAAATCAACTGAAGCGGATGTATACAAATAAAGACTACTCGCCTATCATCCCTCTTACAGAAATTTTATTTAATATTGATTCGTTAAATGAAACTGCCTTTTATTATCGAATCCACACCCTTCATAATATGGATTTGACGCTAAAGGCAAAAAAACAGTTTAATGATTATATTATTAGATATAATAAAATCATGGGAGACAACTTTCCAGGCACCTACAAAGATGTTATTAAGCAAATACCCGATGAATTAATCTAAGCCCTAACAAACTCAAAAAAACTTTATTAAAGGTCAATTATTTAACTTTGATGTTTATCTGTTTTGAAATACCATCTGAAGCATTTCCTACGTAAATCGTATAGCTTCCTTTTTCTAAATTCCAATTAGAAATAGATTCATCATAAAAAGATAAATCAGACACATGTATAGTAATTATTTCGCTCGTTTGGATTCCGGCTGCTAAGTAAGTTTTCTTAAAACCCTTAAGCTCTTTTATGGCTCTCAGAACTTTAGAATTTGACATTCCAACATATACCTGAACAACTTCAGCTCCATCCTTACTTCCTGTATTTTTCAAGGTGTATGTGATATTTATACTATCGTTGGCTGTATAAATTTTCTTATCAGATTTAATGTCTTTGATTTTAAAGGATGAGTATGACAATCCATGTCCAAATGAAAATAACGGTTTAATATTTTTAGTGTCGTGCCATCTATACCCCACTAAAATACCTTCTTTATAATATTGTGTTTCACCATCTCCAGGATAGGATAATTCACCAAAAAAATGAGCCGAATTATCGGTTAGTTGAACAGGAAAAGAAAATGGAAGTTTTCCAGATGGATTCGCATCACCACTAATAATATCTGCAATTGCATTTCCAGCTTCACTTCCTAAGTACCATGTTTGCAGTACAGCCTTAACGTCAGAAATCCAAGGCATGCTAACAGCGTTTCCACTTACTAATAAAACTCCAATGTTTGGATTTACTTTCTGCAACTCATTAATTAAATAATCTTGATTGTATGGAAGCTTCAGTTCATCGCGATCTGCAGCTTCACAATCTTGGCCTCTATTTTTATTTAGGCCTCCTATGAAGAGAACTACATCCGCTAAAGAGGCTGTTACTAAAGCATCTTTAATAAGTGATGTATGATTTTGATTTGAATCTTCTGATGTATATCCTTTTGAAAAAATTATAGAGGCGTTCTTAAATCGTTTTTGTAACCCTTCAAGAGGAGATATTTCATAATTAGCTTTTAACTCTGAAGAACCGCCACCAGTAGTCATCGACTTGACAGCATTTTCACCAATCACAGCAATCGTTAATTTCTTGACTGGATTTAAAGGGAAAAAATCATCTTTATTTTTCAAAAGAACAATCCCCTCTGTAGCTACTTGACGTGCCACCTGACTGTGTTCAATATTATTTATTTTACCTAACGGCCGACTTGAATCCAATGTAGTACGCATCATCAAACGGAGAATTCTTCGCACTTTATCATTCAAAATACGCTCGTCAATCTCCCCACTTTTTACTAATTCCAAAAAGTTTGTGCCAAGGAAATTAGCATCAAAAGCCTTTCTAGGCGACGTTTTCGTATTTATTGGAGACCCCATTTCTATGTCAAGTCCGTTGAGAGCTGCTTCTTTAGTACTGTGTGTGCCACCCCAGTCAGAAATCACAACCCCATCAAAACTCCAGTCTGTCTTAAGAATTTTATTTAAAAGAAGTTCGTGATGGCTACAATGCTGCCCCCTAAATTGATTGTAAGCCCCCATTATAGACCAAGTCTTTCCTTGTTTTACAGCAGCCTCAAAAGCAGGTAAATAAATCTCATACAACGCCCGATCACTAACCTGAACATTCATATGATTCCTCCATAACTCCTGATTATTTAACGCAAAGTGTTTAACGCAAGCTGCAACTCCATTCATTTGTACCCCTTTGATGTAAGGCACCACCATTCTAGACGCTAAATAAGGATCTTCACCCATGTATTCAAAATTTCGTCCGTTTAGTGGCGTCCGATATATATTAACGCCCGGTCCTAACAAAACATCTTTTTTTCTGTAGCGCGCTTCCTCTCCAATACTAACACCATATTGATTTGACAGGGAGGGATTAAAGGTTGCAGAAAGACAGGTTAACGCAGGGAAAGCAGTAATGTAATCATTTGTCCAATCGGAATAATCCCAATCAGACCAATTAATTTCTGCTCTAATTCCATGAGGTCCATCTGACATCCATAGTTCAGGAATTCCTAATCGAGGGATTCCTGGTGAACTAAACTGAGACTGAGCATGACACATCGAAATTTTTTCTTTTAGAGTCAGTAAAAAAAGAATACTATCTATTTTAGACGCTCTAATTTCTAATCTAGTTTGGTCAGCAGGCAAGGAACTAATAAGTTGTTGTTGTGAATGAATTCTAGTAGAATAAAAACTCATCAAAAGAATACTTACTGCTACTGAAAAACATTTATAAAAGGGCTTTAATAAAATCATACTTTTATTCAGATGTAAATGAAGATGCTGGAAGTCCTTCACTATTAAAAAGGCAAGGAACTGCTTGGTCGCTCCAACCATATCTTGCATATTTTGGATTAGAAACTGTCGAAGCAGAAAGTTCAATCGTGTTATTTATAATATTCGCCTCTGCAATCTTATAGATCTTATCAGGCCCAGCTATTTCAAAGCCCCTTAGATCTCCTTTTGAAATCAAACCACTACCAATCTCATCAAAATTAACAACCAGTATCTCTCCACGTCTTTTTATACTTTTAAATAAGGGGCCTGAAGCTACAATTTGCTTTCCATACACATTTGCCAAGGCTAACCCTGCCAGTCTTTTTCCAACTGCTTGTTTGTTAGAAGGGTGGATATTATTAACATTAGCTATATCCATGGTCACAACCATTCCCGTATTTTTTATATTCAAGGTTCTTCGCTGAGCCTCTCTTAATTTTTGGGATTGGTCCAAAGCTGTATTGCTTTCTCCATGGTATTGAAAAGGTGCGATTTGAACAAAATAAAATGGAAAATTATAATTCCACCTTTCGCGCCAATCACTAATCATCGCAGAGAACAGTCGCTTATACTGCTCTGAACGACCCACGTTCTCTTCTCCTTGATACCAAATAGCGCCTTTGATTGTGTAGGGTATTAGTGGGTGAATCATGCCATTAAATAGCACTGTTGGAAGTTTTGGATTCACTTTAATAATGGTGGCTTTATCCTTTAAATTTAGGTGCTCAGTCCCATACAAATAAAGCTTTCCTTTATAAATTTCAGCAGCCGTTCTGTAGCTCCAATACCCACTTAATGAAATTTTTGATCCAGAGTCGTTAATTAATAGCATAGGACCTTTGAATGTCCCTGGACCTCCAACATCAATCGCACGAATGGCTATGGTATTAGCGCCTTTATTTAAAAGTGTCTTTGGAACTTTATAAGCTCTTTTGGAATTTGAATAATTAGCCCCAGCAAAACTACCAACCTTCTTTCCGTTTACATAGATAACATCCATATCGTCAATAGCTTCAATTTCTAATGTGTAGTCTGACTCTAAATCTCGAACATGAACTGTTTTACGAAACCACATAACCCCATCAAAATCTGATTTAGTAATCGCATCAAATTGACCGGGTAAATACACCTGGTTCCAATGGCTATCATCATAATCTACTTGTTTAAATTCTGAGTCATAAACAACTAATTGGTCCCATTGTTTATCTCCTATAGGGATCGCTATTGATTTCCATTTTGAAAACCAATCAGAAGCCTCTTTTTGGCGATCGACAGCACTAATGGTCTTTAAAATACGATCAAAATCTCCTATTTTTTTTACTTGCTGTTTACTAGTCCAAGCCTCAACAGGTGTACCACCCCAACTCGAATGAATAATTCCAATAGGAACATTTAAAGTTTTATTTAATCGACGAGCAAAAAAATAGGCTGATGCACTAAAATCTCTTGATGTTTCTGGAGTAGAAACTTTCCATTTCCCATTAAAAGTAACTTTAGGGTCTAATGACAACTGGCGCTCTACAGTAAACATTCTAATTTCTGGGTAACTCGACTTGGCAATTTCCTCTTCAGAATTATCAATAACATCATTTGGAGGCCAGCCTCTAAGTGGCATTTCCATATTCGACTGTCCAGAGGCTAGCCAAACTTCTCCAATCAAAACATCCTTTATTAAAATATTAGAATGAACATCTTGCACATGAATAGAATAAGGCCCTCCTGCTTTTGGTGTTGGTACATGTAGTTCCCAATTACCATCTGAATCTGTAATTGTAGTTTCTGATTTTCCCCAACCTGTAGCAATAGTTACTTTTTCATTTGGTGCATTTACCCCCCAAAAAGTAACATTTCTTTTTTGTTGAAGCACCATGTGATCTGTAAAAAGTGCATTTAACTGAAGTGATTTATTTTTTGTTTTTAATTGAAATGAAAAAAGCGAAAAACAAAACACAGCTATAATAGTGCCTAAAATATATTTTTTTAGCATGGTTTATTATTAAGTAAGATTTACATTCTATTCATTAAAAACATCAAGTTTATAAACACTATAGGGTTTCACGAAGTGAACATTGAAATAGTTTCAGGCTTATTTAAGACGTTAGTTGTTAAATTTTTTATAAGCCATATAACCATAACTTGCTATTATTAAAAAACAGCAAAAAGGCAATATAAAAGAGAAGTTAACTTCAGAAACTCCCATAATCGTAATGTCTGAAACACCATTACCACCAGCATCAATAATAACACCTTGCAACATAGGCAATAAAGCACCACCAACAATAGCCATAACCAATCCTGCTGATCCCACTTTTGACTGCTCTTCAGTTAAATCATCCAAGGCAATCCCATAAATTGTTGGGAACATTAGAGACATACAAAAAGAGATGCCTACTAAACAATATAACCCGGTCATACCTTCTATAAAGATGGTTCCTCCAACAAAAATAGACGCTAAGATTGCAGAAACCATTAATAATTTACCTGGTTTCATATAACGCAACAGAGCTGTTCCAATAAATCGTCCAACTGTAAAGAATATAAATGCTAATAATTGATAAAAAAATACATCAACTTTTTCGTATTCTACTGTAGTTATTCTCGCTAAATCAATCGCTTCAACATATTGATAGATATAGGTCCATGTCATAATTTGTGCACCTACATACAAAACTTGAGAGATAACACCGTAAATGTATTTCTTGTTTTTTGCCAATTCACCAAAAGTATTTCCAAGACTTGGCATCTGTCCTTCGGCTTTAGTTTGTGGCATTTTGCTAATTATAAATAAAACAAAAACAGCTAAAATAACTAAGCCTAATATCACATAAGGATCTCGAATAACTGCTAAATCTGCCACTCTTATTAAAGCGCGTTTTGCTTCATCTAAAGCTCCAAAATCTGTAATATCGTCTGATTGTAATTTATCATATATAAAATACTTAGCGACTAATAAACCCGCTATTAATCCGACTGGATTTACTGACTGTGCTAAATTTAAACGCTGTGTAGCCGTTTTTTTAGAACCCATTGCCAATATATATGGATTTGCAGCTGTTTCTAAAAACGCTAGACCAAAAGTTAGCACATAAAGTCCTAAACAGAAAAACCAAAACTGTTCTGTAACTGCCGCTGGATAAAATAATAATGCGCCACTTGCATACAGACCTAATCCAATTAAAACACCAACCTTATATGAATATTTACGCATAAACAAAGCTGCTGGCAATGCCATACAAAAATAGCCGCCATAAAAAGCCATTTGCACCCAAGACGCCTGCACATTTGATAGTTCTAACACTTTTTTAAACGCATTTACCATAGGATCTGTAACAGCATTCGCAAATCCCCATAAAGCAAATAATAAGGTTACTAAAATAAATGGCACTATTACTTGTTTTGAAACAATTGGTATTTTTTTCGCATCTTCTGCCATAATATTTATTTCTATTGATTTGTTAATACTATTTTATATCGCAATCTTTATTGTCTGAAAAAATTATTTATTTTCTTGACTCATAGAATATGGTCTTGACTCTTTTCTTGTTCTTAATTTTGTATTGGGTTGATTACTCATTTCCAATGAAAAAGAAGCACCATCCATAAGGTCTTTAAAAGTAATATAATTTTTAGTATGGGTTGATTTATTCTTACTGATCTTATGAATATAGACGTTCTCTTTAGAATTATTTGGGACTTTCATTTCAAAAATATTTCCATTTTGAAGATGAAGTTTCACGTTTTTAAACAAAGGACTTCCAATAGCATACTGCCCAGTTCCCGGTGCAACAGGATAGAATCCCATCGCAGAAAACACATACCATGCAGAGGTTTGTCCATTATCCTCATCACCACACAAACCATCGGGTGCAGAAGTATAGAGTTTATCCATGACTTCACGTATTCGTTTTTGAGTTTTCCAAGGTTTTCCTAACCAATTGTATAAATAAATAGCGTGCTGTACGGGCTGATTACCATGTGCATATTGCCCCATATCACCTACTAACATTTCTGTAATTTCGTGAATCTGCTGACCATAATATGAATCATTAAAAGTTGGAGCAGCAGTAAAAACTTCATCCAAACGCTTTTCCATTTTAGTAACACCACCAAAGGATTCTGCTAACCCTATAGGGTCATGAAAGACACTCCAAGTCCAGTGCCATGAAGAGCCTTCTGTAAAGGCATCGCCCCATTTATCTGGTGTAAAAGTTTTTGCCCAAGACCCATCTTTATTTTTACCTCGCATAAATCCAATTTCGGAGTCAAATACATTCTTATAGTTTTGACTACGCGATCTGAAAAGGTCAATTTCTTCCTGTGGTTTTCCTAAAGCTTCTGCAAGTTCAGCAATTGACCAATCGGCAAAAGCATATTCTAAAGTTCGTGCCGCACTTTCGTTAATCCCAACATCATAAGGAACATACCCTAATTTATTGTAATGTTTCGCGCCAAAACGACCAACGGAACTCAAAGGGCCTTTTTTATTAGAATTTTTAATTATTGCTTGATACAGCGTTTCAACGTCGTAGCCTCTAATTCCTCTCAAATAGGCATCTGCAATGTTCACTGCAGAATTGGATCCAATCATACAATCTCTGTGTCCTGGGCTTGCCCATTCTGGCAACCAACCACTTTCATTATACGTGTTCACCAAGCCTTGCATAACATGGCTTAGATACTCAGGGTACATGATGGTAAAAAACGGAAAGACTGCTCTAAAGGTATCCCAGAATCCATTATCTGTAAACATATAGCCTGGAAGTACTTCACCATTATAGGGGCTATAATGAACGATTTCATTAGCGGCGTTGAGCTCATAAAACTTTCTTGGAAAAAGCAAGACTCTATAAAGAGCCGTGTAAAAGGTTCTGTATTGTTCTACAGTGCCCCCCTCAATTTCTATTCTACTCAATTCTGTATTCCACAGAGCTGCTGCTTTGGTCTTTGTTTGATCAAAAGTATTTGTGCCAATTTCTCTTTTTAAGTTCAATTCTGCTTGTTCTAAACTGATGAAAGAGGATGCTACTTTTGCCGTTATTTTTTCGTTGTTTTCTGTTTTAAAACTTAAGGCCGCTCCGACATGAAAGCCTTCTGCACTTAATGACTTACTTAAACTACTGTTATCTGCTTTAGATTTTTTATTAGTTTTCCAAGTTTGTGAGACTTCAAAATCTTTATCAAAATAAATTACAAAATAATTGTGAAAGTTTTCGGGAACCCCACCAGCATTATTGCGACAATACCCTACTATTTTTCGTTCTTTAGGAAATACTTTCACCATTGAACCCTTAAAGAAACCATCTACTAATACATGGGCGTTGTCTGTTTTAGGAAATGTAAATTGAAACTGTGCACCACGTTCAGTTGGAACTATTTCGGTTGTGACATCATAGTCTGCTAAATAAACCTTGTAGTAGTGTGGCTTGCTAATTTCTGCTTTGTGAGAAAACCACGAAGCACGTTCGTCCTCATTTATTTGGAGTTTTCCCGTTTCAGGAAACAATGAAAAGGCGGCATAATCATTAATCCATGGACTAGGTTGATGTGTTTGCTTAAAACCTCTAATTTTATTAGCGTCATAAGTGTACCCCCATCCATTGCCCATTTCGCCTGTTTGGGGGGTCCAAAAATTCATGCCCCAAGGGGTTGCAATTGCAGGATAGGTGTTTCCATTAGACAATTCAAAAGCAGAGTCAGAACCCACTAAAGGATTTACGAAATCTACTGGGCTACCGGACTGGTTTTGATTATAAACATCTGTGGATATAATCACAAAAAAACAGAACAGAATTTTAACTATTTTCATTTACTATATTTTATTTATTTGGAGGCGTCTAATATTCGCTATTCAACTTAATTAAAGCTAGGTGGCGCTGTATTTTCTCCCCATGTTTTATTTAGTGTCTTAGAAGCTTCGAAATCTATGGTGCCCCCATTTTTAATTAAATCCCAATCGATCCAAGTAGACTTATATTTCTTTCCATTAATTTTTAAGGAATTGATGTAAGGAGCTTCGGTAGAACCTCCGTTGATAGTTAATAGTCCTTGAGGTAAATTTACCATTGCTTTTTCAAATTGAGGCGTATTAACAGAAAACCCTGCTACTCCTGGAATCATTGGATAAATTCCTATTGAAGCAAATACATACCATGCACCCATGGTTCCTAGGTCATCGTTGCCAGGTAATCCTGTTGGTTCGCTTGTATACATTTCATTAAAAACTCGGTGAACAACTTCAGATGTCTTGTAAGAAGCATCGGTCCAATTATAGATCCATGGCGCTTGGAAGTCGGGCTCATTTCCTGCAGCAAACCAAGCATCATCGTATGAAGCGTCTAAACGCTCAAAAAAAGTATCCAGGCGTTTTACTGCAACCTTAGAGCCTCCAAGAGTGTCAATTAATTCTTTTAGATTATAGGGAACCATCCAAAAATAATTCTTGTACGTTGCTTCTCTCCAGTCATGCTCAACATTTTTCCACTTTCCATTAGGGTATTTAGAATTCAACCATTTATTTCTTGGGTTATAGATATTTTTCCAATTTTGAGATCTATCTATGAAATAAGAGGCATCCTCTTTGAGATTTAAAGCTTGAAGTGCGAATTGACCTATAGCAAAGTCTGACGAAGTGTATTCCAACATCATTGATGCAAACGTATGACCATCTCTTAAATATTCTGTCAAATAAGGTCGTATTTCCTGATCTTGAGAACGCAAAAGTGGAATAGTAGCGCCCCGTTTCATGTAGTTATAGGCATTTTTTAAATCAAAATTTGTGGCTCCAAAAGCATACGAATTTGAAATAAGAATTGGTGTTGGGTCACCTTGCATGATTCCTGTTTCAATATTTGCTAGAATCCAACGCCCATAACCCCCGCTTTGGTCTGCAAAATCGACTAAAGACTGCATCATATCACTGCTCTTACCTGGGTATAACATAGCGACTAATTGAGCTTGCGTTCGGTAGGTATCCCAAACACTAAAGGAACTGTATTGAGCATCTAGTTTGGTTTTATACACCTTAAAATCAGCTCCCATATATTCTCCATTTACATCGCTCACAATGTTTGGATGAATCAAAGAGTGATATAAATGGGTGTAAAATTGTGTTTTACGATCGGTATTTGGAGATTCGATTATAATTTTTGATAAGCTAGAATCCCATGCGGCCTCAGCGTTTTTTTGGTAAGCACTAAAACCACCATCAATACTGCTAGCCTTTAAGTTTTCTTTGGCGTTTTCTATTGAAACATACGAGATTGCTATCCGATAATTGACCTCACTATTTGTGGTCGTATCAAATGAAAAATAAGCTCCAGATTTTTTTCCAGAAGCTTCATTCACCCCTTCTGATAATGCATTTTTCTCCCATGTACCAATAGAAGTTGCTGCTCTGTCAAATTCGGCAACAAAATACAGTTTATAGTTTGTTGAAGAACCACAAAAATCTCCGCCTTCGGCAAATCCTTCACAACTTGAATCCGAAGTAATTGTAACCATTGCATTGTTTATATTCGTAGAACTAACCCCAGATCCAATAATAACCGTACCTGCTTTTGTTGTTTCATCAAACTTAAAATTTGCTACTCCTAAACGTTTGTTAGCTGTCAAGCTAGCAATGGTATGGTCTGGCATTTGAAGAGATAAAAAACCTGCATGGGCTTCATTTATCATTTCATATTTTTGAAAACGATCCATGTTGCCAGGGGAGCTTTTCAGGAGACCCGCAATTGGTCGTATAGGAAAATTTCCCATATGAGGACAACCGGCTCCACTTAACTGGTTAACTACAAAACCTTTTTGAGGTGAAAAAAAGCTGGGGGTAAACTGAACCATACCGAAGGGGTAAGTCGCTCCAACATAATTATAACCACAGCCCAATCCATTACCTTGAGAACCAATTTGTGTGTCAACAACTTTAGATAATTGCTGAGCACTAACAGAAAAATTAACTGAAATTAGCAACAAACAAGTATGAAAATAAGGTTTATAATTTATGTTCTGAATTATTTTAAGAATGAACCTAAAAAATAGATCAATAAAATCTGTATTTATGATCATAAATATAAATTGAGTTTTGTAATATTTATTTTGTAATTCATACAATATAGTATCAACAAATTAAATAAGGAATTAATCTTCGGTTAATGAGAGATTAAATTATTTTTAATTTGATTAATTTATCTACAAATAGGACTAAAAATTGTTTCAGTAAAAAAGTTATAAATGGATAAAATTTATAAGAAATTTACTTAGTATTTTTGGATGATATAATGTTAGTTTTTATTTATTTCTAAAAAAAATCAATTCTAATAAACAATAGATTTAGGTCTGTATTTGAGGTCTTTACCAAAATCTAAGTTAGGAGTCGAACCCATTACAAACCTTAATACTCCTCCGTTGACTAAGTCTTTATGCGTTATATAAGAGTATTTATGTTCAGCACCATTAAGTGTAACCTCCTGAATATAAATATTAGTGTCAGAGTTATTCTCTGCTATGATTTTCAAGCTTTTACCATTTCCTAAATTGAGGTCAACTTGATCAAACAAAGGACTTCCAAAAACATAAGCACCATTTGAAGGATTAACCGGATAGAAGCCCATAGAAGAAAATATATACCAAGAAGACATTTGTCCACAATCTTCATTACCGCTTAAGCCATCCGGTTTATCTGAGTACAAATTAGTAGTGATATACCTAACATTTTTAGGTATTTTGTATTGCTCGCCTGCATAGGCATACATATATGTAGTATGGTGGCTAGGCTCGTTGCCGTGTGCATATTGCCCAATAAGTCCGGTAATATCCATTGATGATCCTTCTTCTAAATCAGAAGAAATACTAAATAATTCATCTAGCTTAGTGGTGAAACCCTTATCGCCTCCTAGTAATTCAATAAGACCTTCTGGGTCTTGTGGCGTTAGCCACAAATACTGCCAAGCATTTCCTTCACAATAATCATTGACTCTGTGTTGAGCAGACTTAGGGTCAAAAGGGGTCCGCCAGCTACCATCAGCCATTTTCCCTCTCATGAATTTAGTTTCAGTATCGAAATAATTTTTGTAAGACTTCGAGCGGTTTAAAAAATACTCGTAGTCTTTTGGCTTATTTAATTTTGCTGCAAGCTGCGCAATTCCCCAATCTGCAATGGCATATTCCATCGTACTAGCGATTGATTCTGCCATGTAATCTGAAGGAATATATCCATATTTCATCAAGTCTTTTACGCCAGGCTCATGGTCTCCAGTGGCACTTTCTTTCACTGCTGCATATATTTTTTCTAAGTCGATTCCTTCAAATCCTTTTAGACAGGCATCAACAACAACAGGAATGGCACTGTAACCCGGCATCGTATTTGTCTCGTTCCCTCTTAAGTGCCATACAGGTAATTTACCTTGCTGCTCAAATATTTTAACCATTGAATTGACCATATCACTCACTCTTTCAGGATGCGTTATCGTATATAGTGGATGCGCAGCCCTGTAGGTATCCCAAAGAGAAAATAAAGTATAGTTGGTAAACGTGGTGTCTTTGTATACCTTTTTATCTGTCCCCCTATATTCCCCATTAAGATCTTGGAATATATTTGGGGCAATCATACTGTGATACATTGCGGTATAAAAAACTCTCTTTTTTGATATGTCTTTTGTTTTGATATGAATTTTTGAAAGTTCTTTATTCCATTTGTCCTCTGCATCTTTCAATACTTTATTGAAATCCCACGCTGGAATCTCTGTCATTAAATTATCTAATCCATTGTTTGAACTTACAGGTGAAATACCCATTTTCAAATAAATAACCTCATTTTTTTTAGTAGAAAACTCTAAAAAGCCTTTTACAAATACTCCCTTTTTTTCTGAGGCTTTGACTCTTCTACCATTATTATAAATAATAAAATCTTTGACAGGTTTAGAAACCACTAAAGAGAAAAACTCTCTCTGGTCTGACGCCCAACCTGATGAAAATCGATACCCTTCAAATAATGTATCATTAATTTGTCTCAAATAGGTATCGGTTGGTCGGTCAGCACTTCCTTCACCTAAATCTATTATAATCCTTGATTCTGAAGATTCAGGGAAGGTATATTTATGCAATCCAGAACGTTCAGTGGCTGTCAATTCAACTTTAATATTATATCGATCTAATATTACTTGGTAGTACCCGGGGCTAGCACTTTCTTTTTCTTTTGAATATAAGGAAGCATACCCCTTCAGATGTCTGTCCTGAGTTCCTGCATTAATTTTCAATTCTCCTGTCGCCGGCATGACTGTTAGTTCACCTAAGTCTGACATTCCGGTACCACTTACATTTAAATGGCAAAACCCTTTAACAATACTGTCTGAGTAGTGGTAGGATGATGACCAGTCCCATCCTTTATTAAAGTTTGTTGGTCCTACTTGAACACCTCCAAAGGGTACATTAGCGCCTACAAAAACATGCCCGTGACCTCCAGACCCTATGAAGGGGTCAACATATTTTATATAGTCATTCGGTTGGATACTCTCATAACCAAAACTTATTATTATGAGAGCAATTACAGCAAATATGTTTTTTAAATTAAGATAATACATGTGTTCAATTTTAAATGATTATTTTGATTGATTAAGGTTGATTTCTCTCTATTTATAGTGACTTTTTATTGAATTTTTTTGAATGATCAGTCATTTAATCTTTAATTGCACCATATCCTGACAACTCAACCTCTATTAATTGAAATGCTTGATTTCCAACGGTTGAGGTATAACGCAATCGGATGTATTTTGAGAATGGTCCGGGAGGAAAATCAAATTCAATAGTTTGAAGATCCCCTCCGTTAATGCTTTGGTCGGCTATCAGTTGCCAGCCTGCATTTTCAAAACTTTCTGTTGTAACAGGGTCTGAAAGCACTGAATTCCCAATGGATTGAAATACTGGTAAGGTTTCTCCACCCTCTAAAGTGGGTCTTCCCCATATCTCAATCTGAGTAGGGTTATTTCCGGAAAAGTTGTTGGGATCTCTAAAGTGTATTTTACATTTTGATAATTGAGTTGTAACGCCCAAGTCTAGTGTAAAATGTCCTGGAACTGCATTTTCTCCAGAGTGGTACCCAAAGGCATCATTTCCAGACCACAAAGAGTTATTGTCCCACAAATAATTAGAAGGGTTTCCGCCATATGATGTACCTGGGTTATCACTTGGCATTAATGACATGGAAAACAAAGATTTATCATGAACTAAAGGCTCAGTATCTTGTCCATATAAAGTCATTTCTGTTAACTGCGAATTGATATTTCCAACCGTGGACAAGACACGGTATCTGATATATCGCACTTGGTTTGTCGGACTGATTAGAAAACTATTATTAGCCTTCGTTTCACCATCAACAGCCCCTTCGTATAAAAGTCTCCATCCTGCATTATAAAATGCGGCATTAGTATTGGAACTCGTTTCTGCAAATTCAAGATTGTCACGACCCCATATTTGTAGTTCAGTTGCATTGTTTTGAGCTGATAAACTTGGAGTAGGCATCTCTAGTTTTACCTTTCTTAATGTTGTCATAACACCTAAATCTATAGTGAAGTGGTGTGGCATGTCTCCTGGATTTGAAAAATAGGAGAAAGTGTCATCTCCGGACCATGAACCATCCCCATCAAATAGATATAATTCTGGGTTTGCATTGTTGAAGTTTCCTGGGTTATCACTAGACATCTGTACGATTTGAAAATAGCTTTTATCAAGCTCACTGTAGGGTACATCTGGCAAGGTTTTGTCCATAGTCGGTAGTGGAATAGTATCAATTCCATTAAATCCTGATTGAATATACGATTTTGCAGAGATACTTCCCAATGGTTTAAAATCTCTTAGTTTAAGCCTATTATCTTCAAAAAATGCAGTATCTCTAACGATTTCATTCGCTTCGTTCTCGTAGTCTATAATGGTGAAAATTACATATTCAGATTCGGCATTTGCACTAAAGTTTACATAATTGCCATCGGGATTAAAATCATATCCAATAATTTCTCTCGGGTCTTGATCCGAAATAAACTCATCCCCTATAACAAAACCAGCCACTACTTGTGGAATTGATAAATTTCCATAAATATCTTGAGTGGTAACTTTAAATTCATAACTTTCTTCCTCTAAATCAGGTAATATGACCGAGTAAATCTCATTATCGTTATTAATATCAAATGTTTGTGTTGTGCCATTAAATTCAATAATTATTTGATTTGAATTACCGAGGAACTGGGTATAACCCTCTAGCTGAGCTCTGTAATATCCGGGGCTAATGGTCAAAGTATCTAATCGTCCTGCATAGATTATTTCGCCATTTAAGTATTGCTCATGAACGGACTCTATATTTCCGCAACGCAAAAACATCAGCGATAATACTGATAAAAAAAGCAATAAATAAGGTTTGATTTTAAATATTTTCATGATTTAAATATATCTTTTAGTCAACGATACTTCCCCAAAATGAGAGCTCTCCAATTACTGACACCATTTGATTATTCCAAGTTTCTAAATTTACAAATCGTATGTACTTGATATTGTATTGTTGTACGCTACTATCAAAAACAAAATCCTCTCCATTATCTTGAAATAAATAATCTTCTTCTGTATTAGAACCTGGGGGTAATCCAGATGGTTTAAAAGATTCAAATTCACCCAGAAGTATCCAGCCATCCCCAGGATTTGAAGGACTGTAAATTGGTAAATTATCTAGATTCTCACGGCCAAAAATTTGAAATCTTTTTGGGTTCCCATGCTTATATAATTCGGTACCACCTCGTTGGTATAGTTTAAACCTATTCAGTTTAACTAATTGCCCTAAACTAATGGTAAGCTGGTGTGGAAGCGCTAAAAAACTAGTGTGTCCACAATTCCATTGACTACTCCATGATCCATCCCACATTTGATTTGCAGAAAATCCATACTCACTGAAGCTTTCATCTCCTGGCATTGGTTGAACAGAAAAAAAGCCTTTATCTAAAAATACATCCTCCAATGGAGTGATTTCTATTGTTTTTGTTATGGTTTGGTTACCCCAACGATCTTCAACGTAAATAATAAAAGTAGTTGGAATGGGGTCGTAGCCTCTAAAGCTATAGGAGCTATTTGCCTGGCTTGTATAAAAAGATTCTTTAAATACCTGATTTCCTTCCAGGTCTATAATAGACATATTTAACGAAACCTCAGCTCTGGTGGGATTTAGGTAAGATATATTAATTCCCCCAAAATCTTGAGCGCCTTCAATCGATTCCAATATAGCATGTATAGGAGCTTCTAAAGGAGAAATTGTGGTGGTAACTGCAACTGATTCATTATCACTTGTATCTATAGCTGTAACGTCCACGTTAAAGTCTCCAGTCTGTCCAAAACCAATGATGCTTAATGTATCTATTACCGAAGAAACTATTACTTGTTTTGAAATGCCATTTTCGTCACTGTAAGCACCTCTTATGTATAGCAAGTCTTGGTTTGTTGGTGGTGTAAATTTTATAACTGCCCCGCCAGGTCTGTTTTCAACAGAATTAATTTTGACAGCATCAGGTGGGGTTTGGTCAGATCCGTAAGCACTTCGCTCCTCTTCTGTACACCCAAAAATTAAGAGTATACATATTAGTGAATACACTATATGAATGTTTATTTTTACCATTTCCTGTTTAATAGGGTTTCTTCTTTTTACCATCCTGGATTCTGAATTAAGTTAGGGTTTCTTAGCAACTCTGTTTGACTAATAGGCCACAAATAGTCTTTCGTTAGGTAATTTCTATAAAATATATTTTCAACTTGATAAAATCCTTCGACGTCTGGCTTAAATATATTCCAACCTCTGATAGGCTTGCTAAAATATTCATCGGCAAGTTTCCATCGTCTTAGGTCCCAATAACGATGACCTTCAAGCGCTAGTTCAATCATTCTTTCTTGATGAATTATAGCTCTCATACCCTCTTTTGTTCCTGGTTTACTGGGGTTTGAAGAATGCATTTTCCAGCTACTTACTAGGTCTCCGCCTTGATCCAACCCAGCTCTGTTTCTAACTCTTTGAATGTATTCATAAACATCAGCATCTGGAACTGCCTTGGTTTCATTGGAAGCTTCGGCATACATTAAATATAAATCTGAAAGTCTTATAATAGGAAACGAATATCCTTGTATGGTGGAGCCTTCTAGTGAGATTATATTTTCATAGTGCACTAGTTTTTTCGCGAAATACCCTGTAATTGAATAAATTTCAAATCCTTGTTTTCCAGAGGGAGCTCCAGCTTTAGCATTTAAATGTGGAATATTATTTATGTTTTCAGTCTCTAATGAGAACCATTTACCACCATCAAATCCTAAAGTAGAATAAAATCGAGGTTCTCGATAGGTATGAAGTTTTGCTGTCGCGTAATCATTTTCTATATAAAACTCATGATAATTTTCATTATTAGTATCAAAAATGGGTGTTTGGACCACATCAAATCTATTTCCATATTCCCAAGAAATGTCTTCATCAATTGGCACGCCATTTCGAGTATAGAAAGTTTCAACCATATTTAATGTAGGGGCATGAGACTTTTTGGTATAGCCAAATAATGCGGAGTGGTCTGCAGACCACCTAGGCTGGCACCATTGTTGAAGCTCTCCTGTCCAGTCAGCTGAAAAAGCCCATATTATTTCAGAATTAAACGGTTCAGTAATCGCTGTTCTGAGACTTAATTCTTGTGTTATTTGGTCATTAACACCTCCATTTATAGGAAGCTGCTGATTAAATTGATGTAAGAAATGCCCATTAGCTTCGGCGCTTTCAATAGCCTCTAACACCGCTTCTTTTGCCAATACCCACTTTTGTGGGTCATAGGTTCGGTTGACTAAACTATTTCCTTGGTTATCAACGAGACTACTAAAGTCTGAATTTCCATTAAAAATAGGACTGGCGCTAAGCATTAAAATCTTAGCCTTTAGCGCTTTTGCTATTGGCATGGTTATTCGCCCCTTTTCTGTGTAGACATAATTAATTAAGCCTGGTAAATTCTCTGCTTCTATAACTTCATCAAGCAGCTCTGTTAGATAGCCAATAATATCGTCAATAGAGGCTCTGTATACATTCGTTTCTGAAGCGGTTGCACCGACAGGAATATTTGTTCTTACAATTGGAATAGGACCATACATCTGCATGAGCCAAAAATGATAAAATGCTTTGAGAACTTTAACTTCATCAAGCCAGCGAAGCCTTTCTTCCTCTTCAAGCCCTGGGACCGCAACTAAATTTTCTAAAAATATATTACAATCTCTTAAGGCAACAAAAAGACTGTGCGGTGCGCCTCTTCCACCTTCCCAATAATTCAAGTAAGGACTGGAGGAATTTTGCATTCCTTTTGCCACTCGAAAACTAGTTTCGTTGTTCATGTAGAAATCATTTTCAGCGTAATACCAAACTTCATCCCCTGCTAGCATTGAGAAATTCTGTTCAACATGCGCATGTTCAGGAATATAAGTGTAGCAGGTTGAAAGAAAATTTAATGCCGTGGATCGTGTATTAAAAGCTAAATCTATAGTCGCAATATTGTCTGGTACAACATCAAGATAATCATTTTCACATGAGGTGAAAATTAAAATGAAAAGTATAAATGTTTTTTTCAAGTTACGTTTTTAAAAATTTAAATTAATACCAATATTAGCACTTTGCTGTATTGGATACCCTAGTCCGTTACCGCCCATTTCTACATCCCATAATTTAAACTTACTAAAGGTTAGTAAGTTTGTGCCTGTAATATAAATCCTTGCAGATGATAAGTTAACTTTTGAAGCTAGCTTATTAGGGACTGAATAGCCAAACTCAATAGATTTAAGCCTCAAGAAGGAGCCGTCCCGAAGCCACCAGGTACTGTTGCGATTATTATTGTCTATTAGTTGATCGGAAAGTCGAGGCCATGCGGCATAAAGGTTTCTGTCGTTTTCAGACCAATGGTCGTTTGCCCAGGCATTCAGGAGGGCATTATTTCCAATAGCGCTTCCACTTGTATCGATAAAAGGAGACGTATTAAACGCATCTATAAAAAATGAAGAGTTTAGAGACCCTTGAAAAAAGAAGGATAAATCAAAGCTTTTGTATTTACTAGAAATTCCAAATCCGTAAATTATTTCAGGAGTTGTTGGGAAGCCAATCGGAACTTCATCATTGATATCTATAAGACCATCGTTATTTATATCTTTGTATTTGATATCTCCTGCCATATAGTCTCCAAAAGTTTGCACTGGAGAATTTGCAATATCAGCCTCGTCTATAAACAAACGCTCTGCTATGTAACCAAAAGGTTGAGATAAATTTAATCCAATCCTTGAGCGCCAAGGCAAGCCTGCATTTGTATAATCTAATTCTTCATAAACTTCAAATTTACTTGTTGCAAATGAAAAGTTCGCTCTAGCAGATACAAAAAGGTCATCACTAAAATTGTCTTTATAGTCTAAAGTGACCTCAAATCCACTTGATGAGGCCTCTCCAACATTTGCTCTAAGAGGTGCTTGAAGCCCCATTGATGCAGGTATTTGCGCTCGATCCATTAAAATATTAGAACGGTATTCTGTGAAATAATCTGCTTGAATATCAATAACTCCAAATAAGCCTAGTTCAAGTCCAACGTTTAACATCCTCGCTTTTTCCCAAGTAATTTGGTCATTTGCATAACGATCAATGCTGACGCCATTAATATAAGTACCGAATTCTTGCCCAAAATTAGAACCCAAGCCTCCGTTATTTAGATTTACTTGAGAAATATAAAAAAAACGATCATTGGCACTTCCAATTTGATCATTCCCAACAAGTCCATATGTGCCTTTGAATTTTAACTTTGTAATAGCATTAGAAATCGGCTCCATGAATTTTTCTTTCGACACATACCATCCAAGTCCTAATGAAGGAAAAAATCCGAACCGTTCTGACTTAGAAAATCTTTCTGAACCATTATATCCAAAATTAAACTCAGAAAAATATTTATCATCAAATGCATAAGTGAACCTTCCTGAGAGCCCTATATTTCTGTAAGGTAATGAGCTTTGAAGGTTTCCTGCGTTGGCATATTTAAGTTCTCTTAGGATCCCTATTAACATTCCTGAAAGTTTGTGTTTTTCATTCAGCGTTTTTTTATAGTTTATTGAGCCCTCAAAATAAGATGAATTCGTTATGATTTTAGTACCTTCACTATACTCTAAATATTCAGTTCCTTGATTTGGATTTAAAGCTAATAAAGTATACTGATCGCTTTGAAAATCATAATTTCCAAGCGTGTAGTAAAATGGATTGTAACGTCTTTCTAAGTTGTAAAACGAATAGCGTGATGTATTTGCTAATAATCTGAGGCTCAACCCCTCTGTTAAAAAGTCTAAGTTTTGCTTAATTTCAACGGTTGCTAAAAAATTATTATAACTCTCATCTTTATAGCCTCTCATTAAGTCTGCATAAGGGTTTAAGTATCCTCCAAACTGACCTGCGTTTCCAAAAAGCACATGAGAAGAGTTTTGAAACTGTGCATCTGGCTCATAAAATTTGGGGTATAGTACAGGATTTGCTTGCATTGCCTTTCTATATATTGCTTGTCCACCATCAATTGGCCCTATATAATCATCAAAATTCCCGTTAAATCTGAGAGCTACTTCTGTGGTTGGGGTTAGGTTTACATTAATGTTAGACCTCAACGAAATACGCTTAAAATTAATGTTGTTGTTAAAATTATTTCGAGGGTCCACCTTTAAGTTCCCGTTATCTGAATTTACGGTAGCTGCTATGTAATATTTAGCAATTTTACCTCCACCACTTATATTAAAGTTAAACCTACTGTTTAGCGTATAATCTTCAAGTAATTCATCAAACCAATCTACAGTGGGATAGGCCATTTTATTTCTATTGGGATCTTTAGATATTAATATTTTTTCTAAGGAATGTATTCTACCTCCTAGAGCATTTCTAGTGACTAAAGCTTCGTTATGTAATGTCATATATGTTATTGGGTCCGCTATTTCAAGAGATCGTGTTGGTGTTGAGTACGATTTCTCATAACGTACATTAACTTTAACTATGCCTTCCTTTCCAACTTTTGTTGTTACCAAAATAACTCCATTTGCCCCCCTCGCTCCATATAAGGATGTGGCGGTTGCATCTTTCATTATAGAAAAACTAGCAATGTCATCAGGTTGTAACCGAGCTAAATCTGTCGAAGTTGTTTCAATACCGTCAATAAGAATTAATGGAGACCTTGCATATCCAAAGGTACTCACACCTCTAATAAAAAATTCAGCGTTATCTCTCCCAGGCTCACCACTCCTTTGATAAGATATAACTCCAGCTACTCGTCCTGCTAAGGCGGTTGTTAAATTACTTGAAGAGGTTTGAAGTTCTGTAGGGTCGATCGTTGTTACAGCTGCAATAACACTCGATTTTTTTTGTTTTCCGTAAGCAACTAAAGTAACTTCATCTAGTGAGTAAAGATTTTCCTTTAATATGATGTTTAAATTGGTTTTGGTATTTATAACTATTTCCTGAGTCTCATAACCTACATAACTAAATATCAAAACTGAGTTAGACTTAACGTTGATGGAAAAATTACCATCAAAGTCTGAGAAAACTCCATTTTTTGGATTAGTTTTTTCTAAAATATTGACACCAGGTATGGGAGTATTATTAACATCACTAACATTTCCCGTAATTAATTGATTTTGTTGAGCTGTTATACTTGATATCATAAATAAAAAAGCACCAATAAATAATTTTTTTAACAAAATGATTGCGGATTTAGTTATCATTATAGGGTTGTCTACTTGTTACTTGGTTAAATAAGTTCAATGCTACTTTGTAAATATAATTAAAATAAGGAGTTGTTTTGTGTGGAGTTTGTAATAAATTTCTTAAAAAATTAAGAATTAATTAAATGTTTAAGAAATTAATTAATTATTAATCGGAATTTAATCGAGCTTTTAATTTAAGTCTTTTATATTTATGTTTTAAAATAAAATGTTTTGTGTATTAAATTTGTTGAGTCTTAATCTTTAATCTTTTAAGATTTTACTTCAAGTCTATTTATATCTTAAATTTCTTTTAAAAAAACATATAATTTGTGAGGGTCACAAGTGTTTAACTAAAACTAAACCATATGAAAAAAAGTACACTTCAAAGAAAACAAAAGATTATTAAAAAAATTTTAATCCTCTTAATAATTGTTTTTGTTTCTAACCTAAAGGCGCAAACTACCATTCTAACTATTGGTTCTTCTGGCGCTTTGACTATTAATAGTGGAGGAACTCTTAATGTCTCCGGATTGAAATTAAAACCAAGTACGGACTATACTATTAATGAGATACAAGTATCAAAAGAGTTGACAGCAGTATCATTAAGTGATACAGAATCTATGGGGAAAGTTTACACCTTGGATGCTGACATCGAAAACTTTACAGGTTCCATTACCTACAACTATGATGACAGTGAAATGAACGATCTGACGCATGATGCATCAATATACATCTATGATTCGTCAAGTTCTTCGTGGTCCGAGTATTCGGATACTGATTCTGCGGAATTTACAGTGACCAGTGTTTTTACGGATCCACTTCAAATAAATCAGGTCACAGTGGGTGCTACCAATAGTTTATCTCTTGATGACGCAATGGCAAAAGGAATTAAAATTTATCCAAATCCATCTTCTTCAGTCATTAAAGTAGACTACTCGGGAGATTTACAATTAACCTTATTTAATCTTTTAGGACAAAAATTATTGAGTTCTAGTTCCAAAACAATTAACATTTCAAACTTAGACAAAGGGACTTACATCCTAAGTGCTAAATATTCAAACAATACTATTAATAACTTCAAAATAATCAAAAGATGAAAAAATACATTCAATTAACTTTAATACTTGCTATCACATTTACATGTAATTATACGTTCTCTCAAGCTCAAGATCAAGATAAAAAACCTGCACTTGTTTTTGTAGAGGATGGTTCTGGAACTCCTGCTTCTGGTAGAATTTATACATCTTCAGTAAGAGGCGCTTCTCGTAATGGAAACGGAAACTCTAATGATGCCTTTGGAAACATTGGAGACTGGAGTGTTGACCTGATAATCTCAGAAAAGTCTCCAAGTCAAGCTGCAGGAGATTTCGGAAATTTCACAGAGTCTGGTCACCCGCTTTATAATTTAGGAGATGGTAATCAGTCTATGTTATCTACAGGCTTCGGCGCACTTGGTTGGGGATCTTTTGGAGCCAATGCTTACAACAGGTCTTCAGGGCTTGGTTCAGTAGCAATGG
>Ga0209602_1000305_pt1 | contig 47998 bp, 39 predicted proteins | sample COGITO_mtgs_1205_3_FD_184810 | JGI IMG/M metagenome (GOLD analysis project Ga0209602, IMG submission 184810) | Pelagic marine microbial communities from North Sea - COGITO_mtgs_120524 (SPAdes) (version 2) | ecosystem: Environmental > Aquatic > Marine > Epipelagic ...
TGATTCTCTAGTGTGGCATTCAATAAAATATACAAAAAGTGGAATTTATATAGACACATTAGAAACTTCAATTGGATGCGATAGTATTATTACATTAGACTTAACTATAAAATGTGAAGATATAGAGGTTGATTCGTTAGTTCAAAAAGATAGTTTAACAACATATAATGATATAGAGAAATTAGACTTTGAAGAAATTAAAAAAGATAGTATAGTTTATACTCAAAATAATTTTACATATACAATATGCAAAGGAGATAGCATATTAATACAAGGATTTTATCAATCTAAATCTGGAGAATATAATGACACTATAATTTCTAATTCTAAGGGTGAACTTGATAGTTTAATTGTTTCAACACTTATAGTCAAAGAGTCTAAGGATACTTCTCTTTCAATAACTGTTTGTGATTCTCTAGTGTGGCATTCAATAAAATATACAAAAAGTGGAATTTATATAGACACATTAGAAACTTCAATTGGATGCGATAGTATTATTACATTAGACTTAACTATAAAATGTGATGGAATAGAGGACGATTCGTTAGTTCAAAAAGATAGTTTAACAACATATAATGATATAGCGAAATTAGACTTTGAAGAAGAAAACCATAAAGTTGTAGTAGTACATCACCAAGATGGCAAAGATTTTTTTTATCAAGATGGAGTTTTAATTAAAGAAGATTCTTTAGGAATGCTTGGTCAAGCAAATAATGAAGATGTATTTAACAGTCGAGATTCTTTAAGTTTTATAAATAAGAAGAATAAAAATGCTCCAATATTTATATATGGATTTGGAAAAACTGATAAAGTTTCTAAAGATTGGGGGAATTATTATTTTGAAAAAGAATCTTTTGAAAAAGCTGTTTATAGATTTTCTAAAGTCAAAAATAAAGATGTAGATGTCTTACGTAAGCTTGGTAAATCATATTTAAGTTTAAACTTATTAGATAGTTCAGAATACTATTACGGAACTCTTGCTAAAAAAACAAACAACCCTGTTGATTGGTATAATTATTCTCATATATTATACTTAAGAGATAAGTTTGATGAAGCAGAAGAGGTAAGAGCTAAATATGCAAATTCCTCCAATGAAAAAAGAGCTGAAATTTTCAAAAGTAATTCTTCTCATAAAGAACTTTTAAGTAGTATTTCAAAGGTTGATTTATTTAACTTGTCAATTAATACAAAAAACTCTGATTTTGGAGCATTTGCTGTTAAAAATGACAGTGCAAATTCTTATGATATTTTATTTACTAGTGCTGACGAATTTTCTATTAAACGCATTAAGAAGTCAAAATTTATAAGGCCAGACCAACCCACTTATGATATTTTCAAAACTACTTTAAATTATTCTACATCAGAGCTCACTAACCCAGTTTCTTTAAGTGGTGAATTAAATGATGAATACCAGGAAGGGCCAGCAATCATGAGTTATGATCAGAAAACAATATATTTTACAAGAAGTAATAGTGTAGATGCTGAGGACGAGGCTATATTTTTGAGTTTATTTAGTGTAGGTGTAGATAATATTAATTTTCAAGATAGTGTTTTTGGACTTACAGTAAATAATGATCATTATTCTGTAATGCATCCTACTTTGTCTGTTGATGGTAAAGAAATTTATTTTTCCAGTGATATGCCTGGAGGTTACGGTGGTTTAGACATATATTATTGTAAGATTTTAGGAAATATTAATAGCAATAATAATTCTAAAAAATTAATTGGCTTATCAAAACCAATAAATCTTGGTAATAATATTAATACTGAGGGTAACGAGGTTTTCCCATTTTATATGGACAGTAATACTTTATTTTACGCATCTGATGGAAGAATTGGTCTTGGAGGTTTAGATATTTTTATGTCCCACAATTTTTTAGATTCTTCACTTATAACTATAAATAACATCGGGATACCATTTAATTCTCCAAAAGATGACTTTTCATTTTTTCTTTCACAAGATATTAAATTTGGTTTTTTATCATCTAATAGAGATGGAGGAAAAGGTGATGACGATATTTATAGTTTTAAAACTAATATTAGTGTTTCTAAAGGAGTTGATGACTATTACTCTATGGTTAGTGGTCAAAAACTTGAAGTTTTATCTAGTTCAGTTTTAGATAACGACTTTTTAAATGACACTTTAAAAAACTTTATGAGTGATGATATTTTTCATAAAGCAAAATTAACCAGTTTTCCTAGTAATGGAAAGGTTAATTTTAATGAAAATGGAACATTTGTTTATACACCAAAAGATGATAAAGTTGAAAAAGATAGTTTTAACTATAAAATTCTTTATGAAGATGAACCACATGAGGACATTACCGTTTATATTAGTTCATTAGCCTTAACAAAGCCTGTAGCTGTTGACGATCATTATTTAATTAAAAAAGGGGAAGACTTTATTGTAGATTTTAAAAACGGGACACTTCACAATGATTATGATCCCTCTGATGATGATTTATCAACATTTATAATTAAGAATCCATCACATGGCAAAATTAATTATTTAAAAGATGGATCATTTACTTACCATGCAGAGGACTATTTTGTTAAATCAGATACTTTTACTTACGTAGTTTCTGATGGTCAATTATTTGATACCGCTATGGTTACATTAGCTAGGCTGGTTTCGGGAGTTGATATTGCCACTATTATTGAGATTAACCCTATTTATTTTGATGTGAATAAATCTAATATTCGAGAAGATGCTGCACTTGAATTAAATAAAATAGTAGAGGTTATGAATGATTATCCAGAGATGCAAGTAGAGCTAGGGTCTCATACAGATTGTAGAGCTTCTAAAGCTTACAATAAAAGTCTTTCTGATAGAAGAGCAAAATCTTCTGCAAGCTACATTAAAAATAAAATCACTAATCCTGAAAGATTGTATGGCAAGGGTTATGGTGAGTCTAAACTAAAAAACAATTGTGAATGTGAGGGTTCAACTATTGTTCCATGTACAGAGGAAGAGCACCAAGATAACAGAAGAACAGAATTTGTTATAATTAAAATGTAATTTAAACTATATTTGCTCTCTATGAGGTTGATTAAGTTTATTTCTCTTTTAATTTTACTATTTTTAATAGTTGATGAAAAACAATCCCAATGTTCTAATTTTACTGTAAATGCAGGTCTTTCTGCTGATTTAGTAACGGAAACTTTATACAGCGAAGATTTTACGGGTCAAAATGGTAAAGGTATTGAAGGGACAAATCCAAAAGATGTTTCTGGGTGTACTTGGGATATCGATGTATCTAATGCTATTCTAAGTGATCAATTAGATTATTTTAAAGTTGTAAATGATAAGTTAGAATCTAGAGATTTAGACGGAATTTGTAGTTGGATATCACCTTCAGTTAATATTCAAAATTTTATGAATATAAATTTATCTCTAAATGCAAGTCAAATTTCTAATGCTAACAGATATGAAGCTTCAGATATATTTTATTCAGAATATAGTATTGATGGTGGTTCCTGGACATATTTTTCTAATAATGGTCAGATGACAGATGGGTTAAGTGCAACTACAGTAACTGTTTCTCAAAGCGGTTTAAATGGTTCAACTGTTAGGATACGTGTGAAAATAGCTGTAAATGAAGATAATGAAAGATTTAGACTTGATGATATTTTGGTAACTGGTCAGTCTTACAAAAAAAATATATGTTCTGGTTCAAATTTAACCCTTGGAGGTTCTCCCACTGCTAGCGGCTTTATTGGATCACCTGTAGTGTCCTATCAATGGACTCCATCTATAGGATTATCTTCTCCTAATGTTTCAAACCCAACAGCAAATCCAACATCTAACAATGTTTACAAGGTTATAGCGTCTTATATTGATAATGGAGTTACCTGCCAAGACAGTTCATTATTATATGTAAATATTGCTGATCAAATTGTTATTAGTAGCTCAACACCTGTTTGTATTACTGACACATTAATAATTTCTGAGACCGGAGGAAATGCTCAAGAATGGTTATGGACATCTAATCAAGGAGCAACGATTTTAAATGATGATCAATCATCATCCAAGGTTGTTGGCATGACAAATGGTGAAGTTTTTACTGTTGTCACTCAAGATTATATTAATAATTGTCTAAATAATACATCCTCTACTACAGTTCAGGTTAATCCTCAACCAACAGGTGTAAATTGGACCAATCCAATCAGTACTGTTTGTAGTGGTATCAATCCATATCATTTGACGGGAGGTATTCCATTACCAATTGCACCTGATTCAGGTTATTATTCGGGGACAGGAGTTACGAACAATATTTATGATCCATCTACTACAGGTTATGGAAATTCTCTTTTGCCAGTAGAGCTAATGTATATATATATCGATAACAACGGCTGTAAAGATACTGCTTTAAATACTATAAATGTTAGACAGTCACCTGATGCTGAACTAATAACTACTAACTCCGGCGCAATTAATTTTAATATTAATGCCTCAGGAGACTGGGCATACTGTGATATATCTTCTCCACCATACTTACTCAATATTGAATTATCTACAGTAATAACTGCAGCTAACACTCTTGGGACTACTTATTCTATTGACTTTGGAAACGGCGATCCTGTAATGCCTATTGTTCCAGGATTTAATACTACTGGATCATATACTATTCCTGGTAATTATGAAATAAAAATTAATGCAAATGATCCTACTTTTTCTTGTCAAAGAGTTTACAAGAAAAATTTCTTTTACGGAACTAACCCATCTATAGCTGTAAGTATTCCAGCAAACGTATTAGATTTGTGTGCTCCTGCAACCATTGGTTTTCCAGTTGATGTTACTGGAAATAGTCCAGGAACTAAGTATAGAAAATATACAAATGATGGCAAACCAGATTCTTCTTTTTTAAATAACTCTCTTGTTTATACTGTAATTCACACTTTTGATAGTTCATCATGTGGGTATTCTACTCAACAAAATCAAAATGCATTTTTACTTGGTGTTCAGGCTGTAAACGGTTGTGGAGTTGCAAGTTCTACTGCTGATCCAATTGTTGTTTCTTCTCCTCCGGTTGCTAAAATTGAGGAAACAGATTCTATTTTTTGTATCAATACTCCAATTACTTTTAAAGATTCAAGCTATGAAGGGAAATTTGTTAGTTTTTTGGGTTTAGATTACACTTGCGATAGTTCTGATGCAATTGCTTGGGAATTATCTCCCAATACAGGTTTTACTATTTCATCAGGTTTGTTTGGAGATTATGCAAATTTATCTAGAACAAATACATTAACGCATGGGACTACAGAAATCATATTAACCTTTCAAGAAAAAGGGGCTTATACTCTTAGTTTAAAAAAGGTTTCTAGATGTGGTGGTGGTGATGTATTTGATATTGACTCAATTAAATTTTATATTGACAGTTTACCAGATGCTGAATTTACTATTGATAAAGATTTTGATTGTGCACCTTTAATTGTTATAACTGATAATACTTCAAAATCAGTCAATGATTATAATGCTGTTTTTGATTGGACTTATTCTACAATTATGGAAGGTTGTGATGGTAGTGCTCCACCATCAATTATTAAAATGGCTTCAGATTCTATAACTTCTGAAATTTATTTAGAAAATTTTATTGGTCAAAATAATAAAGGATATATGGGCACTTATCCTTTTGATACATCTTCTGTAGGTTGGGATGTATCTTTAAATGGGGGCTTTGGACTTTCTGATAGGTTTTTTGTTAATAAGGAAAAATTTGTTGCTGTTGGTTCTAATGTTAATGGTTCAGTATGGTACTCACCAGTGATTGATATATCTCAGTATAATAATATTTCTGCTGGATTAAAAGCTTCAACGCATTTTACGGGAACAACACCCTCTAGATCTATTGCAACTGAGTATAAATTAGATGGAGCAAGTTGGACTCCAGTAACTAAAAACTCAATTCTAACAGGTCCTAATTTTGTAGACTCTTTAGTATCAGTTGATGGGATTAATGGTTCTTCCCTTCAGTTAAGAGCCATTATTGATATTGGTGGTGTTGACTCAATATTTTTTGATGATATTTTTATGGATGGTTATTCATCTCCTGATAGCTTAGATGCTAGTTATACCTTTAATAAACCAGGCAGTTACACAATTAACCTTCAAACAACTAATGTTTGTGGAGTAGACAATTATAAAGATACTGTGAACGCTGGTGGTTTACCTGTAGTAACTATTAATGCTATTCCAGATGCATGTGACACTGTTACAATAATACCTTCTGCTACAATTGACACATGTTTTGCTGCAATGACTAATTATAGTTGGACATTTTCTGGTAATCCGCCTTTTGTTACTCAAAACTCAAATCTCCAAGAACCAGCACCAGTATTTTTTGGTAGTCTTGGAACTTTTAATGTAGATTTAATTGCTACAAACGTTTGTGGACCCTCCCCAAACCAAACAACAAATTTTTCTGTAAATGAATCTCCAATAATAGTTTTAAATGAAATTGATTCAGTTTGTAAAAATAGCTCTCTTCAAATATCATCTGTTGTTAACCAAGGTACTCCAACTTATAATTATTTATGGTCCTCTAATGCTACTATCAACAATATAAGTATTCCAAATCCCATTATAACTACCAATATTGATGAGTTTGTTTATTTAGAGGTCACAGATTCAAAAACTTGTAAGGCATATGATACTATTCATATTGATGTTTTGGATTTACCAACAGTAAATGCTGGTTCACCTCAAAGTGTTTGTCCTGAAGATACTGCATTTTTAACCGGATCGGTTACAGGTGCAATACCTCCTTACACACTTTTGTGGGATTTGCCATCTCTATCTAGTTTAACAATTTTAAATCCATTTTATGACATGAATGGAACTAAAACATTCACTTTAACTGCAACAGATGATTTTGGTTGTATAGCTTCAAATAGTGTTACTGTAACAGAACGTAATCCTCCCATAGTTACCCTTCAGCCGGATACTAATTTATGTAATACTCTAATTGATGTACAACTTAGAGCATCACCAAACGGAGGCGTTTGGTCTGGCAACGGTATTTCGCCATTAGGAGTTTACACTCCAGAAGGAATTGGATCCTTTACAAAATATTATGATTTTTCAGATGCTAATACCTGTAATACAATAGATTCAGTGGTTCTAACTGTAAATATTCCTCCAGCTCCAAATGCTGGGGTTGATATTCAAGCCTGTTTAGATACCGGAGTTATAGTTTTAAACGGAGTGCCATTTGGTGGAGATTGGACAGGAACTGGAGTTACATTGGCTGGTAACTATAATGTTTTAAATGTAGATACTGTAAATCTTGTTTATTCGCTTGGAACTGGAAATTGCTTAGTAAATGATTCTATGGAAATATTAATTCATCCTCTCCCTACAATAAATTTAGATGCAAGTTATCAAACTTGTATTTCATCTCCAGATACTATTATTCATTCTTTTCCTATGGGAGGGTCTTGGCTTGGTAATGGTATTAACCCTGTAACAGGTCTTTTTAGCCCTTTAATTGCAGGAATAGGATCACATAAATTAATCTATACTTATCAAAATCCTGTAAATGGATGTCAGAATTCAGATTCTTTAGAAATTACAGTGAATAGTCTTCCAACAATTAATTATGATCTCGACACTATACTTTGTTTAAATGTTAATGATACTATTAATAATACATCAACTTTAGCTCAAACTCATTCTTGGACAATTTCTAACGGTGTGACATCTAATTTAAAAGATCCTATATTTAATATAAATGCAGTAGGTTTTTACAATTTAAAATATATTGCCACTTCAATTGTGGGATGCCAAGATTCTTCACAAAGTAACTTTGAAGTTTTGGCTCCACCAATTGCTTCTTATTCATGCCCAGACTCGGGATGTGGACCACTCTTGGTTAATTTCACTAATAATTCTACTGGAAAATACATAAGTTATTTATGGAATTTTGGTCTTAACAACTCTGTGGGAAATGACTCTACTTCAATAGATACATTACCACCTAACCATATATATAACGAGGGGGTTATTTCTGATACATCTTATTTTAGTTCGTTAACTGTTACTAACTTATGTGGAATTAGTATTCAAAATACTGAAATTAAAAGTATGCCTAAACCTGTTTCCTTTTTTGGACCTACTTCTAACGTTGGTGATTGTCTTTCTGGTAATATCACTTTAGCTAATAATAGCTATGGTCTTCCAGATTTTTATTCTTGGGATTTTGGTGACGGATCCTTTGGAAATACATCAGATACTCTCTTTGATCATTTCTACCCTCCAGTTACTTCAACAAGTTTTTATACTATCAAACTTCGTGTTACTAACGAATGTGGAGCAGATTCCTCATCTGAAGTGATTTCTATTATACCAAATACTTTAGTAGCAGCTTTTAGTACAGATACTACTGTTGGATGTACTCCTCTAGATGTAGAATTTACACAATTCACGGTAGTTGGATCTAATACTCAAAGTTGGGATTTTGGTGATGGTAATTTTACAAATACTTTTTCTCCGACTCATACATTCACAGATACTGGCTCTTTTGAAGTTTCATTAGCAGTTAGTGATGCTTGTAATTTTGATACAGCCTATACTACAATTAGAGTGAATACTTCTCCTAATGTATCTTTTTCCGTAATTGACGATACTCTTTGTGCAGGCTCTACTTTTCAATTTAATAATTCTTCTGACATTGGAATTAGTAATAACTGGGATTTTGGTGATAATAGTATATCTTCTTTAACAAATCCAAATCATATTTATACTGATTCTGGTTCTTTCAGAGTTGTATTATTGGGAACATCATTAACAAATAATTGTCCGGCCTACGATTCTGTAGATTTGGTAGTTTTACCATATCCAGAAATTACAGCTACTTCAGATACATCCAACGGATGTATTCCCCTACCTGTAAACTTTTCAAGTACTGTTAATTCTGTAGGCTATTATTTATGGGATTTTGGCGATGGAAACACCTCAATATTAGCCAATCCAACTCATAATTATACTACAGATGGATACTACAGCGTAAATGTTAGATTTGAAGACTTAAGTGGATGTGTTGATTCTTTTGATTTTAATATAACTCCACATCCTATTCCAGTAGCAAATTTCAACCCCATACAATTAGATACTTGCTTATTACCAGTAAATTATAATTTCCAAAATCTAACAAATGGAGGTGTTTCTTACCAATGGGATTTCGGAGATGGAACTAGCTCTCCAATCACTAACCCCACAGATAGCCTTAATCCTAAAAGTTATACTAATGCTGGAAATTATGATATTAAACTTTTAACAAATAATTCCTTTGGATGTGCTGATAGTATTACAAAATCAATATTTGTAAAACCAATTCCAACTTCTCAATTTGATCTATTACAATTAGATACTTGTGTTTTGCCAGCATCTTATTCTTTGGTCAACAATTCCTTAGGATCAGTATTTTACTCATGGGATTTAGGAAATGGTGCTACAACTAATAATCCAAACTTAAATTCTTATTCTTATAATAATTCTGGTTCTTATGGTATTTCATTAGTGGCAATGAATTCATATGGATGTTTAGATACTTCAAAAAAAACAGTTAATATTTCACCAGTTCCTCAAGCAGATTTTGCTTACCTTAAACAAGACACTTGTGCTTTACCTTCAAATTATTTGTTTACAAATTTGTCTACAGGCGGAGACTTTTTTACATGGACGTTTGATAGTCTAGGAAATGATATTCAAAAAGACTCAATTTCTTTTATTTTTAATAATAATGGTAACTATCAAGTCTCCTTAGTTGCGCAAAACTTTGTTTCAGGTTGTAAAGATTCTATTGCTTATAATTTTACTGTGAATTCTAAGCCAGAAGCAATTTTTAGTCTTGATACAACAATTGCTTGTGAACCTTACACTTCGTTAATTACTAATAATTCAGTATATTCTAATTATTATTTCTGGGATTTTGATGACGGATCTACGGGATCTTTTTTTAGTGGTTCTCATCTTTTCCAGAATTCCGGTAGTTATTCAATTAAGCTAATTGCACAAGATTTAGAAGGTTGTAAAGATTCTATTTCCAAATCAATTGTTATCAATCCATCTCCAATTTCAAATTATAGCTATATAGATTCAGATCCCTGTTATTTACCAATTATAGTAGACTTTACAAATACCTCTTCCCCAGGAAGTAACATTCAATGGGATTTTGGAAATGGACAATTATCTAATGCTGATTCTGTAACAATTACTTATGATTCTGTTGGAGTTTTCAACATTCAGCTAGTTTCATTTAATAATTTTAATTGTTTTGATACTCTTATTAATCCTTTTGACGTTATTTTTAATCAAGTACCTGTTGCACAATTAAATTTTAAAGATTCTATTTGCTTAAGAGATACTTCATTTTTATATTCAAATTCTCTTTTTGCAGATTCTTTGATTTGGGATTTAGGCAATGGGATTAATTTAAAGGGGGATTCTTCAATGTTTGTTTCTGACACCAGTGGAGAGTTTAATATTACTTTATTTGCTTACAATACTAATAGTGGTTGTTCAGACACACTACTCAATAATAATCTAGTCATTCTTCCATCACCAACAGCAGACTTTACTTTTAACCATATACAGGGTTTAGAACCTCTTAGTGGAACTATTGAGTTTATTAATAATTCTTTAGGTGCTAGCTCTTACTTTTGGGACTTTGGATTTGGAGATGATTCTAATTTAGAAACACCTACATATTATTACAAATATTCTTTTGATGGAACCTATTATTACACATTATATACTACAAACTCGGACGAATGTATTGATAGCTTAACTAAGGATTTATATATAGAGTTTAAAAAAGCATTATATATTCCAAATGCTATTTCTCCAGAAGCAACCAATTTTGAGGTTTCACGATTTATTCCAAAAGGAACGGGAATGAACTACTATAAAATTGAAATATTTGATCTTTTTGGAAATGTTATTTGGGAAAGTACAGCCCTTGATGACGAAGGTCAACCAACAGAAAGTTGGGATGGTAAATATGAGGGTATTGGTGTTGAACCTGACGTTTACATATGGAAAGTAGAAGCCCAATTTAAAGATGAAAGTTTTTGGGGTGGACAAAAGCCAATTGAAGAAAATATTTTAAGAAAAACTGGGACTTTAACTGTTATCAGATAAATAATGAAAAAGATAATTAACATATTAATTTTATTAATAATTTCTACTAATTATCTAGCACAAGAACCTGTTTTTAGCCAGTTCTATTTTAATCCTATTTATTTAAATCCTGCTATGTCAGGAATGGATAATAACTACAGGTTAATTATAAATAATAAGAATCAATGGTCAAAAATACCAGGTAGATTTAATACGACCTCAATTTCTTTTGACTCTTGGCAAAATCAGTCTAATTCATCTGTTTCAATGCTTTATTCAACAAGTACAGAAGGAGAAAGCTATTTTAGAACTGACAGATTCCACTTTGGTGGTGCATACAGACTTTTTGATGTTTTTCCTAGCCCACTAGCCTGGCAATTTGGATTTCACTATCAAAATATTACCCGAAGAATAGACTGGTCAAAATTAGTTTTTAGTGACGAACTAGATCCTTATTTGGGTAACATTAATAGTACTTCATTTGTTATTCCAGATAGCGATAGATTTAAATCTTCTAACCTTTCTTTAGGAACCGTTCTTACTTATCATCTTAAACGAGGATCTAAGACAAGAAGGTTTAATTTACCTGTTGATTTAGATTTAGAGTTAGGTTTAGCCGTTCACGAATTTGTCCAAAGATCAAATAGCTTTGTTAATAATGGTGTTTATAAAACTAAAAGAAGGTTTACTTTTCATGGCTCAATGTTATGGCCATTTAATAAATCTAAACTTTCTGGTGGCATAAAGCATTCAGCATTATTAGTTTCTCAAGGGAATTTATCAACCTTACAGGTTGGACTTGCTGAAGCTTGGATTAATCCATTGCATTTAGGTCTTTTTTATAGAAGACAAATGTCTACCGTATCATCAGACTTTGATAAATTCGAAGCCCTTTACTTCATATTTGGTTATCAAAAAGTGCTTGAAAAATCTAATTTATCTTTAACAATGTCTTATAGTAGAGATTTTACTGTTTCAGAGTTAAGTGCATATTCTGGAGGAACTAATGAATTTTCAATTATAGTCGAAAGTATTGAGGGCGGACTTTTTCAGGGCTTATTTAGAAATAAAAGACATCATAAAAACAAATATCGTTCAATGCCCTGTTACAGTAAATTCAATTCAAGAAGAGGTTTCTAAACCTGTGATTTTTTCTTCTTTTTTAATTTTAAAGAAAAAATATATTGTTATTAATTGTGATATTATCAAGTAATAAACAACAAATAAATATGGTATATTAATTCCTTGATAGACGTTTAAAGCTTCTGGAAAATAAAATACTATTGTAAAACCAATAAGGTTTTTGATTAATTCTAACATTAAAGCATATCTAGATTGGTCCATTAACAAAGTAAATGACCATATAGAAAGAGTGAAAAATAATCCATAAAAAATTAATATTTGATATCCACTAAAAACACCTTCAATATTAACTTCAACTTCCCCCAATATATTAATAAGAAATATAATATGAAATTGCATTCCAAGATGAATTATAAGCTGAATGCTGCTCCAGAAATTTATAAATCTATTTTTTTTAGGATTATATTTTTCATAATCATAGGGGTTTTTAATTATACCAATTGGATGTAATTTTTCTACGTCACTTGGTCTCCATCCAGTTGGCATAAACCATATTTTAAACTTATCTATAAAGTTTTTAGTTCTATAAGCATCTTTAAAAAGTTGTAATACATGTGTGAAGTTTATTAAAATAGGATTCCATGTTCTTGCAGGTTTTAGCATTCCATATACAGGTGGCTCACTGGCTAATTCTTTTTGAAAAGTTCCAAACATAAAATCCCAAAATATAAATATGGATGCATAATTTTTGTCAATATAAATTGAATTTATAGCATGATGAACTCTGTGATGGGAAGGAGTAACAATAATTTTTTCTAAAAACCCCATATGCTTAATAAGCTTTGTATGGTACCAAAACTGAGCAAATAAGTGTAAAGGAAGAAGAATGGTAATGACTTTTGTAGGAATCCCTATTACGGCTAATGGAATATACAAGAAGAAATATATTTGAACTATAGAAGAAATACTTTGTCGTAAAGCGCATGCAAGATTATATTCTTCACTGCTATGATGAATAATGTGCCTATTCCATAATATATTGTATTCATGATTCCATCGGTGAGTCCAATAGTTGGCGAAATCTATACCAATAAATGCAATTATATATACCCACCAGGAAGATTCAATTTCAAACACTGATAAATGGTCATACATCCATTGATAACTTATTACAACTACTGAAAGTTTTAGTATGCTTTTAATATTATTAGTCATTCCTGAGCTTACACTAGAAATTGTGTCTAAAGTATTGTAGACTTTTACTTTCATGATTTTTGAAGCAACCCATTCAATAAGCATGGTGATCATAAAAAAAATCATAGCATATTTTACAGCAACTGTATAATCAGACATCTTATAAAGATAATAAATATAAAAATAAGCTATTCATTTTCTCTAATGTAAGGAGCAACTTTTTCTCCAATTAACTTTATAGATTTTAAAAGTTGTTTGTGAGAAAGTTCAGCATTATCCATTTGAAATGTAAATCTAGAAATACCACCAAGAACTCTACTGTGGTTCAATATTTTTTGTGATATTTCATCAGCACTTCCAATCATTAAAGCTCCACTTGAACCATTCTGATCTTTAAACCTTTGAAGAGTTACTGGGGGCCAGCCACGTTCTTTTCCAATTCTAGTAAATGTTTTTGCGTATCCAGGAAAATAATTTTCAATTGCTTCTTGATGACTTTCTGCAACATAACCTAGTGAATGTAATCCTACTTTAAGCTTGTCGGGTGAGTGGCCTGCTCTTCTTCCAGCCTCTTTATACATATCAATAAATGGTTTGAATCTATGAGTTTCTCCACCTATAACAGCAATCATTAATGGCAATCCTAAATTACCTGCTCTTAGAAACGACTGAGGTGTTCCACCAACCCCAACCCAAACAGGTAACAGAGTCTGTAATGGTCTTGGGAATATTAACTGATCATTTAATGCGGGCCTATGATTCCCTCTCCAAGAAACCTTCTCGTTTTTTTGAATTTCAATTAATAACTCTAATTTTTCTTCATAAAGTTCATCATATTGATCTAATTTATATCCAAATAATTCAAAAGCTTCCGTAAACGATCCTCTTCCAGCTATAATTTCAGCTCTTCCATTTGATACTAAATCTAAAGTTGCATAATTTTGAAAAACTCTAACAGGGTCAGCTGCGCTTAAAACAGTGACAGCACTAGTTAAAATTATATTCTTTGTTTGTGCTGCTGCTGCAGATAATATAATATGTGGAGCACTGTCTAAAAATTCTTCTCTGTGGTGCTCACCAACACCAAAGACATCTAATCCAACTTCATCTGCTTTTTTAATTCTTTCTATTAACTTTTTAATAGAATCAGCATTTTGTTTTCCATTTCTGGAATTCGTGGATTCTGTTGCGGCAAAACTATCGATACCTATTTGCATTTTATAAATCTAAGTAAATGCAATTTAGCAATGTTTGGAAAAAATAAAATTAGATATATAAGATATTTTATTTTCAATAGCATTTACTTTCTTGTCCTTGGGGGTTTTTTGGAGAATATTCTATGTAAATCTTTGGATACTTCATTAAATAATTTCAATTGACTATCATCACAAATATTTCTTATATCTATAAAATGATTGTAGTTTATTAATTCAATTTTATTATTTAAATCTTTAATAATAGAAAAAATTGAATCGTTAATTTTCTCATTATTATTTAAACCTTTGTATAGTAATTTTTTATTATTTTGAATTTTATTTCTAGTAGAATTAATAGCATTTCTGTGGTTTTTTATTAAATTTTCATAAAAATCAATTTGATGACTATTTAACTTTAATCTATTTATAATTAAAGTCTTAGGTTCTTTTCTTACTGGGTGATTATTACTTTTATTAATTACAAAACCTACTAGTATTATGTTGGAAATTAATAATCCTGCTGTCATAGCAATTAAAAATCTGTTATTAAATTTCATATAGCCCATTATTTAATGAGTAAATCTCATAATTAATTTCATTATCTAGATTGTAATTAGCGAATTCATCTAACAAATATAAATCTATAGATATTATAATTATACTTATGGCAGCAGCTTTCAATAACCATTTATAAGAAACAGTATTTTTATTTGCTTCCATCTTATAAACTATAGAATTAAATATTTCTGGTGGGACTTTAACTCTATTTATTTTAGATAATTTATTTAATTCTTTTTCCATTATACTTTTATATTGACGACTTTATATTTCATTATCCTTTAATATTACAGCTAATTTTTTTTTGGCCCTTTGAAATAATGACTCTATTGCCTTTACAGATAACTGCATGATTTTTGCAGTTTCTTTTTGGGATTTCCCTTCGATTTTTAAAAGAATAATAACAGTTTTAAGTTTTGAAGGTAACTTATTTATGCTGTTAAAAATTGCATTTACACTTTCTTTATTTTCTAATATTACACCTGGGTGATTAATTTCAGGAATTGAGATTTTTTTTTCTTGATCATCAATTTTGAGACTCTTAAAAAAGAAAATTCTTTTCAATCTTTTTTTTGATTTTAAAAAATCTAAAGATTTATTTATTGTGATTCGGTAAGCCCATGTTTTTAATGTAGATTCTTCTCTAAAATCTTTGATGTTTTCAAAAATTGAAATAAATACGTCTTGAGTGATTTCTTCAGCATCTTCTATGTTTTGTGTATAATGAAGGGCAACATTGAAAACTAATTCTTTATATTTTTCATATAATAATTTTGGTTTGTTGTTCACTATTAATTATAGACGATTTTAAATAAGTTATCCTTTTAATTTTCCTGCTATGAAGCCGGTAGACCACGCAGCTTGAAAATTATATCCACCTGTAATAGCATCAATATCCATAATTTCACCCGCAAAGTACAGATTTTTACATATGTTACTTTCCATAGTTTTTAGATTTATACTATCCAAACTTACCCCTCCGCAGGTTACAAACTCTTCTTTAAATGTTGTTTTCCCATTAATTTGATAAATATCATTACTTAGAAGATTCACTAATTTATTTATGCTTTTATTTCCTAATTCGCTCCATTTTTTTTCTGAACTTATTTGACTTTTTTCAATTAAAAAGCTCCATAATCTTTCAGGAAGATTGAATGGTCTTAAATTTTTAATATTTTTTTTTGAATGTCTCTTTTTAATTTCATTTAATTCAATTTCTATTTTTTCATTATTAGTTTCATTAATCCAATTTACTTGAATGTTGAATAGATATTTTTTTTCGCTTAGTATTCTAGCTCCAAAAGCGGAAGTTTTAAGTATTGCAGGTCCACTAAACCCCCAATGTGTAATAAGTAGCGGACCACTTGAGAACAGTTTAGTACCTTGAATTGTTACTCTTGTGTTTTCAGCAACCAACCCCATCATTTTTGTAATTGGATTTTCGGGATTGTTAAATGTAAATAAGGAAGGTACTGGTGGTTCAATTTTGTGCCCCAACTCTTTTAACCAATTAAGACCTTCAATTTTAGGTGATCCACCAGAAGCTATTATAACTTTATCAAAGTTTTTAGCTTTTTTAGAGTTTTTAAAATTGAGTTGTATAATTTTTTTTAAAAAAATAATTTTTTCTACGTTAACATCTATTTCTATGGAAATAGTTTTTTTTTTAATTTCTTTAAATAAACAATCAATTATGGATTGTGAATTATCTGATTTAGGAAATACTCTATTATCACTTTGAGTATAAAGTGGAACATTTCTACTTTCAAACCAATTAATAGTGTCTGTAGTGTTAAATTCTTCTAATATTTTTTTAATTTTTTTCCCGCCTCTTGGATAAGCCTTGTAGAGCTCGCTTATAGATTTTAATCCATTGGTAACATTACATCTTCCACCACCAGAAACTTTAACTTTGGCAAGTAATTTCTTAGTTTTTTCATATATAACAACTTCTGCTTTTGGATAATTTTCTTTTACATTTATTGCAGAAAAAAAACCTGCGGCGCCTCCTCCAATTATTGCTACATTCATTTGAAACCTATGTTTTTATTATGAAACTTGCTTAATAATATAGATGTAATTCATTATTTATAGATAAAAATATTATTTATTAATATCTCCAAGATATATTCCTAATGCTAATGCAGTTTTAACAAGAGAATCATCGATTTCAACTTTTTTATAAGTTTCGATACCTTTTAGTATAGGAAAGTCTACAACTTTTCTATCACTCCAAGCAACCATTCTATCAAATTTCTTTTGGGCAATCAGGTCAACCGCGTGTACCCCAAAAGCACTTGCTAAAATGCGATCTTGAGTTGTAGGAGGAGCACCTCTTTGTACATGACCTAAAGTTGTAACTCTACATTCAACAGATGATTTTTCCATTATTTTATGGGCAACGTAAGTGCCTATTCCACCAAGTCTTTCTTCCCCATCAGCAAATTTAACCATACTATTATTTCCATCTTCTTGCTTTACTGCTTCAGCAACAATAACTAAAGAGTGATTAATACCATGACTATTCATTTTCTTCAATTTGGATATAATACCATCAATAGAATATTTTATTTCAGGAATTAAAATAACATCTGCTCCACCTGCAATACCAGCGTTAAGAGCTATATGTCCAGCATCTCTTCCCATCACTTCCAAAATCATAGTTCTTTTGTGACTTGCTGCGGTAAATTGTAAATTATCTAAAGCATTTGTTGCTACACTCACAGCAGTATGAAATCCTATAGAGTTTTCAGTAGCTCCAACATCATTGTCAATAGTTTTTGGTATTGCTACAATATTCATATTTCCTTGATCAGCAATGTCTTTTATGATTTTCATACTGCCGTCACCTCCAATAACTATTAAACCATCAAGATTAAGTTCATTGTAACCATCAATTATTTCCTGTGTTCTATTTTTTAAAGTACCATCTGGCATTGGAAATTTAAATGGATTTCCTTTATTAGTTGTTCCTAAAAAAGTTCCACCTTGTCTTAATAAATTACCAGAAAAAGTATTGTAATCAAGCTTAATGTAGGAAAGAGGTCGATTCATTAGGCCAACGGTACCCTCTAAAATTCCAAATACTTCTAAATTATATTTATCGTGAGCTCTGTAAAAAATAGACCTCACTGCAGCATTCAATCCCCCGCAATCACCTCCACTAGTTAGTATACCAATTCTGTTCATATTGTAAAATTAACAATAAGGTTCGATCTTTCTAAATTTATTGTTATTATTTATTAAAAAAATAGTGTGTAAATAATATTTATTCTAGCTTAAATTACATTTATTTGTGGTATTAAGTAATATATGGACATTAATGATATTGTAAAAGGCGGAGATGAGCGTATCAAGCTAAAAGATAATGGGTTAAATAAATACCATGGAAATCCTCTTATCTATGAGTCTGTGTTTAACAGAGGCTCTTGTACAATGTCGAATTTAAATTTAGACAGTAAGCGTGCAGTTGATAAAATGCTTAATAGACTTAAAAAAGATAATTATGATAAACTTCTAATTCAGCAACAAAAACAACTTAAAAAATTAATTGATGTAAACTCCTCAAATGATTTTGATATTTTCTATGCACCCTCTGGAAGCGATCTTTGTTATTTTCCTATTATGTTTTCAAGAATTATTAATCCTGAAAAGCCAATTTTTAGTGTCGTAACATGTCCTGAAGAATTAGGAACAGGATCAAATACAGCTATTAAAGGTGAATTTTTTTTTGGTACCAATCAATTTGAAGAAAATGTTGTTAAAAATGAAAATATTCACGATGATGTTAAAATCAGTCAACAAGCATTTCCTGCAAGAGATAGTGAGGGAAAGATACTAAATCATAAAGCTCAAATTCTTAATACAATAGAGAATAAAAGTAACGAAAACCAAGTCATAGCAAATCTTGTTATTGGAAGTAAATCAGGTATTGTAGATAATATCTCTATGATTCCTAGAGCTAATGAAAATTGTTTTTGGGTAATTGATGTTTGTCAAATGAGAACCACCCAGAAGCTACTAAATAATCTTCTAAGGTTAAACTGTATGGTAATGCTTACAGGTTCTAAGTTTTATCAATCTCCTCCTTTTTGTGGTGCACTATTAGTTCCAAAAACCATCACCTCTAAATTGGTAAATATTACTGATGAAGCAGTAGAACCATTTTTAAAAATTTTCAGTACTTCTGACATATCATCGAATCATCCGAAATTAAGAAGTAAATTCCGTCACAATGAAAACTACGGAACTCTTTTAAGATGGGAAGCGGCTATCAGCGAAATGAAATTATTATCTTTTTATGGTGAAGATATGGTGACAATGTCTGTAGATAGATGGAATGCATTTATCATTAGTCAACTTCAAATTAAAAGTGATTATTTTGAATTAATGCCAGATCAACAGTTTACTAATAGATCAATTGTTTCATTTAATGTAAAACATTCTGATGGTAGTTTACTAACCGATGATGAGCTTAGAGTTTTATATCTTGCGATATGTGCCAAGGAAAGAAATGATTTTTTTGATTTTAAGAAAATTATAATTGGTCAGCCAGTTAAATATGATAATAAATCCTTTATAAGATTAGCTCTTGGTTCTTATAATGTTAGAATGCTAATAGCAAATGACTTTGATTTTCAATTTGATAAGAAATTGATTTCTATCATAATTAAAGAATTAAAGAAATTATATTGGTAATGAATTAGATTTTTTCATTATAAATTATTAAATATTTTTTGAAAAAAAATAAAACATATTACAAGGATTTTTGCGAAAATAATCAACTACCTATTTTTTTTCAACCCTGGTGGCTTAATTCTTTAGCCGGCAAAGATAATTGGGATGTAGCTATCTACAGAAAATCCAATGAAATATTTGGAGTTCTACCTTATTATCATAAAAAAAAACTTGGTTTTAAATTTTTAGGCCTTCCTATTTTATCTCAGCATTTAGGCCCATGGCTTGTTTATCCCAAAGGACAAAAAAACAATACTAAGCTTTCTTTTGAGAAAGAGGCTTTAAACTATTTGATTAACCAATTGCCAAAAGCTAATATTTCAGTAATTAAACTTCACCATAGTATAAAAAATATTTTACCATTTGTTTGGAAAGGCTATGGAAGTTCTGTTAAATACACCTATATTCTTAAAGAAATTTATGAAAAGGAATCAATTTTGTTAGAGAATTTAAGCTCTAACACTAGGAAAAATATTAAGAAGGCAGAAAAAAAATTGGAGGTATTTGAATCACAAGATATTTCAAAATTACATGAATTAATAGACATGACTTTCCAAAGACAGAATTTAAATATTCCATATTCTAAAGACAACTTAATCAGCTTATTTAAAGCATGTAAAGCTAATAGTTGCTGTAAAATATTAATGACTAAAGACAACCAAAACAATATTCATTCTGGGATTTTACTTGTCTGGAATAAGAAAACTGTTTATTATTTAGTTGGAGGAAGTAATCCAGCATTTAGAAATAGTGAAGCTATGACTTTAATCATGTGGGAATCCGTAAAATTTGCTTCTTCTTTTGCACAAGAATTTGATTTTGAAGGGACTATGATAGAGTCTATTGAAAGATTTATTAGAGGCTTTGGCACCACTCAACATCCTTATTACCAATTGTCAAAAGTTAAGCCCAGTTTTCTAAAACCTTTGTTTGAAAAAAAATACAATCTTAGTTAAAATAACTTTTATGAAGAAAATATTATTATTAGGTTCAGGAGAATTAGGGAAGGAATTTGTAATTGCATGTCAAAGATTGGGTCAATACGTGGTCGCTGTAGATAGTTATGACCATGCTCCGGCAATGCAAGTAGCACATGAAAAAGAGATTATTAATATGCTTGATGGAGATGCATTAGATAATCTTGTAGAAAAACATCAACCAGATTTAATAATTCCGGAAATAGAAGCTATTAGAACCGAAAGATTATATGATTATGAAAAGCAAGGTTTTACTGTTGTTCCAAGTGCTAAGGCAGCAAATTACACAATGAACAGAAAATCTATACGAGACTTGGCTGCTGTAGATTTAAGTATTAAAACAGCTCCTTACCGTTATGCAACTTCATTTAGTGAATTAGAAAGTGGTGTTGAATATTGTGGATACCCTTGTGTAGTTAAACCTCTAATGTCTAGCTCAGGCAAAGGTCAATCTGTAATTAAAACTAAGTCGGATATAAAAAAGGCTTGGGATTATGCATTGGACGGTTCAAGAGGAGATTTATTAGAAGTAATAGTAGAAGGATTTATTGACTTTGATTATGAAATTACACTTTTAACAGTTACTCAAAATAATGGCCCTACACTATTTTGTCCACCAATAGGACATAGACAAGAAAGAGGTGATTATCAAGAAAGTTGGCAGCCAATGACTATGGCTAACGAACGATTAGAAGAGGCTCAAGAAATGGCCCAGAAGGTAACTGATTCACTTGGTGGTGCTGGAATTTGGGGAGTGGAGTTTTTTATTACAAAAGATGCTACTTATTTTTCCGAATTATCTCCCAGGCCGCACGACACGGGAATGGTTACACTTGCTGGAACTCAAAATCTTAGTGAATTTGAATTACATGCAAGAGCTGTACTTGGTTTTCCAATTCCAGAAATAAAGCTTGTGAAGAATGGAGCTTCTGCAGTTGTTTTAGCTCATCATTCATCGAGCGAACAACCTAAATTTTCAGGATTAATAGAAGCAATGAATTCGCCTAACTCAGATTTAAGAATTTTTGGAAAACCAACCAGTAGACCTTTTAGAAGGATGGCAGTTACGTTAACTTATGGGGAACAAGATGTTAAAGTACTTGTAGAAAGAGCTAAAGAACTTGCTTCCAAAATAAAGGTTAGTTAAGTTATTTAATATCAGATTTATTAAAGACAGCTGTTTTGCAGATTATATCATGCAAAGCTTGTTTTTTATTGCCTAATACTAAAAAGCAACCTAGTGTTATTACAATTCCAGCAATTCTTAATACAGATCCTGTTACTTTGATAAATGCTCTTAAGAGAAGTTTATCTAATGAAGCTTTTCCCCCACTCATATTAGCTACTGTAATTCCAAGAATCATTTTTCCTGGGGTTTGTCCGGTAAAACCCTCCATTATATAAAAGAAAATGGAAGTAAAAGCTATTCCAGCTAAAGATGCTATAAATCCAATTAGAGATGTTGCAATATCTGCAGAGAATCCAGATTGAAAAGTTTGAATTTGTGCATCGTCATAAAAAAAATCAAGCAAGAAAGCTGCCATTGCAGCACCTGCATAAACACCTAAAATTGTTCCGGGAATAATACTAATAATTAAATCTAAAAACTAAGAAAAAAGTCTTTTACCAAAACCAATTCTCTCAACTTTAAAAAATTTAGTATTTATAGATAGATTATCTTTCATAGATAATAAAGTTACATTAAAATTAAAACTATTAATTTTTTTTCCTTTAAAATCAGATTAAATTGATTTCATTTATGGTCATTCAAATTAAATAACTTTAAATTTAATAAGTTATGAGTCAAAAGGTATTAGTAATGGGTGCTAGTTTAAATCCCGATAGATATTCAAACAAAGCAATTATAAAACTTAAAGAATTCGGTCATACTATATTTGCTTTTGGTATAAAATCAGGTGATGTTCAAGGAATTAAAGTTCAGACCTTAATACCAGAGTTTGATTTTGATACGGTTACAATCTATTTAAATCCTAAAAATCAAAAACAGTACTACGATCAAATGTTAACTTTAAATGCTAAAAGATATATATTTAATCCTGGTGCCGAAAATGAAGAATTATCTAATCTTATTGAAAAAAAAGGAGCTAAAAGCATTAACGCCTGTACATTAGTAATGTTATCAATAAGAAATTTTTAAATAATTCTATTAATTACAGATTATAACCTTCTTGAGTTATAAAATTTACTTGGTTTATTATAGATTCTACTATATTTGCCGCCTAATAAATTAATTATGCTTTCAGCAAATAATATTAACCTTCAGTACGGTAAAAGAATTCTTTTCGACGATGTTAACATTAAGTTTAGTGGTGATAATTGTTACGGAGTAATTGGTGCAAATGGTGCAGGGAAATCAACCTTTCTAAAAATACTTTCTGGAGAAATAGAGGCTAACAAAGGGAATGTTAGTATTGAACCAGGTAAAAGAATGGCAGTTTTAACTCAAAACCATTCAGAATATGATGATTTTAGGGTAATTGATGCTGTAATGGTTGGCTTCAGTGGTCTATGGAAGGTGATGAAGGAAAAAGACGCTATTTACGCAAAAACTGATTTTTCTGAGCAAGATGGTATTAAAGCAGCAGAATTAGAAGAAAAGTTTGCAGAAATGGATGGTTGGAATGCAGAGCCAGATGCCGCGGCTTTATTGTCTGGCTTAGGAATAAAGGTTCAAGATCATGAAAAGCATATGAAAGATATGAATGGCAACCAAAAGGTTAGAATACTTTTGGCACAAGCTATTTTTGGAAATCCAGACTTTCTTATCTTGGACGAACCTACTAATGATTTAGATATTCAAACTGTTACGTGGCTGGAAGACTTTCTACTGAATTTTAAGAACACTGTTATTGTTGTTTCGCACGACAGACACTTTTTAGACACAGTATGTACCCATATTGTAGACATAGATTTTAAAAAAGTAAAAATGTATACCGGAAACTATACTTTTTGGTATGAAAGCAGTCAGCTGGCACTTCGTCAAAGAAACAATGCTAATAAAAAGTCTGAAGAAAAGCGAAAGGAACTACAAGAATTTGTAGCTAGATTTAGTGCCAATGCTTCAAAATCTAAGCAAGCTACTAGTAGAAAAAAGTTGTTACAAAAAATTAATCTCGATGATATTGAGCCTTCAAGTAGAAAATATCCAGCAATAATTTTAGATTCTGAAAGAGAAGCTGGAGATCAAATACTTCATATTAACAATTTAAGTAAATCTTTGGATGGAGAAGTGCTTTTTAAAGATCTTAATTTAAATATTAATAAAGGTGATAAAATCGCTCTTATAAGTAAAAATGATTTAGCTACTTCCGCTTTTTATGACATTTTAAATGATTTTGATCAACCAGATAGTGGAGATTTTAAATTTGGACAGACTATTACTACTGGGTACCTCCCAAATGATAACGAAGATTTTTTTAGAAATAAAATATCCTTAATCGATTGGCTAAGACAGTTTTCTACAAATAAAGATGAAGTTTATATTAGAGGGTTTTTAGGAAAAATGCTTTTTTCTGGTGAAGAAACTTTTAAAACTGCAGATGTTCTTTCTGGAGGTGAAAAAGTAAGATGTATGATCTCTAGAATGATGTTAAGAGGTGGTAATTTTATTATGTTAGACGAACCAACAAATCATTTAGACTTAGAATCTATTCAAGCTTTTAATAATGCCTTAATTAGCTTTCCTGGAACTGTGATATTCACTTGTCACGATCACCATTTTACACAAACAGTTGCTAATAGAATTGTAGAAATTACTCCAAATGGTTGCTTAGATAAATTGATGACTTTTGACGAATATATAAGCAGTCCAAAAGTGAAAAGTCAAAAACAAGAATTACTTGAGAAAGTTTAGTAATTAACTCATGCCATATTTAGTCAACTGTTTCTCCATAATTGGTTTAAACAAAAAAGGAAAGTAGGAGAGTATCAACATTGCTGGATATCCATATGGCAACATTGGGCTTTCATCCTTAGACCTTAAAATTTGATAGTGTTTAGATCCAGAAAAGTGATGATCAGAATGTCTAGTTAGTTCGAATAAAAATACCCTTCCAATTACATGGTCAGAATTCCAAGAATGTTCCACTTTTACTCTTTCATATGTCCCATCTTCTTTCTGTTTTCTTTTAAGTCCATAGTGAGAAAAATAATTTTGAGCTTCTAAAATAGAAATTCCAAAAATAGCAGCTAAAAAATAGAGTAGGGTAACCTCCATTGAAAAGAATAAATAAATAAATCCTAAAAATGACCAAGGTATAATTGTATGAATAATCATTGGGTTAAAAAGCTGATTACCGCCTTTAGATTTTATTTTTTCAGCCTCTAACCTCCAGGATTTAAAATAGCCACCAATTTGTGATTTTATTGCAAAGAAATAAAAAACATCTCCTTTTTTTGCAGTAGTTAAATCATTTGGCGTTGCAACATCTCTATGATGACCACCATTGTGGTAAGTAATAAAATGATTTTGAAATGAAGTAGTTAACAAAATTCTAGCTAGAAACATTTTAAATGGATGTTCTATTTTATGACCTAGTTCATGCCCGCCGTTAATCCCGTTAATTCCAAGTATAGTTCCCATTATTATCAGATAGGCAATTAAATCTACTATTTCTAATGAAGGATTGGCAATAGTTACAAGAAAGACATAGATTACATATAAATGTAATGGCACCAATAAATATAGTATCCAATCATAAAACCAATCTTTTTTTGCTAGTTTATTTTCTTCTTTGCTAAAGTTATAACTGTTTGTTGGAATAAAGTTTTCTAAAACAGGAACCAATACATATAATAAAATCACACCAGAATATGCAAAAAATCCTGTGCAATTAAAAGATATTAACGCAAAGATTGGACTAATATAGGTTCCTAGATATTTTAGTTTTGACATTTATATATTAATTTCAAAAGTTACTAATTATAAAGAATTTTTACAAATTTAATAAATAAGAATGTTCATACTAGATCAATAGATATCACAATTTTAAATACTATCTCTTATATCTTTTAAAACCAGATTTTTTTTGACCACTATTCTTCTTTCTATTTGCGAAAAATTCTTGTTTGCGCTTTTGTTTTTGTTTTTCAAATTCTTTCTTTTCAGCATTGCTCATTGGCTTGTCTGTCTGAGGAAAAGGATTGGAATTTATTACTTCTATTTTTTGTTTGATTAGCTTTTCTATATCTCTTATGTAAGCGTTTTCTTCTGGTTCACAGATAGATATAGATATACCTTCTTCACCAGCCCTTCCACAACGTCCAATTCTATGCACATAAGTTTCAGATTCGTTGGGAATGTCATAGTTGACCACATAACGCAGTTTACTTATGTCTATTCCTCTAGCAGCAATATCGGTAGCTACAAGAAGTCTTATTTTATTTTCTTTAAAATCTTTAAGTGCTTTTTGTCTTTGGTTTTGGTTTCTGTCTCCATGTATGGCTGCACAATCAATATTTTTATTTTTTAAATTTCTTACAATTTTATCTGCTCCATGCTTTGTTCTAGAAAAAAGTAATACTTGATCTAGTTTTGAATCTTTCAAAATATGAAGAAGAAGATCTTTCTTATTATTTTTATTTGTCGTGTATAAAAACTGCTTTATTGTATCTGCAGCTGAAGAAACTGCATTAACAGTTACTTTTTCAGGGTTAATTAAAATTTGCCTTGATAAGTCTAAAATATTTTGTGGCATAGTTGCCGAGAAAAATAGAGATTGTCTTTTTTTAGGAAGTTTAGCTATAATCTTTTTAATATCATGAATGAAACCCATATCTAGCATACGATCGGCTTCGTCTAAAACAAAATACTTTACATCATTTATGGAAATAAACCCTTGATTCATTAAGTCCAGCAAACGACCAGGTGTAGCAATTAAAATATCGATGCCATTACTTAAAATTCTAGTTTGTGAATGCTGAGATACACCTCCGAAAATTACCGTGCTTCGAAGTTTTGTATACTTAGAATAGGCTTTAAAATTTTCTTCAATTTGAATGGCTAATTCTCTAGTAGGGGTAACAATAAGAGAAGATATTTTTCTATTCTTTTGGTGGTTTAGTTCGCTATTTATTAACTGCTGAATAATAGGAATGGCAAAAGCAGCAGTTTTACCAGTACCTGTTTGCGCACTTCCCAAAACATCATCTCCATTTAATATTAAAGGAATAGATTTTGCTTGAATATCTGTTGGCTCAATATAATTTTGATCTTTTAAAGCTTTAAGTATTGGATCAATTAATTTTAAATCTTCAAATTTCATTCGTAAATTATTATTGGATAATTGCTATTGCAAATGTAGTTATAATATTAGGTATTGAGTATTAAAAAAAATAGTCGAATTTAAATTTGAAATTTTTTTTTGAAATTTTCATTTTAATTCTATTTTGTCTATGAGAAGTTTAAAATCTTCATTTTGTTTATTGGCTATTAGGAAGGTGATTTCCTCTATAGATTCATGATAGAAATTAGGTTCGTCTAATTTTCTTCCTCTAAATGAAGGGTACATGCTTTTAATTGGAATTTTAATTTCTTGCCACTCTCCAGAGCTTGAAAAGGAAGTTATGTAAGAAGCATAATCAGAAGACTTATGCTTAATTCTAAACTGGTAATTTTTCCCATCTCCTTTTATTTTTAAAACAATAGTTTTGAATTTTTCTAACATTAATTTTTCAAATCTATATCTAACAGATGAGAATCCGCCATTATTTTCTAAAGAAACATTTCCATAAAAAACACCATTACCATCTTTACTTAATTGGAAATTTCCTGTTGATCTTCCTCCCATTACTACATCATCTACTACTAACCAGTTATTAATTGAGGAATTTTTATTAAAATCAAATATTATGTAGCTGGATAAAGAAGAAAATAAAATCATACAACAAATTAAGTATTTCATAAAAGTAAAAGGATTAATTAATATTTAAATTTTTAAGTACTTTTTCAAAAGCTTTTCTTGGACTATTTCTAAAATAAACCGTTCCACATAAAGTATAACCCAATTTCTTGAAAAGTGATAACATAGGAATATTGTCATGATTGGTATCAGCTTTTATGCTATAAATATTATTTAAAAGTGCATATTCTTCAATGAATTGCATCATTTTTTTTGCCAATCCTTGTCCTAAATATTTATCGGAAATTGCTACTCTATGGAAAACAACAAACTCTTCATTGGATAGCCATTTTCCTTCAATATTTAAATATTCAGGTTCGTTATTAATTAAAACTGCTGAATAACCAATTATTTCATCATTTTTAGCTAACACAAATCCTTCTTTATTATTAATGTCATTTTTTACAACTTCCATATTTGGATAACCATCTTGCCATTGATTACTACTCTCTGCTTTTCTTCGTTTTATTGCAGATTGTAAAATATTCCATATTTGAGTTAACTCAGAATTTTTAGCTTTTCTAAACTGGTAATTCATTTCACAAATTATTTAATTAAAATGATCTATTTGAAGTAATATTTAGTTAGATTTTTTTAAGATTTCGTCGGCAATTAGTTTAGCATCTTTACAATACTTATCATCGCCATTTAATTTCCATTCACCAGTTTTTTCTATATAAAACTTTACAGTTTTCTCTACGACTTCTAAATACCCACCGTATGAGTCTAAAATGTCTTTAATTTCTTTTACATAGTCTTCTTTACCAAATTCATCTTTTGTAACTAACCCCCAAAGTCTATTTATACGCTTTGACTTTTCTTTATAGATAGGATCTATTGTTTTGTAAGCCATTAAAAAAAGAGAAAGTGCTTTTGCTTCTGGTGATGGTTTTTCTGATTTTTTTTTCATTAATAATTTTTATAAACTCTAAGATAATGGAGATAAGTTAAGTATACCTTAATAATACTACAATATGATTTTAATCTTAAAATTTAAATGAATATTCCATATTCAAAATAAATTGTCTTGTCAAGCCATCTGGCCTATTAACTCTTGTAACAATTGGTCTTCCCAGTGTAATCTGAATTATATTATTTGAATTCATATTATAGTCTAAAAAAACATTACTATTAATTGTTAATCCTTTAGACCCTGTAATTATTTCAGTTTCATTAAATTCATCATTTTTCAAATGATATATTGACAATATACTTGTTGTTAATTTTAATTTTTTGGTTAATAAAAATGGGCGCGATATTCTAAATAAAATATCTCCATTCCTTTTAAAATTATTGGTAGTTTTAAAAGATCCTAATCTTGAATCCTGAGGATAATTATTGGCAACAAATTGATTATTATTTTGAACTAATGGTTGTTGAATTGCTAAAATAAGTTGTGTTTTTTTAATTGAATAATTAATGCCAAATAATAAGTCAAAAGTTCCTAAACTTGACTGGTAATCCATTGGCAATGACAAGCCATTTAAGGATTTATTACCATCATTTAATGGGATTTTGGCTCCAAAGGTGAAATTGAATTTTTTAACTACTTTGTAATTTAAATTTAAAAAAACATCAGAAAGTCCAAAAACAGAAAAGTTTTCATCAGTTTGTGCTAGTGATGTAAGTTTTATATCTAGTCCAAACTTCTCATTTATCATTCTATTGTACTCTAGATAGTTGCCAAAAACAGAAATTGACCTATCTGCTCTTCCAAAATATGCTCCAGCTTTAATTTGGTTTGTCACTATGTTTAAACTGTCAATACTATTAGGTTTAAAACTATTTATACTACAAAAACCTGCATCACTGCAACCTTGCCCAAATGTAAATTTGCAAAGCAATACTAACCCTAATATTAAGTAATTAAATTTCATACTAATTTTAAGTGTGTTTTTTTATGGTAATTATATAATTTTTATAACCTATATCAATTCTAAAATATTTTTTTAAAAACTGTTTAATTTTGTCTTTTAAGGATCTTTTATCAAATGTTATGTCATAGTCGAATTTCCAATTTTTATCATTTATTCTTTTCTTCATTAATTTGGGATGGTCGCCTAAAAATGGTTTTAATTCATTTAAAGTTTTGCTGTAATTAAATTCACTTGCTTTTTGAATATTATCATTTATCCATTCATCATTATGCCAAAATTTATTAAAATTTTCTTGTTTTCGCTGCATCGCTTTAGGTTCTTTTACCCAACCATAATGGTATATATAAGCATCAATAGGACAAACTCTTAACTTTTCATTATCTTTTTTTCTAAATCCTTGAGCATCTTTGTATGAGTAGATGGATTTATCATTTTTAACAACTCTTATTTCGTTTTGGTACCAATTTGAAGAAGCTCCAACATACGAGTAAGATCCATAAAAGTGCAAATACTTAAATAATAATCCATCAATTTTATCTTCATCTTTATATTTAAGCATTGCTGCATAAATAGTGTCTAAGTACTTTTCATGAACAACTTCGTCACCTTGAATATAAAATCCCCAATCTGAATCTTTAGAAATATTTGAAAATGCTTTGTCGGTCTCAGCTGCTAACACACGACCACCTAATCTTAAGCTTTCGTCCCACTGAGTTTCTACAATTTTAATTTTATCAAGATCTATCTGGTTAATCAATTTTAATGTTTCATCATCTGATTTTCCTACTGCTACAATAAATTCATCGCAAATTGGTAATATTGATTTTATTGCTTCAACAATTGGATAATCATAAATCAAAGCATTTTTAATAAAAGTAAATCCTGAAATCTTCATTTTTTAATATCTTTTTTAGAAAAAATTTTCTTAAATAAAAGTAAAGTTAGTTTATCTTTAGATTGGATTAAGAAGTTTGCAGTATAATAAAGATTTTATTTGGCTTAGTTTTTATTCAAACATTAGCATTATCATTTTACGATTACTTTTTCAACAAATCGTGACGAATGATTAAAGCCTTCAATAATATACATTCCTGAGGGTGTCCCCAAAAATGAAATTGAATTTAAACCAGTATTTATTTCACTTTGCACAACTAATTTACCAGTAATATTTTTAATTGTTATGTTGTATTTTTCTTTAGAATCTATCATTAATATTTCTTTTACTGGATTTGGATAAACAATGACTCTATTATTTTCCTTCAAACTATTTGTACTAGTCAAACAGGGAGAACAGTATGATCCTCCGCAGTCTATTCCTATTTCGTCACCATTTTGAATATTATCATTACATGACCATGATGTTCTTCTTTGGAATGCTTCATTTTCAAGCTCTGTTTTCAATAATTGTTCTTGAGCTGTTAAAGAGCCTAGTAAAAGATCGTTTGTTTCTAAAGGATCACTATTAAGATTGAACATTTCTTGTTGACCATCATAATATTCAATGAGTTTATAAATAGAATCCCTTATTGCATACCCTTGAGTATTAGCAGATCCTTGATTAGTGTCAATCTCAGAAAAATTATATTGTCTTTTTGGAAAGTTTGAGCTTGTTAAAAGATGATTAAAACTTAAGCTATTATATATCCCACCAGGTAAATTATTGCCTACCATTTCCAGCACTGTTGCGTAGATGTCGATTACATTTACCAATGCATTTTCTGTTTCTCCAATTCTTGAAACCCCGTAACCAGAGACAAACATAGGCACATGTATTCCTCCTTGATAAAGTGTTGTCTTACCATGGTTTGCAGGATAATCTTGAAGAACATTATTTGGAGTTCCATTATCACCAATAAATATAATTGTTGTGTTTGCTTTGTCAGATGGAGATAAAGAACCCAACATCCTTCCAACTTCATAGTCAAGAGACTCAATCATTGCAAGATATTTTTTTAATTGTGAATTTGTAGAAGGTTGAGTAAACATGTTGGCAGGTGGAATATGAAAGGGACTATGTGGAGCAATATGTGCTAACCACATAACCCAGGGATTATTTTGATTATTAATCCAATTTATAGCATCATTAGTAAAATAAGTTGTCGCATAATCAGTAGAATTCCCCGTAATATTATTCTCAGTTTTATCCCAATTGTCGTAGGCATTAACGTTTCCTTCTAAAACTCCCATGTAGTGATCAGCTCCATGCCATATAGGATGAAGTGCTATCGCAGGTTTTGAAATATGCCATTTTCCAGTAACTGCAGTAGTATAAATTGGATTAGTAGTTTTAATAGCTTTTAGTAATGAAGTATAAGTTGTATCTAAATTTCCAGGTATAGTTTTAACACCATTTTTACTTCCGTACATTCCACTCATTATTCCAGCGCGCATTGGAGTGCAAACTGGAGAAGACCATGCATTAGTAAAAGTGAGACCATTGTTTCTAATACTATCAAGATGAGGTGTGTTTGGTTTGAAACCCCCAAGGTTGTATCCATTCATGGCATCAACTCCTAAATCATCACCAATAATTATTAAAATATTGGGTGATTGAGAATATATTGTTGAAATGCTAAAAAGAATTGAAAATAGTATAAGATAAGTTTTATTCATTTTAATTAATTTATTTTTCAAATACAGCATTGCGTATAAAATGAACTTTAGTTTTAGTCTTATGTAAATTTAATCAATCCCATTTAAAATGATTGGTGTTAGATTATTTTTAATTTTAAGAGAGAATGGCTGTTTTTGAGTCATTATTATCAATACCAATTTCTTTTTAGGCGAAATTGTGAAATGTGTTCCGCCAATTCCACTCCATCCAAAATCTCCTTTATGTCCACGCTGCCCCAATTCTTGAAGATTTATGCTAAATCCAAATCCAAATCCAATGGCTACTTCGTTATCTGCCTTATATAACCCTACACCAATGGGTAATTGATTTTTGGTCATTTCAGCTATCAGGAAAGGAGAAATGAGCGTGTCGGAATTATAAATACCTTTGTTAAGCAATAAAGAACAGAACTTTAAATAATCTGAACTGGTAGAGACTAAGCCACCGCCTCCCTCTTCCATTCTGTCGTTTATGTATTCAGTAATTTTATAGGATTCTTTAAGTTTTAATCCTATACCGTAAATTGAGCAAAATCGTTCTTTTTTTGACTCAGGAAGTTTGAAATATGTATCGACCATTCCTAATGGTTTGAAAATGTTTTTAGTCATGAAATCAGACAACTTCATTTTACTTACTCTTTCTACTATAACTCCTAAGACATCTACTGATATACTATAATGATATTCTTCACCAGGATGAAATAGGAGAGGAAGCTGTGCCAAACGGTTTATCATATCATTTCCATCAGCGACTAATAAGGGGTGTTTTTTATTATATAACCGATCAACTTTAGAAAAACCAAGACCACCTCCATATGCAAATCCAGAAGAATGTCTTAATAAATCTCTAATCTTGATTTCTCTATTTAGTTTACACTCCTTTTTTCCTTCTAATACTTTTAAGTCTTTTAATTCTGGTAAATAAGTAACAATAGAGTCCTCAAGCGAAATTTCTCCTCGATCAACCAACATCATTATCGATAAAGACGTTAATGGCTTAGTCATCGAGTAGATTCTAAAAATGGATGAGGTATCCATATGAATGTTGTCTTGGATGTCTTGATACCCATATGACTTGTGCATAAGGATTCGATCATTTTGACTGACTAGAATAACCGCTCCTGCAATTTTTTTCAGTTCAATTTGTTGCTGAATGTATTCATTCACTTTTCGAACTGATTTTAAATCCTGAGTATAAGACTGACTTACTAATAAAACCAAAAAGGCAATAATTCTTATTTTATTTATGATATTCATGGACAGTTAAAATCAATAGCTATTGACCAATTTAAAACATCCCATTCAAATATGTCTTTAATTATCTGTTTGTCCATTGTTTTTTTATTATTAACGTTCCGTGTATGGTGTCGTAGCATCCCGTAGGGAGCTATGCACTATACATATTGTTCTCTACAGGCTTTTATTTCCTAATTTAAAAGTCAAACCTCCTCTGATTATTAACCCCTTATTTAATTGTTCTCCAATTGCGTATCCTGTTGATTTGTATCCTGCTTGAAGTGTAAATCCAAAAAGGTTTTTCTCTTTACTAATATCGTAATTAAAAGTAGATATAAATTGACCTCCAAAACCTTCAGATGCTATAAGTTTGTCATTTTGATAAAACTCGATATTGGGTTGTCCCCACATCTGTCCTGATAGATTTAATGATATTTGATTGGACAATTTTAGATTCCAAATATTTGCTACGACTCGCCATGAGTTGGGTAAATTTGGGTCTGAATGACTAAAACTAAACAGCATTAATTTGGAGTTTAATTTAAAGTAATTTTGATATACCAATTCGGGACCATAAGGGGTGTATTCAAATCTAAACCTAGGCAAATATTTAAGTCTATTACTCAGTTTGATCATTCCTATTTTAGAGCTGTGTCTACCTTTAATAATGTAATCATAAAAAACAGACTTGAATGCATAAAAATTCATAGGATCAGTCAATAGAGCAATGAATGAATAAGTACGCATTTTCTCCCGGGTAAGTAATTCAGCACCATATAGCTGATTTATGTTTTGCCTATATTGTATGGGGTCAGCAGTTGGATTGGTAACAAAGGCTGTGTAGCCTGGCATATCATTACTTCCATAGAGATAGGCAAGACCAAAATTGTAATTGAATCGTTCATCTAACAAAATGTTTTTGCGCATTATATCGGTTAAAACAAGATTAGTTTCAGAACCACCTAGAGTAGTCATTAATTCTTGCTGTTTAGTGAAATTTGAAGGATAATTTAAAGATATATATGAGAATTCATTGGTGAAAGGTGGTGGCATATTGTAAACAATTTCATTAATTGAACCACCTCCCTCCAGCATTCTATATCCATGACCAAATCTTTCGTGACTCATTGTCATTGCATAATCAGTTATCAGATAATTTCCTACGAATAGTTTACTAAAGCGAAAAATAGGATTGATCACTTTAGCGAAATTATTGTCTGTTTTGATTATTTTTTTGGGAACCAACAATGAGTCTGCATAATCGAGTAAATGAAAACCTGCATTAATATTTTCTGCCGCAAAATATTGTCCTAATTGTTTTTCATAGATTATGTTATATCTAGATTGCGCATTACCAAAAATTGTAATGAAGAATAAAAAAATGGTTATAATACTTTTTATATTTATTTTATTCATTGTTTGTAGAGAACGATTAGTATATGGCAAGTAGGGCAGTAGAAAGCGATAAACTTTCGGGTTTGCTCTGAGCCAAAACGTTGTATTTTGTTTTTAATTTATTCATCCTAAAAGCCAAATCAACGATTTGGCGGTGTTTGTAAATAGCATTGAGCTTTCGTAAACCACTGAACGCCATATTTGCTATATACAGTGTTGTGTGCTGCCCTTTTTGTCATTGTTTAATAACCTTAAATGTATTCTTGTCAATACTTACAAAATAAATTCCGTTTTCAAGTAATGAAAAATCAATCCTGAAAAAATTGTTATTTGAGCATTTGCCTGTCAAAACAGTTTGTCTTGCTACATTTTGAACGATGTATGTTTTGCCAAGTAAATTGTATTCTGAATAAATATTTATTATTGAATTTGTCGGATTAGGATAGATTGAAAATTCACTGCTTATTTTAATTTCATTTATGTTCGTTGTAATATTAGATGTTAGCATATAAGTCCAAACAGAATTATTTATTGAACTGAATTTCATTGTCGAGTTATGATAGAGAATAGCAAGTCCAGGAGTTTGTGTAGTATATAGACAATGTGAATTACTATAGGGAGAACTTGAAATATCAACATAGGTGGTGTCATACAATGGGTAAATTCCTAAACCTTGTATGTTTGTTAGTTGATTATTAAACGGTACAATTTCATCTAATAAATTTAGATATGCAAAATGTTTGCTCATTGCGGTAATGCCTGAAGTTCTTAACCAATTTGCTGAGTTAGAAAAAAAGTTACTGTAATCATTAGGGCTTGAAAACATAAGAACTCTTTCTAAGTTATTAAATTTTGCAAAATAACAAGCGTGTCCGCCACCTTGTGAATGTCCGCCAACTGCGATTTTAGACCAGTCGAGTGTGGTAGCGTTAATTAAATATTGATTCCAGTTTTGCGTTGGATAAGTTATATTTAAATAGTTTAACAGTTTTACTGTCCGTGTATAAATAGAATTTAGTGTATCAACAGCTACTTCAACACTTAATGGCGTTCCATAACAAACTTCCTGTCTGTATTTATTGAAAACCAGACTATCAGAACTGCTTCCTAAACTTGCTGCCGCAACTGTATTTGGATAGGAAAGGTTTATCACATCGTAGCCTAGGTTTCCAGCAAAATTACTTATGGTTTGATACGACTTAGTATTGCTGTTTGTCCCACCAATAAATAGAAAAAGTTTATCAATACTAGTTGTTGTGTTGCTTACAACCAAGTTACTGTCCTGAACGGCAGAATAATTTATGTCTGTCTGAATAGGTTTTACATAAAATGTATTGATTTGTGAAAAGCAAGTCACTTGAGTCAAAAACAATATTACTGTAAAAATATTTTTCATCGTTGTAGTCTTTACCATACCGGCTTGCACATAACGGGAGTGTATGCGGCGTAGCTGGCGGCGCGTTTGATTCGTGGGTTGGCTTAACTGCCAGCTATGATCGTATACACATTGTTGGCAGTAGTTTTTTTTAACATCTAGCTGTTTTTCTTTTCTTTCCTACTCGTTGTTTATCTATTACCTTTTGAATATAATCTTTGGCAAATGGAACTTTGCATGCAGTGCCGTTCATATTCACTTCAATTTTTCCTATTTTCTCAGCTATTTCACTTGCTTTTCGTGTTAACTCATTGATGTACGTTCCAACTGATATTACGAAGCCATTCATTGTATATTTCACTCTGTTTTTAGATTTATGGATATCATTCTCAACTATGTCGAGTAATTTTTTATACATTGCTATATCTAAGTCTTCATCTTGATTTACTGCTGAATAATAGGCTAATGTTGACCATCCTGCAGATGCAACTCCTTCATTTTTTGATTTAATCCATTCTAATCCCAATTCAAATCCGAATTTAGTTTCTGCAGCTACCCAAGGGACAGCATATTCACTTAAATATGACCAATATGCCTTTTCTACCCAATCGTTTAATTGCTCTTTTGTGATCTGTTTTTCATCTGCCATCAAACCTGCTAAGTACATTGCATCAGAATTTCCAGTTTTATACAACTCTAATGAAAGTTCATGATTCTTTTTAGTCTGCTTAAGTATCTTTTTTAAGTCCGCTACTTTAACTCCAAAAAATGGTTCTTTAGCTCCGTGTCTTATTAATGTATTTTTAGTCCTTTCATCTCCATATTCTTCTAATTGAGCAAGAATTTCTTTAACTGTCATCATTGTTTATGTTTTTAACTTTATTAATTCATTTTCTATCCTTTTCCAATTTCACAAATTTCATACTCACTAAATAGAAGTCAATTTATAACTATTCATTTTATTTTACAATTTATGCATTTCTATAGTATCAAGTAGGGCTGTTGTTCGTACCTAATTACTGCCAACGTTGCGGCTAAAATACGAAGAAACGGTTTGGTAGCTTGGGGCTTTGTGTTTTAGCCATTGTTAGGCACTTTATTAATTGGTAATGAAGCTCTTTAAATAACTATTTTAGTCAATCACAACATTCTCCATCAACATAAGTAGTTACTCCTGCATTTGTTGCATAACATGAATTGGAATAAGTAACATTGTCACAACCACAAACAGGTTCCCATTGCTCAGTACACATTGCGTTATGGTCAATGAGAGTTGAATCAATACAATTTCCAGATGAACCAACTGGACTGGTCACACAATTGTTTTCGTCTTTGCTACATGAAATAGCAGACAGATAAATTAGAATTACTAAGAGTGTTGATTTTAATAGTCTCATAATTTCTTGAGTTTTCTATTAAACGATTCACATTAAATCATATTGTGCCTAACGAGTGGATAAACGTATTACGTTTATTCTCCTTATCTAAAACAATTTACAAAAAAATCAAATTATCAGATGGATTTTGGATATTTTTTAAATGCGCATTACTTACATGGGTATAAATTTGAGTTGTTTTAATATTGCTATGTCCTAAAATAGATTGAATATATCTAATATCAGTTCCGTTTTCTAGTAGGTGAGTGGCAAAGCTATGTCTTAATGTGTGTGGAGTTACTTTTTTATAAATCTTAGCTTTTAAGGCAGAGTTTTTAATTATATTTTGGATACTTGTTGTTGAATATTTCCCACCATTTTGACCAACGATAAGATAGTTTACAGGGAGATATTTTTTATAATACTTCCTAAGTAGGTCTAATATTTGATTAGTTAATTGTACCTGTCTATCTTTATTTCCTTTTGAGTGTCTTATATTGATTACCATTCTATTATTATCAATATCATTTATTTTAATATTGATTAATTCAGAAACTCTTAACCCACATGAGTAAATAACAGCCAGTATTGCAAGATGTTTTAAATTGTAAGTACTATTGAATAACAATTGTATTTCATTTTTACTAAGTATTATTGGTAGTTTTTTATCTTTTAATGGTCTATCTATATGATAAAACTCTCTCTTTTTCCCTAAACATTTTTCGAAATAGAACTTAATTGCATTAATGTGTTGATTTTGGGTGCTTTTTGAATAGTTGTTTTTTATCAAGTGGAATAAGTAGTCCATAATATCTTCTTTTGATAAATCATCAATCTCAGAGCCCTTAAAATATTTTTTAAAATAATTTAGACAAGCCAAATATGAGCTAATTGTATTGGGACTGTAAGCCCTAACCATAAGTATTTTTTTAATTTCTTTTAATTCAATCATAATGCAAACATTTAATTTGACATTTTATTTATTAGGTATTTAAGTATTTATTACCGTTTTTAACCGGATATAATTATTTTTACGTGAAATAGACATTGATTAGATCTTAGAATTGTAAAAAATTTAAATATGAGCGATAAATTATGTTTGGAATGTGAGAAATCTCTAATTGGAAGAATTGATAAAAAATTCTGCAATGATATGTGCAGAAATTCTTATAATAATAATCTAAACAAAGCAGCTAATGAATATGTAAGAAAAGTAAATGTCATTCTTAGAAAAAACAGAAGAATACTTTCCTCCTTAATGAGCGGATCCGATAAGGGAAAGGCTAATAAAGAGCAACTTTTACTAAATGGTTTTAATTTTTATTATTACACCAATATTTACAAGACTAAACAAGGTAAAAAATATTATTTTAATTATGAATTGGGTTATCTTGAATTAGAAGATGAACAATTTGCATTGGTAAAAAAACAAGAGTATGTTAAGTAATTACATTTATTCATGAAAAAAATATTAATTATTAATGGACCCAATCTTAATTTGTTAGGTAAAAGAGAACCTGATACTTATGGTGACAAAAGCTTTGATGATTATATGAAAGAATTAGTAGTAGGATTCCCAGAATTGGAATTATCTACATACCAAAGCAATGTTGAGGGTGAAATCATTAATAAATTACAAGAAAAAGGTTTTTCTTACGCTGGAATTGTTTTAAATGCTGGGGGCTATACTCATACTTCTGTAGCTATTGCAGACGCAGTTGCTGCTATTAAAACTAAGGTTATAGAAGTACACATAAGTAATGTTTATGCTAGGGAAGAATATAGACATCATTCACTAATGGCAAAAAACTGTGTTGGAGTTATAGTAGGTTTTGGACTAGACTCTTATAAAATGGCAATTAATGCTTTCTTGAAATAATTAAAAAGCAATTTTCTCAATTTCTCGGTAAAGTTTATGAAGTGGTAATCCCATTACATTAAAAAAATCTCCTTTAATTTTTCGAATACCTACATATCCCATCCATTCCTGAATTCCGTATGAACCAGCTTTATCCATTGGCTTATAATGATCTATGTAAAATGTGATTTCCTCATCACTTAAATCATAAAAACTAACTTCTGTAGAATCTAAAAATGAATTAATTTCCCCATTCAATAAAAGGCTTACTCCAGTGTACACTATATGAGTATTTCCAGAGAGTTTTTTTAGCATTCTAAATGCATCCTTAGAATCAATTGGTTTTTCAAGTACTTTATTATTATAAACAACAATGGTATCAGCAGTAATATAAAGTTCATTTTCTTTAGATTCCTTTAAATAAGAGTTAGCTTTTAATTTTGCTAAGTATAATGCGATTTCATTAACTTTTAAATCTTTAGGGTATTCTTCCTCTATATTTTTGGTTACTATATCAAAATCCTCAATAATATTACTAAGCAACTCTTGTCTTCTAGGAGATTTTGAAGCTAATTTTATATTTAGATTTTTTATTTTCTTGTTTAATAAATTCATAAAGAAATGTAAAGCCAAAACCCTCCAACAAGGAATTTAATTTTAATAATACTGCTCAATTTTTTATAATCAACTTTATTAGAAGATTGATATATTTTAAAAATAGAAAATAGAATCAAAGAAATTATTGGAATAAAGAATACTAAGTTTATAATTTTAAATGTTGATTCATAAAAACACCTTCCTGTAAATATTAAACTAATCGTTATTATAATAGTTAGAATTATTTTGGAGGCTTTATTTCCAAATAATACGGGTAGGGTATAGCTACCTGTTTTTAAATCTCCATCAAGATCTTCCATATCTTTTATTATCTCTCTTTTAAGAGTAAAAAGAAAACAAAAAATTACAAATACATCATTTATATTTTCCAATAAATCTAAACTTTTAAATCTCCAATGGTCATTAAATATCCAGTATGGAATAAAAACAACAATACTACATAGCAATGAAACTACTAGATTTCCAATTAGTGGCCAATGCTGTAGTTTTAATGAATATAAATAAATAATAAAATGACAAACCATAACCAATTGAATCCAGGCTGGTGATATATCAGATGCAAAAAGAAAAATAAATGATAAAAAGACATGAGCTAAATATAGTAAACAGTATTTCTTTTTACTAAGTCCTGAAATGTTTTTATTATTGATTACATCACTTTTTAAATCGAAGTAATTGTTTATTAAATAACCCGCTGCAGTAGTAGTAATTATAGAAAGGAAAAGCAATATTTGATCTGTCTTTATAGAAAAACTTTCTGAATAGTTATGAAGCATTAATCCCCAGAACAAAAGGCTTAATAATCCTAAGTTTTTAATTCTTATTGCTTTAAAATAATTTTTCACCATGAAAATGAATCTTCATCCATCCATTTGTTTTGTGATCTCATAGTTTGCTCTAGCACATCTCTTACGCAACCTTTTCCACCATCAATATGTGAAATATAGTCACAATTCTCCCGTACTTCTACAGCAGAATCTCTAGGGCAAGTAGAGATTCCTACCACTTTCAGACATGGAATATCTGGTAAGTCATCTCCCATATAAAGAACTTGATTTAACTCAATATTATTCTCTTTTAAATGGTTTTCTAAAATAGGAAGTTTTTGATGCGCTGCTAAATAGATGTCTTTAATCCCCAAACCATTAAGTCTTTCCTTTACCATTTGTGAGTTTCCACCTGTAATAATTACAATGTGATAGCCCTTTTTAACAGCGTGTTGAAGTGCAAATCCATCTTTAGTATGCATTGTTCTAACCAATTCACCAGAAGAATCTAAAATTACATTTCCATCTGTTAGTACTCCATCAACATCAAATACAAAAGTGTTGATTTTAGATAATCTTTGCTTATAGCTCATTTTAATTTTGTTTTTATAATTTGATTTGAGAAAATCTCATAAATTTCTTTAAGATCTTGGTTTTCTTTAAGATCCTCTAAATGACTATTAATAAGATTATAATCATTGCGAATTGCAGGACCTGTTTGCAACTCAAAAGGAGAGTTTCTTATAGAATTTTCTAATGTATTTTCTAATAAGGGTTTAAGATCTTTAAAATTAACATCATTTTTTAAGCAATAATCTTTCACCATACTAAATAAATGATAAGAAAAATTACTTGACATTACAGCTGCAAGATGTAATTTTTTTCTTTTACTTGAATTGCAAATAGTAAAATTAAGTTTATTAGAAACACAAAAATCTTTTAATAAATTTTCGTCTTTAGAGTTAGATGCTTCAATATAAAAAGGTGTTTCTTCCCATTTTATATTTACGGATTTCTTTATAGTTTGTAATGGGTAAATACAACCCCATCTTTTAGTTGCAATTTCAAGAGTTTTACTTTCTAAACTTCCAGATGAATGAACAATAAACTTGTTTTCATGTTTAAAACCATTTAAAACTTCTAAATAAACATCATCGCTAAGAGCTGCAATGTATAAATCACTATCATTAGGTACTTCAGAAATATTTGAAGTAAATATGGATTTGTCTAGAATTTCTTTTGCAACATTTTTTTCATTATTTCCGTAAATACAGTCAATTTCAAACTTATTTTTTAAAAATAAACTATAGTACTGATGAGCTATATTTCCTGTACCTAGAATTGTTATTTTTTTTATTTTTTTCAAAGTTATTTATGAGCTAAATTCTTGAATTACATTGTACATTGATTGTAACAACTCTTTTGTCTTTTCATCATTAGATTCATAAATCTGTTCTTGTATTAGTGTAGATCCTTGAAATAAATCTTCATCATTGAATGGTCCTTCTAGGTTCTCAAGTACTGTTAATGCTTCTAAAATAACCATGAAATTTCCAGAGCAAGCAGCTTCTATAAGTTCTGTAATATGATTAGTCATATCTATTCCAGAACTCCATATAGAAAATAATAATAATTCTTTTACCTCATCACTATTCCCTACCAAATGCGGCAGGAAGAAATCTATAATTTCTTTATTTTTAATTTCCGCAAAAATCTTTTTTATTTCTTGTTTTATTTTTAAATCCTCACAGCTTTTATAAAGCTCTATTAAAGGATCAATTAATTGTTCATTTCCTTTGTCTTTAGTTTTTACTAATGCTTTTGAAACAATTGAACTATCAGAACTGGATAAATCAGCTTTAATTTGATTAATTACTTTCTCTTGAGTACTCATTTTTATATTTAAGCATGTAAAATTATAAGATTAACTAAAAAAATACACCAATATTTAACTTTTTATAAAATTATCTTGTTCCAAAAATATCACTTCCTATTCTTATCATATTACTTCCTTGTTCAATCGCCTCTAAATAATCACCACTCATTCCCATAGATAAAGTTTTGAAATCATCTCCAAAAACTGGTTTTAACTCATTAAAAAAACTTCTTAGTAAGCTAAACTCCTCTTTAACTTGAAGTTTATTGTCAGTAAATGTGGCCATTCCCATTACTCCTTTAATATTAATGTAATCCCAATCTAGATATGTTTTTAAACTAATTATTTCTCTTAATTCCTCAATGCTAAAACCAAATTTGGTACTTTCTTTAGCAATATGAAATTGTAGTAAGCAGTTAATAATTCTATTATTTTTTTTACCTTCTTTATTTATGGTTTCTAAAAGTTTTTTTGAATCAGCACCATGAATTAGATGAACAAAAGGAGCAATATATTTCACCTTGTTTCTTTGGAGGTGTCCAATCATATGCCAACGAATTTCTTTGGAGAGTTCTTCGTGCTTAAAAACCATTTCTTGAACTTTATTTTCTCCAAAATCTAAATGACCACTAAGCATAGCTTCTTGAATCATTTCTACAGTTTTAGTTTTAGAAACAGCAATTAGCTCTACTTCTTCAGGAATAATTTTTATTATATTTTTAATTTTATCACTAATCATTAAAATATTCTTTTTTCAATCCAATCATAAATGTATTGATATACTTCCTTTTTATTGATTTCGTTCAACATTTCATGTCTTCCACCATCATACAGCTTTAGCTTTACATCTTTAACCCCTAGATTTATAATTTTATTATAAATTTTCTTGACTCCTTTTACGTAATTACCCACAGGATCCATAGTTCCGCTTAATAGTAAATAGCTTTTATTTTTATCCATTTTTTGAAGATTTTTTCTTTCATTAATACTTACCACGCCGTAAGAAAGATCCACAAAAAATTGATTTTTAAATATTTGCATGCAATAAGGATCATTAATGTAATTTTCAACTGCAGAAATATCTCTTGAAATCCAATCCTTCTTTGTGTTTTGTTTTCTAATCTTATTATTGAAATTGCCCATAACTAAAAATTGAAGAAATTTTGATTTGGTATTCTTTCCAAATATTAAGCTATTAATTTTGGCAATATAATTTCCTAAATACCCTTTTATCCCTGGATGTGATGCTGTTGCAGAAAAAATGAAGTGATTTGAGATTTCAGGATACTCAACTACAAGAGTTCTAGCTAAAAATGAACCCATAGAATGGCCTAGAATAATAGTTGGAATTTTTGAATTTAGCTTGGATAGGTGTTTACTCACTAAACTAATATCTTTTACTACTTTGTTCCATCCATTATTTTCACTAAATATTCCAATATTTTTTATTGTAACCGCAGTTTGTCCATGGCCTCTTAGGTCTAACGCATATGCATAAATACCTTTTTGGTTTAACCATTTTGAAAAATGATCATATCGAAAACCATGCTCACTCATTCCATGAATTAAATGTATTAAAGCTTTAGGCTTTTCTACTGGCCAATGATGAATGGTAAGTTGGTGATTGTCATGTGAGGTGATTTTTTCCTTAAAATAATTATAGTTTTCCATCATATTAAAGGTACAATTCTTTATTAAGAATAATAATTTACCAATACTTAACAATTTAAGTTCTAAACATTAGCTAATTCTGGACAATTTTTTAATTAATTTCGTCATCAAATGAAAATTCTTAATCATTTACTATCTACTCGTTTTATGGCTATATTACTTTTTGTAATGGCAGGCTCAATTGGTGTGGCAACTTTTATTGAAAATGAATATGATACTATTACAGCAAAAGAATTAGTTTACAATGCTAAATGGTTCGAATTAGTTTTACTACTTCTTATGTTAAATTTTCTTAATAACATTAGAACATATCAGCTTTTAAAATGGAAAAAGTGGTCTACTCTTTTACTTCATTTTGGATTTATCATTGCTTTATTTGGTGCTTTTGTATCTAGGTACTTTGGCTATGAGGGAGTAATGTTAATTCAGGAAAAAGAATCCTCTAATGAAATATTTTCTTCTGAACCATATTTTCAAATTAAAGTCCATGACGACACTTTGCAGTACAACGAAGATTTACAACATTATTTCTCTAAAGTCCTTATTGATTATCCAGAATCTAATTTTATTTTTCCAGGAAAAGGGGAGGTAAATATTAAGGTTACTAATATTATTGAAAATGCTAATAAAGAGTTTTTAAAAGATGTTCCTGGTGGAAAAACACATCTTCATTTAGTTCTTCCTGGCAGAGAGAATTTATACTTGCCCGATGGTGAAGTAATGGTAGCTCAAGGAATTCCATTTGCTTTTAATAACAATGAAAGAGAGGATGCTGTTCGTTTTTTTTACAATGATGATCAACTTGAAATATTTGCTCCTTTTCAAATGAGTAAAGTTGATATGGCTAGTCTTACTGTTGAGGACAGACAAAGTGGTAGAGAAATCCCGCAGGATACTTTACTAGCCAATAAACTTCATAATGTTTCTTTCAGAAACTTAATTTCATTTCTAGGTCAACAGATTATGATTAATAGTATTGAGAAAAAATCAAAATTTGAGTATATAGCATCTGACAATGAAGATTTACCAGATGCTTTATTGGTAGAAATTAATGCTGATAACCATATTCATAAGGATTTTGTTTTAGGTAAAGCTGGAGTTAGACCAATTCCATCTGCTATAAAATGTGGCGATCTGTTTTTCTCTGTAGCATATGGTTCAAAAAAAATTGATATCCCCTTTAATGTTGGACTATCAGACTTTAGATTAAAGAAATATCCTGGATCAGAAAGCCCAAGTAGTTATGAAAGTGATATAACAATTTTAGATGAATCAAATGCTGTTAATGATTCTTTCAATCTTTTTATGAATCATGTGGTTGATTATGGAGGATATAGATTTTTTCAGTCAAGTTACGACTGGTCAAAAGATGAAAATAAAACTGCTGGTTTAGATCCAGATATTACTATTCTTTCTGTAAATCATGATATTCTAGGAACCGTAATTACCTACATCGGATATTTACTTCTCACAATTGGATTATTAGGCACCTTATTTAATCCATCTTCAAGATTTATTGACATTAGAAAAAAAGCCATTAAGATGCGAAATAAAAGAAAAGCTTTTTTCACTTTATTTATATCTTTTTTCTTGCTTTCAGTTTCATCCCAAGAAACTAATCTTACAGTTGAACAGCAAGATTATAAATACAAACCTATCCCAATGGAACAGGCCGATTCAATGGGTATTTTATTAGTTCAAACTTATGAGGGTAGAATTGAACCTACTCATACATTAGCTTATGATATATTTCATAAAATTTCAAAACAAACCGATTTTGTAACAAGCGATAATATTTCTGTAAACCCAATGCAGATTTTTATAGATATGATTTTAGATAGACCTTATTGGTCAAAACAAAAAATAATTTATATAAGAGAAGGAACTGGAGTTGGAGATTCAATTGGAATAGTGGGTAAATATGCCTCGGTTAATGATTTTTTTAATACAGATGGTACAGAGAAATTGAAGAGTCTTGTACAAAAAAGTTTTGCTAAAAAAGATGTGCAAAAAAATATTTTTGACAAAGAGGTTATTAAGGCAAATGAAAGAATGAACATTACTCTGCAAACTATGAATGGTGCTTTCTTAAAAATATTTCCTATTCCAGGCAGTTTAGACAATAAATGGGTTGACTGGATGAATCCTTATGCTGAGCAGCCAATTGATACTACTGACCAACATTTAGCGAAAATTTCACTTTCACGTCTTTTTAAGTCGTATATAATTGATCTTAGAGATGCGAAAAAATCGAATAACTACGAAACTGCTCAATCCTTACTTAATTTTATTAAAGCATATCAAATTAAAACTTCACCTAGTGATTTGCTATTAAACAAAGATCAAATTGATAGGGAGATTTCTTACAATCATTCCAATTTGTTTTCTAGAGTTAAGAATTACTATGGATATCTATCAATTTTATTATTGATTTTTTCTTTTTGGAATGCCTTAAGTAAAAAACAAAATGTTTTAAATACAATAGTGAAATATATTCTTTGGATTCTAATACTACTTCTTTTCTTGGTTTTCTTTATGCATACTTATGCACTCGCTCTTAGATGGTATATTACTGGACATGCTCCTTGGAGTAATGGTTATGAAGCACTTACATTTATAGCTTGGGGTGGTGTTTTAGCTGGTTTTTTATTCATTAGAAGTTCAAGAATTACTCTTGCAGGAACAGCTTTGTTAGCTTTTTTTACTTTAATGACTGCTGGTCATAGTAGTTTTGATCCTCAATTAACAGATTTGCAGCCTGTTTTAAAGTCTTATTGGCTTGTTATACATGTAGCGTGTATTACAATTAGTTACGGCTTCTTAGGACTTGGATTTATACTTGGTCTTATCAATGTTATTAATTATATCTTCCTAAAACCTAAGAATAAGAATTTAAAAATGATTATTTCTGAGCTTACATATGTAAATGAGATGACACTTACTATTGGTCTTGCTCTTGCAACAATAGGAACATTTTTAGGCGGAATTTGGGCCAACGAATCTTGGGGAAGATATTGGGGTTGGGATGCAAAAGAAACATGGGCTTTAGTAATAGTTTTAACCTATGCTATAGTTCTACACTTTAGATTAATACCAGGTTTAAAAAGTAAGTTTACTTTTAATGTTGCATCTGTACTGGCATTTTCAAGTGTTTTAATGACTTTTATTGGAGTCAATTATTATTTATCAAAAGGATTACACTCTTACGCACGAGGGGAGACCCCAGTTTTCCCAATCTGGGCTTGGATAACTATATTTTCAATTTTTGGTTTAATTTTACTCGGCTGGTATAATAAAAGAAGATTAAATAAATCTACCTAATTCATTGGAATTCTTGCGCTGGCAGTAGTGCTCAAATCTCCATAAACCTTTTCTTTTTCTAAAAATCTACCGCTCATTGCAATCATAGCTGCATTATCTGTACAGTAGCTTATCTTAGGAATAAAAGTTTTGCAATTAAGTTTCATTCCTAGTTGTTCAAATTCTTTTCTTAAGTGTGAATTGGCAGAAACACCCCCGGCTAAAGCAATATTTGAACAAGGATATTTTAAA
>Ga0209602_1000307_pt1 | contig 47949 bp, 48 predicted proteins | sample COGITO_mtgs_1205_3_FD_184810 | JGI IMG/M metagenome (GOLD analysis project Ga0209602, IMG submission 184810) | Pelagic marine microbial communities from North Sea - COGITO_mtgs_120524 (SPAdes) (version 2) | ecosystem: Environmental > Aquatic > Marine > Epipelagic ...
TATGCAGTACGGCATATGTATGGCATTAGGTATATAATAGATAACTTATTGATATAAATGGTAGCTACGGGTGGACTTGAACCACCGACCCCAGCATTATGAATGCTGTGCTCTAACCAGCTGAGCTACGTAGCCACTAAGATGTTGGAAGCCGTTCCAACTATGGCAGTTACTCTTGGAACGGGCGCGCATTTTCGCTACAGATAGACTGTTTGTCAAGCCATTCCCCTGTTATATCAGTGATGTTAGGCGATTTTATCGGCTCGATAACTTTTTCTATGAATTTACTGAGGTTTTCTTAGCTATGGCAGTGGCAATGGATCCGCTGACCACCAGTATTGCACCTAAAATAGACAACCCTGTTAGTGGCTCTACAGCCATATCTGAAATAGGCATTAGCTGGGCGATGGCAATGGTGAATAGCGGTGTAATGGCGATGATTGCGCTGACTCTAGAGGCTTCTAAGTGCACCATGGCTTCAGCAAAGCATCCGTAGGCAATGAATGTGTTTAGCCCGCAAAATAACAATGCGGCCCATTGTAGGCTACTTAATTGCCCTAATGTAGAGAAGTCGCTGAGGGGAAGAAACACTAGGCTACCTATCCAGTAGAGAACCAGCATGGTTTCGGATGATTGAAAGTCATTGAGTAGGAATTTTTGGATAATGGCATAGCCGGTCCAAAAGATGGCTGACAACATAATAAACAGCAACCCTAGGCCATAGTCGCCAAATTCGATGAATAACTGGCCTATCTGGCGTTCAAAAAATAGTATTAGTCCTAAGGCAAACCCAATAAAGCCTAGCCATTGAGTGCGGGTAAATTGTTCTTTAAATAACCACAGGCCTGCCAACAACAGCAACATGGGGGCGAGCTGAATCATGACCTGTGTGGCTTCTGCTGAGGTTTTTTCTAGGCCGAGAATGTAAAAGCCGTAGTTACCGGTGAGCAGAAGCCCTGCGATTAAGGTCATGGATAATAGTTTGGGTGATTTTAGCTTATGCCCGTTGATAATTTTTTGGGTAATTAGCAGATAGGGAGTGAGCAGTAGGGCGGAGATAAAAAACCGAAAAAAGGTACTAGTGGCGGGCCCGATGGTTGGCACCACTTGGTGTAAAGCCACTGGCAGGGTACCCCACATGGTGGCGGTACCCAGTGCTAGTAGTAGTCCAAGTTTCCAGCGACCACTTAGGGCTTTTAGTTTAGACATTAAAGCGGAAGTGGATCAGGTCGCCGTCTTGTACGATGTATTCTTTGCCTTCGAGTCGCCATTTTCCGGCTTCTTTTGCTCCCTGTTCACCATTACCGGCAATAAAGTCTTCATAGGCAACCACTTCGGCACGAATAAAGCCTTTTTCAAAGTCGGTATGAATCTTACCGGCAGCGTTGGGTGCGGTGGCTCCGATGGGGATGGTCCATGCGCGAACTTCTTTGGGGCCTGCAGTAAAGTAGGTTTGTAGGCCTAGCAGTGAATAGCCGGCGCGAATTACACGGTTTAGACCGGGCTCTTCCATACCGAGTTCTTCGAGGAATTCCATTTTTTCGTCGTCTTCGAGTTCGCTGACTTCGGCTTCTAGTTTGTTACAAATTGGGACAACAATCGCGCCTTCCTGTGCGGCAATTTCTTTGACCGCATCAAGGTAGGGGTTGTTTTCAAAGCCGTCTTCGTCAACATTGGCGATATACATGGTCGGCTTTATAGTTAGCGGGTTGAGCTGCTTGAGAACGCTGAGTTCATCATCAGTTAAACCCAGTGAGCGCAATGGTTGTGCTTCGTTTAGATGAGGAATGACCTTCTCTAAAACTACCACTAAGGCTTTGGCATCTTTATCGTTGCCTTTGGCGGCTTTAGCCGATCGCTGAAGGGCTTTTTCGGCGCTTTCTAAATCGGCTAGTGCGAGTTCTGTGTTGATAACGGCTATATCGTCAGCGGGATTTATTTGGCCTTCGACGTGGATCACGTTTTCATCGTCAAAACAGCGTACTACGTGAGCAATAGCGTCGGTTTCGCGAATATTAGCAAGAAACTGGTTACCTAGACCTTCACCTTTTGATGCGCCGGCAACTAGGCCAGCGATATCAACAAATTCCATACTGGTGGGTATTTGTTTTTCAGGCTGAACGATTTCGGAAATCATATCTTGGCGCTGATCGGGTATGGGGACAATTCCCGTGTTGGGTTCGATGGTGCAGAAAGGAAAGTTTTCTGCGCCAATACCTGCTTTGGTCAGGGCGTTGAATAAGGTTGATTTGCCGACATTTGGCAATCCGACGATGCCACAATTAAAACCCATGCTGTTGTCCTTTTTGGCTACTAGTTAGCGCTGTGAAGTTGGTTCATCGCTTGCTCCCATTGACCTTCAACGGCATGGGGCAGGTGATGTAGTGCATCACTGATGCTGTTATCTATAAGTTGCTGATCACCTTTGGAGGCTTTTTTTAATACATAGTCTGCAACTTGGTCTGCATGCCCTGGGTGACCAATTCCAATGCGTAAGCGGGCGAATTCTTTGTTATTGCCGAGGCTTTTTATAATGTCGCGCAAGCCGTTATGACCACCGTGACCGCCCCCTAATTTAAGCCTTGAGCTGCCGGGGCTATGATCGAGTTCGTCATGAGCGACTAGAATATTTTGTGGCTCAATTTGATAAAACTTGGCCATGGCGCTTACTGCCTGTCCACTGCGATTCATATAGGTACTAGGGATTAATAGGCGTACATCTCTACCATTCAGTGTGATGCGCGCAGTTTCGCCAAAGAATTTTGTTTCTGCGCTGAGTGTCGCGCTAACGGAATGTGCGAGTTCTCTAACGAAATCGGCCCCGGCATTATGACGCGTTCGTTGATATTTAGGGCCGGGATTTCCCAGCCCTACAATCATATCTACGGGCGTTTCCAATGTCGGAGCCTTAGGTTAAGCAAGTATGAAGATTACTCTTCGCTTGCTTCCTCTTCGCTACCTGATTCAGATTCTGGTGCATCTGGAGTTTCAGGTGCTGCATCAGAAATCTCTTCAACTTCCTTCGGCTTGTTAACTGCAGCAACGGGAAGATCGTGATCATCACCGTGGCTCAGGGCAACACTTTCAACGCCTTTAGGTAGTTTGATATCAGAGAGGTGAACTGAACCACCAAGTTCTACTTCGGCCATATCAACTTCGATATATTCTGGTAGATCTTTTGGTAGACAGCTAATTTCAATATCCGTCATGCTGCGAGCAATCAAGCCACCACCCAACTTAACGCCAACACATTCTTCTTCATTAATGAAGTGTAATGGTGCTCTTGTTTGTAGCTTGGTAGTTTTGCTGACACGGAAGAAATCCATGTGCATTACGTGGGCTTTAGCGGGATGACGCTGAAGATCTTTAATAATTACATCTTCAGATTTGCCATCGACTTCTAATGAGATAATGTGAGAGTAAAAGGCTTCGTTTTCTAGCGCTTTAGTAATATCTTTTTGAGATAAAGAAATTTGCGCTGGGGCTTTTTTACCACCGTAAACGATAGCGGGTACTTCTCCGGCCAGACGACGCAGGCGGCGGCTCGCACCTTTCCCTGTATCCTCGCGACCTTTCGCGTGTATAGTAAAATCAGTAGACATGGTAGTCTCCTATAATATGCCAAAACAGACCGCGACCAGACCTGTAATGGAGTTAAGTGCCCATAATTGGGCGATAAAATCAGTGCCTGTTATTGTACAAACATGGCGCTGATAGATTCTTCATTGCTAAGGCGTCTTACCGACTCACCTAAGAGCTTGCCTAGCGTTAGTGTGCGGATCTTGCCGCACTTTCTCGCTTCTTCAGTGAGTGGAATACTGTTTGTTACCACTAGCTTGTCGAGGCTTGAATTTGTAATATTGTCGATAGCTTTACCTGAAAGCACTGGGTGAGTTGCGTAGGCAACTACTTTTTCTGCACCAAACTTTTTAAGTGCCTCTGCGGCTTTGCAAAGCGTTCCTGCGGTATCAACGATATCGTCAATTAGCAGACAGGTACGACCTTCAACTTCACCGATGAGGTTCATCACTTCGCTTTCATTAGCTGAAGGACGACGTTTATCAATAATAGCTAGGTCACAACCGAGTTGTTTTGCCACGGCGCGCGCTCTAACAACACCACCGATATCGGGCGAAACAACCTGTAAATTTTTGTAGTTCTGACGTTGGATATCGTCAAGAAGTACCGGTGCACCGTAAATATTATCTACAGTACAGTTAAAGAAACCTTGAATTTGTTCTGCGTGCAGATCAACGGTCAATACACGATCTACGCCAGCATTGGAAAGCATATCAGCAACGACTTTGGCGCTGATGGGTACGCGCACTGATCGAACGCGACGATCCTGTCGAGCATAACCAAAGTAGGGAACAACGGCAGTAATACGTTCCGCTGATGAACGACGAAGAGCGTCGACCATCAAAATGAGTTCCATTAGGTTGCGATGAGTTGGCTCACAGGTAGGCTGGATAATGAATACATCATGTCCACGAACATTTTCGCGAATTTCAATATTGATTTCACCGTCTGAAAAGGTGCTAACAAGTGAGTCACTTAGTTTTATCCTAAGTGATTTAGCAACTTCGTTTGCGAGTTCTGGATTAGCATTACCGCTAAAGAGCATTAATTTAGACACATCTTCTTCCTGACTTTGCAATTTGAAAGATGGCTGGGGCGGGAGGATTCGAACCTCCGAGTGTCGGGATCAAAACCCGATGCCTTAACCACTTGGCCACGCCCCAGTTATAAATTTTTCAATTGTTTATGCAGAGGGGATTGATTGATTCCCTGTGCTACAAATGAATTCCAACTACTTGGTACCTGTTTATGTACCTGTTTTGCTTCCTCTTCACTATCGAAAGGGCAGAACACACTGGCTCCAGTCCCCGTCATTAGCGGCCTTCCAAAGGGTTTTAGCCAGTCTAATGCCTGTTTTACCTGTGGATAGAGTGTTTCAACCACAGATTGACAGTCATTTCTGTACTGTACCTCCGAAAGGGCGCGTATTTTGATGGCTTGAGCGTTCCTTGTCAATTCACTATTTGAAAAAATTTCCTTTGTGGAGATCTTTATTTTCGGCGTGATAATCAGATACCAATTTTGTTGGCGCTCAACGGGGGTTAAATGCTCGCCAATACCCTCAGCAAATGCGGTCATTCCGTGAATGAAAACGGGTACGTCTGCACCTAGTTTACAGCCAATATTGGCTAGCTGATTGGCGGTTAATCCGCACTGCCATAAATAATTAAGTCCGACTAGGGTGGTGGCTGCATTGCTACTACCGCCACCCAGGCCTGCACCCATGGGTAGTTTTTTATCTAAATCGATATCACAGCCCCATTGGCAGTCTGTGGCTTGTTGCAGGGCTTTGGCCGCTTTGTAGACTAAATTATCCTCAGGCTTTACCTCATCAAGATGGCTGGTGAGGTTAATTTCTGGATTCTTGTTAGCGGTAAAACTGAGTTGATCGCCGTAATCGAGAAGCTGAAATAAGGTTTGTAAATTATGGTAGCCGTCGTCTCTGCGATTAAGAATATACAGAAACAGATTGATTTTTGCGGGTGAGGGCAGGGTAATTGAGATCATTTTACTCGGCCGCCCTGTTATTAGAAAATTGCCAATCAGAAATAACTAGCTTAAAAGATAGCTCGCCCTGTCGGCCAGCTATTTTTTTCGGGGTCCAATAGGGTCCGGTCTGAGAGTAACTTAAAATGCTAATCTGCCATCCGGCCTGTTGAAAATTTTCAAGCTGACCTGTTTGCGCGCGCTGAATATCGGTGGCAGCAGAATGATTGGGGGATATCAGACCTTTGACCCACCAGCTTAGTGCGGTAATAGGTAAGGGGATACCTGTGAGCTGCATGGCCAGCTGCTGTGGGCTAGCGGTAATTAATTGTCCGCCTTTTTGGATCTCAGCTTGATCGCTATCACCTACTACAAAGGCTGTACCAAATCCCAGTGGCCCATTCAGTCTCAGTTGGTATTCTTCACCCTGCTGCTGCCAAAGCATTCGTATTGATTGAGCATCTGTGGCTGTTCGAACGCCGAGCTTTGCGTTGATTTGCCAGATATCGAGTTCGGATAATGAGGGTTTAGCAGATTCAAACCCATCGACATTAATAGCCTGATATTTTGTGGTTGCACAGCCAGATAGAAGCATTATCAGTAATGCGCCTACCCATAACAGAAGATGGTTATTCATTATTCCTGCCTGCCGATACTTAAAATTAATTTTGAATCTAGTGGTTGGGGTTGATGTTAACAGCTATGACTAGAACTGTCCTCTGAGAGCTAAGAGTTTTTATTTATTCTTCAGCAATTTTCCTATTACCGCTCACTCTAGTGTAAAATTGCGCTTTGTCACTCTGATTGTTCTCGGCTTATAGATAACTTTCGCCGTATATCAGAGTCTTAAGATAGTGTTTTAACCTTCTGTTGGGTATGGATATAGTTTGATGGCCTTTGACATCATAGTATTTGGCATTAATCACAAATCGGCTTCGGTAGATTTGCGTGGTCGCGTTGCTTTTGCCCCTGAGACAGTTGTCGAAACGCTGCGCTCTGCTCAAGTCAGTCTTGATTCTAGTGAAATTGCCCTACTTTCTACCTGTAATCGAACAGAAATTTATGCCGCTGGTGAGCTTTCGGATAAACAATTATTAGCTTGGTTAGCAGCAACAAAAGGGCTAGATGTAACCGAAATTGAAAGCTGTTATTACTGCTTGCGCGGCGATGAAGCAATTCGTCATATGATTCGAGTGGCCAGTGGCTTAGATTCATTGGTCATGGGCGAGCCACAAATTTTTGGGCAAATAAAATCCGCTTACTCGGTAGCCCAAAAAGCTGAAACAGTATCAGTGCATCTTAATGCGGCATTTCAGTGGGCCTTTGCGGTAGCGAAACGCGTGAGATCGGAAACCGCAATCGGTAAAAACCCGGTGTCGGTGGCCTATGCATCGGTGAGTCTAGCTGAGCAAATTTTTTCTGATTTAAAAACCGCGCATGTTTTGTTAATTGGTGCCGGTGAAACCATTGAGTTGGTTGCGCGTTATTTGCGTGATAAAAAAATTGGTCAGATTACTGTGGCTAATCGCACGCTGGAGCGGGCGCAAGAGCTGGCAGAAGATTTTTCTGCGGAAGCGATTTTGTTGGCAGACATGCCAGAGCATCTGCATAAAGCCGATATTGTAATTACTTCTACAGCCAGTCAGTTGCCGGTTCTGGGTAAGGGTGCGGTTGAAGCTGCCCTGCAAAAACGTCTTCATAAGCCGATGTTTATGGTCGATATTGCCGTGCCTCGTGACATTGAGCCGCAGGTCGAGGCTTTGGATGACGTTTATCTTTACACGGTTGATGATTTAGAAGAGGTTATTCAGGATAATCTTAAGGCGCGGCAGAGTGCAGCTGATCTTGCTGCGCAGATTGTGGATGAAGAGGTCGACAACTGGTCTTCTAAACAACGTGAGCTAACGGCAGTTGATACTATTAAGGCCTTTAGAGACAGTGTTGAAATGATTCGCGATGCGGAGGTTGAAAAAGCACTGGTTGCCCTAGAGCGCGGACAGGACTCAGCCGAGGTTATAAACACATTGGCGCGCAATCTCACTAATAAGCTCTTGCACAAACCTACCACCAAGTTAAAACAGGCGGGTGAAGAGGGCTGCGAAGAGACTATTAATGTGACACAGGCACTGTTTGGATTGGATAAAAAATAAACTATAAGCTTTCTGCTTTGCTAGTTATTTGAATAAATAGACTTGATAATAAATTATTCTTGACCGCAAATATCTACCCCCCTTTAATAGGGGTAAAATAATCTGGGGATGGACAGTGACTGAAAAAACTAAGCCTGAGGCGAAACCAAAAACAGCTAAGGTTGAAAAAAACAAAGTTGTTAAAAAGGAAAAGCCAACAAGCAAGCCTAAATCTGGCGTGGGCTTTTTTAAGGTTTTGGGTCGCTTGGTCTTTCTATTGTTTTTGGCGGGTATTTCAGTGGCCGGTTGGATCTTTTGGCAAGATTGGCAGCAAAAAACTCAGAACATCACCGCTAATAGTCTGACAATTGGTTCTATCAGTCCCGTGGTAATGGCCAATCAACAGCAGTCTCAGATTTCAGTTAAACAAAGCCTCGAGCAACAGCAAAATATCTTCAATCTTGAAAGTCAGATTCAGAATTTACAGTTAAGAATCAATGCCCAGGGTGCGCGGTTGGTTGAGTTGGGATCAACAACTCGCAGTGATTGGTTATTGGCGGAGGCAGAGTACTTGGCGCGTCTAGCCAAGCAACGATTGCAAACTGAACGCAATACAAAAAGTCCCTTAGCACTACTTGAATCAGTGGATGCCATTCTTCAGCAGATAGACGAGCCTAATCTTATCGAGGTGCGCGGTGCGGTTGCTGCGGATATAACCGCCCTTAGATTAGTCAGTGATATTGATAAGCAGGGCGTCTATGTTGAGTTAAATGCACTGGCGGCCAGCATCAATAAATTGCAGGTAATGGAAGTTGATAAACCTCTAGAGCTTGCAAACCAAATCAAACAGCAGAATACCTCGCAGGAAGTTGGGGTTTTGGATAAATTCCTAGCGGATTTTTCGGGGTTGATAAGAATTCGTGAACGACAGAGCCCCATAGAGCCCATTTTAGAAAGAGCAGAAGAACAGACTGTTCGACAGAATTTACAGATGATGCTTGAGCAGGCTCAACTCGCTTTATTGCGCGAAGAGCAGGTTATTTATCAGCAATCCTTAGTGAAGGCGCAGGAATATCTTCAACGATTTTTTAAAGTTACCGCGTCGGCTGAGGGAATTGGTCAGCGACTTCAGCGGTTAGCAGATACAAATATTATTCAGCAATTGCCCAGCATTCACAGCTCACTGGAAGCAGTGCAAAATTTGTTGGTGGTGCGTCAGCAAAGACTATTAGACAGTAAGCGGTCTGAGCAAGCGGAGTCTCAGCGATGAGGAAAATGCTGCTGATTATTTTGGCCGCATTATTGTTAGGTGCTGCCAGCATCTGGTTGGTCGAGCAGGATCAGGGCTATGTTTTACTGAGTCTGGGTCATACTACAGTTGAAATGAGTTTTTGGTTGGCGGCTATTATTTTTGTGATCAGCAGCCTACTCTTTATTTGGGTGCTTCTTTTATTAAGATGGGTGTTGGGCGCTGGGGGTGTTAAGCAGTGGTGGTATTCAAGGCGAGCCAACAAGCAATCCAATAATATTGCTAAAGGCTTACAGGCCTTTTTGCTTAATGATTGGCAGATGGCTCATAAGGTATTGCATAAGCCATCGTTAAATCAGCCGCTTTCAGGGGTAAGTTTATTATTTTCCGCTAAGGCTGCAGCAAATCATGGGCAGTTGGATGAGGCGCGCTTAATACTGACTCAATTTCGTGATCAGCATCCAGATCAAGCAGATTATGCGAATACTCTGCTGGCTGAATGGTTGATCACATCGGCTGAAATTGACGAAGCCAAGAGCACGCTTTTGGCGCTGACCAATCAATCTAGTCGCTCCTTGCAGCTATTATCCAAAGTCTATAGTTATCAGTCAGATTGGTCTGCGCTGTATGCTTTGTTGCCGCAGATAAAACGTCAGTCTGGGATGGATAAAGACAGGCTAGCAACGCTTCAGGTAGACTGCTACTGCGGTCTGTTGTCCATGCCTGAAAAAGACTTACCAGCCAGTGCGCGAGCAAACAAAGTTCAGGCGGTTTGGACTGAGATACCGCGAAATCTCCGTCAAGATTCGGCATTGATTTGCGGTTATGTCAGGGCGCTGAGCGCAGCGGATGAGGGGGAAAAGGCGTTATCGATTCTGTCTAAAGCATTAAAAAATCAATGGCAACAGGGGCTGGTAGAAGCCTTTGGAGGGCTTAAGCTCAAGGATGCAACTAAGCAGTTAGCTCAGGGTGAAAATTGGTTGGTTATGCACCCCAAGGATGCAGACCTTTTACTGGCCTTGGGGCGTATCTGCCGGCATATGGGTTTTCTAGGCAAGGCAAAAGACTATTTAAAATCAACCATAGCGATTAGCTCATCGGCCACCGCTTATGCGGAATTAGCTGAGGTGCTTGCGCTTTTGGGTGATAGTACGAGTAGTTCGGAAATCTATCGTCAGGGCCTGCTTGCTTCAGTTGCGGCCAAGTAAAAATCAGCTTAAATTTTATGCCTTTTTAAATCTCTAATTAAGAATCTAGCCGGATGCATAGCCAGGCGAAGTTCTCTTTCTAGGGGTGATATTTCACGATTGATCTCTGCAGCAAGTAATTCTGCTGTTAGCGGCGCATAGCTTAGGCCTCTCGAGCCAAGACCACAATGAATATAGAGATTGGGGAAGTAGTTTCCAAGGCTATCCACTGTGGTGGTAGCATCGCGACGCAGCGCGTCATACTGCTGCTTAAATAGTTCTGCATTGGGCACTGGCCCTACAATAGGTAGGTAGTCATTGGTGGTACCTCTATAGTTTGCCCTGCCGTCAAAACTGTCTTTTTCTGAGTACTGAATGGCCTCGGCTAACCCAGGATCTGTATTTTGCATCATGTGTAAATTGGCGCTGTGATCCTCAGCACGAGTTTGCTTGGAAATAACCCCTTTATTATAGGAAGCTCCGCAGCTTTGTAGGCCGTTGGTTATAGGTGCAATATAGCCTTTGCCGCAAATAACCGTTTTCAAATTACTAGCCGCTTGCTGCTGAGGTAAATGAGTTACCTGCCCACGCAACTGATTCACTGACAAAAACTCAGTTTGTGGAAATTGCTGACATTCATAGGCGGTTGCCAGCACCAGAATATCTGCGCTAGCAATGGCGTTGTCCGATTCATCAATCAGTCGCCACTGTTGGCTATCAGTGCATCGATGAATCTTTTTAATATCTGCACTCGCGAGAGGTATGCATTGTTCTTTTAATAGTTGTTGGCAGACTGCCTGCGGAGGAAGCCAGCCTAACTGAGGAAAAAATAGACCCTGCTGTGCCTGTAATGAAAGTCCGCTTAAATGACATATTTGTGAGTTATCTACAGCGGTAACAAGCCTTTTATGTTGCGCATAACGTTCAGCGATTTGCTCAAGGTTGGTGCGAGATTTTTCGCTATCTGGTAATAAGAGTACACCGCATTGTGAGCCTAAACCCTGATCCCAGTATGGCTTGTAGAATCTGCTGGCCATTGTCATAGCGGTTAAATTAATTCGCGGCAACGCATCATTTTGTTTTGAAAGTTTGGGGTATACCACCGCCTGTAAATTTCCAGAGCCCTCATTGGCAACGGTTTGATGACGATCAATAACAGTCACCCTGTAGCCTCTTTTTGCTAGTGCGCTTGCGGCGGTACAGCCAGCAATACCCGCGCCTAAAACAATCGCAGTTTTGCGCTCTGACTGTTTGGGTTGTTGATCAAGAAACCAATGGGTAACTGATGCTGGGGTATTTAATGGCTGACTTTCAAACTGTCCTTTAAGGGATTCTCTTTTGTCACTAAATCCGCTGACTTTTTGAGTATTAAATCCTACGTTAGACAGCCCTTTTCTAACGGCTGATGCACAGGTAAAGGTGGCAAATGTGGTATTTTCTGCTGACAGTGATGCAATGCTGTTAAATATCTCATCAGACCAAAGTTCTGGGTTTTTAGCTGGAGTAAAGCCATCAAGGAACCAGGCATCAATAGCCTTTTTTTGATGCAGGGCTAATGCACTATCGGGACTTTCAGCAATGCTTGAAAGCATCTGATTGGCGTCACCTAGCATCAATATTAGTTGAATACGCCCCTGAGCTAATTCAATCAAATGAACTCCAGGCGTTAAAATTGGATACTTTTCGAGAAGTTCTTTTGATAAGTCTGAAAATACCGACCAGCTAGCATAAATAGCCTGTAAGTCATCAGCTGAAAGTGGTCTAATTTCAGTGGATATAAATTTTAGCCGCCAATCTCTAGGTGCTGTTTTTAACCAGAGATCACAGGCAGTTAGAAAATTAAGCCCAGTACCAAAGCCCGTCTCACCAATCGAGAAAGTTTTATTTTGTGATGGCAGGCTGTCTAAGCCCTGCCAACGTGAGGATAAATTATTTTGCTGTATAAAAAGGTAGTCAGTTTCTTTTAAGCCATGTTCTGAAAAAGGCTGTTTACTACGATAGTAAAAATCATCAAACTCAGTGCAAAAAGGCGCATTGTCACGCCATTCAATGGTCGCTGTTTTGATGCAGGATAAATCTGAATTAGCCATGAGTGATAAGGTCGAATTCATGCAGTATCTGTTGGCACCATTGGTCTACATAGTCATCTGTTTTTTCAAATTGATTTTCATCATCAAGGGCCAGGCCTAAAAAGAATTTTTTGTCATCAGTCAGTGCTTTTGACTCCTCGAATTCATAGCCTTCATTGGGCCACAGCCCTACAGTAGAAGCACCCTGATTAACCACTTTGGCCCATAGGTAGCCTAGGGCATCTTGGAACCATTGAGGGTAGCCAATTTGATCGCCGAGACCAAACAATGCAACCTGTTTATCGGACAAATCAATATTATCCAGTGCCTGCCAGTGATTTTCCCAGTCTTCCTGAAGCTCACCATAGTCCCAGGTAGGAATGCCCAGAATAAGGTACTCATAGTCCTTAAGCGATGAAATGCAGTCATCGGCAATATTGTGCACATTGATACTAATAGAGGGGAGTTTTTGATGAATAGCATCGCGAATTTTTTCCGCCGCCATCTCGGTATAGCAGGTAGAGCTACCGTAAAAAAGACCAATTGACTCTGACATTAGCTAATGTCCTCGTCGATGTTCTGGCTGCCACTAAAACCCAATTGACGCCATGCTTCATAAGTGACAATAGAAACCGCATTGGAGAGGTTGAGACTGCGGCTATCGGGTTGCATAGGTAGGCGAATCACGCCTTCACCAATACTGGCGCGAACTTCCTCGGGTAAGCCGCGAGTTTCAGGGCCAAATAACAGGCAGTCGCCCGCTTCATAGCGTACCTTTGAAAAGCATTTTTTACCCTTGGTGCTAAGCCCGTAGACCGTTTTAGGTTGCACCTTTTCCAGATAGGCACTCCAGCTTGCATGCACCTGAAGCGATTGAAATTCCAAATAATCCAGACCTGCACGGCGCAATTTTTTATCATCCAAATCAAACCCAATAGGCTCAATTAAATGTAAGTTAAAGCCAGTATTCGCGCACAGGCGAATAATATTGCCGGTGTTGGGTGGGATTTCGGGTTCATACAGAACGATATCGAGCATAATTAATAGTTATTCGCACAGTGATATTTTATGGGACAATAGTATTATTGCATTAAATCATGATGGGATTACAGCGCAGCATGATTTTAGGATCAATGAAGTAAGGAATTTGAAGTGATTGAAATACCAGCTGAGCGTCTAAATGCTGAAATTATGACGGCTATTATCGAAGAATTTATTCTTCGAGAGGGGACCGACTATGGTGCCCAGGAAGTAGATTTTTCCAGCAAGGTGGCGCAGGTAAGGGCGCTTCTTAAGGCTGGTGAGGTGATAATTACCTTTGATCCAAAAACCGAAAACTGTACCCTATTAACTCGACAGCAGTTTCATCGAGAGGTCGAAGCCGCAACACATGCTGAGTCCAAAGCTGACGATGATACCAGTATTTATGAGGACTATTGCCAAGACCAAGGAGGAGTTGAATAGCATGTCGATAAAAAATGTACTCAATTCTGCGCTGGATACTTGGAATCAGTCTATTGAAAGCGCACCTCAACTATTGGTGGCTGTTAGTGGTGGGTTGGACTCTATGTTGCTTCTCACCCTGCTGGCCGAAAGGGTGAATTCTGAGTTAATCACTGCGGTCCATATTAATCATGGCATATCTGATAATGCGGATAATTGGCAGGCGCAGGTTGCCCAGTATTGTCAGCAGTTAGGTGTTGCCTTGGTGGCTGAAAAAGTGACTTTAGTGAATTCCGGCGAGGGTCTAGAGGCAGAGGCTCGCAAGGCTAGGTACGCAGTATTTGAAAGAATTCTAGCGCCCAATGGACTGCTGTTTCTGGGGCATCATGCTGATGATCAGGCAGAAACGGTACTTTATAGGCTAATGCGAGGTGCTGGTGCTAAGGGGCTATCGGGCATGCCGAATAAAAGAGCCCTAGGTAAGGGTTATTTGGTAAGACCCTTTTTAGAATGTGCTAAATCGGTGCTGGAAAATGAAGCGCAGCGTCGAAATCTTGCATGGATTGAAGACGAAAGTAATTTAGATAACCGATTTGATCGTAATTATTTGCGAAATGCGGTTATTCCACAGATTGCTCAACGTTGGCCTGACTATACTCAAAGCCTGAAGCGAACCGCCGACCTTAACTCAGAATCTGATCAGCTCGCTAAAGAGTTGGCTGTTATTGATTTAGACGCAGTGGATTTAAAGGCAGAGCGGGCTGGCTGGTCAATTTCAATTGACGCCCTATTAATGCTTTCGTCTCTAAGGCAGAAAAACATTCTGCGCTATTGGTCAGAATTACAGGGGCTAATGCCGCCAGGTATAACAATTATTGACGAGGTTCTAGCCTCAGTGCTCAATGCGCGGCAAGATGCCTCTCCAGAGGTTAATTGGCAATCTCAGCGTTGGTCGCGATTTAAAGATCGTCTTTATTTACTTCAGTGCACTGAACAGGAATTTAAGGCCGAACAAATTTTCAGTTGGGATATGCAAAAACAACTAGACTTAGATGATGATAATCATCTGCGAGCAGACAAGCAGATGGGTCAAGGTATTAAGTCCACAGTGAAGCAAGTGGATGTTCGATTTCGTCAGGGGGGTGAGCGCTGTAAGCCGGCGGGACGGGGTCATTCAAATAGTTTGAAAAAGCTTTTATTGGAATATGAATTGGCTCCTTGGTTGCGCCATAGGGTGCCACTCTTTTATGTAGATGAGCAGTTGATTGCCGTGGGAGATTTGTGGGTTTGTGAGGATTGGCTCGCTAGTTCTGATGAAATCGGTCAAATGATTCATTGGCAAGTTGATTCTATGTAGAAGACAGTGGATTGCTATCGGTGTTTGTGGCAAAATAGCCTCCCATCTTAAGGCGGATGGGTCCACGGCTATTATCATAAGTTTTCAAAGCCAATTTACCTTCCAAAGAGACTTTTTTTTAACAATTCTGATCTGTACAGGGTCGCTATGACGCGTTTTATTTTTGTAACTGGTGGTGTGGTTTCATCTTTGGGAAAAGGCATTTCTGCCGCTTCCTTAGGTGCTGTTTTAGAAGCTCGTGGGTTGAGTGTCACTATCCTTAAACTTGACCCCTACCTCAATGTTGACCCGGGTACCATGAGTCCCTATCAGCATGGTGAGGTGTATGTAACTCAAGACGGCGCAGAAACCGATCTTGATCTAGGCCACTATGAGCGGTTTTTGCGTTCCAAAATGACGCAAAATAATAACTTTACCAGCGGTCAGGTATACGAAACGATTTTAAGGCGTGAACGACGCGGTGATTATCTGGGTGGAACAGTTCAGGTGATTCCCCATGTAACCGACGAAATTAAGCGTCGAGTTTATGCCGGTGCCGGTGATCATGATATAGCGGTTGTTGAAATTGGCGGAACGGTGGGAGATATTGAATCTCAACCATTCTTAGAAGCCGTGAGACAGCTGAAAATCGAATTAGGTCATCAGCGCGCACTTTTAATGCACCTAACACTTGTGCCCTATATTGCTTCAGCTGGTGAGACTAAAACTAAACCCACCCAGCATTCTGTTAAAGAAATGCGCTCCATTGGGTTACAGCCAGATGTTCTTCTTTGCCGCTCTGAGGTTGAGCTTGAAGAGGGTCAGCGCAAAAAGATCTCACTATTTACTAGTGTTGAAGAAAAAGCAGTTATCCCGTTAATGGATGCTTCAACTATCTATAAAGTACCGCGCATGCTGCATGAGTGGGGCTTAGATCAGTATGTGTTAGATCGTTTTAATATCAATCAGCCCGTTGCTAATTTGGATGAGTGGGATGCAGTAGTTGATAACCAGCTTAATTCCGAGGGTCAAGTGACCATCGCTATGGTGGGTAAATACATGGAGTTGCTGGATGCCTATAAATCCCTTACTGAGGCATTGATTCACGCGGGAATTCATAATAAAACCCGTGTCAAAATCCAATATATTGATTCTGAAAAACTCGAAGCAGATCCAAGTTTAATTGCTGATGCTGACGCAATTTTAGTGCCGGGTGGTTTTGGTACTCGAGGCACTGAGGGTAAAATTCATGCAGTAAAAACTGCTCGTGAAAATAACATCCCCTATTTGGGCATCTGTCTGGGTATGCAAATTGCGGTAATCGAATACGCGCGCAATGTGTGCGGCATGTCTGGTGCGAATAGTACCGAATTTGATACCGCGACTGATTACCCGGTAGTTGGGCTAATTACCGAATGGATTGATGAGCAGGGTAACAAAGAACAGCGTACCGAAGAATCTGATCTAGGCGGCACAATGCGTCTTGGTTCTCAGGTCTGTCATTTAGTTCCGGGTTCTAAAGCTAGCCAAATTTATGGCGCAGAGCAAATCGAAGAACGTCATCGCCATCGCTTTGAGGTCAATAATAATTTCTTGCCGAAACTACAAGAAGCCGGTCTCGTTATTGGCGGTTTATCGGCAGACAAAACATTGGTTGAAACCGTTGAGCTGTCAGATCATCCCTGGTTCTTCGCCAGTCAGTTCCATCCAGAATTTACCTCAACGCCAAGAGATGGCCACCCCTTATTCCAAGGGTTTGTGGCTGCAGCAACCGCATTTAACAAGGCAAATAAAGGTTAACTATGAGTGCTAAGACAATCCAAGTTGCTTCACTAGATGTCAGTAATGAAAAGCCGATGGTGCTTTTTGGTGGCATGAATGTACTTGAGTCACGCGATATGGCTATGCAGGTCGCTGAGGCCTATGTTGGGGTTACCGAAAAGCTGGGTATCCCTTATGTGTTCAAGGCTTCATTTGATAAAGCAAATCGCTCGTCTATTCACTCATTTCGTGGTCCAGGCTTAGATGAGGGGTTAAAAATCCTTCAGGAAATTAAACAAACATTTAATGTGCCAGTAATTACTGATGTGCATGAAGCTGATCAGGCTGCGCCCACAGCAGAGGTGTGCGATGTTATTCAGCTGCCCGCTTTTTTGGCCAGACAAACTGACTTAGTTGCGGCAATGGCCAAAACTAATGCCGTAATTAATATTAAAAAACCGCAATTCTTAAGCCCTAGTCAGATGGGTAATATCGTCGATAAGTTTCGTGAGTGCGGCAATGAAAAAATCATGCTCTGTGAGCGCGGCGCCTGTTATGGCTACGATAACCTTGTGGTTGATATGCTAGGCTTTAGAACAATGAAGGATGTTAGTGGTGGTCTTCCACTTATCTTTGATGTCACCCATGCACTTCAATGTCGAGAGGCACAGGGTGCAGCTTCAGGCGGACGTCGCCAGCAGGTCGCTGAATTAGGCAGAGCTGCAATAGCACTCGGGATTGCGGGGCTATTTTTAGAAGCGCACCCAAACCCAGATAGTGCCAAGTGTGATGGGCCTAGTGCATTGCCACTAGATAAGTTAGAGCCGTTTCTTAAGCAGATGAAAGCCTTCGACGAGCTAAGCAAGCAGCAACCCGATTTACAGATTTTGTAATAAATAAACTAGATGCAATTAAAAAAGCCTCTGGTTTTATAAACGAACAACCCCAACGTATGGAGTAATTTTTTGATGAGTAATATCGCTGATATTCGCGCCTATGAGATTTTAGACTCGCGTGGCAACCCAACTGTAGAAGCAGATGTGATTTTGGAAAATGGTATTGTGGGTTCTGCCTGCGCACCCTCAGGTGCATCAACCGGGTCAAGAGAAGCTCTTGAACTGCGTGACGGCGATAAAAGTCGCTACCTAGGTAAAGGTGTTTTAAAGGCCGTTAATAATATTAACACCACCATTAAAGATTTATTGGTTGGCGATGATGTGACTGATCAGAAATCTTTGGATCAAAAAATGATCGATGCTGATGGTACTGAAAACAAAGCTGTTCTTGGTGCTAATGCTACGCTTGCAGTTTCACTGGCAGCAGCCAAGGCCGCGGCCAAGCTTAAGCAGGTGCCACTCTATGCGCATATTGGCGATATCAATGGCACCAAAGAATACAGTATGCCTGTGCCTATGATGAATATTATCAATGGTGGCGAACATGCAGACAACAACGTTGATATCCAAGAATTTATGGTTCAGCCAGTATCGGCCAAAAGCTTTTCTGAGGCGCTTCAAGTGGGTGCTGAAATATTCCATGCATTGAAAAAAGTACTGGGCGCCAAGGGTCTTAATACCGCTGTAGGTGATGAGGGTGGTTTTGCACCTAACTTATCTTCTAATGCGGAAGCACTGGCAGTGATTAAAGAAGCTACAGAAGCAGCGGGTTATAAGCTAGGTGAAGATGTCACTCTTGCCCTTGATTGTGCCGCCTCTGAATTCTACAAAGATGGCCAGTACGACCTATCCGGTGAAGGCAAGGTATACAGCTCAGAAGGCTTCAGTGATTTTCTGGCTGAGCTTAGCGAGCAGTATCCCATTATCTCCATTGAAGATGGCTTAGACGAGTCTGATTGGGATGGATGGAAATATCAAACAGAAATCTTGGGCGATAAAATCCAGCTTGTGGGCGATGATTTGTTTGTTACCAACACCAGTATTCTAAGCCGCGGCATTGAAATGGGTGTGGGCAACTCAATCCTTATTAAATTTAATCAAATTGGTACTTTAACTGAGACTTTGGCGGCTATTAATATGGCCAAAGAAGCCGGTTATAGCGTGGTTATTTCTCACCGCTCAGGTGAAACAGAAGATACTACAATTGCTGATTTGGCAGTGGCTACAGCAGCAGGTCAAATTAAGACTGGCTCATTGTGTCGCTCTGATCGGGTTGCAAAATATAATCGCTTGCTCAGAATTGAAGCAGAATTAGGAAATAAGGTTGCGCCTTACAATGGGATTGCTGAATTTAAGTAATCGTCCCAAGTTTGGCGGGCAACAATCTTTTATAGATGGTTAGAATTAGCATGATGCGATGGTTAGTAGTTGTATTGGTTGCTTTGCTTGTGTTGCTACAGATTCGTCTGTGGTTTGGAGAGGGTAGTATCTCCAATAAAATTGCTCTCGATAAGCAGTGGCATCAGCAGAGCGAAATCAACGAAAGCCTCATGCTAAGAAATAGGCTAATTGCACAGGAAGTTGAGAGCTTGAAAACCAATCTCGATTCCTTAGAAGAAAAAGCCAGAAAAGACCTCGGAATGATTAAAGAAGGCGAGGTTTTTTTTCTGGTAACGGATAAGAAAAAGCAGTCTAAAGCCGATAAAAAAGAGCCATAAGTTGCTATGACTAAGTCCATACCAAAAATTTGGGCAATCCTTCCTGCTGCGGGTGCAGGTAAGCGTTTCTCAACGCAGAAGCCCAAACAGTTTTTTGAGCTCAATGGGCAGCTAGTGGCCGAACATAGCCTACGTCGACTCAAAGCAGTCCCACAAATTGAAACAATCATTATCCCCTGCGATATTGACACCGTCTGGTGGTCACAGGTCCCATCCATTTCGCAATCAAATGTAAAACAGGTTAAGGGTGGCGAACAGCGGGCGCACTCAGTACTCAATGGCCTGTTAAGCTTAGATCAAGTGGCCTCAGATGATGATTGGGTGCTGGTGCATGATATTGCCCGGCCCTGCATAACCCCTGCTGATATTAACAAGCTGATTAATGCAGTAGAGCATCACTCAGCGGGCGGAATTCTAACCGCTAGCGTCAATGAAACCCTTAAAAAAGTGAGCTCAGATCAGCAGATTGAGGCGACGATTGATCGCGCCCAATACCGCATGGCGCAGACCCCTCAAATATTCAAATTTAGTCTGTTAAAAGCAGCAATTGAAAGCTGCCTGCAGGCGGGTATCACGCCCACCGATGAGGCTTTTGCTATAGAGCATGCAGGGTTACCGGTATTAGCTGTTGAGGGTCGTCAAGATAATATAAAGATTACCCGTTATGAAGATTTAGCCATCGCTTCGGCGATTTTAAACAGTCAGGAGTCTTAATATGCGCATTGGTCACGGATTTGATGTTCATGCCTTTGGTGAAGGGGATCATATAATTTTGGGCGGGATAACAATTCCCTATCAGCACAGTCTTATAGCCCATTCGGATGGCGATGTTTTAATTCATGCGCTAATTGATTCATTATTAGGTGCCTTGGCATTGGGCGATATCGGCCATCATTTTCCTGATACCGACCCAAAATACAAAGGTTGCAGTAGCAGAGACTTACTAAAAGAAGTTGCGGCCTTAGTCCGCAAACAAGCCTATCAGCTAACTAATACCGACATCACTATAGTTGCTGAGGCCCCCAAAATGGCATCGCATCTAGAGGCTATGCGCAATAATCTAGTACAGGATTTAGGCTGTTGTTTAGATCAGATAAATATAAAAGCCACCACAACTGAAAAACTCGGTTTTACGGGTCGTGGTGAAGGTATCGCCTGTCATGCGATATCCCTATTACAAAAGGTCGAGGCATAGCAATTAAAACGCCAGACTGTTTTGACTTTAATCGACTCGCTAGGATACATGGTAATGCTTTGGGTAAGGCGACCTTTCGCCAGTGCCCTGAAGATTTTAATGTTCATGAAATTGTTGATTTTGAGCCCTCAGGTGAGGGTGAGCATCTTCTAGTCCATATTCATAAAAGAGATCAAAATACCCAATGGGTTTGCGGGCTATTAGCTGAATTAGCCAATATCAATCGTCGTGATATCGGTTTTTGCGGGCTGAAAGACCGTTTCGCTATTGCTACTCAATGGTTTAGCTTGCACCTTCCGGGAAAAGATATTGATCTCAGTCAGTTGCAACATGATGATTTTAAAATTTTATCCAGTGGTCGCCATAATAAAAAGTTAAGAAGAGGCGATCATGTGGGCAATCGGTTTTCGATTCGGTTGCGAGATTTTGATATTGATTTCGAACAGCTCAGTCAACGTCTGAACAGTATTCAACAACAGGGCGTGCCCAATTATTTCGCAGAGCAACGATTTGGCTGGGATGCTAATAACTTAGTCAAGGCTCAGCAACTAATTGTCGATGGAAGATTAAAGGGTAATCGGCAGGGAACAGGGATGTACTTATCCGCAGCAAGATCATGGTTATTTAACTTACTTTTAGATCAGTATTTATTACTTGGCAATAACAGTGTTGAGGATACAGGTGCGCTCTGGGGCAGAGGTAGATCAGCAACCGGTGAAAGTTTTCATGAGACAGAGCGTCAGGTACTCGAACCCTGGGCAGATTGGTGTCATGCTATGGAGCATGCGGGTCTTAAACAACAGCGACGCGCCTTTATATTAAAACCCTCCGCATTAACTTATCAGCAAGTACAAGAGGGTCAATTTGAGCTAAACTTTGAATTACCCGCGGGTTCATATGCCACGGCTATTTTAAGAGAAATTGCACAATTAATTCGCCCCGAATTCAAAAGCCTATGATATATTTAATAGTTAATTTAAAGCGAACTGAAAAGCACATGATTTTTGTTAGGAGCACTGGGTGAATTCGATTGATTTTGCTGGGATTGGCATGACTTCTCAGCGCACAAGAGAGCGATTAATTAAGCGTCTTGAAGAGCAGGGCATTAGTAATCAAGCTGTTTTGGATGTGATAAAACGAACCCCTCGACATCTTTTTCTTGATGAAGCTCTAGCCCATCGCGCCTACGAAGACACTGCACTGCCTATTGGCTTTTCTCAGACTCTTTCTCAGCCCTACATTGTTGCTAGAATGACTGAAATACTGCTTAGTGCCGGTCCCATGCGTCGCGTACTAGAGATTGGAACCGGTTCTGGTTACCAAACCACCATATTGGCCCAGCTCGTTGATAATGTTTATTCAGTAGAGCGAATCGAACCGCTACTAAAGAAAGCTCAGCAGCGTTTTAAAGCCTTTGGTTTAAATAACGTTTATGCTTCATTATCTGATGGTGCTTTTGGCTGTCAGCAAAATGCACCCTATGACGGCATTATTTCAACGGCTGCGCCTCAATCAATACCAGAGCATTTGCTGAGGCAGTTAGCCCCTAATGGGACACTGGTGATTCCAGTAGGTAATGGTGCCTCGCAAAGCTTGAGTGTCATTAAACGAATGGGTGCCTCCAGCGAATACGATGAAGAGATTGTTGAAAAAGTAAAATTTGTACCCCTATTAAGTGGTGTCATACACTAGGCATCTACGCCAACAGATACAGAGATTTGATGCATGAAATCAATTCACAGTCAGTTGCTTTTGTTTTTGCGCGGTGTCGCTATGGGCGCAGTGGATCTTGTGCCCGGTGTTTCTGCAGGAACCATTGCGTTGGTCACTGGTATCTATGGCGATTTAATTAATGCCATTAAATCCTTTAACTTCACGGCGTTAAAAATTCTCAAAAATGATGGAATAGTTGCCGCATGGCAACATATCAATGGACAGTTTTTATTCATTTTATTGTCAGGCATTCTTTTTAGCCTATTTACCTTTGCTGGTCTGATGCGCTTTTTACTAGCGACATTTCCGTTGCAGCTTTGGTGTTTTTTTATGGGCTTAATTATTTCATCGGTGATTTATTTATTGCGACAAAATCCACCCTCAAAGCTCTATCTTATTGGGCTGCTCATAATGGGCATTCTAATTGCTTCTGCGTTTTCAGTTATGCCCTCAGCCATTCTTGGTACCGGCTATGCGAGTATATTTATCGCTGGCAGTATTGCCCTCTGCGCGATGATTTTACCGGGTATTTCTGGGTCGTTTATCTTGGTGTTGTTGGGGTTGTATCCGATGTTTATCGATGCCCTAGCCAGCTTCCATATGGATTTTTTAATAGTATTTGCCATGGGTGGCATTGTTGGTCTTATGCTATTAAGTCGCATTCTTTCATGGTTAATGAGCCACTATAAAGCGGCGGTTATAGCCACTATGAGCGGTTTCCTTTTGGGCAGTTTATCGATCATTTGGCCGTGGAAAAATATTGCGACCACAGTGATAAGCTCCGAAAATCAATTGGCTGTGGGGGCGCAAAATATATTGCCCCAGAATTATCTAGCCACTGTGGGTCAAGAGCCGTACCTGCTTTCTTCAAGTGTGGCATTTGTAGTGGGCCTGTTGGTGGTGTTATTAATTGAAAGACTGGCTTATCGCTCAGGGCTCAATCAAGAGCAGGGTGCGTAAACATGCGATTTTGCATTTTTATAATACTGTTAATAAGTCTGTTCACCAGTCAGCTTAGCCTCAGCTATAATGCGCCGATCGTTGATCTTGAGCAGCCTCCCACACAGTCGATAAAGACCCACCTTGTTGAGCAGGGTGAGTCGCTATATTCGATTGCCTGGCGCTATGATCTTAATGTTACACAACTGGCTAAAATTAATGGCTTAAGCACCTCTTATCGGTTGCGTCGTGGACAGCTGTTAAATATCGATAAAAATGCCGTTGCTAAAATAAAGCCAAAGTCGTCAGCTACGGCAAAAATCATAAAAACAGCCAAAAAAATCATCAAAAATGACGATAATAAAAAAAATTCACAAGTAAAAAAAACCCTTTCAACGCTTAATAATCAGGCGCTTAAATGGCGCAATCCGGTAAATGGAAAAGTGACTGAAACCTTTAATCCAAAAGACTTACGCAAGGGTATCGAGTACAAAGCCAAGCCAGGGGTGGGGGTTGTGCCCGCCGCACGTGGGGTTGTCGTTTATGCAGGAGACGGTTTGCGTGATTACGGAAAACTGGTTATCATCAAGCATTCAGATTACTTATTAAGTGCCTACGGCCATAACCAGAAGTTACTGGTTTCCGAAGGTCAGGTAGTCGATGAAAGTGATATTATCTCAAAATTAGGATCCACTGGAAGGCTCTATTTTGAAATAAGAAAGAACGGTAAACCGGTTAACCCAATGGCTTACATTAACTAAGCTGTTTCCAAAATACTGCATTTTCTTTTTTTCAAATACCTAATAATGAGTTAAGAATAAGGACGTTCTGGCAAGTCTAACTTGTCTTATGGAGTTATAAACATGCAAAGGAGTTGCGCGTTATGGAAAAGCTATCTGTAGTTGATCAAAAATCTAATCACCCACCAGAATCATGTGCGATAGATGCCACCAGTCTTTACCTAAAAGAGATTGGTCGATCCCCCCTGTTGTCCGCGAAAGAAGAAGTTCACTATGCTACTAAGTTTCAAGAGGGTGATGAGTCTGCTCGTCATCGAATGATTGAAAGTAATTTACGCCTAGTGGTAAAAATTGCACGTTTTTATTTAAATAGAGGTCTAGATTTCCTCGACCTTATTGAAGAAGGAAACTTCGGCCTTATGCGAGCGGTTGAAAAGTTTGATCCCAGTAGAGGATTTCGCTTTTCAACCTATGCAACTTGGTGGATAAGACAAACCATCGAGAGAGCGCTAATGAATCAGACGCGAACCATTAGGTTGCCTGTTCATGTGGTAAAAGAACTCAATATCTATCGAAGAGTATCTCGCAAACTGGCTCAATCACTCGACCACACCCCAACCTATGAGGAAATTGCCAAAGAAGCTGGCAAGCCTGCGGATACAGTTAATCGTATTCTTGAGTTAAATGACTCGGTCTGCTCATTAGATATCCCAGTGGGCGATAACGAAAAATCCTTTGGAGATACAATTGCTGATCATAAATCTCTGTGCCCAGAGTTAGTCACTGGGAATGAAAATTTGATTGCTAAGCTCAATGATTGGCTCGATGAACTTCCCGACAAGCAAAGAGAGGTGGTTATTAGACGCTTTGGGTTATTAAATCACTCACAGGAAACTCTTGATCAAGTGGGGCGTGAAGTGGGTCTTACTCGAGAGCGGGTAAGACAAATTCAGATTGATGCTCTGCGAAGATTGAATGATATTCTCAAGAAAAATGGTCTCTCAAGTGACATTATTTTTTCTGATCAAAATGAGATCCCTGATTAATAAACCCCATAAACACAAAAACCCGACATAAGTCGGGTTTTTGTCGGGCAAACCTAGTCTCTTAAAGGGCTAGGTAACGCTCGCGAGATGCCATAACTTCAGCTTTAGCGGCCTCAGCATTGTCCCAACCATCAACCTTCACCCACTTACCAGGCTCAAGCGCCTTGTAGTTTTCGAAGTAGTGAGCGATTTGTTGAATTAATAGCTGATCAAGATCACCAATTTCATTAACGTGATCATAGATGCGAGTTAATTTGCTATGAGGTACAGCAAGTAGCTTGGCATCAATACCAGATTCATCACTCATTTTAAGTACGCCAACTACGCGACTACGAATAACAGAACCTGGAATTACAGGGTATGGTGTTACTACTAAAACGTCTAAAGGGTCACCATCTTCAGATAATGTTTGAGGAACATAGCCGTAGTTTGCTGGGTAGAACATCGGCGTAGCAACAAAGCGATCAACAAAAATAGCATCACTGTCTTTGTCGACTTCATATTTAATTGGATCGTGATTTGCGGGAATTTCGATGATCACATTGATATCGTTAGGCAGATCTTTACCTGCAGGAATGTCGTTATAGCTCATTGTTAAATCCATTGATAGCGTTCAGAAAGTTTGCGGATTATACCAGTCAGCTACAATTTGACTAGTCCCATATCAAGGGTTTTTAAATGTTCAGTAAAAAACCAGTCAAAGTTTAAACTTAGTCAATCATTTTACTTATGTATAAAACCCCGTCAGGCGGCTATAATTTATTGGCTTAAGCGAGAGATAACAGGATCTGTAGCGACGACCTAGTCGTATTAACCACACAGACTAATTGTCTGGCTATTAATTTCCTATAAAGGAATATGATGAATACAAATGTAAAAATTGCGCTAATAATCATCCTAGCAACCCTTGTGTGGTTAGGCAGTGGATTATTTGCCAATGAAGATGCCTCAAATTTAAATCAACCCAACTTATCTGATACCAAGGTTTCTGTGAACCATTTTGCCCTGCAAGATTTTGTGCCGTTGCTTGCGTTTAATAGTCACACCCAGCCTAACAGAGTGGTCAACTTAAAAGCACAGATAGCCGGTACTGTTGAATCAGTTCCCGGTCAACGTGGCGCCCTGGTTGAAAAAAACCAAAATATCTGTGTTATTGAAGCAGAGGAAAGGCCTCAGCGATTGAGGCAAGCTAAGGCGAAGCTAGAGCAGGCACAAATTGCCTACTCAGGTGCACAGCAGTTGCAAACTGCAGGATACCAATCAGATTTTGCCATTGCGCAGGCAAAAGCCAATCTAGAAGTTGCAAAGCTAGAACTGACTTTAAGCCAAAATGAAGTCGATAGTTTAAATGTTAAGGCGCCATTTTCAGGCATAGTTGAAGAGCGGCCTGTTGAAGTGGGTGATTTTTTAACATCCGGACAGCCCTGTGCCAAACTGGTCGAGCTAAGCCCAATCAAAGTGGTAGCAGAGGTCTCAGAGTCAGATGTGGTCAATTTACAAATAGGTGATAAGGCCAGCGCATTATTTGACGATTATGCATCAAAAAGTGCGGTTATTTCTTACATTGCCCATCAAGCTAACCCTGTCACGCGCTCATACCGAGTAGAAGCGGTGGTGGAAAATACTGATTTGCAACTTAGGTCAGGGGTATCTGGTCAATTACAGCTTCGCATGGACAGTCTTAAGGCGCATCTCATTCCAGCGAGCTTGATTCTTTTGGATGCCGAGGGGCAGACAATGGTAAGAGCAGTTAATCAAGAAAATCTTGTCACTCAGCACAGAGTTATCGTTGTAGGTGAGGCAGAAAAAGGTCTTTGGGTCAGCGGTCTACCTGCAATGATTGATTTGATTACAGTGGGTCAAAATTACGTCACTCAAGGGGAAAGGGTAGAAACTTTTCTCTCAAAAAATACCCCTTAGCAGGTTAAAAAATATCGTATGGGATTCTTTAAAGCCGTTGTAAGTCGCTCGCGAGCAACTCTATCTTTGATGCTGTTGTTTTTATTGGCAGGGATAATGTCGCGCGCGACGATGCCTGTCGAAGTCAATCCAAATGTCACCGTTCCCGCAGCCATTATCATGGTGCGACATGAGGGAATTTCTCCTGAAGATGGAGCCAGACTATTAATTCGACCCATTGAGACCGAGTTAAAGACTTTGGATGGTCTTGAGGAAATGATCGCTACCGCGCGTGAAAGTACTGCCTATGTTTTCGTGAGATTTGATATCAACTTAGATATAGATACTGTGATTGCAGATGTAAGAGAGTCAGTGGATCGAGCCAAGGCAAAGTTTCCTGAAGAAACCAAAGAACCGATTGTAAGGGCAATTAGTCCAAGCCCTGAGCCCGATGTGGTTGTTACTTTCACAGGAAATACAGTGGATGAACGAGATCTATTTAAAGCCGCTAAATTTTTTCAGCGAAAGATTGAGGGTCTGAGTCAGGTACTTGAAACCAACCTTTCTGGGCATCGCGATGAGGTTGTCGAGGTTGTTTTAAACCCCAGTAAATTAGATCTCTACAATATTAATACCATGGAGCTCTTTCAGCGCCTAGGCCAAAATAATCTACTCATTCCTGCCGGTGAAATGGATGCGGGTTTTGGGCGATTTGGTATTAAAGTCCCTGCGCTACTCGAAACTGAACAGGATATTCGCAACATACCTATAAGAAGTGACAGCCAAGCGGTTGTCAGTTTGGGGGATATCGCAAAGGTAGAGCGTAAGTTTAAAGATGCCACGGGCTTTAGCCTGCTTAATGGTGAGCCAACTATTGCGGTGGATGTTCGCAAGCGACTCAAGGCCAACTCAATTGAGACTATTGCAGCGGTCCGCGAAATCATTGACGCCCATAGGTCAGAGTTCTCCCAGGATATTCAAATCGATTTTATGTTTGATAGTTCAGAATATGCCCAGTCAATGGTCAGTGAGCTAATGGGTAATATTTTAACCGCTATGATTCTAGTGTTGGTATTAGTGGTGGCAACGCTGGGAATTAGATCCGGTATGCTGGTGGGTTTTGGTATTCCCTTTTGTTTGCTCGGTTCGATGATTATCGTCAATATGCTCGGTTACAGTTTTAATTTTATGGTGATGTTTGGCCTGTTGCTATCTCTTGGAATGCTAATTGATGGCTCCATTGTGGTGGTTGAATTTGCCAATACCAAAATTATTGAAGGCCTCTCGGTAAAATCGGCCTACTTGCAGTCTATTCGGCGAATGGCTGTGCCCGTACTGGCATCCACAGGTACTACCTTGGCTGCATTTTTACCCATGTTGTTTTGGCCGGGCGTGTCAGGCAACTTTATGGTTTATTTGCCGGTTACTGTTTTTTCAGTACTGGCATGGTCCCTAATCTATGCGCTTATTTTTGCACCCACGCTAGGTGTTACCCTTGCCAAAATAGGCGCTAAAAAACAGTCTAAAGAGGCACTTTCCAAACCATCCTCCACATTATTTACACCGTTGCTTAATAATTATCTCAGGCTGTTAAAGCTTGTCTTAGCTAGACCTCTAACCACAGCAATTGCCTCGCTATTACTACTGGTAGGTATTTTCTATGGATACGGAAAATTTGGTGCAGGTCTTGAGTTTTTTACCGAGACAGAAAATAGATTTGGTATGGCTACATTGCGCGCTCAGGGTAATTTATCCATTGAAGAGCAGAGACAGCTGACAACTCAGGTTGAAAGCCGATTTTCCTATCTTCCCGGCATCAAGCAAATCTATGCATCGAGCAGTGCAGGTCAGTTAATGGGTCAACGAGACGCTAGCCGCGACCAAATTAGTAGCTTTCTAATTGAGCTTTATCCACGAGCCAAAAGAGATCGAAGTAGTTTAGAAATATTTGCTGAAATAAGAGAGTTAACCAAAGATATTCCCGGGGTTTATGTCACTGCAGCCAGTGTTGAGGGTGGCCCTCCAGTCGGCAAGGATCTGCAGATACAGATTTCCTCTAGTAAAAGGGAGTTAATGTACAACACGACTGCGCGCATTCGTCAATGGATTGAAGAAAATGTAGCAGGCCTGCGAGACATTGAAGACAGTCTGCCACTCTCAGGTGTGCAGTGGGAAATGGTAGTCGATCGATCACAGGCGGCCATGTTAGGGGTCGATGTAAATTCTGTGGGGCAAATGGTCCAGCTAGTGACCAATGGCATGATGATTGGTGAATTTAGGCCTGATGATGCAGATCAAGAAGTGGAGATTCGGGTGCGTTTCCCAGAAGCGGACAGAAAGCTTGAGTCCCTTGATAGCCTGCGAGTTAACACCGCCAATGGCTCAGTACCTATTTCTAGTTTTACTCAGCGCCAAGCAAAGAATCGAGTGGATGCTATTCAGCGCATCGATCAATTAGAAAGTGTATTTATCTTAGCCAATACCGAAGATAATTATTTAACCGATACTCAGGTTAACCAAATTAGCCAATGGCTGGCCACACAGGCAATCGATCCCGCCATTAAAATTACATTTCGTGGCGCTAACGAAGAGCAAGCCGAGTCAGCAGAGTTTTTATCAACCGCATTTACCTTGGCCATGGGGCTGATGTTAATTCTGTTGGTGTCGCAATTTAATAGCTTCTATCAGGCACTGCTCATACTGTTTTCAGTGGTTATGTCCACAGCGGGGGTGTTGCTAGGGTTGCTGGTAACCCAGTCTGTGTTTAGTACTATTTTAACGGGGGTCGGTATAGTCGCCCTAGCAGGGATTGTGGTGAACAATAATATTGTACTTATTGACAGCTTTAACCATTTTCGACGAACTCAGTCGGAACTTCCCCTTAAAGACGCTGTTTTTCTAGCCGCTAAATCGCGATTTAGACCGGTGATGTTAACTACTGTCACAACCATAGCAGGGCTGTTGCCGCTGGCTACTGGTTACAGTATTGATATGGTTAATCGTAAAATTGAAGTGGGTGGTATGGTCGCCTCATGGTGGCAGCCCCTAGCCAGTGCCATCGTAAATGGCCTGTTGGTCGCCACTATTATGACCCTATTACTGACACCCGCTATGCTGCTTCTACCCGAAATATTAAAGAATAAGTTTAGTGCTGAATCCCTAAGAGGTGCACAAACGAAGCTTCTTGCTGTGTTGCACAGAGTAACTAGTCGCTAGCTAAATGGTGTGACCGGTTGTTATTTGCTAATATAAAACGTACTTTCTGCCATCAAAGGTATACATCTTGAGTAACGGCATTTCAAAAAATAGCTTCCGCAAACAGCTTCGTGAAAAAACCGAAGCGTTTCTGGGTAGTGGTGGTGAAATAAAAAAATGTCAGCCAGGAGAAACCGGTGAGCCCGCCGATCAACCCCGTGCAAAGGGGGTTTTTGTAAGCCCATCGCCAATCAAAACTCGAACCTACGTTAACGATTTGGTGACAAAGATAGACCAGCGTAAGCGCAAATCACCCGCCAAGCCGGCAAGCAAGGTATCTAAGCGGCCAAAGAAAAAGATTATCTATGATGACTTTGGTGAGCCATTAAGAGTAGTTTGGGTGGACGAATAAGCTTTAAAATCTGCTAGGTGATATCTTCGCCGCGTGCCTGTTTATCCGCATGATAGCTTGAACGCACCAACGGTCCGCAAGCTGCCTGAGAAAAACCAATACTTTCAGCGTACTCTGTATATTCCTGAAACTCATCAGGATGCACAAAGCGTTCGACGGGTAAGTGACTGGCTGAAGGCTGCAAGTACTGACCCACAGTCAACATATCAACATCATGCTCACGCAGATCATCTAAGGTGCGCAGAAGTTCATCTTTAGTTTCGCCAAGACCCACCATAAGCCCAGATTTGGTAGGAACTAGCGGATTACGCGCCTTGTAATCTTTAAGCAGTTTCAGTGACCACTGGTAATTAGCACCCGGTCTTGCCTCGCGGTAAAGGCGAGGAATAGTTTCCATGTTGTGGTTAAACACATCGGGGGGTGTAGCCGATAAAATATCCAAAGCCGGTGCCATACGCCCGCGAAAATCTGGCACAAGAACCTCAACCTTAAGACTCGGTGACAGGAGACGTGATTCTCGAATACAGTCAGCGAAATGCTGCGCACCGCCATCCCGTAAATCATCGCGATCAACAGAAGTAATCACCACATAGCTTAGCGCCATTTCACTGATGGCCTTAGCAAGATTTAATGGCTCATCTTGATCGAGAGGGTTGGGTTTACCGTGACCAACATCACAAAACGGACAGCGGCGGGTACAGATTTCGCCCATAATCATAAAGGTTGCAGTACCATGGCTAAAGCATTCATGAAGGTTGGGGCAAGCCGCCTCTTCACAGACCGTAGCCATCTTATGCTCACGCAAAATACTTTTAATTTCGTTAACTCTGGGCGACGCGTTTAAACGGATTCTCATCCACTCCGGCTTTTTTTGGTATTCCGTAGTGGGAATAACCTTAACAGGAATGCGCTCCACCTTATCAGCACTGCGCAGCTTCTCGCCTTGCTGCAGCCGTTTGGTTCTTTTTGGTGGATCAACCAGATTTGATGTCATGAAATTACCTTCAATTAATGCGCTACTAAAATACTGTTGTCGCCATGCTGATGACTATTATAACCCAGAGCCTGCTGAAGCAGTTCAGCTAATTTATCAACAACCATCTGTTTACTGGGTGGTTCCTCAATTAGATCTACCAACTGAGTCATTTCTACACCAAGACCACAGGGATTGATGCGACCCCAAGGCTCCATGTCCATATCAATATTAAAATTTAGGCCATGGTAGCTGCTGCCCTTGCGAATTCTGAGGCCTAGGGATGCAATTTTTTGTCCCGCCGAGGTATAAACACCCGGCGCATCAGATCTTGGGTTAGCCTCGATATTCCAATGCGATAAACAGTCGACAATAGCCTGTTCCATTAAGCTCACCAAGTCGCGAACCCCAAGCTTTAAACGTTTTAAATCAATCATCAGATAGGCGGTAATCTGCCCAGGACCATGGTAGGTAACCTGACCACCGCGGTCTGACTTAACTACTGGTATCTCTGCCGGTGCAAGCACATGAGTCGCCTTGCCAGCCTGACCCTGAGTAAAAACAGGCTGGTGCTCTAAGAACCAAATTTCATCACAGCTTTGCTTATTGCGACTATCAACCAGATATTTCATGGCAGAAAAAGTCGTTGAGTAGTCTTGAAGACCCAAATGGCGAATAATTAAAGGTAAAGATTGATCGCTAGAAGACATGGCTAAAGAACCATTTTGACTCTATTGCTCGTTTTAAGATCAGCAAAAATGGCATCTAATTGAGGCTTGCCAGTGGCAATAATAAACACAGTAATTGATTGCCACTTACCCTTGCTGCTATGACTGATTTTTAAATCCGATTCAGTAATTTTAGGCGCATGGGTATTCATTACTTTGATGACATGCTCATTTAATTCCTGATGTGCCTCACCCAGTACCTTAATGGGGTACTGACAAGGGAATTCTATTTCGGGTTTTTTCTCTTCAGTCACAATAATTAACTCAGGAAAGTAGTTGGGTAAAGAACAAGAGAATCCAGTCAAAAAATCTTGAGAAAAAACCGGCCTCAGCGATATCTTTTTCTGCGACTAGAGACACCTGGGTCATGATTTTTCCATCGAGAGTAATCTCAAGGCTACCCAGAACCTGTCCCGCCGTTATAGGTGCAGAAATTTCATTATCTACTGTAATCTGTGCCGATAGGTTTTTCTTTTCACCCTTGGGGTAGGTCAGGGTAATATCATTTTCAACAGTCAGGTTTAGGAAATCTTCTTCACCGTACCAAAGCGCGGCATTTTCTTTAATTAACTCACCAGCACTGTATATTTTCTTGGTTTCAAAATGTCTAAAACCATATGAGAAAAGTTTTTGTGATTCGCGCGCTCGCGCATCATCGCTTTTAGCGCCTAGAACAGCAGAAATTAAGCGCATTCCACGACGCTTAGATGAGGCAACTAGGCAGTAGCCTGCGGCTTCAGTATGTCCCGTTTTTAATCCATCAATGCTGCTGTCTCGCCAAAGAAGACGGTTGCGATTAGGCTGATTAATATTGTTATGGCTAAAATATTTTTCCGAATAAATACTGTAATACTCGGGGTGCTCATTAATAATGGCCTTAGCAAGTATGGTCAGATCGCGAGCAGAGGTTACCATGCCTTCGGCGGGTAGGCCGGTCGCATTCATGTAATAAGTATTAGTCATACCCATTAGTTCAGCTTGATAGTTCATGTTATCGGAAAAGGCAGTTTCACCGCCGCTAATATGCTCAGCCAAAGAGATAGCGGCATCATTGCCTGACTGAATAATAACCCCACGCATAAGGTCAATCACTGGCACCTTAGATCGGGGGCTTAGGAACATCGTAGAGCCATCAGTTTTAGCACCACCCAATTCCCAGGCATTATCACTAATAACCACCAAATCATCCTCTTTAAGGCGATTTTCAGCGATTTCCTTAGAGGTGATATAGGTTGTCATCATCTTGGCTAAACTAGCCGGTGGCAGGGTATCGTCAGCGTTTTTTTCAGCGATAACATAACCGGTATCAGCATCCACTAAAATCCATGCTTTTGCATCGACGTTAGGCGCATCAGGAAGAAATTGCTTAGCTGCAGCAAACGGACTAGCTAAGGTGCAAAGCAATATTAATAATGAAAGAGAAAAGCTTATATTCAACATAGTAGGGATACCAAACAGAACCATAGTTTAATGCTGCATAGTCTAACATTAGTCGTGCATCACTGCCCATAATGAATGTGCTGAATTACTGACCAAAAGCCAAAAAATTATCGATTAACTGCAAAGGCCGAAATATTAGATTCAAGTCTTAGAGTCTGTTTTGCAAGAAGTAGTTCCCCTGAATTTTTAAAGGGCCCAATAAGTACTTTATAGGCGCTGTTAACGGCTTTTATTGCAATGGGTGTACTTATTTTATCGTCAAACTGTGCAGCAAATTTTATAGCAGATTCAGGGTTATCAAAGGCGCCAATTTGAAGATAGGCTTTTTCATCATCAGTGGGCAGGGGGACTGAAGCATCTATGGCCTCAACAAGCACCTTAGCTGTTCCTGAATCGGAAAAGCCCAGTTTCACTGCTGCGGCATAAGAAAGATCAATGATTCGCTGATCATGGAAAGGGCCGCGGTCATTCACTCTAACAATAATGGTTTGCTGAGTATCCAGACGCGTTACACGCACGTAGGTTGGGATAGGCAGAGTTTTATGCGCTGCAGTCATGCTATACATATCGTAGATGTCGCCATTAGAGGTTCGGCGGCCATGAAATTTACTGCCATACCAAGAGGCATTTCCCACTTCTCTATAGCCCAAGCTGCTGGGCATGATTTCATAGGTTACACCAAACTGGGTATAGGGGTTCGTGTTGCCCGCTTTAGTAATAGGCTCTTCAATAGGTTGAGCATTCTTTATTTTATTGTGATCAATTTCGATTCCAGCGCCATCTTGGAGGGGATGGGCATAGTAATACCCACCGCAGGCCGGCAGGAGAAACGAGACAACAACAAAATAGAATCGATAGAATTTCAATTCAAACAGGATCTTTTAATCAATTAAGAACAAATTTCAGAGGTTTCGCAACGTTGCTCTTTAATCATTAAGCTCAATTGGTAGACTGCCATCGCATACTTAATCCGCGGATTATAGCGACCGATAGCGTAAAAATTATTAAATCCAAGCCAGTACTCATCAGCATATTTAGCGGTCAGCTTCATCGGGAACGCAAGACTATCCTCAGCAAAGTTTTGCACCGGCTGATAACCTCTCACAATAAGTTCTGCGATAGTGACCTTGGGTCTACGCATTTTATTAAGCCCCTGAGTGTCTAACTTGTCGCCAATATGTGCTCTTGTGGCAACCGGCTGATCTTTTTTCCAGCCACCCTTTTTATTAAAGTAATTAGCCACACTGCCAATCGCATCAGTAGGGTTTGTCCAGATATCAGCAAGATTGTCGCCATCAAAATCAACCGCATAATCGCGATAACTGTCGGGCATAAACTGACCCCAGCCCATTGCACCGGCATAGGAGCCTGTTAGGCTAAGCGGATCTTTCTTTTGTTCGCGAGCCAGTAAAAATAGATTCTCAAGCTGAATAGTAAAAAATTTCTTGCGAGATTCGCGTTTTTCAATGCTGTGATAGTAATCAAAGGCTAAGGTGCTCAAGGCATCAATGACGCGATAACTACCGGTATTGCGACCATAGTTTGTCTCAACGCCTAAGATGCTGACAATAATTGCAGGATCAACTCCATATTCCTTGTAAGCACGCTCTAAGGTCTCTTCATGTTGCTGCCAAAATTCTACGCCTCTTTTAATGCGTAGCTCAGAAACAAAAATCTTACGGTATTCATGCCAGGGTTTAACTTTTTCAGCAGGGCGACTCATGGCTTTAACGATAGATTGTTGATTTTCAGCGACCTTAAGCCATTCTAATACTTGCGCGCGCTCAAACTGATGCTCTTCCACCATGCGATCGATAAAGGGCGCAACCTGAGGCTGCTGTGAATAGTCGGAAAAACTCAAGGGTGCCAGCAATAGACAGCTGGATAAAACAACAAACTTTAAAATTTTCATTAACGCCAAGTTCCAATTCGTTTGGGTTCTGAGCTGATCGCCATAAGGATGCCAAAACCAAAAAATAGAGTCACAATTGCTGAGCCGCCATAGCTAATAAGAGGTAAGGGAACCCCAACAACAGGCAGTAAGCCAGATACCATAGACATATTAACAAACATATAAATGAAAAATGTCAGGCTAATACTTCCCGCCATCAATCGAGCAAATTGTGACTGCGCATTGATAGCGATAATCATGCAATATCCTACCAATAAAAGATAGAGGGTACAGAGCCCTAAAACACCCAATAAGCCAAATTCTTCCGCTAAAACGGCAATGATAAAATCGGTATGACTTTCTGGTAAAAAGTTTAGCTGTGATTGGGTACCTTCAGTCCAGCCTTTACCGGATAATCCACCCGAACCAATGGCTGTGGTGGACTGAATAATATTCCACCCAGCACCAAATTTATCATCTTCTGGAGAAAGCAGGGTTAAGACCCGTTGTTTTTGATAGTCGCGCATAACGTACAGCCAAAGCAGGGGGGCTGCCGCAAGGGCGGTAAAAAATGTCCCTACAAGGTAGCGCTTTCTCAGCCCAGCTAAAAACAGTACAAAAAAACCAGAGGCAAACACAAGAATTGAGGTGCCTAGATCGGGTTGTCTAAGAATTAAAAATGCCGGAACCGCAACAATTAACAGTGCACCCACCACATGCTTAATGGATGGCGGAATTACATGGCGACTAAGATAGGCAGATACCATTAAGGGTACAGCAATTTTCGCGATTTCAGAGGGTTGAAACCTTGTGAAACCTAAGTTCAGCCAGCGAGTAGCGCCCTTGGCTTCAATTCCAAATAATAAGACAGCCACCAATGCTAAAACGGCTGCAGCATAAAAAACCACGGCTATACGCTCCCAAAATCGCACTGGAAACTGAGCCACAATCAGCATGCCCGCAAAGCCCGCAAGCATAAAGGTTGCCTGACGCTTCACGTAGTAGAGACTTTGTTCGCTCGCACTGTATAGAACAAACAGCCCAGTTAAGCACAGCGCAAATAAAATAAGCATCAGCGTGACATCAATATGAAAGGGGTTTTGATGTCGATCACCGCCTTTGGTATTGAGCTGTCTAACAAAATCATATTTATACATGGACTAGTTGCTCTCGGCAGGGTTTGAAAAACCACTGGCTAATCTTGCCGTAGCCATGGGTTTGCTATCTTGCTGAAAGCCCATTAAATAGCTATCAATGACTTTCCGTGCAATAGGGGCCGCCGTGCGGCTACCATGCTCACCATTTTCCACAATCAAACCCAACGCAATTTGCGGATTTTCTGCGGGGGCAAAGGCAACAAACAGCGCATGATCCCATTTGCTCTTATCAATTTTAGATGAATCATATTTTTCTTTTTCATTAATACTTATCACCTGAGCAGTCCCTGTTTTACCCGCTAACTTATAGGTTAGGCCTTTGCTAATTGATCGTGCAGTACCCTTTTTAGAGTGCACCACATCCACCATTGCCTGATGCACATAGTCCCAATATTTTTTATCATAGTTTATTTTTTCACCGGCAAATTCTGGTTCAACAGGCGTGCCATCAATAGACTTTACCAGTTTAGGGATAATTTGCTCACCACGAGTAGCAATGCGCGCCGACATCACCGCTAACTGCAGTGGAGTAGTTAGCATAAAGCCCTGGCCAATACTCATATTGATCGTATCGCCATTAAACCATTCCTGTCGGCGCTTATCTTTTTTCCATGCTCTGTCGGGCATAATGCCGCGTTTCTCGCCGGGAAGATCAATACCCGTGATATCGCCAAGGCCAAATAGAGCACTTTCTTTAGACAGTAAGTCGATGCCAGTTTTTACACCGGTGGTATAGAAAAACACATCACAGGATTCGATGATAGCCTCGGCTAAATCAACCCCATAGCCATGGCCACCCTGATCGGAATTGTGATCTCGCCAAGGGCGTTTAATGCCCTCCATAAAAAAATAGCCTGGATCATAAATCGAGTAATCCATATCGTAAATTTTATGCTGCAAGCCAATCAGACCAAACAATGGTTTAACCGTTGATCCCGGTGGATACTGGCCACGAAGGGCGCGATTAAACAATGGGCGATCAGGTGAGTTAAGCAAACCATCATATTGTTTCTGGCTAATTCCCGAGATAAACAGGTTAGGGTCATAGCTGGGGTTGCTGACCATACTCAAAATACCCCCAGTTTTTACATCCATTGCTACCAAGGCACCGCGTTCACCCTTTAAAGCCTCTACGGCTATTCGTTGTAATTCGGTATCCATATAAATGGTTAGATTACTGCCTGGAACAGGGTCTGTTTTATCCAAGATACGCATTAGCCTACCTCGCGCATCGGTTTCGACCTGTTCCGTGCCAACCTGACCCAGCAAGATATTCTCGTAGTATTTTTCTAAGCCAATTTTGCCTATAAAGTCTGTACCACGGTACTGTTCAGGATCAATTTTTTTAATTTCACGGTCGTTGATACGGCCAACATAGCCCAAGCTGTGTGCAAGCAAGGCTCCCTCAGGATAATGCCGCATAAGCTGAGCGCTAACTTCGGTACCAGCAAGAATATGGCTATTGACTGCCAGTATGGCGCGATCCTGTTCGGTAAGGTTGTATTTTAAAGGTATCGACTGAAAACGCTTATTGCGTTTAACCCGCTTCATAAAGCGTTCAATATCTCTTTCAGAAAGACTGATAAGATCGCCAATTCTGCTCAATAATTGATCAATATCTTTAGCGCTTTCGGGGATAACATTGAGGGTAAAAGATGGACGATTGTCAGCCACAAGCTCACCGCGACGATCATAAATAAGCCCTCTGGTTGGGGCTACCGAACGAATATGAATGCGGTTTTTATTCGAGTTGGTCACATAGTCGAGATGCCGATTGATTTGTAGGTCAAAGTAACGAAGTAGAATAACGCTAGTTAGACCCAGAACAATTAACACCGATGTCATCACTCGCAGATAGAATATCTTCTGTTCTTTGCGAGGGTCTGAAATGGCATTGTCTTGTAGCATGGTTACTGCGCCTAACTTCGATGATAGGGATGATTTTGATTAATTGTCCAAGCCCGATAAAGCTGTTCCATTAATAACACCCGAACCAGAGGGTGGGGCAGGGTAAGATCGGATAAAGACCACTTTGTATCTGCGCGCTGAAGGCAGTCTGCAGAGAGTCCATCAGGGCCACCAATAAGCAAACAAATATCCTGACCGTTCATCTGCCAGTCAGCAAGCTGAGTTGCCAGTGATTCGGTTGACATCGATTTGCCCAAAACATCCAAAGCAACCACTCTATCCTGCTTACCAATATGTTTCAGTATAGCCTGACCCTGGCTTTCCTTTGAGGGGTTCGCTGAACCCTTACCCTTGGGACTTAGAGGGATTTCAATAGTTTCTAACTTAAGCTCTGTAGGCATGCGCTTATGGTACTCATTAAAGCCAGTCTCTACCCACTGGGGCATACGCGTTCCAACTGCTAGCAATTTGAGCTTCATAGGCCTGTTAGTAACCTCGGTGCATATCTAATTAGGATCTTATAAACGCAATGCCTAATCTTCGTCAGCATCGTTGGGCCTAACCGACCATAGACGCTCAATATCATAAAACTCTCGAGTAGCCGGTAGCATGACATGAACAATAACATCGCCAAAATCTACCAGAATCCACTCCGCCTTATCATCACCTTCAATGCCGATCATTTCATGATTCGCGGCTTTAGCATCAACCACCACACTGTTGGCTAATGCCTTAACCTGTCGGTTAGAGTTACCCGAGGCAACTACCATGGTATCTGTAATACCTGTGAGGTCACGTACATCAATAGTCGTGATTTTTGTGGCTTTAACCTCTTCGAGGGCGTTGATAATAATGTCTTTTAAAGCTTGCGTCATAGCAAAAGGTTACTCATATAAAGAATGTTGTGAAATAAAATTAACCACTGATTTAGGGGTTAAATGATCGATACTCTGTGCGCATTTTATACTATCTCTGATAGCAGTAGATGAAATATCTTTCAAAGGTATCTTACACAGATGTAAACAGCCCTGGGCAAGGGTCTTTATTTTATCCAGATCATCGCATGTATGCTGTTTAATCCACTGGGCAAGATGACCTTTTGTGGGGAGCTCATAGCCCGGTCTTGGGCAGATAACCAGATGGCAATAATCTAATAATTGTTGCCACTGATGCCAGCTATCAATGGTCATTAAAGCATCCATGCCAATGCAAAAAAACAGCGGCGTTTGGTCGCCTACCTGCTGTCGTATCTGTTGAATGGTCTCAATGCTATAGCTTGGCGTGTTCTTACGTAATTCAATGTCGTCAGAGATAAGCAAAGGTTGATCATCTATGGCCAGCTGCAACATCGCCAAGCGTTGCTCAGCGCTAACCGAGGGTGCTTCGCGATGTGGAGGAATGGCGCAAGGAATCATTCGCACAGACTCAACTTGCAAGTAATCAGCCAAGCTATTGGCTAGATTAAGATGACCAAAATGGACGGGGTTAAAGGTGCCGCCGAACAGAGCAACCGACATATTACTGGCGAATTTGCCCATCGCCGAACACCACCCATTTCTGACTGGTTAGACCTTCCAGTCCAACAGGACCGCGAGCATGAATCTTGTCCGTGGAAATACCAATTTCAGCACCCAAACCATATTCAAAACCATCGGCAAATCGGGTTGAAGCATTAATCATTACCGAGCTTGAATCTACTTCGGCAATAAACCGTTGGCCGTGCCCAGCATCCTCAGTGACAATCGATTCAGTATGCTGAGAGCTGTAAGTATTAATATGCTCAATCGCCTCATCAATACCAGCCACCACTTTAATTGCTGCAATCGGCGCCAGATATTCCTCGCTCCAATCACTCTCACTAGCTGCAGAAATCGTCGGCAAAATTTTGCAGGTTTCAGAACAGCCACGCATTTCTACTGATTTTTCCGAATAGATATCAGCGATTAAAGGTAAAACTTTTGCCGCAACCGACTCGGCCACCAACAGTGATTCCATGGCATTACAAACGCCATAGCGGTGAGTCTTAGCATTTACTGCAATGGCTACCGCCTTATCTAGGTCTGCAAACTCATCGATATACACATGGCAGTTGCCATCCAGATGTTTTATCACAGGCACTCGGGCATCGGCACTGATGCGCTCGATTAAACCCTTGCCGCCACGGGGGACAATCACGTCGACAAATTCAGTCATGGTAATGAGTTCACCCACAGCCGCGCGATCAGTGGTGTTAATCACCTGCACCGCAGTATTGGGGAGTCCTGCATCAGTCAGTCCTAGGCTGATGCAATGAGCAATCGCTTGGTTCGATTCAATGGCCTCACTGCCACCGCGCAAAATGGTTGCATTGCCAGATTTTAAACAGAGACTAGCCGCATCAATGGTAACGTTAGGTCGTGACTCATAAATAATACCAATCACACCCAATGGCACGCGCATTTTGGCCAGTTTAATACCGCTTGGGCGGGTGCCCAAATCAGTGAGCTCTCCTACAGGATCTGGCAGTTCTGCCACCTGATGAAGACCCTCAATCATTGCATCGACGCGATCATTATTCAGTTCAAGACGATCGAGCAGCGCATCATTTAAGCCATTACCGCGGCCATTATCCATATCCAACTTATTTGCCGCCAAAACTGTATCGCGATTAGCATCTAACTGCTTAGCAATAGCAATAAGTGCATTGTTTTTAACATCGCTATTGGCGCGCGCAAGTTCACGGGAGGCTTCTCGGCCGGCCGTGCCCAAAGACTGCATATAAGCTTTAATGTTCATAAGATTCCACTAACAACCCATCGGGTTTTAAATCAAAACCCCATTATACGAATCTCAAAATATAATTCCTTACATTTGACAATAAATAGCGGTCAAAACCTAAGGAGTAGGCTGTTAGGGTTAATGGGAAAGGGCTAAACGTTTTTCTAGGATGCTTACTAAGGCATCAATATGCACGGGGTCATCGTTTAGACAAGGAATATAATGGAACTGTTCGCCACCACTTTCGATAAAGCTTTCGCGGGCTTCCATATTAATTTCCTCAATGGTTTCTAAGCAATCTGAAGAAAAGCCCGGACAGATAACCGCCACATGCTTAACGCCATCTTCGGGTATCTGTTCCAACGTTTTGTCAGTGTAAGGTTGTAGCCAGGGTTCGCGACCAAAGCGCGACTGAAAAGTTGTCATCACCTGAGCTTCATCAAAGCCCAATTTTTCACGCACCAAGCGCGTAGTTTGATGACAGAAGCAATGGTAGGGGTCGCCATTCTTAAGATAGCGCTCTGGTGTGCCATGATAAGAAAAAACAAACTTATCCGGTTGCCCATGTTGATCAATATGGCGTTTGATCGTTGTGCAAAGAGCCTCAATATAAGCCTCAGATTTATGATAGCCATTAATAAACTGTAATTCTGGTACCCAACGCAGTTGAGTAAATGTTTTAGCGATAGCATCGAAAGTAGAACCAGTGGTTGCTCCAGCGTACTGAGGGTATAGCGGCAATACGATAATATCGCGCACATTTTGATCAGTTAATTCTTTAATAGCTGATGCCATCGAGGGGTTGCCATAGCGCATACCCAGAACCACAGGGATATCGCCATATTTTTCCGCAAGACGCTGTTTAACCGCCTTCACCTGCCCTTGGCTGTAGCACATCAGTGGTGAACCAGCCTCAGTCCAAACCGATTCATACAGCTTTGCCGATCGGCGCGGGCGAATTCGCAAAATAATTAAATTTAAAATCATCCACCACAGCAGTCGCGGTATCTCAACTACTCGCGGATCGCTCAAAAATTCTTTTAAATAGCGTCTAAGCTCAGCTGGTCTAGGTGCATCTGGTGTACCCAGATTGCACAGCAAGATGCCCTGACGGGGTGAAGCTCCATCATGGTCATACTCAGTTTGACCCACATATTTCATTTGTAACTCCTAAAATTTGGCTGGTTAGCCGCTAATAGCCCTAACCATAAAGCACTGATTGCCTATCGACAACCATTGATACCCTGAAACTCTCATTGTGGCGATTATACGCCCCATCAACGGTTTAAGACCTTTGGGTTCAAAACCTATTGCATCAAAATTGGCTTGAATAAATTTGCTTAGTATTAGATACTGTATAAATAAACAGTACTTTAATAATAGCTTGCCGAGATTATCATGAGCCTTTCACTATTAGGTTGTAGTCATGCCCTTACATGGATCAAATCCCATCGTCTAAAAATACCACTTTTTAGCGAAGCCGTATCCGCAGGGTTTCCCTCACCCGCCCAAGATTATGTCGAAAAAACCCTCGATTTAAACGAGTTGTGTATCAAACGTCCTGCTGCCACCTTTTTTGTTCGCGTCGAAGGCGAATCAATGATTCAAGCCGGTATTTATGCCGGCGATATCCTCGTGGTCGATCGCTCAGTGACCGCCGAGCACGGTGATACGGTGATCGTGGCCATTCATGGAGAGATGACAGTCAAAGAACTCGAATTACGTCCCGCAGTGCGTCTAGTGCCACGCAATCCAGACTACCCTGTTATAGATATTCCCGAGGGTACAGCGCTGGATATCTTTGGTGTAGTGACCAATGTCATTCGCAATATACGTCACAAGTAATCAGATCCAATGTCCGCCATTTTTGCCCTTGTGGACTGCAATAATTTTTACGCCAGTTGCGAAAAACTATTCCGTCCCGACTTAGCCAATACTCCAGTGGTTGTTCTATCCAATAACGATGGCTGTGTTGTTGCGCGCTCCAAAGAAGCCAAAGCCCTAGGTATAAAAATGGGCATTCCCATTTTCAAAATTCAGTCGCAAATTAGGCAGCATGGCATTAAAGTTTTTTCCTCAAATTACAGCCTGTATGCCGATATGAGTGATCGCGTTATGCGCACCCTAGAAGATATGGCACCCAGAGTTGAGATTTATTCCATTGATGAAGCCTTTTTAGATCTCACCGGTATTCAATCAGCTATTTCTCTGATTGATTTTGGGCAACAGGTAAAGCACACCATAGATCGCTGGATAGGTATTACTGTCTGTGTCGGCATAGCGCCCACAAAAACCCTTGCCAAGCTCGCCAATCATGCCGCCAAAAAATACTCAGCCACTCGAGGTGTTGTGGATTTAACCGATCGCAACAGACAGCGCAAACTGCTGGCATTAACCCCGGTAGAAGATATCTGGGGTGTTGGCCGTAGACTATCAGCCCGTCTACAAGCTATGGGTATACACACAGCGCTCGACCTAGCCGATACCTCAGCTAAATCCATACGCCAGCATTTTTCAGTGGTCTTAGAGCGGACAGTGCGAGAGCTTAATGGCGAATCCTGTATGGACTTAGAACAGATACCCGCCACCAAAAAGCAGATTATCTGCAGCCGTTCCTTTGGTACTCGAGTCACATCTCTGGTGCAGATGCGTCAAGCGGTTTGTGAGCATATCACTCGCGCGGCAGAAAAATTGCGCAAAGAGCGCCAACAGGCCAAATTACTCAGTGTATTTATTCGCACTAGCTCTTATCAAAAGGATAGTCCGCAATATAGCAATGCCCTGAGTGCAGAATTAACCCGACCCAGTGACGATACCCGCGACCTTATTCAATTAGCCATGAGATTGCTCGATCATCTGTGGCGCGATGGTTATCAATACGCAAAAGCCGGTGTTGTACTCTCCGATTTTTACGATATAGGCACCTATCAAGCAGGTCTGTTTGACGAGCCCACAGGTCATGCCAATAGCCGCCAACTGATGCAGGTGGTGGATACCATTAATCACAGTGGTCGAGGCAAGGTATTCTTTGCCAGACAGGGCATAAAAAAAAGTTGGGCAATGAAGCGTGAATATCTCTCACCGGCTTATACAACTCATTGGAATGGGTTAATAAAAGTGAATTAGATTCTTTGTAGTAGCCTAGTTAATATTGTAAAAAAGGGGCTTACTGCTGAAATAACCACCGATTAAATGAACAGCTGAAACCAAAGCGCGCCAAGGTTATAATGCGCGGCTTTTAACCCTGTGACGATTATCCATGACCCAGCCAGTTTCCGATCGGCGTACCTTTGCCATAATTTCTCACCCCGATGCGGGTAAGACCACCATTACTGAAAAGCTCTTGCTTTTGGGGAACCTGATTCAGGTGGCGGGTACCGTGAAAGGGCGAAAAAGCGACCGCCATGCCACTTCTGATTGGATGACTATGGAAAAAGAGCGGGGTATTTCGGTGACCTCATCGGTGATGCAGTTCCCTTATCGCGATTGCATGGTGAATCTATTAGATACCCCGGGGCACGAAGACTTTTCTGAGGATACCTATCGCACTCTAACCGCTGTGGATTCATCATTAATGGTGATTGATGGTGCCAAAGGTGTGGAGCAGCGCACCATTAAGCTAATGGAAGTCTGCCGTCTGCGTGATACGCCTATTTTGTCGTTTATTAATAAGATGGATCGTGATATTCGCGACCCCATTGATTTGCTCGATGAAGTCGAAGATGTACTAAAGATTAAAGCTGCACCCATTAACTGGCCCATTGGTATGGGTCGAGGTTTTCGCGGGGTGTATAACCTTTATACCGATACTATTCATGTCTATGTGCAGGGCAAGGGCCATCAGTTGATGGACGATATCCAAATTAAAGGGTTGGAATCCCCTGAGGCGCGTGAAGCATTGGGTGATTTTGCTGATGATGTGATCGAAGAATTAGAGTTGGTTAAAGGTGCTACCCATCAATTTGAGTTGGATGAGTTTTTAGCCGGCAAGTTAACCCCAGTATTTTTTGGAACTGCCCTAGGTAATTTTGGTGTGCGCGAGCTACTCAATGATTTTGTGCGTTGGGCGCCACCACCTCAGCCTCGAGAAGCCAAACAACGAGAGGTGTTGGCCAGTGATAAAAAGTTCAGTGGCTTTGTATTTAAAATTCAGGCCAATATGGACCCCAAGCACCGTGACCGTATTGCCTTTATGCGTATCTGTTCGGGCACCTATACCAAGGGCATGAAAATGAAACATGTGCGCACCGGTAAAGATATGCGTGTATCCGATGCCTTTAGTTTTAAAGCAGGCGAGCGTATCTCGGTTGAACAAGCGGAAGCTGGGGATATTATTGGTCTGCATAATCATGGGTCTATTCAGATTGGCGATACCTTTACCGAAGGCGAGGCGCTAAAATTTGGCGGTATTCCCCATTTTGCCCCGGAGCTATTTAAGCGTATTCGCCTTAAAGATCCCTTAAGGGCTAAACAATTACAAAATGGGATTCGCCAGTTGTCCGAAGAGGGCAGTACTCAGGTGTTTTTCCCGTTTAAGAATAATGACATTATTGTGGGTGCTGTAGGGCAACTGCAATTTGATGTGGTGGCATTTAGATTAAAAGAAGAATATGGTGTAGAGGCAATCTACGAGCCTATTAATGTTTACACAGCACGTTGGGCTGAAGCTGATGATAATAAAAAAATAGAAGCACTCAGAAATAAAGCGGAAGATAACTTGGCGATTGATGGCGGTGGGCATTTAACCTACCTAGCGCCAACCCGAGTCAATCTTTCTCTTGCTGAGGAGCGGTTCCCAGATATTGACTTTAGAGCAACCCGGGAACATTAATAAAAGGCTGAGGTAAGCATGGCTAAAAAAGCACCCATCTTTGAAGCAAACCAGGTACCCGAGCATTTGCGCGCCAATCGCAGTGCCTTTACCCGTTGGTTTGGCAAAACTTTTTTGCGGGTTTTTGGTTGGCGTGTCGAAGGTAGTATTGCTAATGCCGAGCGGGTATTAATTACTGCGGCGCCTCATACCTCTAATTGGGACGCGGTTTTTGGTATTGCCGCTGTCTTGGGGCTTAATATTCGTCTGCATTTTTTAGGTAAACACACCATTTTTGTGCCGGGCCTTAAATGGTTTATGCGTTGGCTGGGGGGAATTCCCGTTAATCGCAAGAACCCAGAGGGTGTGATTGAGCATGTGAACAGGCTGGTAGAAAAGTACGAGGGTATCGTTATTGTGATTGCCCCCGAAGGAACGCGTACCAAAGCCGAAAAATGGAAAAGCGGTTTTTTACGTATAGCAGAAGCCAGTAATTGCCAAATCCAAATGGGTGCCTTAGATTTTAAGCATAAGCGTATTGTGCTGGGCGACCTTTACGAGCCTACCGGTGATAATCAGGCCGATATAAAAAATATCAAACAGTGGTATACCCAGTTTCAAGGCAAGTTCCCTGATCAGTTCTAATAATGAGTAGCTTTATAACCACAGTATTGCTGTCGTTTTTCATTCTACTTATTGCATTAGTGCTATTTCGCTTTGTGGGGGTGCCGGTCTATCAGGTGCGAGCCGTCAATGTGCAAGCATTCTTAAACTTAGCTATTTCAGGTCAAGCAACGCCATCAGATTGGGATGTGTTTATTGGTATTCCCATACGCCATGATGCTGAGTTGGACAAAATACGTTGCGAATGTGCTATGTTAACGGATGAAATCACTGAGCGGCAGGGCAAGCTGGTATTTTCAGAGTCTAGCCGTCAGACATTAACCCATCTGTTACAGCAGGTTGAATTACATATTGAGGCTTCGGAATAACCTATGACAACTCAACAAGCTCCTATTGCTAAATTCCTTATTGTATTTGCCGCCTTTGTGATTGTTGTCTCTGGGCTAAAAATGGCCTCCTCATTAGTAGTCCCGTTTTTATTGGCAGTATTTATTGCCATGATTGTCTCGCCCTTATTAGCCTGGCTAAAGCAGCGACGGGTGCCGGGTAGTGTTGCCATACTATTAATCATCTCCCTGATATTAGCCATGGGTTTGGTGTTGGCGGCAGTTGTTGGGTCTTCGGTGGATAGCTTCAGGCAGGATATTCCCGTTTATTCGGCAAAATTATCGGTAATCAGTGAATCAATTCAGCAGGGATTAACTCAGCGCGGTTTGGCTATTGATGCTGAGCAGTGGCAAAACAGCTTTGACCCCAGTGCAGTGATGCGCTGGGTGGGCAGTACCCTGGCCTCCTTTGGTAATGTGATGACCAATTCGGTACTTATACTTATTACCGTTATTTTTATTCTCGCGGAAAATACCAGTTTTGGCGATAAGTTGCGTTTAGCGCGCGGGGATAAAAGCTCTCAGGCATGGTTAGCAGAACTTTCTAGCAGTATTCATAGTTATCTAGCCATTAAAGCGGGCATTAGTGCAGTTACTGGCATACTGATTTATATCTGGTTAACAGTACTAGGTGTGGATTACGCCGTTCTTTGGGGGTTAATTGCCTTTTTGCTTAACTTTGTGCCCACAGTGGGCTCATTTATAGCCGCAGTACCGGCGGTGTTGCTGGCCTTAGTTCAGTTGGGTGTGGGTAGTGCAGGTTTAACCCTATTAGGTTTTGTG
>Ga0209602_1000311_pt1 | contig 47628 bp, 40 predicted proteins | sample COGITO_mtgs_1205_3_FD_184810 | JGI IMG/M metagenome (GOLD analysis project Ga0209602, IMG submission 184810) | Pelagic marine microbial communities from North Sea - COGITO_mtgs_120524 (SPAdes) (version 2) | ecosystem: Environmental > Aquatic > Marine > Epipelagic ...
TATATTCTCAGAAAGTTTTAATAACTCATTTGGCTTAGAAATGGATGTGTGGGGAATTTATGACACAGCCAAAATACCCCGAACTTGTTGATTAGACTGGGGAGCGCCGTGAGGCAACTATAAATTTGGCCTCAGGCGCTAATAAAACATACAACAACACAGAGCCAATGTAGCTTAGATCATTCTGGATAACCCTTTCGGTAATTCTTATCACCAAATTCACCAGTATGTGGATTACGGCCCTTAAATAAAATTGGTGCTGCAGTTTCAGAGACGCCCTTAAAATATAATCTCCAATCATTACCACCATTAAAGTAGCCAGAAATATCTATACAATGGGTCAATGAAACAAAATATTGTTTTGTATTCCAATTTTCTGATTTAGAGCAAGGGGTTTCACCACCTTGAAGTTCTTGACAAAAAGACTTTATCACCTGATTGTATGTGTTACTTTGACTATTAAAATAAAAGGCACCCCGCTCTATCTTGAGAATTGGAGATCCTGAAATTACTGGCGCTTTATCGTCTTTTTAATTGGGGTCTAAATCAGACTTTCTTTGTTTGGAATTATCCCGTTCATTGTCAGCTTTGGTATTTTTTTCGTTGATAACCAAATCTGAAGAGGTTGTTTGTTCTTTGTTATTTTCTTGATCGGTATTAGGATTGTCAGAATTGTTACTATTAATTCCTTTTGATTTACATGATCCTGGTCGCCATACTGGAGGTGTAGCTACTTCTGGAATTAAATCCTATAAATAGACACTCATAATGACTGAAATAATTAATGCAGGCTCACCAGTATCAGAAGATGCTTTAAAGCTACTAGAAAGTTTCATTGATGTTAGATTGCCAAAACTGTATTTTAAATTTTTGTGCAAAAAAAATGGTGGTGGATATCCAGAACCTGATTGTTTTCGTTTTTTTTGGTGAAGAATATGGCTCATCTATTCAAAGGTTTTACGGTATAAATAGAAACGATAGTTATGATTTTTTGAAGCATTTAAAGCTCTATGAAAAAAGAGTTCATTCTGACTTTATACCGATAGCTTGTGACCCAGGGGGCAATCAGATTTGTCTAGGAATAAAAAGCAAAAATAGAGATAAAATTTACTTTTGGGATCACGAACTTGAAAAAGATGATGGTGAAGAGCCCGACTATTCAAATATGACTTTAGTTACTCATAGCTTTGATGATTTTATCAATAACTTATATGAATTAGAATTGTAATTCAGAGTATTTTTAACCGCATAGCGTAAATCTCGGGGGCTTGCCCCAGGGGCAAAGGGGAATCCTCTTACTGCTGCTACAACGATAGAACCCACAAGAATCATCAAGCCTTGATACATTTTCCGCCTCAATACTAGTCCATTACTTTTGAAGTATGTGAAATAGATACCGATCTATAATTGTTACAAAACTGCTTTGTATACCACCAAAAATAAGTACGAATGGTTATCAGTAAATAGATAGATACAGATAATCTATTCGTATATTAATAATTTTTTAAAAATGTATTAATAAATTTTAATAAATTTATTTTTTTTGTGGTAGCGCAGCCGCGCCCTGCCGTCTCGGATCAGCACTGCCCTCTAGGAAACTAGATTTTGAAGCAATACTTTGAGTAGAACCAAGCACTCGGGCTTTTGGTGAAATGTTATGTCCCATTCCTGAGAGTATATTTAGGCTATCAATGGGGATACCATTTTCATAGCTAACAGTATCAGGAAGCCATTGATGATGAATTCTTGGGGCGGCAGTAGCCTCAGCAATCCCCATATTAAATTCAATGGTATTAAGAATCATCTGCATAACGATTGTAATAATGGTACTCCCGCCAGGCGTTCCGGTGGCGAGAATGGGGTTGTTATTGCTATCAAATAAAATGGTGGGTGTCATTGAGGACAGGGGACGCTTTTTAGGCTGTATGGCGTTTGCAGTCCCGCCAATTAGACCATAGCCATTGGCTGAACCCGGTTTAGCAGAAAAGTCGTCCATTTCATTGTTCAATAAGAAACCTGCACCCTCCACCGCTATACCACTGCCATAGGCAAAATTTAATGTATAGGTGTTACTGACAACATTGCCCTGCTTATCCCAGGTGGAATAATGGGTAGTCTCTTCGCTTTCGTTGAGGTGTGAGGCTACCCACTTATCAAGGCCGGGGTATACATCTTTCGAACGGCGAGATTTGTTAATGCTAATTGCTTGACTGAGCGATCGAGCATAGGTTTTATCAATCAGTTGTTTTACCGGCACAGGCGTAAAATCTGGGTCACCTAGATACAGACTACGGTCAGCATAGGCAGAACGCATGGCTTCTATCAAATGATGTAAATAAGTAGCAGAGTTATGACCCATCTTTTTTAGGTCAAAGTTTTCTAAAATATTTAACATCTGGATGAGATGTATACCGCCAGAAGAAGGTGGCGGCATAGCACAGAGAGAATATTGACGATATGAGCCACACACAGGCTCACGTTCAACCACCTTATAACTCGCTAAATCATCAAGAGTTATCAGTCCGCCTGAACGTTGCATTTGCGCAACAATAAGCTCAGCGGTGTTACCTTTATAAAATCCAAAAGTACCTTTGTCTGATATTTTTTGGAGCGTCGAACTTAAATCCGACTGAATCAATAGCTCACCGGGCAGATAGTATTCACCCTCTGCTTTATAGAAATAGTTTTTAGATGCGGCATGCTGATATAGCCGTTTGGTGCCTAGGCGCAGCGAATCGGCAAGATCATGATTGACTTTAAACCCCTGGCTAGCCAATTTTATAGCGGGTTTTAATACCTCTGATATAGACAGAGTGCCATATTGCTCAAGTGCATGCAGTAAACCCGCAACAGTGCCGGGAACACCAGAGGACTGTGCACTAAAACGTGCCTTTTCATTATCAACATCGCCCTTTGAGTCTAAAAACATATCTCTATCAGCAGACAAAGGGGCCATTTCGCGATAATCAATGGCAATGGTTTTATTTTCTTTTGCTAAATACACCATCATAAAGCCACCACCACCAAGATTACCCGCTCTGGGTAAGGTGACGGCTAAAGCAAATCCGGTGGCGACAGCAGCGTCAATTGCATTACCACCTGCCTCGAGGATATCAGCACCGACCTGACTAGCAATAGCCTCCTGAGAAACCACCAACCCCAGTTCACTAATAACTGGATGAAAGCGTGCATTTTTATCAATAAAAGTATCAGTAGAACTACCCACGGAGCTATCAGCACTTACAGCAAGGCAACTACATAAAAGCATGAGCCCTACTAAGATAGAAATATTCGTGACTTTGATCTTCACTCGACATGATCCTTTTTGTTGTTATTCATCATTAATCCTAAAACTATAACAAAATATTTGCTGATATTTAGCCTATCAAGGCAGATTAATTTAATAAAATCGGTATAATTGGCCGTATAACGATTGTTTTTAATTTTCTTTGAGCTAATCAACTTGAATACAGAATTTCTCGGCAAAAACATCTCTGGCCTTTTCACAATCCCATCGGGCATTGTTACTACGGCAGCCTCAATAATCCAAGCGACTTTTGATGATATTCCGCAGATTGGCGTCATCACTACGAAAAGTGTTGGCTTAGAGTCACGTGCGGGTAATCGCGAGCCTGTCTATAGCCAGTATGCACCGGGATGCTTTGTGAATGCGGTTGGGTTAACCAACCCTGGTGCCTCTGTTGCTGCCGAATTAATGGCTGATTTGAAGGTACCAGAAGATCGCTTTTTGTTAACCTCGATTTTTGGCGGAAGTGTTGAGGAATTTGTTGAGGTGGCGAAAATTATGGCGCCAGTTTCAGACGGCCTAGAGTTAAATTTGTCTTGTCCTCATGCCACCGGTTATGGAATGGCTATGGGTCAAGACCCTGAACTAGTTCGTGAAATTACTGCGGCTGTGAAAGCGGTAGTGGATATACCTGTAGTACCGAAATTAACCCCCAACACACCCAATATCGCTGAAATAGCCTTAGCCGCTGTTGAGGGTGGTGCCGATGCTATCTGTGCTATCAATACGCTAGGGCCTGGCTATACCTCTGCGCATGGTCATCCAGTATTAAGTAACGGTGCAGGTGGTATGTCAGGTAAGGCAGTTTTGCCTATTTCGCTTAAGTGTATTCGTGAAATACGGGCGGTTTGTGATTTACCTATTATTGGTTGTGGTGGTATTAGTAGCGCGGCTGATGTCCGTGAGACTATGGATGCAGGTGCTGACATTGTTGGCGTTGGTTCTGCTCTAACTGGCATGACCACTGCTGAAATGTCTGATTACTTTAACCAGTTAGAATCTGATATTTGCTTTGCTTCCAATAAAGCTGAAAATCACATTCGCTACGACATTGACATGAATTTTGAACCGGTAGTATTGGTGAAAAATGAGCGCATCTGTGAAGACATCTGTGTACTCACCTTTGATCGTAAAATTAATATTCAAGCTGGTGAATTTGTTTTTCTTTGGGTGCCCGGTGTTGGCGAGAAACCTTTCTCTGCCCTATCCGATGATCCCTTCCAGTTAGCCGTTATTGATGTGGGTATTTTTACTCATGCACTAATGGACCTTGAGGTAGGGACTGAGGTCTATGTTCGAGGCCCTCATGGTATAGCCGTTCAGCCCCATGAAGACGCTAAGATTATGGCGGTTGCCGGTGGTACTGGTCTTGCCGCTGTCTATCAGTTGGCTAGGGATTTTGGTAACGCAGAGATATTTACCGGCGCCAGAACTGCAGAGCGTCATTATTATCTTGATGAATGCCAAAAAATTGCTGATGTTCATATAGCGACAGATGATGGCACCATGGGCTTTAAAGGTTTTGTCACTGAAATGCTACGCGCACGCCTCCAAGAAATGTCTAAGCAAGAACTTGAAAACATCATGTTCTACAACTGTGGCCCAGCACCTATGGTTCATGCGGCTGCAGCGGTTCAGCGTGAATTTTGTGGAGACCATCAGATTCATAGCGCAATTGACTATCTCACCAAATGCGGTGTGGGTATCTGTGGTGCCTGTGCAACTCCAGAGGGTAAGCGTATCTGTGTCGACGGACCGTTTATTCAGGGTGACCCTGCACCAAGAGGCTAAGGGTAATATTTATTACCCGCACTCGCCATATCGCGCATTGATTGTGTAGGCCTGTAAAGCTCGCCTATGCCGCTATAGCTGTCGGCTTTATGACATATTGCCTCAAGCCCCTGCTCATCCATCCAGCGACAGATTCCTCCTCTAAATGGCGGAAACCCTACACCCCATATCAGTGCCATATCGGCTTCGATAGCAGAATCCACAATGCCTTCTTCTATACAATGATTCATTTCAATTGCTAGGGGTAGTAACAGCCTATCAATAATTGTCTGAGGCTTAATTTCTATGCTCTTACCTGAAATCGACTCAAGTAATTCAATACTCTGGGTATCCACATTTTTTTCAGGACGACCGCCCTTTCCTGCTGAGTAACTGTAGTAACCCATGCCATTTTTTTGTCCCTGTCGACCGGCATTTAATAGAGACTCTGTAGGAGTTGTGACATCATTAACAAAACGCTCAGGAATACCCTGCGACATCACAGAATAACAGTGCACAATGGTATCTAAGCCAACCACATCCATTAAATATGCAGGCCCCATTGGCATGCCCCATTGCTCCATCACCTGATCTATCTGCTGAAAGCTAACGCCATCACGCAACAATAACTCCATAGCGAAGCATTGAGCAAATAGCACTCTATTGACTAAAAATCCGGAACAATCATTAACCACAATCGGCTTTTTCCCAAGCCGAAGCGCGTGGTTACAGACTGCTGCAATGGTTTGGTCTGATGTATGCTCACCTCGAATGACCTCCACGAGAGGCATAACATGCACTGGATTAAAAAAGTGCATACCACAGAATCGCTCAGGTTTTTCTAGGGACTTTGCTAATTGATTAATCGAAATACTGGAAGTATTGGAAACAATAATCGCATCATCTGCTAATTGTTTATCAAGTGCGGATAAAACCGCATTTTTGACCGGTAGATGCTCAACTACAGCTTCAACTACAAATTCCATATTTTGCAGATCGTTATCGTCCAGGGTGGGATTAATCATGGCCAAGACGCTCGAGGCCTTAGCCTCATCTAATTTGCCCTTAGATACCGCTTTACCCAGAAGTTTTTGAGCTTCACTGATACCCAAATCTAATGCCGGCTGAGCTATATCTTTCATAACAACAGGACAGCCTCTAGTCACCGATTGGTAGGCAATACCCCCACCCATGATTCCTGCACCAACAACAGCGCCATGTGAAATTTCGGGCAGTGGCTGTGATAAAGCTTTGGCATAGCTACGTGCCTTACGAGCGACATACTGGTCACCGACAAACAGTCCAATTAAAGCGCGCGCCTCAGGGCTTTGTGAGAGCTCATAGAAAACACTTGCTTCTTTTTTGATCGCTTGGTCACGGGTAAGTGAAGCGGATTGAGTGATTAGATCGATTGCACGTATGGGCGCAGGATAGTGACCGGCTGTCTTATCCAACACCATGGCTTTGGCCATATTAGCAATGGCATCAATTTCCGCTTGCCCTTGGTTTACAGGAGATAATTTGCGCTTACGAACTAGACAATAATCAATTTCACCAGAGGCCATATTCGCTAAATAAGAAAGGGCCTCAGAGCGAAGATTTTCAGGCTCAACTACCTGATCGACAATACCGGATTTAAAGGCTTTTTGTGCACTGTATTGACGTGCGGACGTTACCCATTCTAAGGCAGTGGCAAAATCACTTAAGCGTGGCAAACGAACGGTACCGCCCCAGCCTGGAAGGATACCTAGACCGGTTTCAGGAAGTCCTATACGCGCCTGCGTAGATATTATGCGAGCATCGCAGGCTAAGCAAACCTCTAAACCGCCACCCAAGGCAAAACCATTAATTGCAACAATAGTAGGAAATGGCATGTCTTCGATGCACGACATCATGCCGTTGATATGACTAGCAGAGTCTAAAAAGTGCTCTTCAGAGGCATCAAACATCTGCTTAAACTGAGTAATATCTGCACCAACGATAAACGCGTTCTTACTACTAGTTAAGATCAAGCCAGCAACATCCTGTTGTTGTGCAATAAGTAATGCCTGATGAAGCTCATCCAAGGTTTGTTTATCGAGCTTATTGACGGAACCCACTGCACTATTAAAGTTGAGTTCTAGAAAATCGTTTTCTATTTTAGTAAGACTGAGCTTGTCGCCTGTGAACATAATAAATTCCTCCATTAACAGCAGTGTAACTGTTCCGTTTACCCAGTCTATAACAATGTCTGACTCTTTGGTTTCGTTAACCAGTGACATTTTTTTACCGCGAAATATATCGCTCATGAAAGGGTTTTTAAAAAATAAGTTAAATAAATTGATATAAGAACCCTATTTCAGATTGACGAGATGGGAGTTGGTCAGTATTATGCGCCCTCTCATTAGAGACCGCTTGGTGAGACATTCGGGGATTAGCGCAGTCTGGTAGCGCGCCTGCTTTGGGAGCAGGATGTCGGGGGTTCAAATCCCTCATCCCCGACCACTTTCCGGCTGTAGGGTTAGGCTGAATTGGTTGACTCTGAATGCGCCCGTAGCTCAGCTGGATAGAGCAACGGCCTTCTAAGCCGTGGGTCGCAGGTTCGAATCCTGCCGGGCGCGCCATTTAAGTCTTAAGATATCTTGCAGTTGTTAAGCTTGGCGTACAAACGGTCTTTTCTATTGTGATGGTGGACGTAGCTCAGTTGGTAGAGCCCCGGATTGTGATTCCGGTGGTCGCGGGTTCAATCCCCGTCGTCCACCCCATTTCCCCCTTCTTTTAATTTTTTATCAATTTACTAATCATTGTTTTTATCTGTAAACATTTTTCAGGTAAAATACTGCTGTATTATTCTGTGTTAATGCTGAACTCAATCAACCGTAAATAGGCTAACCTTTTATGTCTGCACTTATCCTTGATGGCAAATCTTTAGCAAAAAAAACTGAAGCTGAACTCAGTGATCGTGTAACTGCCTTAAAACTGGCTAATAATGGTCAGGCGCCTATCCTTGCCACTATATTAGTGGGCTCAGACCCTGCCTCTGGAACCTATGTAAAGATGAAACAAAATGCCTGTAAGCGAATAGGCATGGAAAGCATTGCTGTTGAATTATCAGAGCAAACAACCACAGAGCAACTATTAGCTAAGATAGATGAGTTAAATGCCAACCCAAACTGTCATGGCATTTTGTTACAGCATCCGGTTCCCGCTCAAATCGATGAACGCGCTTGCTTTGATGCCATTGCTGCAGAAAAGGATGTCGATGGTGTTACCTGTCTAGGCTTTGGCCGTATGGCAATGAACGAACCTGCCTATGGCTCTGCTACACCACAGGGTATTATGCGCATTCTTGAAGCCTATGGCATTGAGCTTTCTGGAAAACATGCAGTGGTAGTGGGTAGAAGCCCTATTTTAGGCAAACCTATGGCACTCATGCTTTTAAATGCTAATGCCACGGTAACAATCTGCCATTCACGCACCCAAGATCTTCCGTCGTTAATTAAACAGGCTGATATTTTGGTAGGTGCTGTAGGTCGGCCTGAGTTTATCAAAGCTGACTGGATAAAAGATGGCGCTGTAGTGGTTGATGCTGGTTATCACCCCGGTGGCCTAGGTGATATTGAGCTAGAGCCCATCATCAATTCTGCCGCAGCCTACACCCCTGTTCCCGGTGGTGTTGGCCCCATGACCATTAATACGCTGATTTTACAGTGCGTTATGGCCGCAGAAAAAAAGCTGATTTAATCTTACCTAGCCTAGCGCTGAGGTCCAATTGATGTCAGATACCGCCTTCAATATAGATATTTTAGTGGCTCATCGAGGGCTTCAATCTCGTTTCCCAGAAAATACCCTTCTTGCGCTCAAAAAAGCCATTGATTCGGGGGCGAAATATATCGAATTAGATGTTCAGTTTAGCGCTGACTGCTTACCCATTATCTACCATGACCATGATCTACAGCGTGTAAGCGGTATCAAAGGCAATGTCTGGGATTACCCTCTTAAAGAATTACTGTTTATTTCAGCCTATGAGCCAGGCAGGCTTGGCAATCGCTTTAAAACCGAAACCATTGCCCCTTTAAAGGCACTTGTTGATCTTTTGAAGGAAAACCCACAGGTAACCGCCTTTGTGGAGCTTAAAGAGGAATCTATAGCCCACTGTGGTAGAGACCTTATGCTAGAAAGAGTCATGCATATTCTTGCATCGGTTAAGTCACAGTCGGTTCTGATTAGCTATGATTATTGTTTAGTTGAGGCTGCTACAAAGGCTCAATGGAGTCAGGTGGGTGTAGTACTTAAACAATGGCATGACATTGAAACGGATACTGTGAAAAGTATTACTGCAGACTATATTTTTTTCGACCACAAAAAATTACCACAACAGATCTCGGGTTTAGACAGTATAAAAGGCAAACTAGTCGCCTACGAAGTGGGCGACATTGCATTAGGCAAAGAACTTTTAAACAAGGGCGTCTCTATGCTTGAGACCTTTGAATTAGAGCTGCTAAGCTAGCTAACTACACCCTTCGCCACTGCGTACCCTCTCGACTGTCTTCTAAAATAACACCCGCATCAAGTAATTTCTGTCTAATTTGATCAGCCTTTGCAAAATCTTTATCTTGTTTCGCCTGCTGTCTGGCTTGAATTTGCTCTTCTATCTGTCCAGCCGTTAGCTGATCATCGCCACGTGCAACCGTAAACCACTGCTCAGGGTCCTGCTGTAATAGACCTAGTATATCGGCCAGCCCTGCAAGTTCAGCCATTAGGCTTTGTTGCTCTGCACCCTGAGCCTGATTCGCCGCCTTAGCTAGACGATAAAGTTCACTAATAGCCACTGGCGTATTAATATCATCGAGCAATGCCTTATAGCCTTCGCCAGTGCGATTTAAAATCGCTTCTTGAGGGTCAATACCGCGAATAAAGCCATAGACTGTATCTAGAGTTCGCCAGGCACTATCGAGCAATTCCTTACTAAAGTTCTGTTCCGAGCGATAATGGGCCGACAAAATTACATAACGCAACACTTCACCAGGGTACTGCTTTAAAAGATCATTAACTAAACGAAAATTACCCAATGATTTGGACATCTTTTCGCCGTCGATATTAATAAAGCCATTGTGCATCCAAAAATTAGCCAAAGGCTTGCCATCATTGGCACAGCAGCTTTGGGCAATTTCATTTTCATGGTGTGGGAATATCAAATCATGGCCACCTGCATGAATATCAATAGTATCGCCCAGATGCTTTTTAATCATGGCTGAACATTCTAAGTGCCAACCCGGACGACCGCGTCCCCAGGGGCTATCCCAACCGGGCTCGCTGTCTGTAGAGGGCTTCCACAGGACAAAATCACCGGCATATTGCTTATAACCCGCCACTTCTACCCGAGCACCAGCCTCCTGTTCATCAAGATTACGCTTTGATAACTGACCATAATCGGGCATTGAAGGCACGGAGAAAAGCACATGGCCTTTATCCGCTTCATTTTGACTATCCGCTGCATAAGCATGACCCTTATCAACCAGCGCCTGCACCATATCGATCATCTCTGGGATATGGTCAGTGGCATAGGGTGTTTGATCTGGTGTTAGAGTATTAAGCGCTTGCATGTCATCGAAATAAGCTTCTGAATACTTCTTAGTAATAACATTAATATCTACAGATAACTCATTGGATTTATGGATTATTTTATCATCAATATCGGTAATATTTCTGGCATAAATAACGTTTGGATAAACACTGCGAAGCACACGATAGACTGTATCAAATACCACCGCTGGGCGCGCATTACCTATATGCACAAAGTTATAAACCGTAGGGCCACAGGCATACATGGTGATGCGTTTGGCATCAATCGGCTCAAACTGTTGCTTTTGTCGGGTTAAACTATTGTAGAGTTTTAGGTCCATTTAGGCTTTCCAATTATCCCGTAATCCAATGGTGCAGTTAAATACTAAATTTTGCGCTTCACTATCGCGACAGAAATAGCCTTCTCGCTCGAACTGATAACGCTCAGTGGCCTTTGCATCGGCAAGACTGGCTTCAGCCTTACAGCCCTCAAGTACCTTAAGTGAGTCTGGATTAACATGGTCAATAAAACTGCCCTCACCCGCATCAGGTAACGCTTGATTAAACAGCCGGTCGTATTGATTGACGGTGCAGTCCACAGCATTAAGCGCTGAAACCCAGTGAATAACACCTCTCGGGCGTATTCCTTCCGGCGCATCAGCTCCCACAGTATTTTCTACCACAGAGGCTTTTATTTCTTGTATTTCGCCACTTGCGTCGCGAATCACTTCATCCGCACGAATAATATAAGCACCGCGCAACCTAACATATTCACCTAACACTAAACGCTTAAACTTCTTGCGCGACAGGCTGGTATCCTCAGAAAAGTCACTTTGATCGATGTATATTTGACCATCAAATGGTAGCTCTCTAGTGCCGAGATCATCGCGCTGGGGGTGTGAAGAGGCCGTTAGACGCTCAGACTGATCATAATTAGTAAAAGTGACCAACAGCGGCTTAAGTACACACATCGCTCTGCGGGCATTGTTATTTAAATCATCTCGAATAAAGTGCTCAAACTGCGCCATATCAACCACACCATCAGTTTTGGCTACGGCTAAACTATCACAGAAATTATGAATAGCTGCAGGACTAACACCGCGGCGTCTAAGCCCTGATATAGTGGGCATTCTAGGATCATCCCAGCCAGCCACATAGCCCTCATCCACCAACTGCTTAAGCTTGCGCTTGCTGGTGATGCTGTAGTTGAGATTTAAACGACCAAATTCGTACTGACGCGGGGTTGATGGCACATTGATATTTTCGATAAACCAGTTGTAAAGGGGTCTATTGGCGGCAAATTCTAGGGTACAGATAGAATGGGTCACGCCTTCTATGGCATCTTCTTGGCCATGAGCAAAGTCATAGGCAGGATAGATATTCCATTTATCGCCGGTTCTATGGTGAGCAATACGCTTAATTCGATACAATACCGGGTCACGCATATTAATATTGGGCGAGGCCATATCGATAATTGCCCGCAGAGTCATACTACCCTCGGCGATCTCGCCCGCTTTCATCTGCTCTAGCAACGCTCTACTTTCAGCGGCTGGCCTTGTACGAAAAGGGCTCGCTTTACCCGCTTCAGTCAGCGTGCCGCGATACTCACGCATCTGTTCGGCGTTTAGCTCGCAGACATAGGCTTTATTTTGATCAATTAAATCACAGGCCCATTGGTAGAACTGGTCAAAATAATCAGAGGCATAGCGAATATCACCACTCCAGTTAAAACCTAGCCATTGAACATCATTGATAATTGCTTGAACAAACTCATCACTTTCTTTTTCAGGGTTTGTATCATCAAAGCGCAGGTTGCACTCGCCAGCGAAATTTTCAGCCAAACCAAAGTTAACGCAAATCGATTTAGCATGACCAATATGTAGATAGCCATTGGGCTCAGGCGGAAATCGAGTCACTACCTTAGCGGTCTTACCCGAAGCCAGATCATCGGTAATGATTTGCTGAATAAAATTGATGGGTTTATCACTGTCAGTCATATTGAGTCACTTGCAAGCAAATTTAGTTGCGAAGTATAGCTCTCAGTGGGCTCTGGATAAACCTTAACCCGCCAGTAAGGGTAAATATTTTGTTATTTAGCTCATTCATTAGCAACTTATTTTCAGTAATCGCAAAGATCGCTATGATTTACACGGGTTACAAATTAAAATAGCACTTTGTTACTAATTATTTTATGGACCTAATATGATCACTTTCCGCACCACCATGGGCGATATCTCAATTGAACTAGACTTCGATAAAGCACCAATTTCATCGGCTAACTTTTTAAGCTATGCCAAAGATAATTTTTACAATGACACTGTGTTCCATCGTGTGATTAATGGCTTTATGGTTCAGGGTGGCGGCATGACCTCTGATATGCAGCAAAAACAAACCAATGCAACGATTGAAAATGAAGCGGACAATGGCCTTAAAAACGATATCGGTACTTTAGCCATGGCGCGAACTGCAGACCCGCACTCGGCTTCTTCACAGTTTTTTATCAACGTTTCGAATAATGATTTCCTAAACCATAGCGGAAAAAATATGCAGGGTTGGGGCTATGCGGTATTTGGTAAGGTCGCTGAAGGCATGGACGTTATCGAAAAGATTAAAACTGTTGCTACTGGCAGCGCTTTTGGTCATCAAGACGTTCCCGTTGATCCCATTGAGATTACTGAAACTGTCATTAGCGAAGAATACGCAGCGAAATAATTTAGTATCTTATGACAATCCTGTTTATATCAGATCTTCATTTATCACCACAGCGCCCGGAAGTCACTCGGGCGTTTGTGCATTTGATGGAGACTCAGGCAAGCTCAGCAAATGCGCTGTTTGTGCTCGGCGATCTTTTTGAAGCCTGGATTGGTGACGATGATACCTGCTCCACAGGCATTGAGGTACAGGCAGCGTTCAAACAGCTTACCGATAAAGGCGTTGCCTTATTTATCCAACACGGCAACCGCGATTTCTTTCTTGGCAAACGTTTTTGTAAGGCCACTGGTGCGACGCTTTTAGCGGACGAGCATTTGGTCGAGTTTAACGACCAACAGATACTCGTTATGCATGGCGATACTCTGTGCACAGACGATGTTGACTACATTCGCTTTCGCCAACGAATACGCCACCCAATCAGTAAGTTCTTACTACAATTACTTCCTCTAAAAGCTCGGCAAAAATTGGCTCATAATATGCGTGCTAAAAGTAAAACCGCTAATGCTAATAAACCCAGCGCGATCATGGATGTTAATTTAAATGCGGTTGAAAGAGTTATGTCAAAACATCAGGTGAAAACACTGATTCATGGACATACACATAGACCAAACCGCCATCAACAGAAGCATGGCGAACGCATTGTTCTGGGTGATTGGCATGACAGAGGCTGGTATGTAATTTGGGATACTGCTGGGCTTGAACTCAATCATTTTGAAATTGAAATCTCTGGGTAATGGATATCTGGATAGTATTTTAAAATTTCTTGGCGTTGCTGTTCAGCACTAAAATATTCCCACTCAAAACCATCAATATCCTTTTCTGAAAATATTTTTAAAACATCGGGATCCTCAAAACCTAGATGCCTTAAATTTCCCGGATCATCAAAACTCTGGGTAATTGAGAGGTTTAAAATATCAGTACGCCATAGTGCATAGCGACCTTTCTTTATAGCAATGGGCCTACAACCTAACCTTTGATTATATTCAATGATAGATTTTTCAAGATTCCTTACTGAAAGTGCCAGATGTAATTTTTGCATTACCATGCCCCTTTTAAACTGTATTGTTATATAAACCATAGTATGTAAAAAACTGGAAAACTATCTACACTAGGGTATTATTAATCTATATGTTTAAACATTCTAATCAGGATATCCACTATGAATACCAATCCAGATAAATACAGTTCAGCAACTACGGCTTCTAACGTTGCCAATGCAGCACTAGAACCAGCGGTAGCCAAAGTTCTTAGAAGCACCTATACCTTACTCGGTATTACTCTTGCCTTTAGTGCACTGATGGCTGGCATCTCTATGGCCATTAATGCGCCCTATTTTGGCTTATGGACATTACTGCCCTACTTTATTTGCCTTTGGATGGTAGAAAAGAACAAAAACAATGCATCGGGTATCGCATGGGTATTTGCCCTAACAGGCTGGATGGGCTTTACCTTAGGTCCTATTATCAGTATGTATCTTGCCGCCGTGGGTTCAGGCCCGATTATGATGGCGCTAGGTTCAACTGCTTTAGTTTTCTTTGGCGCTTCAGCTTACGTGCTAACTACCCGTAAAAACCTAAGCTTTATGACCGGCTTTCTGATGACGGGAATTTTAGTGGCTTTTATCGCCGGTATTGCTAATATTTTCCTAAAAATACCCGCGCTTTCAATTACTGTCAGTTCGGTATTTGCCTTCCTGTCGGCAGGAATTATCATGTGGCAAACCAGCGCTATTATTCATGGCGGCGAGAGAAACTATATCTCGGCTACAGTTACCCTTTTTGTAATGATTTACAACCTGTTTCTCAGCCTTCTCCAATTATTTGGCATCATGAGTGACGACTAAGATAACCTGTTAGATTAAACATAAAGCCCTGCTGTTGCGGGGCTTTTGCTTTTCTAAATTTACATGGTGCAACCTATGACAGACGAAGCCAATTATCTAAGTGATTTAGCCCCCTGGTCAAAAACCAAGGCCATTGAGCTGGGTGTTGCTGAGGGTCTGGATATAGAGAAAACCCATATTGAGATTTTAATTACGGCACGAAGCTTTTTTTCAATGTATGGCTTTTCGCCCTCTATGCGACCTCTGTGTAAAACAGTCACTGAGCACCTTGGGGTAACTAAAGGCCGAAGCATGTACCTCAATCAACTATTCCCAGGAAGTCCGGCCAAAATTGTGGCAAAACTTGCTGGTCTTCCCAAACCTAAGAACTGTATTTAAATGAAACTCTGCGATTACACTTTAGATAATTTATCTAACGAAAAGAACTCACCTAATGAGGCTGCTCAACAGCTTTTATTGGATCAGCTGCCTGAGTGGCAGATTATTCACAAGGATGATGTGGATCAACTTTTCTGCCAATTTAAATGCGAAAATTTTGTATCTGCGATGAATCTTGCTTCTGCAATCACCCAGATTGCGGAACAGGCAGACCATCACCCCACCCTGGTGATTGAATGGGGAAAGGTTTCAGTTTATTGGTGGTCACACTGGCTGAAAGGTTTGCATATCAATGATTTTATTCTGGCCTATAAAACCCAAGAGCTGCATAACATTCTATGAATCCACAGCATAATGACGACCCACTGGCATACCAACAACAGCTAGAGACTAAGGGTGATCAGTTTAAAACGCTTATGGCCAATGCTGGCGTAGAGATCCCTGAATTAACTATTCATAGCTCAGCCCCCTTTGGGTTCCGTATGCGGGCAGAATTTCGTATTTGGCATGAACAGGGTCAAGCCCATTTTGCCATGAATAGGCCCGGTGAAAAGCGTCCCTATATTATTGATAACTTCCCAATTGGTGCTGAATTAATTAATCGATTAATGCCAGAGATTTTGGCCGCGGTTAATGCCAACGAAATGTTGAGCAGAAAGCTATTTAGTATGGAGTTTTTAACCACCACGACCCAACAGGTCTTGGTAACATTGATTTACCATAAACCCCTTGATGAGCAATGGCAGCATCAGGCTAGCCTGCTTGCCAAGCAGTTAAATATAAAAATTATTGGGAGAAGCCGAAAGCAAAAAGTAGTCTTGACCGATGATTTTGTTATCGAAGAATTATCCGTTGATGGCAAGCAATATCAATACCAGCAAGTAGAGGCTAGCTTTACTCAGCCCAATGCACAGGTCAATCAAAAAATGCTAACCTGGGCAAGCGATTGTCTAAAAGGCAGCCACCATGATCTGGTTGAACTGTACTGTGGTAATGGTAATTTCACCGCCGTTTTAGCGCAACATTTTGATAAGGTTTTAGCTACAGAAATTTCCAAGGTATCGGTGAATTCGGCTAACTATAACTTTGACCTCAATAAGGTAGACAACGTCACTATTGCACGACTTTCTAGCGAAGAATTTACTCAGGCCTTAAACAGAGAGCGAGCTTTTAGACGACTGGCTAATGTTGACTTAGATAGCTTTAACTTTTCAACCATCTTTGTGGATCCACCTCGGGCAGGCCTAGATTCGGGTACCGAAAAGCTAGTAACTGAAATGGATTCTATACTCTATATATCATGCAACCCTGAAACCCTCGCTGAGAACTTAAAGCAGATCACCAAGACCCATCAGGTGGTTTCTGTAGCGGTTTTTGACCAGTTTCCTTGGACTCAACACATTGAGTCTGGCGTGTTGCTTAAACGCCGTTAATTAACCGTAGCTAAGGCTTTAGCCGCTAGTTGTATTTGCTCCGCATATTTATTTTCAATGGATAGGCGCTCCTTTTCAAGACGATTTTTTTCCTCTCTGGGCAAGGCCTTCCATGCGTCAAGTATGGGTAAATGAGATGCATCCATTGCCAAAGCCTGAAAGACCTTAATAGATTTATCCTGCTCGAAACCATTCGTGAGTTGCTGTGCTAAAAACCCGATACGCATTGCTGCTTCTGTGGACGACAGATCATTTTGTAACAGCGCCTGCGCAATCACCCTGATAGACAGCTGAGTATCTAACTGCGACTGTGGATCATAAAATGCCGGTTGCGATGATGGCGTAGCTTTATTTTTTAATTTAAAGGCTAGATAACAGGCATAAGCGGCCAAGACAGAGGTAAGGCTAGCACCAGAAATGAGTATGATTTGAAGAGTAGACACGTTAGATCTCTATAGTTAGATAAGTAGTTTACGTATCACTGGCCGGTAATAGTTTATCGGCTATGGCTTTCTTGGTTTTTGCTCCCAATGATTTTAGCTCTTCACTGCGTTTAACTAGATTACCGCGACCCGTAGAAAGGCGCTTAAAGGCGGTTTCGTAGGCATCCTTGCTCTTATCAAGATGCTTACCAATATCCTCAAGGGCTTCAACATGAAGAACAAAAAGATCATAAAGCCCGCCGGCTTTTTCGGCAATTTGCTGGGCATTAATATTTTGATCAGCATATCGCCAAAGGTTTTTAATGGTTCTTAGGGTCACCATTAATGTACTGGGGCTTACCAGAATAATGCCCCTATCATAGGCTTCACGCATAATATCCGGATCATTATCCAGAGCCAGCATAAAGGCCGATTCAACCGGAATGAAGATTAAAACAAAATCTAGGCTATTAATGGTTTCAAGTTTTTCATAGTTCTTAATATCCAGACCTTTGATGTGTGCTCGCAGAGAATTCAAATGATTCTTTAAAAATTCCTGGCGCTGTTGCTCATTGTCAGCATGAAAATAGCGCTCGTAATTAAGCAGACTGGTTTTAGCATCAATAATAATATCTTTGCCCTCTGGCAAACGAATAATCACATCAGGGTTACGTCGCTTGCCCTCTTCGTCTTTCAGAGCAACCTGAGTTTCATATTCTCGACCTTTAGACAAACCAGAATCTTCGAGTAATTTTTCCAGTACAAATTCACCCCAATTACCCTGCTGTTTATTATCACCTTTCAGAGCATTAGCCAGACTAGCGGCCTCAGAGGATATCTTCATGGTCTGCTTTTGTAGTTCGCCAATTTGGCCAGCCAATTGATTGCGATCAGCGTTCTCTTTTTCGTAGGCAGAAGATACCTGCTTGCGAAAATCACCTATGTCACGTCGCAACGGACTCAGAGAGGTATCTAATGCCTGCTTACTCTGCTCAGAAAATTTGGTCTGCTTATCATCAAAAATACGATTAGCTAGATTTTCAAACTCTTGACTGAGACTTTGCTTAGCCTCTTTGACTAACTTAAGCTGAGCCTCAAAATTTGTTTCTTGATTTGACAGCTTTTCTTCAAGCACAAGCTTCTCAGCGTTGAGTTGCGATAGAGTCTCTGAAGCCTGACTTTTAGCCATTATTCGACCGTAAACCACACCAATAACAAATGTTATTAAGCAGCAGACAATTATCAAAAAAGCGGTACCTGTAAAAATATTAAATTCCATTGGCTAATTTATCCAGTTAGCTGTCATTTACTTTATAGTTCTGAGATTATAGCGTTTAAATTAAAATATAAATAAGTCTAAAATAAACCTATGCTTTCCCCGCTCATAAATATTGCGCCATTTCGCGACGCTATTGCTGAAAATCAATTGATTTTAACAGCCAATCAGCGTCTGGCAATGCAAATTAAGCAAGCATGGGGTCAATTATCCCAAGATCAGAATACACCAGTTTGGCGCAGCCCTAGAGTCATGTCTATTGAGCATTGGTTAATGTTCCTATGGGATGAGCTAAAGGATCAGAATCATCCTCTAGTTAGCCAGCTTTCCATTGTCGGGACTATGCAAAATCAGTACTACTGGGAAAAAGCTCTTACCCAGGGACAATCCGATTTGACTCTCGATCTGAGTTTTGCCAGCATGGCCGCTAACTGCCATGATCTATTACAGCGCTGGACGATAGACTTTAATGAAATAACCGAAAGTAGTTCCTCGTTAGAAAAATTTAAACACTGGGCAACGCAATATCAAACTCTATTAAACAAAAACAAGCTAGTGACTCCCCCTCAAGCATGGCAACTGATAGAAGATTGCTTTGTTGCTGGCGCTTTGAACAAAGAGCCAAAGATCAACCTCTACGGATTTCAATCAATATCACCGCTGCAGCAACGATTATTAGAGACCACAGCCAGTCAATATGATTGCATTCAGCCCAATCAAAGCCCTGTTAGTGCGAGAAGCATTGAATGCAGCGACCCCACCACTGAATTTGCAGTAGCCTCAAAATGGGCAGCATTAGAATTACTTAAAAACCCCAATCAACGAATAGGCATTCTGATCCCTGATCTCAATAATAGCCTAACCCAAGTTGTACGCATAATTAATGAGACGCTGGCTGAACAAAATTGTTCTACCGCTGTGAATATATCCGCTGGGGTAAAACTATCAGATACTGCCCTTATCAAAGCTGCATTTAATTGCCTTGATCTGTTTGATTTCAAATTACCGCTTAATCAATGGCTGTGTATTCTTAATTCACCCTTTAATCTATTTGAAAAGCTACCTATTCAATTTAAAGTAAACTGCGAACTCAAGCTCCGAGCTTTAAAAAGCTACAGCCTTGGGCTTGATCAATTTATACAGGTTATTCGAGGACAGCAGTCCAGCTTAGAAAATTCCGATGAGATTCAGAATGATATTGAACCTCTATACAGTTTTCAGCAGTTCAACCGCGAAAATAAAGCTCATCAGTATTCCTTTAGTCAATGGGCAGACATTTTAGATAAAACCGTTAAACAATTAGGTTGGCCTGGATTAAGCCAGCCGACTAGCATTCAGTATCAACAGATTCAGCAATGGGATAAATTACTAGCCAAGTTAGCAGAGCTGGATAACCTAGGTGTTGAGGTTGGGCGCTCAAAAGCTCTGTATTTCTTAAATAAATTAGCCAATGAGCACTTATTCCACCCACAAACAGGTGATGCTCCCCTCCAAGTGCTTGGCCTCTTAGAAGGTGTGGGTTTAGTGTTTGATAAACTCTGGGTAACCGGTATGCATAGCGGCAACCTGCCCACCTCAGGCTCCATTGATCCCGTACTTTCGGCTAACTTCCAACGTCAGCATCAAATGCCTTTTAGCGTCCCTGAAAAAGAATTAACCATTGCCAAAAGTTTACTATCAAGCTTTAAAGAAAACACTCAACAACTCTTTTTGAGTTATCCGCTGAGTGATGGTAAAACACCCCTAGAACCCAGTGCATTAATAAAGAATATAGAGCCACAGGGTTTCACAGAATTAGTTAGCCAGGTAGAACCCGCCCATTGGTTGCAACAAGCCGATCAAACAGAATTACTTGAAGATCCTGGCTATGCCTTTAACCCAATGCTCGAGCCTATTCGCGGTGGTAGCAGTATTCTCAAACATCAATCCACCTGCCCATTCAATGCTTTTGCTATACATCGACTTTGGGCGCTTGATCTTGATGAGCCCAGCATTGGTCTTGAAGCTATGGATAAAGGCAGTATTGTTCATGAGATTCTGCGTCGACTCTGGGATAACTGGAAAACATCCTGCGTATTTATGGCCTTAAGTGATGAACAACTCGAAGTACAAACTGAGGATACTGTGAAAACCGTTCTTTTGGAGCAGGCTAAAACTCATAGCTGGTTACAGGGTGAAAACTATCTCGCCCTTGAGCAGCAAAGAATGTCTAAAATGATCCTACAGTGGCTTGAAGTTGAGAAGCAAAGACCCAGTTTCGAAGTCATCAAAACCGAACAAAAAATCACTATGGATTTTGGTGATCTTAAAATCTCGCTGAGCTTGGATAGACTGGATAAAGTAAAGGATCAGTCAGTGGTAATTGACTATAAAACCGGGAATGTCAGCAGTTCGGCATGGCATGGAAAGCGACCCAAAGATCCACAGCTACCCCTTTATGTACTGGCTAGTGAGCCGAAGCCCGAGGGTTGTTTTTTTGGCCACCTAAAAGGCACAAAATTTAAATATATTGGTCTCTCAAAAGATCCCATAATTACAGGGTTAAAACCAGCAGATGACTGGCAGCTTCAGATAGATGAATGGCAGACAGCAATCAATCAGTTAGCTCAAGAATTTATTCAAGGAAAAGCTTCGGTTATAAAATATCATGATAGTGAATTTAACTATCAGACTGAACTACTACCACTAAACCGTTGGCATGAGCGCAATGATATCGAGCGTTTATTAAAAGGTTCTAAGCCATGAGCTTAAACACTGAATCCAATCAATTAAATGACAGTTCTGCCAGAATAGAGGCACTCGACCCCTGTCAAAGCTTTATCGTGTCAGCCCCTGCAGGCTCAGGTAAAACAGGGCTTATTACTCAACGGATGCTCAGGCTACTGGCGACAGTTGAAAACCCAGAAGAAATACTATGTATTACCTTTACGCGGAAAGCAGCTGCAGAGATGCGACAGCGTATATTTGGCGCCCTAGTGAACGCCCAAGACAAGCCAAAACCCCAGAGGGATTTTGAACTGCAAACCTGGGAATTAGCTCAGCAGGTTCTTAAGCGCAATAGCTTAAAGGACTGGAATTTACTGGATATACCCTACCGATTACGCATTAAAACCATTGATAGCTTTTGCCATTATGTGGCAAAACAATTTATGTTTGATAGCGGCTCGGGTGAATTGCCCGAACAAAGTGAATTCCCTGATAATTTTTATCAAATAGCCGCACGAGAATTACTTAATCAATTAGAAAAGAATAACTCCACTAGCGAAGCCCTTAAAATAGTTCTCTCTCATATGGGTATGGATTTAAAGCGCTGTGAGAAGTTATTTGCCAGCATGCTAGGCAAGCGAGACCAATGGTTACCCCATATTTTCAGCGTAAATAATAACCAAGATTACTTTCAGGATGTTATTGAGCAGTTAATTAGTGACAAATTAGCTCAAACCTATCAACAGCTTCTCCCCCTTGCTGGTGAACTTATTGAGCTAGCCGATCATGCGGGTTGCCATGGGACGGATAAATCACCAGAAATTCGAACCCTTGCAGGTATTTCTTCTATACCCTCACTGGATCAGCAAGGGCTAGCACAATGGAAAAATCTGTTTCGACTACTGGTAACCAAAGACAAAAAATATCCACCGCGAAAAACTATTAATAAAAACCAGGGCTTCCCATCGGATAACGAGCAACAAAAACAACAAAAGAGACGCATGCTGAGCTTGCTGGCAGATTTTGGACAAGATCCAATGCTACAGGCACTGGTATTAGATACCATGTACCTACCCGACATAGCCAACCATCATGATCAGCAAGAAATACTCCATGCACTGGGTATTTTACTGCCTCAACTCGCCGCCATTTTAAAAATGACCTTTCAGCAACAGGGTCAATCAGATTATTCAGAAATCACCTTGGCCGCACTAGAGGCCTTAGACCCAGATTCAACTCATCAGCAAATTTCGGATATTACACTTAAACTGGACTATCAGATAAAACATATCTTGGTTGATGAATTTCAGGACACCTCCGGTTCGCAAATGAAGCTATTAGAACATCTAGTGAGTGGCTGGGAATTGGACGATGGTCGTAGTTTATTTTTGGTGGGCGATGCCATGCAATCACTCTACAGCTTCAGAGATGCTAGAGTCGGATTGTTTATCAATGCACAGCGATACCCTATTGGCCCTATTCAGTGTAAGCCGCTGAACCTAAGCACTAACTTTAGATCGCAACAGGGGATCGTTGACTGGGTTAATCTGCAGTTTGTAGAAGCCTTTCCTGCTTCGGCCAATATTAATCGTGGTGCCGTTCCCTATAACGCGTCCACCGCTTTTAAATCGGCGAGCGATCAAATTGCTGTTCATTTTAATGGCTATAGTAATACCCATGGTGCTGACTATATGACTGCCGAGGCACAGGATATTTCTTCATTGTGTCAGCAGATTCAACATCAAAATCCCGATCATAGCATTGCTATTTTGGTTAGAAACCGCGGTCACTTAAAACAAATAGTTCCCGCCTTAATAGATGCGAAACTAAATTGGGAAGCGATCGATATTGATCCATTGGCTGACCGCATGCCGGTGGTTGATTTAATGTCCCTCACCAGAGCGCTAATATCACCAGCGGATCGTATCGCTTGGCTGGCCCTATTAAAGGCGCCCTTTTGTGGTTTATGCCTTCAGGATCTAGTGGCACTCACCAATGACATTGATGGCTTTAATAAACAGCCCAATAGTCTAATTAGTCAGCTCATTAAATGGCAACAGACCCCCAGTAAGTTTCCACAGCTTAGTGAAACTGGCAGACAGTTACTTCAGCGAATAGCACCGATTATTATTAAAGCATGGCAACACAGAGGTGACTTTAATCTACGCGACCTTGTGGAGCAGCTTTGGATTGATTTAGGTGGACCAGCCACCCTTATTAATGATCGTGATCTGTTTGATAGCCGCAGTTACTTAGATCTTTTAGAAAAATCTCAGCAAGCTGGAAGTTTGATTGATTGGCATGAATTTAAAAAAGCAGTGGATAAACTCTTTGCGCAACCTATGGCGAATAATACTGAATCAGGATCTGCGCCCATACAGATAATGACCATACATAAATCCAAGGGGCTGGAATTCGACCAGGTTATCTTACCGAACCTAACAAAGGGTGCTAAATCAGATGATAATGACCTATTGCGCTGGCAAGAGCAGGTCGATGACAGCAATCACAATACACTATTGCTTGCCGCATTGGGCCCCTATGATGAGGATGATAATGACCCAATTTATAGCTATCTAAAACATGAGCAACGGGCTAGAAGTCTGTTAGAAAATACCCGAGTACTCTATGTTGCAGCTACCAGAGCCATTCAAAAACTTCATTTATTTGGTGAGCTTAAAGCCAAAAAAGAAGGATGGGAAAAGCCGACAGACACATCCCTCCTGTCTTGCATATGGTCCACTATTGAAAACATTCTTAGTCAATCGGATTTACAGGTAAAAGAATTACCCGAACCAGAAATCATTCAGGCTGATTCTTCGCAGGCCTCAGCAGCTCATAGCTTTTATCGACGACTTCCCAGTGAATTTGTAGCCAAGCGCATGCCACAAAATAGAATGAATCTTGGCGTCAGTAAGCATAAGAAAAAAGCCCAGACGGGAGATTTACTTGATCAAAGAGCTCGTCATTTGGGTACTGTATTACATAGAACGCTCAAGCAAATAGGCCAAGAAGGTATTGATAGTTGGCCTCAAAAACGTCGTGCAGGTTTGAGTTCCTTTTGGAAATCTAGCCTCAAACAGATGGGAATTATGGTATCGACTTCAGAACTAGCTTCACTGAGTGCCGCTATTGAAACCATGCTTAATGATGCCAAAGGGCGCTGGATACTCGACAATCATATTGAAAACCAATGTGAACAGGAACTGTCATATTTTGATGCTGATTCTCAGACAGTAAAAACCTCTATTATTGATAGAACCTTCGTAGAAAACCAGACAAGATGGATTATCGATTATAAATATTCACGCCCAAATGATGATGAATGCGAGCAACAATTTTCCCAACGCCAAACTGAAGCCTATCGAGGCCAATTAAATCATTATGCGCAGCTTTATCGTCATATTGACAAATATTCTGTGCGCTGTGCACTCTATTTCCCGCAAACAGCCGTATTCATTGAAGTTGCAGGCAATTAATCTTTCCCTTCGTGAAATTTTCAGTACAATAGAAATATTGGGGAAAAAAGAAAATAATTAGGATAAATAAAATGGACACTCAAGAAGTTGAGAACATTAATGTTGAAGCGCCAGAAATACTGATCACGCCAGCAGAGCTGAAACGTGAAATACCGATTACCGACAAAGCAAGAAAAACGGTAGCTGAAGGTCGTCAGGTTATAGAAAACATTCTTTCTGGAAAAGATCACCGCGTTTTTGTGGTTGTGGGCCCCTGCTCTATTCATGACTTAGATGCAGCCCATGAATACGCTAAACGCCTAAAACAGCTAGCCGATAAAGTCAGCGATAGTCTGTATATCGTCATGCGTGTTTACTTCGAAAAGCCCCGTACAACCGTAGGCTGGAAAGGTTTGATTAACGACCCCTATATGAATGACTCATTCAAGATCACCGATGGTCTGCATATTGGTCGCAAACTGCTACGGGATATTCTTGAGGTAGGTCTGCCAACGGCCACGGAAGCATTGGATCCTATTTCACCACAATATATGCAAGATCTTATTGCATGGTCAGCCATTGGCGCACGAACGACAGAATCACAAACTCACCGTGAAATGGCTTCAGGGCTCTCATCTTCTATTGGCTTTAAAAATGGCACTGATGGTGGCTTAACGGTTGCCATTAATGCACTGCAGTCTGTTGCTAACCCCCACAGATTTTTAGGCATCAACTCAGATGGCAAGGTTTCTATTGTCACAACCCGTGGCAACCCAAATGCCCATGTTGTTCTTCGTGGTGGAAATGGCAAACCCAACTATGACTCAGTTAGTGTTTCAATTTGCGAGCAGGAGCTCAATGCTGCCAATATTAAACCCAACATCATGGTTGACTGTAGTCATGCTAACTCCAATAAAGATCATAATCTTCAGCCTTTGGTTTTAGATAATGTGAGCAACCAAATTTTGGAAGGCAATAAGTCTATTATTGGTGTAATGCTTGAAAGCCATATTCATGGCGGCAATCAGAAGCTGTCTTCTAATCCCGATGAAATGAAATACGGCGTATCGGTTACCGATGCCTGTATTGACTGGGAAACCACTGAAAAATCACTGGTTGAAATGGCCGACAAGCTGAGAGAAGTTTTAAAAAATCGCTAGTCACTTAATTCAGACTCAATAATCTAGAGGGGTTAATTTTATGCCGAAAATTATTCTTATATTAGCCCTTCTCATTGGTGTCTGGTATTGGTGGTCCTATCTCAGAAAACTACCCATGGATAAAAGTCGAACCTTTCTCTGGAAAACCGGTTTTTGGTTAGTTCTAGGGATTGCCTCCTATCTTGTTCTTACCGGGAGAATGCATTGGCTAGGTGCTGGCATAGCAGCCCTGGTTCCTCTTTTGCGTTCAGTGGTTTTATGGGGCTTTAGAGCAGCCCCCCTAGTGCGTTTACTCGGACGCTTTAAGTCGACCCCTTCACAGTTTCGCACCCAGAGTCTAGTGGTTACAATTAACTTTGCTAGCGGTCAGATTTCTGGTGAAATCATTACCGGTGATCTAGCCGGAAAACAGCTAAGTGAACTTAGCGCTGATGAAATAAAAACTCTGTCACAGCAACTCAAAGAAACCGACAAAGAATCCTATGTCTTGCTACAAGCGTACCTGCTTAGAAGCGGATCAAGCGAAGAGCAAACGGCTAATAATTTTAAGTCGGAAAGCTATAATGAAATTTCCAAAGCTGAAGCCTACGATGTTCTAGGTATCCCCGCTAGTTCGTCACAGCAAGAAGTGATTAAAGCGCATAAGCGGTTGATGCAAAGACTCCATCCTGACCGTGGTGGTAGCGACTATCTTGCCGCTAAAATAAACGCAGCAAAAGATTTACTCATTAAATAAATTTAAACCAATCACCCTAGCCTGTTAGCTTATTCACCCCTACAATAGCGACTGTTTATAAAGGTTTTTTTACTATGCAAATTGACAGCCCAACCCTCGAATTAACCAAGCAACTCATATCGCGCCAATCAGTGACGCCTGAGGATGACGGCTGCCAGCAGTTAATGACCGATCGTCTTGCAAAAGCAGGTTTTAATATTCAGCCACTGCCCTTCGAGGATGTTGATAATTTTTGGGCAATTCACGGTGAGTCTGGACCCATACTTTGTTTTGCAGGGCATACAGATGTAGTCCCATCGGGCCCAGAAAGTAGCTGGCAAAGCCCGCCTTTTGAGCCCACTTTAAAGGATGGTGTTCTAACAGGACGAGGAGCCGCGGATATGAAGGGCTCTTTAGCGGCTATGGTAGTTGCAGTGGAAAACTATGTGGCCAGTAACCCAAACCATCCCGGTCGTATTGCATTTCTTATTACCAGCGATGAAGAAGGCATAGCCGCAAATGGCACTGTCAAAGTCGTCGAATGGCTAAAACAACAGAATACAATTCCCGAATACTGTCTGGTAGGTGAACCCTCAAGCAGTGAGAAATGCGGTGACACTATTAAGAACGGACGTCGTGGTTCACTTGGCTGTAAGCTCCGTGTTATTGGTAAACAGGGTCATGTAGCCTACCCTCATCTGGCTGACAACCCTATTCACAATGTAGCGCCTGTCCTTGCAGAGCTAGCCAGCACCGAATGGGACAGAGGTAATGACTTCTTTCCAGCCACCAGCTTTCAAATATCCAATATCAATGGGGGTACTGGGGCGACTAATGTTATCCCCGGAGAGTTAGACATAGTATTCAACTTCCGGTTTTCAACTGAAGTAACAGAACAGCAGTTGCGTGAAACTACTGAAGCTATTCTGAACAAATACCAACTAAATTATGAAATAGATTGGCACCTAAGTGGGCAACCTTTCTTGACCGCGGAAGGAGAACTGGTTGATGCGGCAGTCAGTGCTGTAAAACAGGTCACTGGGCTGGATACGCTACTATCAACCGCTGGTGGCACTTCAGACGGACGCTTTATAGCTCCAATGGGAACCCAGGTTGTTGAACTAGGGCCGGTTAATGCAACTATACACCAGATCAATGAATGTGTAGCGGTTGCAGACTTAGATCAACTGACTGCAATCTATGAATCTTTACTAGAGAATTTATTTAAATAAGTACTATTTGGGGATTTTCTGCAACGCAAAAATATCATAGCGCGTAGATTTCCCCTCAAGAGAGTAATTAGGTTTTAAATTACCCAGATATTCTGAATGAGCTGGGCGCTTTACCACCACACGGTAAAGGGCTTTTTCTAAGGCAACTTGCAGTATCTGATGGGAATCCTCGTCTCCGCCGACAATTTGATGCAGAGCCTGCATCTCTTTTTTTACCTGCGCAGATTTCTTTCTAGCAGGAAACATTGGGTCAACATAGATAATATCCGGCCTGTTAAGCGGATCAATTGCGTCTAAATGGGAGATACTATCCTCGTTTAGCAGGTTAATATTATTAATTACGCCTGCTAGGTCAGAATCTTCCATACCTGAAATTGCCGCACGATCTAAGCCGTCCCTGAGCAAGCAATGCACAATAGGGTTTCTCTCGATTAACTGCATCTGGCAGCCCAAACTGGCCAGAATAAAAGCATCAGCACCTAATCCGGCGGTAACATCTAGAACACTGGGAGTGAATTTACCGGACAATCCCACCGCCTTAGCAATCATTTGGCCATTACCACCGCCATAATTTCTTCGATGACGATTGCTACCAGACACAAAATCACAGCTAACAGCACCATGTGACTTATTATGAGAGATAAAACTTAGGCCTGCAGATGAAAAATGAACTGAAAAACCAGTTTCCATGTCTTTATTATTGGTATCACAACTTAAATCCACCAAAGGAAGATTAAGCTGTGATGAAAGCGCTGTTGCCTGACAAAGAAAACTAATATCGGCATAGGAGATAGATATATTCTGCATCCATCTATTAAACCATATTTATCACTAGTAAATTAAATCTAGAATTAACAAATTTAATAAATAATACGCACCATAATATTCACTTAATAATAAAAATGACCTACAGGTCATACTAGAAAAGAAGCATTAAATAAAACTCACTAATTTGGGGCATATTTTGTCCACAGAACCTGTGGATAACTTTGTGGATTACTACCTTAGCAAGTGGTTTTAGGCTAGAAAAACCATAGGATTTGAACAGATTGACTGTTTTTTGTACAGTTACAAAATGCTATATAAATCAATGACTTAAAATTACAGTAAGAAGAAATCAATGACTTAGAGGCATTAATTGAAGATGAATGTTAAGAAAAAGTTGTATCTGTGGAAAAAAGGCAGAAATAAATTGATTAGAAAAAAATAGAACCCTTAGAATTGGTTTTTTATTTTTATAGTTCGCACACTATATCTAAGAAAGATACACCCAGTCAAACCCTTCGTTCTGATTTGCGTAAATTATTTTTTCAGAGCGTGTAAAAACACCCTCTATGGCCTGTTTAACCCGAGCAGAATTGTTATTGCTTTCGCTAATATGCCCAATCACCAACTTTTGAATTGGTTGTTGATCAATAGCGCTAAGCAAGCTCGCGGTTTGATGGTTATTAAGATGCCCCCACTGCCCTGCTACCCGATCTTTTAAGAACTTTGGATAAGCACCCGCCTGTAAAAGCTCGACATCATGATTAGCTTCTACTAGTAAACCAGTACAGTTGTTGTACTGTTCGATAATATAAGGGGTTATATTTCCTACATCAGTCAAAATACCTAAACGGTATTGATCATAGGAAAATATGTACTGAACAGGCTCATTAGCATCATGAGGGACAGGAATAGGCAGTACATGGACATTGTTAATCATAAACCCGCTATGACTGCAGATTACCTTAAGTAGCTTAGACGTAGTTGGAGAAACATTCACTGCGCGATAACAGCCAGCCGTGGCATAAACATCAATTGAAAATTTTGAAGCAAACGGCAATACACCTTTCCAATGATCACTGTGCTCGTGGGTAACCAGAATGGCGCTAATATCTTGAGGAGACTTTCCTACCCGCTCAAGACGCCTAGCTGTCTCCTTGATTGAAAAACCGCAATCAACCATCAAGCAACCATGCTCAGCATCAATAATTGTAGCGTTACCCTTACTACCACTGCCAAGAGAGGCAAATTTCACTCAGCGACTCCTTAAGACATATTACTTCTAACAATATTCAGAAGCTTTAAGGCCTGAGCGCGCTCTAAACTATCACCATCCATACTGACTAATCTTATCTCAATCGCATTACCGGTATTCTGAACAAGAATACGATAGCCAGCCTTGACCACATCATTATCGGCACCAAAACCAAACCAACTAAAAAAACCGCCGGCCTCTTCCTCCAGCTCACTGCTATAAGCAACCAGCAGCTGACCCTGAGAGCGATCTCGATCCACTAACGAGAAACCACCGCGCACCGCTGAATAATTGATTGAAGCCCAGGTTCTTTCGAAATCTAGATTAACCTGTATAAAGGGGTCGGCTGCCTCAGGATTAATAATCTCAACCTTAGAAGAGCCACCAATCTCTTGAGCTAGCAGGGACACCGAAGCAAAATCTGGGGAGGCCGCAAGTTCGCCAGCAAGAAATGAAATCATATCTTCTTCTTTAGTATCAGTATCAGAACTTTTATTCCAGTCCTGCTCAACTGCATCGACGTTTTTTTGCTGATGGATAACAGCAATCTCAGTACTGTTTTTTTGTACGCCGGGTGAAACCACAAATTTAAATCGGTGTTCATTGGTTTCATCGGATTTATAAGAAAGCCAGTCAGTTTCAATAATACCTGCCGAAGCATCAACAGCAGAAGTAGGCAAGCCGCTGCTATTTAGAATATTACGTATTCTTGGCCAAAGCTTACTCGGTGAGCTGTTCACAAGAATCCAACGATTACCGTCAATTTTCTGGATTTTAACCTGCTGCTCAAAGGTATTCACAGAAATGGGCTGAGGTCTGGGGATTTCACCGGAGGTATCAGCAACTAATTTTTGCGAAAGCTGTGGTATAGGGTATAACTGACCGAGGCTTGTTGAATCAAGATTTTCGGGGACAACCGTTACCTGAACTTCTTGGGAGTTTAGATAATCAGAACTGTTATCTTCAATACCCAGCCAACTGCAACCAGATAAGATTATAAAACCAATTAAACTAAAGATAATTCTGCTCATATGACTTTGCCTTAGGGCCCTTTTTAGTATTTTTATTTTATTAATTCTGCGCTTTTTAACGCTTGCATAACTTGGACTTGATTGCCATCAGATAGTTTCGTAAGCGGCAAGCGAATCGCATCATCAATCAAGTCTAGCTGATTAACCGCCCATTTAACGGGAATTGGATTAGATTCAACGAACATAGCATCGTGGACAGGCAATAGTTTCTGGTCGATAGCCTGTGCCTTATCAGCATCTCCATTTAAGGCCGCTTCACACATCTGTGACATTAGATTAGGAGCCACATTAGCAGTTACAGAAATATCACCATGGCCGCCCAATAGCATAAATTCACGTGCACTGTGGTCATCGCCGGAATAAATAGCAAAATCAGGCGTTGCGCTGTCGATTAGAAGCTTGGCGCGCTCGAGATCACCAGTGGCTTCTTTAATGCCAACAATATTAGAAACTTTAGATAACCGAAGTGCCGTTTCTGGAAGAAGATCACAGGCTGTTCTGCCGGGAACATTATACAGAATCTGATCTATATCCACGGCTTCGGCAATAGCTTTGTAATGTTGATATAAACCTTCTTGAGTTGGTTTATTATAATAAGGTGTAACCAGCAGACAGGCATCAGCACCCGCCTGTTTAGCCGCCTCAGTTAACTCTATGGCTTCTCGTGTACAGTTGGCACCAGTGCCCGCAATAATAGGTATACGACCCTTTGAAACTTCTACAGTGGTTCGGATGACTTGACTGTGTTCTTTGACACTTAATGTTGCAGATTCACCAGTAGTCCCAACCGCAACCAGCGCATGAGTTCCCTGATCTATATGCCATTCAACAAGCGACTCTAGCGCTTTCCAGTCAACATCACAGCTGTCTGGGTACATGGGAGTCACTAGGGCGACAATACTTCCAGTAATCATCTTTGATCCTTTGATTTCAATCTAAATTAGCATTCACAAGTGTTATATTAGCAAATTGCTACTGTATCTTTGTATAAAAATCCGCTTCGCCCGCTGGGCGGGTTTTAAACCGACGATGCGCCCAGAGATATTGGTCTGGCTGCACTCTAATAAACTGTTCTACGAGACGATTAATACGCGTTGCATCGACGACATCATCTCCAACTGGAAAGTTTTCCAATGCTGGATGAACACAAATTTTATAGCCTTGATTACCGGGTAATCTTACATGGGTAAAAGGAACTACCACAGCACCTGTTTTTTCAGCTAATCGCGCAGTTGCATAAACCGTTGCTGCCTGAATTCCAAAAAATGGGGCAAAAACACCCTGTTTAATCCCATAATCCTGATCGGGGGCATACCAAACTGTTCGACCGGCTTTTAGGGCTTTCATGGTGCCTCTAACGTCTCTTCGTTCATAAAGCCGACTATCTTCGGAACTTTTATGAAGACGGCCTTTTATCTGCAAATAATCGTAGACAGGATTACCATGGGCGCGGTACATACCGTCACGATCAGAAACCAAAGCAATAGCAGCTGCACCTACCTCAAGAGTGGTATGGTGAATACTTAAAAGGATCACACCCTTCCCTTTGGTATCCTTTAAGTTGTCCAAACCTTCAAACTGTAGCAGCTTAGAAAAACGATTCTTAGACCACCACCAAGCCATGCCGAGCTCCATTATGGCAATCCCCATACTAATGAAGTTATCTCGCAACAAAACTGCTTGTTGATGAGAATCTAATTCAGGGAAGCATAATTCAATATTGCGCTTGGCAATGTGTTTACGATGAGTTGGTAACTTAAAAAGCGCTAACCCAATCAGCTTGCCCAACACTAAAAGCCCAGTATAGGGGAGGAAAACTGCCAGACGCCAGAGGCCAAAATAAAGCCAAGTTTTAAAAAAACCTGGCTTCAGAAAACTTAACCGAAACTTGGCACTCTTAACATTCATAAATAGCTCTGTGCTAATTAAACCATCTGCGAAATAGGCACATCAGGATTAACATCAGCGTCATAGTCAACGCCATCAATCTCAAAACCAAATAGATTGAGGAATTCCTGTTTATAGCCATCAAGATCGGTAAGTTCACCAAGGGTTTCGTTGCTGATTGCCGCCCAACTTTTGGTAACAGCGTCCTGAATGCTAGGGTCGAGCTCAAGCTCATCAACTCGTAAACGTCCCTCTTCATCTAGACGCGGCGCGTCTGAATAGAGGCACTCTGTAAACAAACGATAAAGTTGCTCAATACAGCCCTCATGGGTACCTGTCTTCTTCATCTCTTTGAACAGCATAGCTAAATAAAGAGGCATAATAGGGATCGCTGAACTCGCCTGAGTCACTACAGCCTTAAGCACAGAAACACGCGCGTCACCACCAGAGGAAGCCAACTGATCTCGAATATTGAGTACTTTAGTATCAAGGTCTTTCTTAGCCTTACCAATAGTACCGTCCCAATACAGATCCCAGGTGATTTTCTCGCCGATATAGGTAAATGCAGTTGTTTTAGCGCCTTCAGCTAGCACGCCAGCCTCTTGAAGGGCATCAGTCCACATTTGCCAATCTTCACCACCCATAACAGCAACCGTATCATCGATTTCCTGCTGGTTAGCCGCTTCTAAACTAAATTCTTGAACTTCTTCTTTATCGGTATTAACGCCGGTCATAGTGACATCTTTACCTACAGGTTTGAGTGTCGAGTTAAATACCTCACCGGTATCAGGGTGCTGACGACGTGGAGCAGCCAAACTGTAAATAACCAAGTCAACCTGGCCGAGATCCTGCTTAATGGTTTCAATAGTCTTTTGCTTTATTTCATTGGAGAAGGCATCACCGTTTATGCTTTTAGCATAGAGGCCATCTTGATCGGCCATTTTGTGGAATCCAGCACTGTTGTACCAACCCGCTGTTCCCGGCTTGCGGTCAGTACCCGGCTTCTCAAAGAAAATACCCAGAGTAGAAGCACCGCCGCCAAAGGCAGCAGAAATACGCGCCGCCAGACCATAACCGGTTGAAGACCCAATAACTAATACTCGCTTTGGCATCTCAATCGCTGGCTGAGATTTAATGTAATTAATTTGATTAACTACGTTGGCCTCACAACCGGTTGGGTGAGTGGTAATACACATAAAGCCGCGAACACGAGGTTTAATAATCATTAAATGGTCTCCGATTATATTAATGATGTGACAGATAAATTAGTCTAATTATAGGCTAAGTATCATACCTTAAAACAAACTAAATCATGTAAATTTATACATCAAAAGGTAAGTTTTAATAACAAAAAAGGCCCATAAATGGGCCCTTAAATGGTCTTACTTGCTGCAAGTAATCATTGTTATTACAGCGTCATATGACGAATATCGCTAAGCACCTTGACCAAATAGGTCATAAAGCGACCTGCATCACCACCATTAATCACACGATGATCATAGGATAAGGCTAGAGGCAACATGAGTTTTGGCTGAAAGTCAGAGCCATCCCAGACGGGTTTCATCTGTGATTTAGAAACACCTAAAATGCCGACTTCAGGACTGTTAACAATGGGCGTAAAGCCATTGCCACCAATAGCGCCAAGGCTTGAAATAGTAAAGCAACCGCCCTGCATATCGCTTGGCTTTAATTTACCTTCACGGGCAAGGGTTGCCATAGCAATAACATCTGCTGAGATTTCCCAGATACCCTTCTTGTCTGCGTCCTTAATTACAGGAACTACCAAACCGCGCGGCGTATCTACAGCCATACCGATATTAATATAATGTTTTTGAACGTAGTTTTCACCGTCACCCGCGAGTGAACGATTGAATTCTGGATTCGCCGCGAGAGCCGCTGCAGCTGCTTTAATTATGAAAGCAACAGGAGTGACCTTAATGCCCTTCTTTTCACCTTCAAGCTTTAGAGACTTGCGGAATACTTCGAGCTCTGTGATATCTGCATCATCAAACTGAGTCACATGAGGAACATTGAGCCAGTTGCGTTGCATATTATCAGCGGTAATCTTCTGAATTTTGCTGAGCTTAACAGTTTCAATCTCGCCAAACTGACTGAAGTCTACAGCGGGGACCTGAGGAATACCTGCACCTGAAGCCGAGGCTGAACCACCATTACCACCGGACTTGAGGGCAGTTTTCACGAAATTATTGACGTCGTCTTTTTGGATTCTGCTTCTAGGGCCTGTACCGGCCACTTGACCAAGATCTACACCTAACTCACGAGCCAATAAACGTACAGAGGGACCTGCATAAACATCAGATGAATCATTTGATACTGCTGCTGTTGCTGCGGGCGCTGCAGTGACAGCCGGAGCTGGAGATGGCGCAGATGCTGGATCAGCGGCCTTTGCCGGCTCAACTTGGGCTGTAGGTGCTGGGGCTTCTACAACTGCCTGAGCAGATGAAGTCACCTCTATTAAAGCAACCTGATCACCCGTCGCTAGTTTGTCGCCTTCTTTAGCGATAAATGCTTTAACAGTACCTGTTAAAGTTGAGGGAACATCCATGGTCGCCTTGTCAGACTCAAGAACAACTAGGGTATCACCCTCTTCGACCTGATCACCGACCGAAACTGAAATCTCGATAAGTTCAACTTTATCATCACTACCAATATCAGGTACTAGTGCAATTTGCTCAGAAGTTTCGGAGACAGCTGCAGCCTGCGGGGCTTCTACTGCCGCCTCAACAGGTACTGGTTCAGCGGGTGCTTCTTCAACAACCTCTTCAACAGTCTGTTCAGCGATGGCCTCTGAGGCTGTAGTTTCAACTTCAGCGATAGCATCACCGACTTTGACAGTATCGCCTTCTGCGACCAAATATTTAACAACTGCGCCATCAAATGGGCTGGGGACATCCATAGAGGCTTTGTCAGACTCTAAAACCACCAAAGATTCTTCTTGCTCAACAGAATCACCCACTGATACACAAAGCTCGATAACTTCTACCGAGTCAGCGCCGCCTAAATCTGGAATTGTTATAATTTCTATTGCCACTTATATAGCCCTTTATAAATAGTCTTTCTATTCGTTAATTACAGGTTCAACAATCACAATTACAAATACAACGGATTGGGTTTCTCTGGATCTATACCCAATGTCTTAATTGCTTTTTCTACTACAGTTGCCTTGATTGTACCCTGGTCGGCCAACGCTTTTAGCGCAGAAACCACCACGAAATTACGATCAACTTCGAAGAAGTGACGCAGTGCCGCACGGCTATCACTACGACCAAAGCCATCAGTGCCAAGCACATAATATGGCTGATCAATATAGGCACGCATCTGCTCTGAGTACGCTTTCATATAGTCTGTAGAAGCAATTACAGGAGCAGTACAGCCGCCTAGTTGCTCAGTGATGTAAGAGGTTTTGGCTTTCTTAGTTGGGTGAAGCATATTCCAACGATCAACTGATTGACCCTCACGAACCAATTCATTCACACTAGTAAGACTCCAGATATCAGACTGAACATCAAATTGTTCTTTCAGAATCTCTGCCGCTGCAATAACCTCATTCAAGATAGTACCAGCACCCATAAGGGTTACTTTCTTGTCGCCTTTGTCCGCTTCAGCAAACTTGTACATACCTTTGACTATGCCTTCTTCCGCACCTTCAGGCATTGCTGGCTGTACGTAGTTTTCGTTCATAGTGGTTAGGTAGTAGAAGCAATTGTCCTGATCTTCAAACATGCGCTTAACGCCGTCTTGAACAATCACTGCTAGCTCATAGCTAAAGGTCGCATCATAACTCTTACAGTTAGGAATTGTGTTAGCCAAAATAAGGCTGTGACCATCCTGATGCTGAAGACCTTCACCATTTAGGGTAGTTCGACCCGCAGTGGCACCGATTAAGAAACCACGCGCCTGACTATCACCCGACGCCCATGCAAGGTCACCAATACGCTGGAAACCAAACATTGAGTAGAAAATATAGAACGGGATCATTGGGCAAGAGTTAGTGCTATAAGAGGTAGCAAGCGCTAGCCATGCAGACATTGCACCAGCTTCGTTAATACCCTCTTCAAGAATCACGCCCTTCTTGTCTTCTTTATAATACATAATCTGCTGATGATCATGAGGTACGTATTTCTGGCCTGCAGAGGTATAGATACCAAGCTGGCGGAACATACCTTCCATACCAAAGGTACGGGCTTCATCGGGAACGATTGGAACCACTCGTTTACCAATATTTTTGTCTTTAACCAAAGCAGACAGCACTCTTACAAATGCCATAGTGGTTGAAATTTCACGTTCACCCGAGCTTTCAAGCTGCTTTTTAAAGGCACTTAAGGGCGGTGTAGTCATTGGTTCAAAATCAGCCTTACGTGCTGGTAATGGACCACCTAGCTCTTTACGACGGCCCTTCATGTAAGCAATTTCTGGGCTATCTTCTGCTGGTTTGTAGTAAGGTACAGTCTCTAACTGATCATCTGGAATTGGAATACCGAAACGGTCGCGGAACTTACGCAGGCTGTCCATATCCAACTTTTTAACTGAGTGAGTATCATTAGCTGCTTCACCCGCACCGCCCAAACCGTAACCTTTAACCGTTTGCGCTAGGATGACTGTTGGCTTACCTTTGCTCGCAGAGGCTTCAGCATAGGCTGCATAAACCTTATAAGGGTCATGGCCACCACGATTAAGCGCCATAATCTGCTCATCGGTCATATCTTTAACCAGTTCAAGCAACTCTGGGTATTTGCCAAAGAAATGCTCACGGGTATAGGCACCACCGTTGTATTTATAGTTCTGTAGTTCACCATCACATACTTCATTCATACGCTTAATAAGTAAACCAGACTTATCTTTTTCAAGTAGTTGATCCCAATGACGGCCCCAAACTACTTTAATGACATTCCAGCCAGCACCACGAAAAACACCTTCAAGTTCTTGCATGATTTTACCGTTACCACGCACAGGGCCATCTAGACGCTGCAGGTTACAGTTAATAACAAAAACAAGATTCTCGAGTTCTTCACGTCCTGCTAGGGAGATTGCACCTAAACTTTCTGGCTCATCACACTCACCATCACCAAGGAATGCCCAAACCTTACGATCGCCACGAGCTACAAGCTCTCTAGCAGAAAGGTAACGCATAACATGCGCCTGATAGATTGCTTGAATGGGACCAAGACCCATAGATACCGTTGGGAACTGCCAATAGTCAGGCATTAACCAGGGGTGCGGATAAGATGAAAGACCTTTTCCATCTACTTCACGACGGAAGCTATCAAGCTGATCTTCTGAAAGCCTTCCCTCAAGGAAAGATCGCGCATACATACCAGGAGCACTGTGTCCTTGGAAGAATACTAGATCACCGAGATTTTCACCCTCAGAGCCTCTAAAGAAATAGTTGAACCCAATATCATATAGCGTTGCTGCTGATGAGAAGCTAGCGATGTGACCACCAATACCTTCGCTCTGCTTGTTAGCACGCATAACCATTGCAAGGGCATTCCAACGAATCAAAGACCGAACACGACGCTCCATAAACAGATCGCCAGGCATAACTTTTTCTTTGTTAGCAGGAATTGTATTGCAGTAAGGTGTAGTAATTGACTGCGGTAAGCCAACACCGGTGTTTGTAGCGCGGGCTTGGAGTTGACTTAAAATATAGGAAGCTCTTTCGCTACCCTGGGCTCGACAGATAGAGTCAAACGCCTCTAACCATTCTTGGGTTTCTGTTGGATCTAAATCCTGAGACATGCGGCACCAATCAATGTTAATGAATCAATATTTATAGAGCCCATGGCTGAAACAACCTCTTGCCTCGATAAAGAGACGCTTGGACCCTGTAATGAAGGCGCACATAATAATGTAGCGAGGCTACAAAATCAATGAAATTGAATAGTTTGAGTAATCATTTTTTAATAAGTAATTAGATTATATAAATACCATAAAGCATTGATAAATATATTTATTATAAAAAATAATTTAAAGTTAGTTTAACTACAAAATTGCTTTTTTAACCACTAATATGAAAACTTATAGTACTCATTTAGTGGATCATTAAAACCTACACCCTGTTTAGAGGCATTGTTTTCAGTGGTGCGCACCCATATTTGACGTTGAGAATTAAGTATTAAACGACTATAGGCACCCCTTATATCTTCAATTTTTACAGCGTTAATGGACTGCGCCAAACGCTCTCTAAAATCAAAATCATAGTAACCAAGGCTTATTGCCTTAACCGATCTAGCCGTCAATTCATTGAGATTTTTAGGGTCATCTTCCAAGTTAACCAGCAACGCTGTTTTGTGCACCAATAAGCCCTCCTCGGTTAAATCCTGAATAGACTTGTCAAAATGTTGACTAAAACGCTCAAACTCCGATTTTAGCTCATCTGCTGAGGCCACAGGCGACTGAACTATAAACGATAGGCCGGGAACCCGATTGATGTGCATAGGGAATGCGGCAACCACGTAACCTAGCTGTTTCTCCGTTCTTAATTCATTATAAAAATCCGAGGATATAATGTTAGCCAACAGGCTAATTAGGGCGCGCTCTTCAAGACTATCCGAATCCCCCTGAATATAGCGCAATAAAACCGCATCGTTGTGCTCAACAAAAACATCCCTTACCCTTTCACCCTCAGGAAGCCTTACCACCGAGCGCGTTGAGGCTAAGTCCTTTAAATTAAAATCCTCTAACAGGCTAGCAATCTGCATAGCATTCTGAGCACTATGATTTCCCGCCACCAAAACCTCCACCTTATTTTCGCTTAACAAGCGCCTAACAAATAACTCCACATCAGCAACTGAAATGGGCTTTATCACAGCTATTTGTTGTTCTGGGACATAGCTACCAACAATATCTGCGTTAAGATGCGCCATTATCTGCCGGAATGGATACTCGCGCTTTGCATTTTGCTTATCTCGAATAAGTTGCTGCTTAACCAGCATCAACTGATTACCATCAATCGAACTTTTGCTAAAGGTGGATAAAACGGTCTTGAGTAAATCAAGTTGCTTATCTGAATATCCATCTATAACAATGGATACACCCTCTCTAGTTGGCGAGATATTGAAGGCAAGCCCCGCCATGTAAGCTGGATACAAAGATTGTCGAAGCTGGTCTTGAATATAGGCTGCGTAAAGCTCCGCAAGGGAATATCCGGCAAGGCCTTTCGCTGCCTCAGACTCCAATGAAATTATGATTTTCCCTTTAGGAGCGCCAAATTCGGTAGACTTTTGATGCCAAACCCTAAGCCCACCAGCATCAGTCACCAAAACCGGCTTTTGATCTTTCTCCTCAGTGATTAAGCCTAGGTTTGATGGTATGTAGGGGTTTTTACCCACTAAACTCAGATTAAAGTCAGAATCGGTCGCTTTAAGCACTTCGATTGCATCTTTATTCATGGTTTCAACGGAGAAAGGTGTCTGATAAAACACTGACAACTCCGTAGTATCAACCTCAGGCGCAATAACCATTAACAGCATATTTTCAATTCTCAGCTGATCCATCAAATCCGAAATTAGCTGCTTATCAAACTCACCACGTTGATAAGGGGCACGCAATAGGTTGTTATCGCTATATTTATGCATGTTTGAGGCTAACTTAGTCACATAGTCTGCTGGCTTGATCTTCTCAGCATAGCGAAAGCCCATATCACTCATCACCGCTAATTCAGTCTGCCGCCAAGACTCGATACCCTCTTGCTGGATTAGCTCTAACCAAGCAAAGAGCTCTACCAAAATCTGCTCATGATGCTGATAACCCTCTGGAGTTAGTCCAATATCGATAGAAAATAATGTTGCACCTCTGTCGGATAGCGCGGGGCCCGCAGAGAGACTTTCTGCCCAACCCTTTTCTTTAAGCGCCTGCAGTAAACTACCCTGCCCCTCATAGCCAATCATTTTTCCTAAATACATTGCTGGCTTAACTTTCCAGTTTCTATCTTGCTGAGGTAATTCAAACAGCAAACTCAGCTCTCGCAGCTCTTTAAGTGGTATTACACGCGCTTTTAGCGGCAATCTGCTAGCCTCGACCAGAGGCACATTGTAGGGCTCTATGACTCTATTATTATTTGCAACGGGCCGAAATTGATTCTCCACCATTGTCTGTAATTTATCGATGGATTCATTTCCCAGTACCACCAGAGTCATTAGATTGGCTGAATAATAATGGTTATACATCTTGATAAGCTGATCGCGAAGCAGACCATTTTCCCCATCAACTAGGGTCTTATTATTGCCTACCGTAAATTTCGATAAGGGATGCTGCGGATTAACGATCTCACGCAACACATCCCACTGACGACGACTATCACTCTTTAATTTAAGCTGATACTCAGACTCCACTGCATTGCGTTCGCGGTTAACGTAGTTAGCGTCAAAAGTGGGCTCAAAAAAGAATGGCGCAAATCGATCAAGGGCATCTTCTAGATAGTCGGCATCAATACTAAAAAAATAATTAGTATGCTCGAGAGAGGTACTGGCATTATGGGAGCCACCATGCTCACTGATATATGTTTGATACTCCCCTGCCAAAGGGTAGCGCTGGGTACCAAGAAATAACATGTGCTCAAGAAAATGCGCTAGGCCCTCTGTATGTTTAGGATTTTGATAACTTCCCATGTACAGATCGAGAGCCACAGCGGCTTTGTCCGCATCAGGATCAGAGATAAGCAAAACATCTAATTGATTTTTGAGGGTCAAGCGACGATAAGAGCGCTGATCATTTTCACTTTTTATTAAGCTGACGCCAATCTTAGAGCCAGAAGAATAACGGTTATCGAGAACACCGCATGAAGTGATAAATATAACAACGATGATTAGCGTAAACAGCCTATGCTTTCCTAAAATAACAGCCACAGCAAGCTGACGAAAAATCATAATAATCCCTGTCATAGCAGATTACTCAGCGGTCAACTCAGCCCTGGGCCATGCGTTGTAAATGGCCTTAACTAATGTGGCTAAGGGGATTGCAAAAAATAGCCCCCAAAAACCCCATATACCACCAAATATAAGCACCGCAACTACGATTGCCACTGGGTGTAAGTTAACTACCTCAGAAAACAATAGGGGTACCAATACATTGCCATCAACTATTTGGATAACAGCGTATAGGCCAACAAGCCATGCAAATTCATTTGAGATACCCCACTGCAAATAGCCAACTAGCAGCACTGGAATAGTTACTAATGTGGCACCAATGTAGGGAATTAAAACTGAAAGGCCAACCAATAGAGCCAGCAAAGTAGCATATTTGAGATCAAGGCATAAAAAGGCAATGAATGAAATCGAGCCAACAATTAATATTTCAATGGCTTTGCCACGAATATAGTTGGCAAATTGAACATCCATTTCATCCCAAATAGTGGTCATAACCTGACGCTCTTTTGGCAACATATTGGAAATATAATTGAGCAGAATATCCTTATCCTTGAGCATAAAGAATACCAGTAAGGGTACCAGAAATAGATAAATTAATATGATCAGTATGCTTGGGAAGCTGCTGATTGAGAGGCTTAACAACTGCTCTGCTAAGTTTGCTAGCTCCTCTGACATTCGGGTAATTAATATTTGAACCTGCTCAGGGCTAATATAGGCAGCAGTTTTCTCTGGCAAGGTACTAAACAATTCTTTTAACTGATAGACCATATTGGGAAGTTCTTTTAACAGCAGCGTTGTCTGTCTTCCTACGATGGGTACAAGTACAATTAACGCAGAGATAAAAGCCACTAAAAACAGCAAGTAGGTAGTAAGCACTGCAGGAATTTTAGCCAAGCCATATTTTTGCAGGCTATTAACCACACCCTGAAGTAAAAAGGTGAATATCATCGCGGCAATTACTGGCCCTAATACATCGCCTAGGGTAGCTACAACTACTACAGAAACAACAAGAAAGATGCTTAGAAGGACAGCCTCTTCAGTGCTAAAGTACTGAGCTAACCACCTTTGTAAAACTCTCTTCATAACAACTCCGCAATTAAATATCAAACATGAGTGTAAATATGGCATATTATATTCAGATAATACAGAGATGAGGCATGAAACCAATCTGTTTTTTTTATGTCCAATTATGCCCAATCCTTAGAGCTTGAAATAAACAGCGAAAACTATGCATAAATACCGTGAAAAAATAAGGCTCTTTTTAGCATACAAATCATGTAAAAAAGCCTCTCTAACAGCTAGTATTTTATTGCTAGCGGTGTTTTCATCTAGTAACCATTCTGCGGATATAAAACTGCCCCTGCTGGGGGATAGTAGCTCTGGTATAGTGTCAAAACAGCAAGAATATAAACTTGGCAAGTCATGGCTTCAGGCTTTCAGACGCCATGTTGAACTTCACGACGACCCGATTCTACAGTCGTATCTTGAACAGCTTAGCTATGACCTAGTGGCTCACAGTGATTTAGAAGATACCAGACTCACTGTGGTGGTGGTAAATAACCCTACCATTAACGCGTTTGCGGTACCTGGGGGGGTTATTGGTATACATACAGGCATCTTTACCTATGCCGATAACGAAGATCAGCTGAGCTCAATCATAGCCCATGAGATTGCCCACCTAAGCCAACGCCATTTTGCCCGCTCAATGGAAGCGCAACGAAGTGCATCGGCTATTTCATTAGCCGGCTTACTGGCAACTATCATAGTTAGCTCTCAAGCCGACACAGATGCCGCTATCGCTACTCTTACCACAGCACAGGCACTTTCAGCAGATCAGCAACTTCGCTACAGCCGAAACAATGAGCAAGAAGCGGACAGATTGGGCGTTAGGATCATGACTAGAGCCGGAAAAGACCCTGGGGCCTCAGCGGATATGCTAAATAACATGTTAGCCTTGAGTCGTTATAAAGGGAATAGACCGCCTGAATTTTTACTAACTCATCCAGTGACTGAAAGGCGGGTTGCAGATACACGAGCCAGAACAATCAGTGCAGCAACACGACATTATCCCGAAAACTCTAATTATTATCTTATGCAAGCAAGAGCAGCGGTACTTGTCCATGATGACGCACAATTCTCCGTAAAATATTTCCAACAAAAAATTGATAGCAATAGTCTACAAACAAAAGCAGCAAAGTACGGTCTTGCACTAGCATACTCAAACTTAGGTGACCATAAACAGGCGCGTAAAATACTCACATCCCTTGTCAGCAAGGATCCAATGAATAGCCTGTTTACCTATACTGATATAGAAAATGATATTGCCGCTCAGGAATACAATATAGCTTTATCGAAACTTGAGTATCAGCTAAAACTCAATGGTAAGAACTACCCCTTACAAGTACTATTGGCCGAAACTCTATGGCAAAACAAACAGTACAGTGCGTCAGCAAAGGTGCTAACCCAATTGAGCCATCAACGAAAAGAGGATCCGGCAATTTGGTATAAATTAGCCGAGGTGAGAGGTTTAGCAGGCGATATATCCGGCGTTCACAGGGCGCGAGCGGAATATTTTATTCTTGTTGGGGCCTTCGAAAGAGCAAAACAACAACTCAATCTGGCTTCGAAACTTTTAGCCTACGACTTTAAGCAGGTTTCGATAATAAAACAGCGGCTTATTGAGATCGAGCAGATGGAAAAAACCCTGAGAAGACTCTAGTTGCTTGCCTTAAATAACATCATGCGATCAAGTGCCGTGGTTGCGAGCTTGGCAACATCAGCATCCACTTGAATCTCTCCACTGCCGTCCTGCAGACAGGACAGTAAATTCTGAAGACTATTCATACCCATCCATGGGCAGTTTGCACAACTTCTACAGGTCGCACCACTACCACCGGTGGGTGCAATAATTAATTCTTTTTCAGGAACAGCCTGTTGCATCTTATAAAAAATACCCTGATCGGTGGCAACAATAAGCTGCTTATTGGGCAGATTTTTGGCTGCGGCGATTAACTGTGATGTAGAACCCACGACATCAGCAACCTCAACTACAGACTGAGGAGACTCAGGATGAACCAAGACAGCCGACTCAGGATAGACCTTTTGCAGGTCGGTAATCCCTTTAGCCTTAAATTCTTCATGCACAATACAGCTACCGTCCCACATCAATACGTCAGCACCGGTTTGTTTTTGTACATAGCTACCCAAATACTTGTCTGGCGCCCAGAGAATTTTTTCGCCTAAAGAGTCGAGATGGTCGACCACATCTACCGCAATACTTGAAGTAACAACCCAGTCTGCTCTCGCCTTCACCTGAGCAGAAGTATTAGCGTAAACCACAACCGTTCGATCAGGATGCTGATCACAGAAAGCATTAAATTCTTCTGCCGGACAGCCTACATCCAAGGAACAGGTAGCCTCGAGGGTTGGCATTAATACCGTTTTATTGGGCGTGAGGATCTTGGCCGTCTCACCCATGAATTTCACACCAACCACAATTAAAGTCGCAGCATCGTGGCGACTACCAAAACGGGCCATTTCTAGAGAATCAGCCACTACCCCGCCGGTTTCTTCCGCTAGGGCCTGTATCAGTGGATCAGTATAATAGTGCGCAACAATAACCGCATTCTTATCGATCAGAAGCTGCTTAATTTGCTGGCGCACAATGCCCTGCTGATCTGCGCTTAAGGACTCATCAACAGAGACCTTCTCAAGATATTCTTTTACCTTAAGGCTTAGATCATTATTTGCTTGTACAGAAAGGTCTTGTTGCATTGAAATAGATCTTAGTGAGAGGAAACCCAGTAAACAACCGCTGCAAGAACAATTACCACAACCGCAATAGCTGCAATAGCGTCTGCTTTTGAATCGCCAGATGATTGATTATTTGTGTCAGTCATTACATTACCCTAAAAAATTATTTGCTTGAAAATGAGCAGATTTGAATTGTGGCGCATTTTAGCAAGCATTTGCAGAACTGTCTCGACAAAACATAAGCCAATGGCAAATATTAGCTTATTCCTTTTATTTTGCATCTAATAAACAAATATTAATTTCAAAGCATAGCCTCAAACTGTATCATACAACACCTTTATTACTGACGAAGTCACACATAGCCTCGATGTATAGATACGATAATTACGACCAAAAAATTGTTGATGAACGCGTAGCGCAATTTAGAGACCAAACTGAACGCTATTTGGCGGGCAAAATAGCAGAGGAAGAGTTTCTCCCACTGCGCCTACAAAATGGCCTTTATGTTCAGCGTTTGGCGCCTATGCTCAGAATAGCTGTGCCCTATGGCATGCTCTCAAGCAATCAAGTCAGAAAACTTGCGCACATTGCTCGGGTTTATGACAAAGGTTACGTTCACTTTACGACCCGTCAGAATGTTCAGCTTAACTGGCCGGCACTGGAAGAAGTCCCAGATATATTAGCCGAGCTTGCAAGCGTTGAAATGCATGCTATTCAAACCAGTGGTAACTGTATTCGCAATACCACAACCGATCAATTTGCCGGTGTTGCGGTTGATGAAATAGAAGATCCACGCCCCTGGTGTGAAATAATTCGTCAATGGTCAACTCTACATCCAGAATTCGCCTTTTTGCCACGCAAGTTTAAAATTGCGGTCTGTGGCTCAGAAGAAGATCGAGCTGCCTTCTTGCTGCATGATATTGGCCTACAGCTGGTGAAAAATGAACAGGGTGAGCTAGGCTTTGAAGTCTTTGTAGGGGGTGGTTTAGGCAGAACTCCTATCATTGGCTCGTCTATCCGCAAGTTCCTCCCCAAACAGCACCTTCTATCATATTTAGATGCCATTCTCAGAGTTTATAACCGATACGGCAACAGAGATAACAAATATAAGGCGCGCATTAAGATACTCGTTAAAGCGTGGACACCTGAAGTATTCGCCAAAAGAGTCGAAGAAGAATGGGCAAATATTAAAGATGGCCCCTCTACACTTACTGATGCCGAATTAGCTCGTGTAACAGGTTTCTTCTCAGCACCAGATTATCAGGATGTTGACTCAACTATCGCCGATCAGTCACTAGCTGCGCAAGCTGCAGAAAACAATGCCTTTAGTCGTTGGTTAGAGCGGAACACAGAACTGCAGAAGCAGTCCGGTTATCGATCAGTAACACTATCATTAAAGCCAGCCGGTGTTGCCCCTGGGGATGTAACAGATACCCAGCTAGAGACTATTGCCGATCTTTCTGATCAGTATGCGTTTGGCGAGTTACGTGCGACTCACAACCAAAATGTAGTGCTAACTGATGTTTTGTATTCTGATCTTTTTGAACTCTGGCAAACAGCCAAGCAGTCCGGTCTTGCCACACCTACCATTGGCACTATCAATGATATGATCTGCTGCCCAGGTGGCGACTACTGCTCGCTGGCAAATGCTAAATCAATCCCCGTAGCTGAGGATATACAGCGCAAATTTTCTGATCTCGACTATGTCTATGATCTGGGTGATCTAGAACTCAATATTTCAGGCTGTATGAATGCCTGCGGCCATCACCATATTGGGCATATTGGAATCTTAGGCGTGGATAAAAAAGGTAAAGAATGGTACCAAATCCAACTGGGAGGCAGCGCCAATAAAAGCGCATCTCTCGGTAAGGTTCTTGGTCCTTCATTATCTCGAGAAGAGATTACTGACGGTATCGAAAAACTGCTTGATGTCTATGTAGAAAATCGAATTGCTGATGAAAGCTTTCTTAATACTTACCAAAGAATTGGAATAGATAAGTTCAAGGAGAGAGTTTATGCCGCAAATTCTTAAGGATACTCAAGTTGTTTCTGATAACTGGATACTTCTTGATGAAAACGATGACAGCATTCCC
>Ga0209602_1000325_pt1 | contig 46183 bp, 21 predicted proteins | sample COGITO_mtgs_1205_3_FD_184810 | JGI IMG/M metagenome (GOLD analysis project Ga0209602, IMG submission 184810) | Pelagic marine microbial communities from North Sea - COGITO_mtgs_120524 (SPAdes) (version 2) | ecosystem: Environmental > Aquatic > Marine > Epipelagic ...
ACCCGCAGGAGCCAATTTTGATTACTCGGGCCCGCTGACGGAAATGGTGTTACTCGGTAACCTCGCGGTCCGAACCGGCAAGCGCATCGAGTGGGATGCGAAGAACATGGTCTGCACCAACGAGCCCGAGGCCAACAAGTTCGTTCGTAAAAATTACCGTAAATACTAATACAGAACTGCTATGAAATTAAAAATGATACTTGGAGCCGCGCTCTTATTGGCTGGTTCGGTTGCTTTTGCGGAAACCACTTCTGTTGGTGTTGAACAATTGGATCCCGCTGGTTGGATGACGCTGTTTGAGGGGGACCTGTCCGATGCCGAATTCCCCGCGGGCGTCTGGACGATTGAGAACGGTGAACTGACCGCGAGTCAGGACAAATTGATCTACACCAAGCAGGCGTATGAAAACTTTGTGTTGGACTTGGAATTCAAGAACGGCCCTGCGGCCAACAGTGGGGTGTTTGTCTACCTCTCGGATCCGAAGGGCTGGGTCAAAAACTCGGTGGAGATTCAGATCACCGACGACAGCGCTGCGAAATGGGAGAAGGCGAATCCGACTTGGAAATGTGGTGCCATCTTTGGTCGTTTGGCACCCAGCGAGCAGATGGTGAGACCGGCAGGCGAGTGGAACCGCTATACGATCGTTTGCAGGGGTCCTTTCATTGAGGTCATCCTGAATGGCACGCACGTCAACTCCATGGATATGCGCAATTGGGATTCGGAGACGCATAACCCGGATATGTCGAAGAAGCCGCCTTGGCTGAGCAAACCGCTCAACACACTTCCCACCAAGGGCCGCATCGGCCTGCAGGGTAAACATGGCGGCGCGCCTATCTGGTTCCGCAACATCAAAATTAAGGCGCTGGATTGAGCGTTGTGACGCACATGGCTTTGCCAGTACGCAGCAGTCGACTGCCCCATTCATTTAAATAAATAGAAACCTAATTATACTATGCAAAACGAATCCAAACATTCAGAAATCCATAAACCTCATCTACCCTTTTTGGTATTTATCTGCATTGCTTCTGCACTTGGCGGACTCCTTTGGGGCTTCGATGCGATAGTGATTTCCGGCACGATCAGTTCGGTGAAAGTGCAGTTTGCGCTGTCGCCGGCGATGGAAGGATTCTTTGTCAGTTCCGGCCTATTGGGTGCGGTATTCGGTTCCGGCCTGTCGGGTTGGTTGAGCGACAAGTTCGGTCGTAGTCGCAATCTGTTACTGGCTGCGGTGTTGATGTTGCTCTCTGCTTTGGGTAGCGCATGGGCCACGAATATTGAGTTTCTTGTGTTTGCCCGTTGGTTAGGTGGCCTCGGTGTGGGTATTTCCGCAATGGTCTGTCCGCTGTATATCTCCGAGATTTCACCGACGCACTTGCGCGGTCGTTTGGTCACGATGTTTCAGTTTGCGATTACCTTGGGCATCATGGTTGCGCTGTTTAATAATTATTTTCTGCATCAGTGGGCGGCTTCGGTTGCTGATACCGCGGCTGAGGGCAGCTTTATGAAATGGTTTGTGGCCGACGAGACATGGCGTGCGATGTTTGCCTCGGAGTTGGTGCCAGGCCTGTTCTTCCTTGTGCTGGCGGCGCTGCTGCCAGAGAGCCCGCGTTGGTTGGTCAAGGTGGGGCGCTACGAGCAAGCGGGCAAGGTGCTTAACCGCATCTTTCGTAATGGTGCGGAAAAGGAGCTCGAAACGATCAAGCAGACAGTGGCTAAAGAAAGCGCCACCAAAACGAATTTCCTCGATGTGTTCAGTCAGAAGTATCGCAAGCCCCTAATTATCGCCATGCTGCTGGCGGCGTTCGCTCAGTTCAGCGGGATCAATGTGGTGTTCTACTACGGCACCTCGATGTTGGAAAGCGCCGGCCTGAAGGCTGACGGTGCTTTAAGTGGTATGGCCGTGATCGGTTTTTGTAATATGATTTTCACTACCATCGCGATGGCCTTTGTGGACAAGGTTGGCCGCCGTAAATTGCTGCAGTTTGGCACCGTGGGTGCCATCGCTTGTTTGGCTGGGATCGGTGCGAGCTTTAACAGCGGTGCGAACACCATGCTGATCGTATTGATGTGTGCCTTTGTCGCGTTCTTTGCGTTCTCGCTCGGCCCGATTAAGTTCATCTTCGCTTCGGAAATCTTCCCGACCAATATTCGTTCACATGCGATGGCGATTGTCATTCTGACAATGTGGGCGACCGATACGATTGTCGGGCAATTCACACCAAGCCTGCGCGAGGCCGTCGGCCCTGCTGTGACGTTCTTTATCTTCGCTGCGATTCTGGTGCCGCAGATTTTCATGGTCTGGAAGTGGATGCCGGAAACCGCTGGCCGTTCGCTGGAGGAAATCGAATCAACCTATTACGATAAGGACGCTTAGACGGAATCCGGACTTAATTATCAATTTCACTACAATTATATGAAAATAAAGAAAACACTCTTGGCTTTGATCGCCATCGCATTGCTCGCGACGCAGATGGTGGCGGCAACCGACTACACTGAGCGGGTCAATTTATTCCTGGGTACTGCCTCCAGTGCGCAGACCAGCCCTGCGGCGATTCTTCCGTTCGGAATGATCTCACCGGGACCGTTCAATCAGCCTAAAGCACCCTGCGGTTACAACAACCGGATCAAGGAACTGATTGGCTTCAATCATACCCACCTGCAGGGAACTGGTTGTGGCTCATATGGCTTGGTTGTGATGCTGCCGACCACTGGCAATCAGGAACTGGGAACGAAAGTGATCGTGCCAGCGGAGAAGCAATGGGCTCAGCCAGGCTACTATAAGGCCGTGATCGACGAGATGGGGATCACCGCTGAAATGACCTGCACCAAGCGTGCGGCGATTCATCGCTACGCATTTCCAGAGTCGGATTCTGCGCGTGTGTCGGTCGATTTGAGCCAGGGCATTAATTGGGCAGGGCATAAGCCCGGTTCGATGGACGGAGCGATGCGGCAAGTCAACCCGACGACCTTAAGCGGTGTCGCGCATACCACTGCGTGGCGTGAGCATTCGGTTTACTTCCATATGGTATTCAGCAAGCCGGTGAGCTTTACCGACAAGGAAGAGCAGGGCGGCTATGTGTCGTTTGCCACCGAAGACGGTGAAGCGCTCTTGGTTAAAGTCGGTATTTCCTATGTCAGTGAGGTCAATGCCAAGCTGAACTTAAATACAGAATTGGCTCATTGGGATTTTGATGCCGTTCGCCAAGAGGCGAAGGCCGAGTGGAATCAGCAGTTGTCAAAAATTGATGCCCAAGGCGGCACCCCGGATCAACAGGCCAACTTCTATTCGGCGCTGTATCATTTGATGTTCCACCCGCAGACCTTTAACGATGTCAATAACGAGTATCTCGGTATGGACGGCAAGGTGCACAAGACCGCCGGCCATAATCACTATAGCGTGTTGTCGCTTTGGGATACGTTTCGTGCCGCACATCCGCTCTACACGCTGATCAATCCGGACGTGCAACTGGACGTGGTCAAGACCATGCTGGATGACTACCGCGATAGCGGTTGGGGGCCGAAGTGGAAGCTAGCGAATAAGGAAACATCTATCATGCCAGGCACTTGGGCAGATGTGGTGATTCCCGATGCCTACATAAAAGGTATCCGAGATTTCGATACAGAGGCCGCGTTTGCATTAGTCAAAAAGAACGCCACCGTTGTCGGGCGGCGCAATGGTCTTGAGAATTACCTCAAGCTTGGTTATGTGTCTCATCCTAATTACATTAACGTATCTAGGACCCTCGAACACGCCTATTGTGACTTTAATGTCGGGAAATTTGCCGAGGCTTTGGGCAAAGACGCCGACGCCGAATTCTTCTACACGCAGACCCAGAACTTCCAAAACTTATGGGATCCGCAGACCAAATTTTTCCGTGGCAAGGATAAGGACGGAAACTGGTCGTATCCCGATGATTTCGACCCTTTCACCTACACTGGTAAGGGCAACAATGACTACTGCGAAGGCAACGCCTGGCAGTGGAACTGGCACGTGATGCAGGACACCCAAGGCTTGATCAATTTAATGGGTGGCGATGCCGCGTTTGAACAGAAGCTAGATGTATTCCTGACGGCTCAGGGCGGGGATCATGGCAGTGAGGAGTTCGGCCAATACTGGCATGGCAACGAGCCCGATCAGCACGCGCTGTATGCCTACAACTACGTCGGCGCACCTGCGAAGGCTGCGAAGTGGGTACGCCGTGTGCTGGAAAAGGAATACCGCAACGACACCTGGGGCATCAGCGGCAACGAAGACGCCGGCCAGATGTCGGCTTGGTATATCTTTAGCGCGATGGGATTTTATCCTTATCTCCACTCGGTTCCCGAATACACCATCGGTAGTCCAATCTTCGATGCAGTGACGCTGAACCTGCCCAACGGCGCAACATGTGTGATCACGGCGAAGGACAACTCCGCCGAAAACATGTATGTGCAAAGCATGTGTATCAACGGCAAGGCTTGGGACAAAAGCTTTCTGCCGCATGAGGCATTGGTTAACGGCGGAACGATCGAATTCAAAATGGGGCCTAAGCCTTCGAAATGGGGCACCTCGGAAGCATCGCGTCCATACTCGATGACTCCCCGAGATCAGTAATTTGCTTTCGCGTTATTGAAGGTTTGCATCCTGTCTATCATTCACATGGATGATAGGCAGCCCGTTCGTCGAGCAGCCAGTGGAAGAGGGCGCCTACGCTGTGACGATGCGCATCCTCCGCTCTGGATGTAGCCGAAGCAAAGCTGGCAGTGATGGAGCAGTTTAAGCCTCAGCAATGGGGCATCAAATAGAGGCCTGTCACGAAATAGCAGCAACGCTTTGACTATTCCTTACCTTTTACTGGAAGGATGCCAGTGCGATAGGCTTTGCTAATGGCCGCGGGGGCATTCTGGACTTTGAGCTTTTCGTAAATGTGCCGGACGTGGGTGGCGACTGTGGGCATACTGATCTTCAGCCGGTCGGAAATTTGTTTCTTCAATAATCCTTCGCCAACTAAACTTAGCACTTCCATTTCACGATCAGTCAGAGTGATGGCGTCGATGTTTTTTCGTGGCTTTGCTTGAATCGTGTCTAGGATGAATTTGGCGATGTTCGCGTCGAGTGTCGCGCCACCGGTCATCACCGTGCGGATGCCATCGGTAATTTGATCGAGGCTGGCGTTTTTCAATAAATATCCTGACGCCCCAGCGGAGATGGCCTCCAGCACATCGGCTTCTCGGTCGGATTGACTGAGAACGATTAGGTGAGTTTTGGGCACATATTGTTTAAACCATGGGATGGCTTCGAGCCCGCTGATGCCAGGCAGGTTCAGGTCGAGAAGCACCACATCTGGCGCTGTACTGTCGTTGGCGTCCTGCACACTGCGCAGGGCGCGTTCTGCGGTGCCGAAGGTCTGTTTCAGTTCAATGTCGTCGACTGTTTCTAGGGCGAAGCGAATGCCCTCCCTGTAGTCGGGGTGGTCTTCCACCATAATCACGCGGATTAATTTTTTCATAATGTGTCTGTGCTTAATAAAATTAAAATAGAGAGCCCGTGTCAAACGGGCGCGCCTCGGCTTCGGAAGCAAGCTTTTTGAATTCTGTGTAGCCAAGAAATTTTTAATTTTAAGGTAATGCAGGTTCCATCACCATTTAGTTGTGAAGAAAATACTTTTGCGCCGAGCAGGCGTGCGCGTCGCTGGAGGGAAGCGGGAATTGCTTTGTCCCCAGTCTCTAAAATACCGCAGCCGTTATCGTTGACTGTCAAGGTGAGCGCATTGCTGTTTGCACTTAGCTGTGCGACAACCTTGGTGGCATCGGCATGGCGACTGATGTTGATTAAGCACTCCTTGAAAAATAGCCTTAAATCGTCAAGTGCCCCGGGTTTTAGTTGCTGCAAGAACTGTTCTCCCTCTATTATAATTTCGTAGTCGAGCTCAGCTAGAATACGTTTGGCAGAGCGTTCCATATCTGCAGGGAGCTTGCCGAATGGACCCTGAGCTTCTTGTTGGTTGATACAATGGCGGATGGCGCCGCTGGTGCGTTTGATTAGCTCCTGATTGCGCTGTAGGACATCTTCGAGTCGTCCCGGCGAATGCATCGCATTCAGTGCCACATCGCCCAGTAAGCCCATGGTATGAATATTGGCGCCGAGCTCGTCGTGTAGGTCGGCGGCGAAACGTTCGCGAATGTTAGCTGCTTCTCGCATTCGCAGCATACGATCGACAAGGATGGTGATGAGGATCCCTCCGCCCAAGAGTACGGCTAGCCAGATCATTCGGTTCAGATTGGCTTTTTGCTGGACGTAGCGTTGGTTCAATTCTTGCTCTACTAGTGGGCGTTCGCTTTCCAACTGATGGCGCTGGGCGAGTTGCTCAAGCCAGATGCGGGTTGGCAGAATGTTGCCGAACTGATTACGGCCATCGGTGAGTGCTGCCAATTTCCGGTCGGAGCTTTCTGGTACATCGGAAAGCACTCGGCAGTTGAGCGCCACGTTGCGACCATTGGCAAATAGCTCGATTTCCGCGAATCCGATGCGTGCGCTGAGTGGGTAGAATTGTTGGGCGAGAATAAACGGTTCTAACGCGGTCAGTCTGACGTAGCGGCAGACAGTCTCGGGGATCTGCTCGATCATTATTGGGCCAGTATCGTAGACGGTATCTTTCCTATATTCGAACAGGCGTGTGGCATCCGAAAAGTCAGCTTGATTGGCACCTTCCACTAGCAGTCGCTGGGGGATGCCGAGATCGGAGGGCAGTGCCTGAGGCACGTTGTCACTAACATCCATGGCATGCAGCTGAATTCGATTGATGGCTTGAGGCGCGCCCAAATCGATGATGAACGATGGTGAGTCACTCTCTCTAATGTTGGCAAGAAATGCCACGCTTTGTTCACCTTGCGCCGCATCCATTAAGTAAGGCATAAACCCATCGACTAAGAAGTGCTTTTTATGTGAGAGTTCTCCACGATCTGTGTTCGAAGACGTCTGCACCGATTGATGTAAGGCGATGTTTTCTTGGTCATTATAAATCAAGATCTCGGAGAGTTGTAGTAGGTGCTTGCCGTCCCATGAGCGAGGGCTCAACATGGTCGCTTCGATGCGTATCCAGCAAGCGGAAGTTGCGGGCAGGGGAATGATGACTGGGGCGTAGCGTGGTAGCAGTTGATCCTTAGGCTTGCCGCCGCCAATTACACTGCCGTTCGGATCGCCGCGTTGGCCCGCGAGGATGCGGAACTCCAACGGGAATCCTTCCGCCTGATATCCGGATTGAGCATTACGTATAATCGCCGGCACCAACACCACCTGATTAATGGACGTTGGCTCGTCTAGATCAATTTGAATCCACTCGGTATGCTGCGGGTCGTCGTGAGTCACAGAACGCCAACCGACAGTGCCATAGCCAGTTCGCAGACTGTAATGTGCTAGTTCGCTCAACTCGGTCTCGATCTTCTGTAGGCGCGCTTCCAGTTGAGTGGTGGAACGCTCCGGAGGCGCTGCCAATGCGCAGGTTGCTAGCAAAAGGCTCACTAGTAGGTGCAGAATTAATGGTATTCGATCAAAATGCATAAGTTTCTATAGCATGGATTCGTCCGGCAAGCTATCGTGTAAACAGATGAGTTAAGGATTTTGGCAACGAAGTCGCAGAGCGTGTGTGCACTATCTTAACAGAACGCAGGTAAACGATTTTAATAGTTGCATGGTTTCTTTATCTTCCGAGCGGCCGGATGCAGGCAATGTGTCACTCTTTTTTTGCAAAAAATACTGAAATTTTGCACACCTTTCGCATCATCTAAACAGACGATAGGCGACTGATTGGAAATAGGCTAGAATACCTCATCTTAGAAATTCTAGGCGAATTATTTACAATTATTTAACCCCCAATATACCTCTATCATGAAGTCTTCTACCCTGATTAAATTGTCCCTTAGCGCAGTTGCTCTACTGTGCGGCGCCGCTACAGCTCAAGCCGCGACCATTGTCCAACTAGGCGCACAGGGCGGTGACATTGGTATGGTAACGGCTTCTGGTAGTGGGCCCAATACGGCCGGTGCAATTTATGACGCAGCGACTCTTTACAGTCCGTCTGGCGCATTAGGCTACACTGGCCAGGAATTCGGTGGAGTAGTCTTGAAAAGACAGGGCAACAATTGGGCTGATAATGCTGGCGGAGACTACATCCAATTGTTGGCCAACGTGAGTGCAAACCCTACGTTGTTTTACGAAGCCATGCTTGCCTGGAATGGCGGCGCCAATAATTCTGGGCAGTCGGCCTTTCTCGGCTCTTCCAGCGATACCGTATTAGAGTCATTCCACATTGAGTTTAAAGGGCGCGGCAGCTCTAATAGCCCCACAGTCAGCTTCTTACTCGAGACGTCTACAGGGTGGTATCAAGCTAATGAAACTGTACAAGTAATCGGGAATGCTTACGCAAGTTTCGATGCGAATATCGCCAGCTTAACTTGGACTGGATATAGTCAATTTGGCGTGTCGGCAGGTGCCGGAACAACACCTGACACCGCGGACATTGTGTCGGTTGGGTTTTATTTTTCGGATACCGCCACTAGCGGTAATTTTTCAGGTGGTATGGTCCGGAATTTCGAAGTCACTGCGATATCGGGTGGGGATCAAGCGCCCACTGCTGCCGCACAGAGCGTGCAGTATGTGTTAAACACACCCGCGAGCATCACGCTGGCCGGCAGTGATCCGGAAGGCAGCAGCCTGACCTATTCGGTGGGTACGCCTACGAACGGGACGTTGAGCGGAACAGCCCCCGATTTAACTTATACGCCTAGCGCAGACTATACGGGCTCCGACAGTTTCACGTTCACGGTGAATGACGGGACGACCGACAGTGATCCGGCCACTGTTTCAATTACTCTGAATCAGGCGCCCACTGCTGATGCACAGAGCAGTGTGCAGGCAGCGATCAACACACCCTTGAGCATCACGCTGACTGGCAGTGATCCAGAAGGCAGCAACCTGACCTATTCGGTGGGTGCGCCTACGAACGGGACGTTGAGCGGAACAGCCCCCGATTTAACTTATACGCCTAGCACAGACTATACGGGGTCCGACAGTTTCACGTTCACGGTGAATGACGGGACGACCGATAGTGCGTCGGCCACGGTTTCAATTGTTGTTTCTAATGGGGCGCCCACTGCTGACGCACAGAGCGTGCAGGTAGTGATCAACACAGCCCTGAGCATCGTGCTAACTGGCAGTGATCCGGATGACGGCATTGATTCTTGGACGGTGGCCAGTACGCCTACGAACGGGGTGTTGAGCGGAACGGCGCCTAATTTGACCTATACGCCAACCACAAACTATACGGGCTCCGACAGTTTCACATTCACGGTGACTGACGGGACGACTGTTAGTAGCGCAGCCACGGTTTCAATTTTCGTTTCGACCACCGTTCAAACCAATGCAGTTTACGCTGACGTTACCGGGGCTGCTGCGTTCACCAGCGCAACCGACCTCGCCAATCAGGGACAAGCAACCTTTGCGAGTTCAACGGTGAGTGCGAATCAGGACCCCGGGACTCCCGAAGATGGCTTTAATGACGGCGTAACGGAGAGTAATAAAGGCAGTATGACCTGGTTTCGTGATGATGTCCAGCCCACCCAATTTCCAGGCGAAATTGTACTGAACCTCGACGTGTCCACTAACAGCGCAGGCTACAATATCACTACGATCAACTCGATTGCCGGCTACAATATAGGCGGTGCGCAAGCGGATCAAGTGATGACCGTCGAGTACAGTGTGGTCGGGGATACCAGCTATACCACACTGGGTACATATAGCAACGAAGCTGCAGACACACAAGGTCAATACAGCTCTATCAGCCTAGCTGATTACTTAAACGGTAATTTGGCGACTGGCGTCGATTCCCTACGCTTTACTTATGCAAACCCGGCCGCCAATACCCGCCTCGTTATACAGGAAATCGATGTGATCGGCAGTCCTAATAATGTGGCGCCCACTGCTGCCGCACAGAGCGTGCAGTATGTGTTAAACACACCCGCGAGCATCACGCTGGCCGGCAGTGATCCGGAAGGCAGCAGCCTGACCTATTCGGTGGGTACGCCTACGAACGGGACGTTGAGCGGAACAGCCCCCGATTTAACTTATACGCCTAGCGCAGACTATACGGGCTCCGACAGTTTCACGTTCACGGTGAATGACGGGACGACCGACAGTGATCCGGCCACTGTTTCAATTACTCTGAATCAGGCGCCCACTGCTGATGCACAGAGCAGTGTGCAGGCAGCGATCAACACACCCTTGAGCATCACGCTGACTGGCAGTGATCCAGAAGGCAGCAACCTGACCTATTCGGTGGGTGCGCCTACGAACGGGACGTTGAGCGGAACAGCCCCCGATTTAACTTATACGCCTAGCACAGACTATACGGGGTCCGACAGTTTCACGTTCACGGTGAATGACGGGACGACCGATAGTGCGTCGGCCACGGTTTCAATTGTTGTTTCTAATGGGGCGCCCACTGCTGACGCACAGAGCGTGCAGGTAGTGATCAACACAGCCCTGAGCATCGTGCTAACTGGCAGTGATCCGGATGACGGCATTGATTCTTGGACGGTGGCCAGTACGCCTACGAACGGGGTGTTGAGCGGAACGGCGCCTAATTTGACCTATACGCCAACCACAAACTATACGGGCTCCGACAGTTTTACATTCACGGTGACTGACGGGACGACTGTTAGTAGCGCAGCCACGGTTTCAATTTTCGTTTCGAACGCGGTTCAAACCAATGTAGTTTACCCTGACGTTAACGGGGCTGCTGCTTTCAGCAGCGATACCGACCTCGCCAATCAGGGACAAGCAACTTTTGCGAGTTCAACGGTGAGTGCTAACTCAAGCGAAAATGGCTTCAACGACGGAGTAACGGCGAGTAGTCAAGACAATATAACCTGGTTTCGGGCTGATGTCACGCCAACCCAATTTCCAGGCGAAATCGTAGTGAACCTCGACGTGTCGAGCTACACCTCAGGCTACAATATCACTTCGATCAACTCGATTGCTGGCTACAATATAGGCGGTAAGCAAGCGGATCAAGTGATGACCGTCGAGTACAGTGTGGTCGGGGATGCCAGCTATACCATGCTGGGGACATTTAGTAACGAGACTGCAGACACACAGGGTCAATACAGTTCCATCAGCCTAGCTGATTACTTAGCTGGTAATTTGGCGACTGGCGTCGACTCCCTGCGCTTTACTTATGCAGATCCGGCCGCCAATACCCGCCTCGTTATACAGGAAATCGATGTGATCGGCAGTCCTATAATCGAGAGCAAGGTCTGGGTCGGTAGCGTCGATGGCAATTGGGACAGCACGACTGGCAACTGGTCGGGAGGATCTGACAACTTGTTCAGCGACGGCAACAGCATTACTTTCGATGATACTGCCAGCACCCAGGCAGTCGTGATCGATGGCGCTAGCGTCGCCCCCAGCTCGGTTATCTTTAGCAACACCTCGGGCAATAACTATACCCTTAGCTCCGCAGCCGATGAAACCCTCGACGGTACCGGCGGTATCAGCGCGACTGGCACCGGCGACGTCACGATCAGCAGTGGCATTATTGGTAGTGGTGGATTTACCCAGTCTGGCTCTGGCAAAACGATCCTCTCCGGTGCCAACACCTATAGCGGCGATACCAGCGTCAGTGCCGGCACGCTGGAGATCGGCGGGGCAGGCAGCCTTGGTGTGAGCGGAAACTACGCTGGAGCGATCGCCAACAGCGGAGCTCTCATCTTCAACAGTAGCACGAATCAGTCACTGAGCGGAGTCATCAGCGCAGCCGGGGGCTTGGTTCAGGGTGGTGCAGGTACTTTGACCCTCACTGGCGAAAATACCTATGCTGGTAGCACGACTGTAAGCGCAGGTGCGACGCTTAAGGTAACCACGCAGAATGCCCTAGGCGACACCGCCGGAGCGACCACTGTCGCCGCCGGCGCTACCTTGGAGTTGGCCTACGCGCCTCAAACAAACCCCTCTCCGATTACTGAGAGTCTTACAATTAGCGGTGATGGTGTTAGTGGCACAGAGGGTGCAATTAAGGTGACTGCTGGTCAAATAGCTGAAGAGTACAGTGGCACGATTACGCTCGCGAGCGATGCGACCATTAACATAGCTGCGCGCTGGGACACTGGTGGCACGGTTACCGATGGGGACAACAGCTTTACCCTGACCAAGATCGGCACAGAACAATGGCGGCCTTCGGCTACTGCGGACTACGCGCACTTGGTGATTAACGAAGGTGAGTTTGAGTTGTCCAGTGTCAACGCGCTACCGTCCGACACGGTGACCGTGAATAGCGGTGCCCGTCTAGACACATGGGGCAACATGGATCTGACCCAGACTGGCCATACACCAAGCATCACGTTCAACGACGGTTCATCCTTTATCATCGATAGAAATGGCGCGGTCGTCACCATCGGTGGTGTCATGGTTCTCAATGGCAACGTGGAGTTTATAAAGCCTGGATCGGGCGGCAGCCTGACGGTAATTAGCGCTATCAGCGGCACCGGCGCACTAACCTTGGAGTCGGGCAGCGCTACTCCGGGCTCGATGACCTTTTCCGGAAATAACACCTACTCGGCCACAACGATCATTGGGGACGGCGCAGTGGGTGCCGGCTCGATGATATTGTATGCCGGCTCGACCACCGGTTTCTCCAACAATTCCGACTTCCAAGTCAGTGCCAACAGCTCCCTGAAGTTGAATGGTTTGAGTAACACTATCGGCTCGCTGGGGGACTTCTCAGCCGCGGGCGGCACCGTGGAGAATGACAATGCCACCGCAGCTACGCTCACTATCGGTGATAACGGCAACAGTACCACGTTTTCCGGCATCATCCAAGATGGTGCGGGTGGTGGTGCGCTCTCGCTGACCAAGATCGGCAGCGGCACTATGACGATCTCAGGCGCCAACACCTACACGGGTGCCACTACTGTCAACGCGGGTACCTTGGATATTGATTCTATTGGCACCTATCCATCAGCTATCACAGTTGCTGCTGCTGGATCGCTTGAGGTTGACTTAGGCACCACACTCGCATTGCAGGCTGCTCTTAGCGTCGACGCTGCATCACAGATCGTCATCGATGGCACACCGACCTTGGCATCGTATACGCTGATCTCAGCTACTTTGATCACGGGCACACCTGTATTGAGTGCTTCGATTGAAGGCTATGCGCTCGAAGTGAACGGTCAAAACCTCGAACTGAATGCCTTACCGACCAACGATGTAGCGAGTTGGGCTGCGAGCTACACTGCGAGTGACGCGGCCTTTACCGGCTCTCCTGCGACTGATCCATTAACAGACTATGATAATGATGGTCTCAGTAACTTGCTCGAATACGTGCTTGGTGGTTCACCAATCGCTAACCAGGACACGGCAGTCCCAACAGTGTCTCAAGATGCGACTTATATGATCTTCACCTATAACCGTAGTGATATCTCGACCGCTACCGGTAATGATGTGACGATTGTGGCTGAATACGCGGCGGATCTGAGTGGTTCGTGGACTGCAGCAGTCAACGGTACCGCTAGTGTGGTTATCGAAGAGAATACCAGCGCTGATCCCGATGTGGTGACAGTCAAGGTGCCACTTGCTGGCACTGAACAGTTCATTCGCTTGAACGTGCTGACTGGGCCGTAAGTTGTAAACTTTGAGTTCTATTTATAGAATTCACTAAAATGAAGGGCCACACTTTAGGGAGTGTGGTCCTTTTTTGTGCCCGAAATATTCTAGATCTGAGCGTTAGTGTATCATCTAAACAGACGATAGCCGGCTAGTTTTCGATCTGCTAAACTACATGAGTACTCCTCTTTATCTAGGCGATAAAGATAGCCCTAAGTACGCTCCTATCATGAAGTTTTCTACCCTGATTAAATTATCCCTTAGTGCTGCCGCTCTGCTGTGCAGCGCCGCTTCAGCCCAGGCCACTGTTGTTTCGTGGGACGGTACGAGTACGGACATTACCAGTTTAAGCTCGAACGTTAATGTGAGTTCCAGTGGTGGGAGCGTTTGGGTAGCTTCGAACGGGATCTGGGACACCACGGACCTAACATTCGCAGCGATCGGCAGCCAAGCCGCCCTCCAAGTGGCTTATTCTCAGATCCAGCAGACTCACAAAACGATTCAGATTAATCATGGTGGCAATGCGCTTCTTGCCGCTGGCGGTGGCAGCTCTAGTCAGGGCAAGATCGATGTGACAGCTGGATTTTCGACAGTGTATGCGTTTGATACGAGCACCTTTTCGGCCTCAGAAGTCCTGGCCAATATGAGCGTAACCGTACATGAAAGAACGACTTCGGATGTGTGCAGTTTCCGCTGGTTTGTCGTTGCAGGCGGAACCACGTATGTCAGCGCTTCAGTGGCTGCAGATGTAGGGGGTACGTTAACCGAGTATACGCTGGCAGATGCCGCGTCCGAGACATGGTATGCGTTTGATGGAAGCGTAAATATTGAATCGGCGGTGGGTGCTTCGGTTGGAACACTGTCGTTAACCAATGTGACGTATGCTGGGATTATGGCAACGGTGGATACGCTTGGTAGTGCTTCCAATTGGCGTGGGTTGTATGTCGATAAATTTTCTGCTGAAGCGACGTCGCCGCCAACCACCGTTCAAACCAATGCAGTTTACGCTGACGTTACCGGGGCTGCTGCGTTCACCAGCGCAACCGACCTCGCCAATCAGGGGCAAGCAACCTTTGCGAGTTCAACGGTGAGTGCGAATCAGGACCCCGGGACTCCCGAAGGAGGCTTTAATGACGGCGTAACGGAGAGTAATAAAGGCAGTATGACCTGGTTTCGTGATGATGTCACGCCCACCCAATTTCCAGGCGAAATCGTACTGAACCTCGACGTGTCCACCAACAGCGCAGGCTACAATATCACTACGATCAACTCGATTGCCGGCTACAATATCGGCGGTTTGCAAGCGGACCAAGTGATGACCGTCGAGTACAGTGTGGTCGGGGATGCCAGCTATACCACGCTAGGTACATATAGTAACGAAGCTGCTGACACACTAGGTCAATACAGCTCTATTAGCCTAGCTCATTACTTAAACGGTAATTTGTTGTCCGGCGTCGACTCCCTACGCTTTACTTATGCAAACCCGGCCGCCAATACCCGCCTCGTTATACAGGAAATCGATGTGATCGGCAGTCCTACTAATCAGGCGCCCACTGCTGATGCACAGAGCAGTGTGCAGGCAGCGATCAACACACCCTTGAGCATCACGCTGACCGGCAGTGATCCGGAAGGCAGCAGCCTGACCTATTCGGTGGGTACGCCTACGAACGGGACGTTGAGCGGAACAGCCCCCGATTTAACTTATACGCCTAGCACAGACTATACGGGGTCCGACAGTTTCACGTTCACGGTGAATGACGGGACGACCGACAGTGCGCCGGCCACTGTTTCAATTTTCGTTTCGAACACGGTTCAAACCAATGCAGTTTACGCTGACGTTACCGGCGCTGCTGCGTTCACCAGCGCTACCGACCTCGCCAATCAGGGACAAGCAACCTTTGCGAGTTCAACGGTGAGTGCGAATCAAAGCCCCGGGACTCCCGAAGGAGGCTTCAATGACGGCGCAACAGAGAGTAATCTAGGCAGTATGACCTGGTTTCGTGATGATGTCACGCTAACCCAATTTCCAGGCGAAATCGTACTGAACCTCGACGTGTCCACCAACAGCGCAGGCTACAATATCACTTCGATCAACTCGATTGCCGGCTACAATGCCGGCGGTGCGCAAGCGGATCAAGTGATGACCGTCGAGTACAGTGTGGTCGGGGATGCCAGCTATACCACACTGGGTACATATAGCAACGAAGCTGCAGACACACAAGGTCAATACAGCTCTATCAGCCTCACTCATTACTTAAACGGTAATTTGTTGTTCGGCGTCGACTCCCTACGCTTTACTTATGCAAACCCGGCCGCCAATACCCGCCTCGCGCTACAGGAAATCGACGTGATCGGCGGTGCAGTTCAAGCCACGAATTACGAAAGCGACCTGGCGTCAGTACAAGCGGCTACCAGCGCGGCCGACCTCGTGGACAGTAGTCAAGCCACCTATGCCAGCTCTACAATTACTGCCAATCAAGGGGGCGATACAGCTGCGACCGAAGATGTAAATGATGGCGTTACGGCAACAGACCTCAATAACGCGACTTGGTTTCGTGATGATCAAACGCCAGCCCAATTTCCAGCCGAAGTCGTACTCAACCTAGATGTCACCACCAATACAAATGGCTACAATATCTCAGAAATCAACTCGATTGCCGGCTGGAATAATGCTCAACACGATCAGGTGATGACGGTGGAATACAGTATCGTGGGCAGCGCGGATTGGGTTTCAATTGGTCAGTTTACAAATATACCAAGTACGGCATCTTACAGCCGCATTCACTTGAGTTCCTCTCCGGCGGGATACTTGGCGAATTCTGTAGATGCCTTGCGCTTCACCTATGCAGATCCTGATCTTGCTGCGACAGGACACAGGATAGTGCTGCAGGAAATCGACGTCATCGGCGCTCCTGCCGGCGCTTTTCCGCCAACCTTGACAGTCGACGCGCTGTCGAATGACATGCTGATTGAGCCCAGCCAAGCGACAACGGTGACTGGCACCAGTACCGCGGGCGCTGGCATTACGGTTGCATTTAGCGGGCAGAGCAAAACCACTACCGCGGCGGGCGATGGCAGCTGGTCCGTGAGCCTCGATGCAGAGGTGGCCAATTCCACCGGTCAGGTCTTGACGGTGACGGCTAACTTGAACTCCTTGACCACAGTCGCAAGCTACACCAACGTGGTGGTCGGCTATCAGCCAATCGATTTGCAACTGTCTTCGATGTTTTCGGATGACATGATCTTGCAGCGTGAGAAAGCGGTACCGGTGTGGGGCACGAGTAGTGCGAGTGCTGGCATTACGGTCGAATTTGACGGGCAAACCAAAACCACCACCGCGGCCGGCGACGGCACCTGGACGGTGAGCCTAGATTCTATGGTCGCGTCGATCACTTCGCGCGTTTTGACGGTCACTGCTTCGCTGAATGGGGGAACCACAGTCCTGACCTACAACAACGTGCTGGTCGGCGAAGTGTGGCTCTGCTCCGGCCAGTCTAATATGGCGTGGCAGAATAATCAATCCGATCACCAAGCCACCGTTGAGGCGACGCCTAACAATCCCACGCTGCGCTTTTACAAAGTGCCGCTGCTGAGTCAGGGTACCCCGGTGGCACACATCAATACCGTGTGGACCGAGAGCACCACAGGCAGCAGCGGTACTGCGACTGCTTTTAGCGCAGTCGCGTATTTCTTTGGTCTCAAGTTGCAGGACGAACTTGAATCCTCTGAAGGCGCTGATGTGCCGATCGGCTTGATCCAGAGCGCCAAAGGCGGCTCGCAAATTGAAACGTGGATGCCTGCAGGTACCGTTTACAACAGCGGAGCCGCGGGCGGTTATTACAACGGTCAGATCGACGCATTGATCCCGTTTGCGATGCGCGGTGTGATTTGGTATCAGGGCGAGGCCAATCTATCCGACGGAATGGCCTATGTGCCCAAGCAAAAAGCACTGATCGATGGTTGGCGCGCGCTGTGGCTCGAAGATTTCCCGTTCTACTATGTGCAGCTCGCACCACGCTCGGGTCCAGGTGAGACCAAACCAATCTTCTGGGAAGCGCAGTCCGCGGTGCTAGATCAGGTGGCGGGTACCGGTATGGCGGTGATCACTGATACGTGGAATGGTACTGAAGGGATCCATCCGGGAAATAAGCAACCAGTCGGCGAACGCCTCGGACTACTGGCGCTCGACAACACCTATGGTCAGGATATTGTCAGTACTGGTCCGACCTTTCAGTCGATCCGACTATCTGGCAGTACCTTAGAGGTCACCTTTGATTCCGCGGTTGGCTTAACTCCCGCATCGCCTGATTACTTCGAAATCGCAGGCGCCGACGGTACTTATGTTGCGGCTACCGCCACGGTCAGTGGCAATAAGCTGGTTCTAAGTAATGCGGCTGTCGCTTTGCCAGTATCGATGCGTTTTGCCTGGATCGATACGGCACAGCCCAACCTCAGAAATGCAGCCGGACTCGTGCCGTCCGCGTTCCGCGCAACCTCACCAAGAGGCACTTGGCTCGCTGCTAATAGCTTGACCGACTCGGATTGGGAAAACAATGCGGACGGTGACGGCAACAGCAACCTGCTCGAATTCGCCTTCGGCACCGACCCGGCTGTTTCTAATAACAACTCCATCGGCTACGGCAGCGGAGTGACGCCAGGTTTACCGCTGCCAGTATTAGAAACCATTACGTCCAACAATGTGGATTTCCGCGCGGTCTTTGGGCGGCGCAAGAATTGGTCGGTGGCGGGACTGAGCTACACGCCGCAGTTCAGCCCAGACCTTACGGAGTGGGTGGACGTCACCACCACACCGACACTGATCGAAAGCGGCAGCGGCGATATCGACGCGGTCTTCGTGCCTTACCCCATGATTATTCAAACCACGACTGGCTGGGAGAAACCACAATTCTTCCGCCTGAGCGTCAGTCAGGACTAACTCCTCTTACATACTATAATGGCACACTCCTCAACACACTCTGCGCGATTCCGCGTTGCCGCGGCACTGCTCTTGAGCAGTGTGCTGCCAGTTGCTGCCGACGTGCTTTACAGTAACTTGCAGGACCTTTCGATCCCGACCAACTTCGACGGCGTCTATATAGACATTGAGAGCGGTACCAACGACACGTCGGGGACGACGTTCGATTGGGACGTTAACTTATTCTTCGGCGGGATCGGGGTAGTCAACAGCACTGGCTTCCAGCCAGTGCGCGAGACCGCCGCCGGCAATAGCACGCTGAGCAATCTAGCGTGGGGCGACACGGTGAACTCTTCGTCGACGTTCGACTCGAGTGGCGACGCTGGCGGTTCGACCGATCACCTCGGCGATACCTTTACGGCTGGGCAGGAGGGCTACATCGGATTTGAGCTTACCGGCGGCAACTACGGTTGGATGCGCGTGGTGTTAGACGGCAGCGGCAGTGCTTTAGTCAAGGACTGGGCCTACGACACTAGCGGCAGCACTGGCGCTATCGCCACCGGCAACGTCCTGCAAAGCGGCTCGACCGTTACAGTGGATTCATCCTCTGGTGCGTTCACGCTAGGCTCAGTCGTTTCCGGCTCCAACAGCCTAGTCAAAAACGGGAGCGGCACCACGACTCTCAATGCCACCAACACCTATACCGGAACGACTACTGTCAGTTCGGGCATGTTGCTGGTCAATGGCGACAACAGTGCAGCGTCTGGCGCGGTCACCGTCGCCTCAGGTGCAAGCCTCGGTGGTAGTGGCATCATCGGCGGCGCCACGACCATCCAGTCGGGTGGTTTCCTAGCGCCTGGCAACAGTCCTGGCATCTTGACCTTTAGCAGTGCTCTGACACTGGCCACGGGTTCCTTTACCAATATGGAAATCGCTGGCACCACACGTGGCACCGGCTATGACGGTATTGATGTTGGTGGTGCATTGACTTACGGCGGCGCGCTGACCTTGACATCAAATACCCTGATTGGGGTCGGCACATATAACCTGTTCGACTTTACCGGTGATAACGCCAGTGAAAGCGGTGATTTTACATCGATTATATTGAGCGGAACTGCCTACGCCAGTAACGCATTTATTCAAAACGGGGATGTTTGGGACGCGATTGTTGATAATCAGACCTATACCTTCTCGCAGGTCACCGGCAATTTGGTCGTGGCTACGACCGCAGTTCCGGAACCAGAAACTTTCGCGCTGTTGGGTGGCTTGTTGGCACTCATGTATGAGCTCGGTCGCCGGCGTCGTCGTTAGAATTTCACCTGCAAGGGATTATAGGTTAAGAGGCCGTGCTGGGGAGCATGGCCTCTTTTTGTGGGTAGCAATCCTGGAAATCGCTTTCCTAGTTGCCACTCGGTAGGGCGAGTGGCCTCAGTCGCCGCGCTACTCTAGGGCAGAATCAATTCAAATAAGTGTGTATTTTTTTTAAGAAACACCAGGATCGTCACTGTCATCATCCAAACGAATGATAGCCAGAGCCTGCGGCAAGTGTTAGAATGTGTGTTTGCATCGATATGTCAGTGATACATGCGCACATGAAGTCGATTCATGTCACGATCCGGAGCTATTACAATGAAACGAAATTACTTATTAACGACTGTTTTATCGGCTTTACTTGCCTGGTCTTCAGCGACCGCTGCAAGCGTTGCGGGACGTCCCAAGGGCCCGATCCCGCAAACGCAGCCTAATATCGTACACATCTTGACGGATGATTTGGGCTGGCAGGATGTGGCTTGTTATTACCGCAGTGTACGTGGCAAAGAATCGCTGATTGAAACGCCGAACATGGATCGGATCGCGAAAAACGGCATGCTCTTTATGCAGGCCTACTCGCCATCGCCGGTCTGTGCGCCGTCGCGGGCAGCCTATATGGCCGGGCAGTCGACACTAAAGGCCGGTGTGCTGCACGTGTTGGGTGGCACGCCGTCGCGTCCACGCACACCGACGTTCAAATACATCGATCCGATCTACACGGCACGTCTGTCGCTGGAAACCCCAACCATTGCCACCTTGTTGAAGGACGCCGGCTACATCACCGCCCATATCCAGAAATTTCACTTCGGCGGGGTCAACCATGGCTTCCCTGGGCCTCTGGATTACGGCTTCGACTTCAGTTGGACCACGGGGCCAGGAATGCGTTACAATGATCCCGATCTATGGGATCCAAACGATAAAAAACGCGCGGATTATCAGGGCATCTGGGCTCCGCTGAAGCCGGATCGTCTGAGCAATTTCCCATCCAGTCACGATCCGGAGGCGCCATATTCCTTGGATGCAGACGACCGTCCGTATGACAGTGTCGTGGATCTTTCGATCCGCTGGATGGACAAGGTCAAGGGGCAGGGAAAGCCGTTTTTTGTAAACTTCTGCCCGTCGTTTGTGCATGGGCCGATTGGTTCCCGCGATCGCAAACGTTTGGAGCTTTACTGTGAAAAGATGGGATTCCCGTTCCCGACCGAGCCCGGTAGGGTCACAGACAAACAGAAGGGGCAAGTGAACCCCTATTATGCGGCGATGATCGATAGCGCCGACTGGCAAGTGGGGCAGATCCTTACCTTTCTTGAAACGACTGATGACCCGCGTAATCCTGGGCATAAGCTGATCGACAACACCTACATTATGGTGAGTTCGGATAATGGCGGATCCACGCATGGTGGCACGCCCACAGGGAGCGAGGCCTGCGCCGACAACACCCCTTTGCGTGCCGGCAAGAAGTCCGCCTATGAGGGTGGGGTGCGTATTCCGTTCATCATTCAGGGCCCTGGCATCCAAGCCGACAGTATCAACAATACACCCATCAATCTATTGGATATGCTGCCGACCTATGTGGCGATGTCGGGTGAGAAGCCGAAGCGTGAGCTCGATATCGATGGCTGCAATGTTCTGCCGCTGATGCTCGGACAAGACAATACGGTGAAATCCGCTGACGGCTCGGTGCGCGATACCATGTTCTTCTCCTTCCCGATTGAGCAGTTCGCCAACAGCGTTATTCGCAAGGGTGGCTGGAAACTATTGTGGAACCACGTGCCGGAAATGAACGGCTTCGAGGAAGTGCAGCTCTATCGTCTCTACAACCTAGACGGCAGCGTCTGTGATCTGGGTGAAGCAAAGAATGTGGCCGATACGAATCCTGACAGGCGCGATGCGATGCTAAAGGAATTGAAAGCCTGGCTGAAAGCGAACAATGCCATTCTACCGTATAAGAATGCGCACTTGGCTGGCGCCAAATTAGCGGGCAGCGAGCAGGTCCCCGCGGTGATCCATACTGGCATCCGAGACGATGTGGTGACTGTGCGGGTCGAGACGGAGGTAGGCAAGGCGAAGATTGTCGAAGCGCTGCTGTTTTATACCACCAACGGTAGCGGCGAGTTGCGCGATCACAAAAATTATGAGGAGTGGTTCATCGCTTCCGCAACGCTGCACGCCGACGGTGCCGAAGCGTTTGCACCTCCGGGTATGACACATGGCATTTTCTATCTGCGCGATGCGAACGGGTTTGTTGTGAACTCAGAACTGCTGCCGGCACGGATCACGCCTGGTAGTGATATCTGGGCGAAGGGCAGTGAGTTTATTGAAAACGTCTACGGCTATCGCCCCGGCCTGATCTCTCTGATAAATACTGGGCTCTCGGCAGTGCAGAGCGCAACGCAGAGCGGACAGAATACTGCGACGTTGTCTGCAGCCATTGAGGCTGCAAAAGCGGTGGCTCAAACGCCGGTCGATGAAAAATCCTACGCAAGATCGATGAGCTCGCTGCGCCATGCGATCCAGTCGCTCGATGTGCCTGAGGCGAAGTTGCCGGTTCTGAATCAGTTTAAAATGAAGAAGTGGTCCACTCCAGAGCAGGGCGCGATCAGTTCCAGAGGAGACAATGGACCGCATGAACCGGCGAAAAATGCGTTTGATGGAAATCCGAAAACCAAGTGGCTGGACTTCTCGCCGCAAGACAGCTGGATCCAATATGCGTACGTCGCCCCCAAGGCTGTCACGGGGTATGCCATTACATCGGCAGATGAGCCTGCGGCTCGGGATCCCATGGACTGGCAGTTGCTTGGTTCGAACGACGGCAAAACCTGGGCCATGCTGGATACCCGTAGCGGAGAACAGTGGTTGAAGCGTTATGAAAAGCGCAGTTTTAAGTTGAGCAATCAGACCGCTTGCAAATTCTATCGCATGAAAATTTCTGCGGTGCGCGATGTGGCGCAGGCCAATTCGGTGCAGCTTGCTGAGGTCGAGTTCCTGACTGCGCAGTCAACGAGCGCATCGGGCGGCAAGGCCCGTTTCGTCAGCAATCTAGATGCGGGCAAGCCGCAGACGGTGGTCACCTTTGGCACCAGTCTGACCGCGGTGGGGGCTTGGGTGGATCAACTTCGCACGGTGATCGAACAGCAATATCCCGGGCTAGCGAAAGTCATTAACGGCGCTCAGGGTGGTGCCAACTCCGACTGGGGCCGCGGTGCTTTGGATGAAAAAGTGCTCAAGCACAATCCGGATACGGTGTTGATCGAGTTCTCAGTCAATGATGCCGTTGCTCGGCGCAAAACTTCAGTGGCACACGCGCGCGGCAATCTGGAAAATATGATCAAGCGGATTCTTAAGCAGAACTCCGACTGTGAGATTATTTTGCAAGTGATGAACCCGCCTGTGGGGCATACGAAAACTCAACGGCCTAATCTGCTCGCGTATAATCAGATGGTTCGCGATGTCGCTAAGGAGCGCGGCTTTCAGTTGATCGACCACTATCCGGTCTGGGAGAAGCTGCTCAATGATGATCCTTTGAAATTCTTGTTTTATGTGCCGGACACGATCCACCCCGTGCGCGAGGGCGCGCTGCAGGTGATTACGCCCACGATGCTCCATGCCTTGGGTCTTAAGCCGGGGAAGCCGGAGTTGAGTGAAGACGCGCCTTGTTGGAAGTACCTCTCTAGAGGGCTGATGGATAAGGACAAGGATCGGGTGATCACCCATGAGGAGTTTAATAATTACTGGAAGAAACTATTTACGAACAATGACGCCAACCTGGATGGGGAATTGTCTGCAGATGAATTCGGGCCGCAGGTGCTGTTCGATGCACTCGATGCGGATCAGGACAGGCAAGTCACGCTCGATGAGTTTCTGAAGGTGTATGCGCCGCACTTTACTCGTTTCGAATAAAAACCTACCCTGTGATGTCATATAAAATGAAATTCCCGCTTTTACGTCTGGCAGCGACTGCGCTGCTACTTCACGGCGGCACGATGCTACAAGCCGCGCCGCAGCCAAACATTGTCCACATCTTGGTCGATGACCTTGGCTGGCAGGATGTGGCCTGCTACTACCGCACGCAGCATCAGCATGAGCCTTTCTATGAAACACCCAACATGGATCGGATGGCCGAAAATGGGATGCGTTTCATGCAGGCCTACTCGCCGGCGATGACCTGTGCGCCGTCACGAGCCGCATATATGACGGGGCAGTTTACGCCGCATAATGGCATGTATCATGTCAATATGGGGGGGCGTATTCCACGGGCACGCGGCGATACCAAGCCGCAGATGGACCCGTATTATGTCACACGGGTGATGCCGGGTAAACCGGCCATTCCCAAGGCGATGAAGGCGGCTGGCTATACCACGGCGCATGTCGGCAAGTGGCATATCTCCGGGGTGAATTATGATCCAGGCCCGCTGGATCTGGGCTTCGATTTCTCGTTTGATAAACATCATGATTACAACGATCCCGAACTGTATGATCCGAACGATCCGAAGCAGACGAATTTCTCCGCCTTGTTCGCGCAGCCGAAGCACCGCCTGAAGGATGCCTTTACAGATCCGCGCTTCCCGCTGCTGGAGGATGAGCGCCCGTATGACAGCATGACCGATCTGTCGCAGCGCTGGATCACCAAAGTATCGCAGCAGGATAAGCCCTTTTTCTTGAATCTCTGCCCGAGCCTAGTGCACGGACCAGTGATGACCCGCGATAAGAAGCGGCTGGCGCATTATTGCGAAAAACTCGGCATCCCGTTCCCGACGGATCAGGGCTCCATTTCTGATCCGAATAAGCCGGGGCAGCACAATCCGTATTACGCCAGCATGGTGGATTCGGTCGACTGGATCGTCGGCCAGATTATCAAGACTCTGGAGGAGACTGACGACGTCCGGAACCCTGGGCATAAGCTGATCGATAACACCTATGTCTTTGTCAGTGCCGACAACGGGGCCGCTCAGAATCTGGGCAACTGGAGAGATGCGGAAGGAAAAATGCGCCGTGAAAAAGTGAGCGATAATACGCCGTTGCGCCAAGGCAAAGGCTGGGCCTATGAAGGTGGCTGCCGGATTCCGTTTATTGCGATGGGGCCTGGCATTAAGCCGGGCAGCGTCAATGAAGACACACCGATCAATCTGATCGACCTGTTCCCGACCTTTATGGCGATCGGCGGGATGGAAAACGACGGCTCGCTGGATATCGACGGCTGCAATATTTTCCCGATTCTAAAGGAGCAGACGCAGGTCGCCAAATTTCACGATGGCAAAGAGCGTGATACGCTCTATTGGCATTATCCGGTTCTCAATGGAGCCTTCTCCACGATTCAGAGAGATAATTGGAAGCTGATGAAGAACACCGGCATTCATACGAATCCCGCACCGGAGATCCAGCTCTTCAACCTGAACGAAGACCTGAGCGAAACGACGAATCTGGCGGAACAGTATCCAGAGAAGACGCGTCAGTTATTGGCGGCTCTCGATGCATGGCTGGAAAAGTATGATGCCGGCGTACCTTACAACAATGCGGACTACCAGAAGGGCGATCTGCCGGGGCAGCAAAATGTGCCTGCGGTAACAGACCGTGGATTTGAAAAGGATCACGTCTGGGTAAACTTTGAGACCGGAGTAGGTAAGACCGAGGTGGCAGAGGCGTTCTTCCTCTATACGGTCAACGGCGATCTCCGGAAAATTGAAGAGGAGTGGTTCCGCGCGCCTGCGAAACTGTCTGATGGTCGAGTCGAGGCGAAGGCCCAGCCTGGAATGACACATGGGATTTTCTGCCTGATCGATGCAAACAACTTTCTAATTTATTCCGAGCCGGTCCCAGCGTGGGAAGAAATCGCCACCTTCAAGCCGTTGGCCTTTACGCTTGAAGATGGCTATGCCTACAAACCGGGTCTCTATGCGCTGATTCAGCTGAGTGGGTCTGCGCTGCAAGGGCTCAATCAACAGGGACAGAACACCACTACTCTAGAAAAGGCGTTGCTCGCTGCCAAAGGTGTGTATGGCAAACCAGTTGAAGAGAAGGCATACGCCGCCGCCATACAGAATCTTCGTAACGAGTTGGTGGGATTCAAAGGCCTGACTCCCGAAGCCGATACCGAATGTCTACACTATTTCTCTGCGAACGATTAATGGGCTAAACGTAGAGCCGAGCGTAGCGACAACTTTTATCACCTCAAATAAATCCAAGGAAATCAAATGATACGACCAAGTGCTTTACTTTCTATAATTGCTGCTGCCGTGCCTCTTGTCGGCGTGGCCGATGTCCGGCCGGCAGCTTTGTTTGCCGATAATATGATCATTCAGCGCGAGACGCAGGCACCTGTCTGGGGCCGTGCCGATGCGGGCGAAAAGGTAACCGTGACTGGCAGCTGGGGGGAATCTGCGAAAGCGACGACCGCCGATGACGGGAAATGGATGGTGAAGCTCAAAACTCCAGAGGCTGGTGGCCCACACACCATCACCATTAAAGGCGACAACACGGTCGAAATCAAAAACGTGCTCGCGGGCGAGGTTTGGTTCTGTTCAGGCCAGTCGAACATGGACTTTATCTTGAATCAGCTCGTCAAATTCAAAGTCGGGCGTACTGCGCCTCAAGATCAGCCTGCGGCTGAGTACATCAAAATCGAGGTCGCAACTGCTAAGGATGATCTGTTACGCCAATTCACGGTGCAAAAAAATACTTCTCCGTTGGAGCCACTGGATACGTTCATGGGCGCGTGGATGATCTCTTCTCCGAAGACCAATGCCGACTTTTCTGCGACGGCTTACTTCTTCGGCCGCGAGCTACGCAAAGAGCTTAACGTTCCGGTTGCATTGATTAAGTGTGCATGGGGCGGCACCCGCGTGGAACCTTGGATGCCGGCTGAGGAGTTCCAGCAGGATGAGGAAATGGCTGCCTACTACGATGCGAACATCGCTGCGCTGAAGGGTAAAATCGCGAAATGGGATCCGACCAAAGTCGAGGCGAATTATCAGGCTGCTCTGAAAAAATGGCAGGGCACGAAAAAAGGCCGTAAGCCTCGGAAGGCGAGTCATCCGAAAGGAAATCAGCAGTCTCCGTCGACCTTGTTCAACGGCATGGTCAGTCCGGTGATTCCTTATGCCATCAAAGGCGCGATCTGGTATCAGGGGGAGTCGAATGCGAACCATAACACGGTCAAATACGAAGCAAACTTCCGTCGCATGATCAGTAGTTGGCGCACGCATTGGGGGCAGGGGGATTTTCCTTTTTACTTTGCTCAGTTGGCCAACTTTAAAGCGCCCGTTACGGAGCCAGTTGATTCCGACGGCTGGGCGTCGATCTGTGATCAGCAGCGCAGAACGCTTGGCCTTAAAAATACCGGCATGGCGGTGTTGAGCGATATCGGCGAAGCTCAGGACATACATCCGCATAACAAGATGGAGGTCGGCAAGCGTCTGGCGTTGTGGGCATTGAAGCATGACTACAAACAGAAGCTCCAGGTTTACAGCGGCCCGCTCTATAAGAGCCACAAAATCAAGGGCGATCAAGTGATCATCAAATTTGATTCCGCAGGCTCCGGTCTCATGACGGGTGTCAAAGCAGGCATGGCTGATACGAAGGCAACGGAAGATGCCTTGAAGCATTTTCAGATCTGTGGCGCAGACCGTCAGTGGAAGTGGGCTCAGGCTGAAATTACTGGCAAAGACACTGTCACGGTTTCGCACTCGGAAATTGCCGCGCCAACCGTGGTCCGCTATGCATGGGCAGCGAACGCGGCAGCCGCCAACCTTTACAACAACGAGGGTCTACCCGCTTCGATTTTTACTACAGAGACCGAAATCTATAAATAAAGTGAGGACAACAATAGTCGCATTTTCGGTCTTGAATGCGCTGGTCGCGTTGTCCGTATGCGTGGCGCTCGCAGCCGCGCAATCGGCAACCGCCGCGAGTTCTCCGGATATCGTGTTCGTGGTGGTGGATGATCTCGGGTTTTCGGATTTAGGCTGCTATGGCAGCGAGATTCTAACCCCGAACATTGATCGCTTGGCGCATCATGGTATCCGTTTTTCGCAGTTTGCTTCTGAGAATAAATGCAACCCGAGTCGCACTTCGCTGATGACCGGGCAGTATTACATTCGTGGCTACAACGGTGGGACAACCCTTACCATTCCCGAAGGGCTGAAAGCGGCGGGCTACCGAAGCTATGTCAGTGGTAAATGGGATGTGGTGGCCGACACGCCGGGTGGGCCGTTGAAGCGCGGGTTTGATCATTTTTATGGCAACATTCGCGGCTGCGGCAGTCAGTTCGCTCCGCTGGGATTGCAGCGCGATGGCAAGGACGCCGAGCGCGAGTGGCGCGACAACAAGGCATTTTATTATACGCATGCGATTACGGATAATGCGGTGAGTACTATTGAGCAGACTCCAGACGAAACTCCGCTCTTTTTGCTGGTCACGTATACCGCGCCACACTGGCCGATGCATGCGCTGCCCGAGGATATTGAAAAATATAAGGGGACGTATGCCGAAGGTTGGGATGTGCTGCGTGCACAGCGGCTGGAGCGCATGAAGGCGATGGGCTTGGTACCGGAAAACACGCCGCTGCCGCCACGCGAAGGGGGTACTGCATGGGAGGATGCCCCGAACCAGGAGTGGCAGCAGCGCCGAATGGAAGTGTATGCGGCCATGATCGATGCGGTGGATCAGGGCGTCGGTCAACTGGTGCAGCAATTGAAGCAGCAAGGTCGTTTTGAAAACACCCTGTTTGTGGTGCTGTCTGACAACGGAGCCTCGGCGGAGGATTATGGTTCGAATAAGACCGGGCGGTTTCTCAATTCTCAAACGCGCGACGGCCGTCCGATGCGTGTGGGAAGTTTGCCGTCGATCATGCCGGGGGCGGAAGACACTTGGCAGACCGTGGGTCCCAACTGGGCGTTTCTCAGTTCGACACCGTTCCGGATGTATAAGGGCTTTGAGCATGAGGGCGGGCATGCCGTGCCGTTGATTATGCATTGGCCGCGGGTGATTCAAAATTGCGGCCGGATATCGGATGAGTTGTGCCATGTCATCGATCTTCTGCCGACCGCGCTTGACGCCGCAGGTGTGTCCTACCCGGAAACCTTCGACGGACGCAGTATCGATCCGGCTGACGGCAAAAGTCTACTACCGGTATTGCGGGGGCAGCCACGCCAGGGGCACGATACCTTGTGCTGGGGATCTATCCATGGCAAAGCCATCCGGCAGGGGCAGTGGAAGTTGGTGCGGGCGCGTAAGAATCCTTGGGAACTCTACGATATGGCTACGGATCGCACGGAACTGAACGACTTGGCCGCGCAGCACCCCGAGAAAGTACAACAACTGGAGCGGCAGTGGGAGGCGTGGCGCGATTCTGTGAGCCTGCCCCAGGCATGGCGTGATCCAGCGATATTTTCGGTTCAATAATCTACACTCTAACCTGTGATTTTATGGGACTTAATAATTTAAACGTAGCGATGATGATGAATGATACGTATGGGGAACTACTGGTGGCACTGTGCGCCTCAATACGACTGAAAGCCCAGTCGTGACTCAAGCGGAGCGGGCGGTTAAATCATAGGCTCGGGGAGGGGATCTTTATATTTTGCGTTTGACCCCATTTTACCCTATTTTACCTATCGTTTGACCCAATTTTACCTCTCACGCGTATTCGCCCTGATCGGGGGGGCTGTTTGCGCTCGTCCACGTCGTGGTGCGTCGCCGTCGAGCTAAGTGATAAGATGAGTATCATCCATACAGATGATGGGCAAAATCTGTGGGTATGCTATTTTATATGCTTCCCTACCTTTTACTAACATGGCCTCGTCCTTGATATCTCCGTCCTCTTCGCGTCAACCTTGCAGCGGTTTCGCCTTGGTGATCGCGTTGAGCTTGATGGCTTTCGTGCTGTTGTTGCTGCTGTCGATCACGACCTTGGTGCAGGTGGAGTCGCGATCCGCTCAGATATCGATCAAGCAGTTGCGGGCCGAGCAATCCGCCCTGCTCGGCCTGCAAATCGCACTAGGGGAACTGCAAAAGACTGCAGGGCCGGATCAGCGGGTGACGGCGGTTGCTGATATCTTGGCGAATGATGGTTCAAAGACGGCTGTGGCAGGGCGTCATCGCTGGGCAGGTGTTTGGGATACCAGCGGCTACAGTGCTGCAACTCCGGATACTAAAACTTTCAAGCGGTGGCTGGTCTCTTCGTCTGCGCCAAATGGCTTGTCCTTGGATACGGATGCCCAGGGGGCGACGTTGTCCAATCCATACACAATTTTCGAAGCGGTCGATCCCTCTGGGAGTCGCGATGTAAACAATGACGTGATCGTTGAAAAAATACCGATCTCCAACGCCGGGTCTTTGAGTGACAGCTACTATGCCTATTGGGTCGAAGACGAAGGGGGCAAAGCCGATTTGGCATGGAACGAGGGGACTTATACCGATGACGAGCGCAAGCAAGCAGCGCGCTTGTCTTCTTCTCCTGGTGTTGATTATGATGTGTTTGCCAGTGATGTTGCCAGCCCGTTCAACGGACTGGTGGCGCATCCCATCGAAGCGGACTCCTCAAACAATGGCTGGCTCGCCAATATCGGCAAAGCGGTCAGCACCTCAGGTCTGCCACTTGTCACCGGAAGTAATCAGGATGCGACTGATTGGTTGAAAGCATTCCGCCACGACATCACCTTTGGCAGTCGTGCTGTGCTCTGTGATGTCAAAAATGGAGGTCTCCGCCGCGACCTTAGCCTCGCCTTTGAGATGGATGGCAACGCGGAGTCCGAGGACGCGACTCTTTTTAACCAACAAAATGGGGAGTTTGTCGCAGGAAGCGACAACTTAGCGGCGATTCAAAACGCGCCAGAAATGACTGTTCTAGATCGATTTTTATTCAGAGATTTGCCAGGAGCAGGTAATGACTTTTCCGGCGACATCACTGTGCCGGAAACTGTGGTGCGGGGGCCCAGTTGGTGGCTTCTGCGAGATTATGCGAATTTGTATAAGCGATTAAGCACTTCAGGGAATTACTATGCGCTCGATGCCCGAGCGTATTTTCCCAATAGAACGACCGCCAATCCTAATAATAATCTCATCGATATTCATGCTCAAGACCAACGTTATGTGGGTGATCGTAATATTAAGGTCCATGCTCTCAATAGAGAAACGAATTCATCTGGAGGTTACGCATTTCGTCCAATCAGAGCCAGTTATGCGCCTGTCTTATTGGGGGTTAATGCCATCTACAGCTTAGTGTATAAAGATAATAAGCTGCAAATGGTGGTGGATCCTTTCTTCATTATTTGGAATCCATACGACAGCAAGATTACAGCGGATAAATTCGCTGTGACGCTGGAAAATGGTTTTGCGGGTGGGGTTCGGTTTCGAGTTACAGACCCAGATGGTGATCAGAAGTATTATGGGAAGGAAGGTCGTTCTAATGGAGGATCAGACACATCGTTTTATGATTTTGCAAAGCGCAAATCCGGACTGGATGCCAACTTGAGCTACCTAATTACCGACCTTAGTATGAACCCAGGCGAGGTGCTGATTTATTCTCCCCCGATCGAAGCCGATCGCAGCAGTGATGCCAACGTCCTGAATGACGAACTACTTCCGGGGATGAACTATGATGCGACCACATCTGGCATCTGGTTTGATGAATTCCCCTACCAAAATACGTTCATTAATGGCGCTGGGCGTGAAGTGAGTCGAGATCGTTGGGAAACAGTAGAAACCACCCAAGCGGGACAATATACAATCGATCTCCTGTTCAATCTCGCAACCGCGTCTGGTGCTGGCATCGCTAACCTAATCGAGACAAACTTGCCGGCCTCCATAAGGAAGCCCAATGAACTGAACGATGAGGCGAGATTTGGCGAGCACGTGGCGGGGAAAGAATTCCGCTTAAATCATACAGGAAGCGAAACTTCAACTAACGTAGACACAGGGGCTCGGTGGGACGAAACAAATGATGTATGGCCGCTGAGTTACACGTTTAGCGATCTGGGGGCGGCGAAGAAGTCCTTTGGAATACTTTCTATGCTGACAATACCAACGGACTATGATGAGGCAGACACCGCCCTGGAAGTCTTTTCGCAATTTAATGTCACGGCTCCGGTTTGCACGAATACAGAGCTTTACGGACGAGCCCCATTTAACATGGTAGTGAAATCGGTTTCGGCAGACGGCTACAATAACTTGATGAATGCAGTTGGCATCGATCTAGATGCATTAGGCTCCGGTAATAATGGATTTTACGGCAAAAGTTATGATTTGGGTGACGGCGACAGTTCTTTTCCTTTGTTGAGTATTCCTAAATCGCCCTTGTATTCGCTCGTTGAGTTCTCAGGGGCAAATATAGGAACGCGGCTGTTTGAACCCACACACGCCATTGGTAATTCATGGAAGCCTCCCTATATTCCAAAGGATTCAATTTATGATAACACAACAGCCTATTGGAATCTGGCAGATTTTACTCTGAATGATGCCTCATGGTTGCTGAATGACGCGTTGTTTGATCGCTACTATCTCTCGGGGATTGCACCGGCTTATACGATCAGTGGCAGCGGGTATTCAACCTCCGGTTCATTTGATTCGGCTCGGACTGCGACACTTCGCGATTTTTTTAGTGATGACTACCAAGCGGCACAGGCAAACCCAGCATTGGAGCCTTATCTCCCTGACGGGATGATTGCGACAGATATTGAAGCCTTGCTCACTCCAGCTGACGGCTACAAAAAGTTGGGTGCCTACAGCTTAATCAACGGAGCCTTTAATGTGAATTCGACCTCGGTGGCCGCATGGAGTGCCCTTCTTCGGGGGAATAAGGACTTGGGCATCCAGTCGCTTCAAGGAGCGACCGACTCTGCAACAGGCACACCCTTTCCTCTGAGCAGCTCGGCCTCGGATACCAATTCAACTAATGAATGGGAGAAATTGTCGCGACTCAGTGACAGTGATATCAGTAATCTTGCTGCCAAGATCGTTGATGAAGTCAGAACCCGGGGCCCCTTTATGAGTATATCGGATTTTGTAAACCGGCGTATTACCAATGGCAGTAGTTCCTCCCAGGGAGCTTTACAGGAGGCCATTGAGCAGGCAGGAATTAACGGTAACCAGTCCAGTGGAATTCGAGCCGCTACGTCTGATACGATACCGAACTACAGCGACTATTCGTCTTTTTTTCCGTATGCTGATGTCGGAGATCGGAACAATGCCACGGGTATTCCTATGGAGATTAATCAAGCAAACATTCTCTTGCCGATTGCTCCCAAGCTGACTGCCCGAAGCGACACCTTTAAGATTCGAGCTTATGGCGAAGTCACCACTATCGGAGGGGGGATGGTTCAAGCCATTTGTGAGGCGACCGTCCAGAGAGTCCCAGAATATATCAACCCTGTAGATGACCCATGGAGCGAGAATTATGCGAACCCTTTGTCTCCAACTGGAGCGGCCCAACTGGATTCGATCAACCAAACCTTCGGGAGGCGTTTCAAGGTCGTCAATTTAAGATGGTTAGATCAATCAGGAATTTAGTCCCAACATTCATGACTTTATATAAACTCAATACATTATTGGCGCTTATTGCCGCTTTTTTTCTTATCGGCACCTCAAGCGCCGAAGAGCCAAATCAAGGAGGGCGTATTACTTTTACCGCGATTTCGTTGTCAAGTTTGCCTTATGAGAATCTATACTATCGCAATGGCAAGGAGTTCACTCAGATAGAGCTCCGGAAGAGTAAAAGGTCGAAGTCTTATACCCTGTCTTCCGCTGAATTTATTGAGCTGTATACGGATCATAAGGACCCGGAGCAGAGATACCGGCTCATCGGAAAGGCTCCGTTGATCACTGGATCTAGTGAAATACTCTACTTCCTTAAGGAAGTCGGATCCAACAAAACGGGGGGGCTTCCGATCGCCTTGTTTGGTTTGGATGACTCTGATTCAACGTTTCCTAACAGTAGTTTCCGTTTCATCAATTTCATTAATGCTCCATTGCTTATTGAATTTGATAACGAACGCTTTGGTATGAAACCTGGGCAATCGAAGATAAGTAAACTGGATTTGCCTGCAGGTGGGGAATTTACCTCGTTTATTGTTAGAGATATTGAGGAAAACACGTTGGGCGGCACCAGATTATTCAGCCATGCGAATAGCCGTGAGATGGTGCTGATTTTTCCAGCTAAGAAGGGCAAAAAGAGACTAGATATTAGATTCTTTTCAGATTGAGAGTTGGGGAGACAACTCATTTTTACAGGTGGCGGGTTAATCTGTTGGGCTGGTGGACGTTAGAATCACGCCGGCACGCGAGGAAGCATGACTCACACATTAATGACGCTTTATGACTCGATCCAGAGGAAGACTCACGTTTATCCGGGGAATGTTATGACTAAGTATCGTTATTCAATATAATATGAAGTATGTAATAACAGCTATTTTACGTAGGGTAATTATGAGGGGCGGCATGATCTACTTTCGAGGTGTCGTCACCTATTGCGTCTGCTTGCTTTTGGCTAGTTCGCTTGCACTGGCAGTGCCTGCCGAGGCGGATCTCCGCTCGCCTCAAGACGTAATGCTAGGCGCAGATAATGGTTCAGGTTCCGTAGGATTACCTGCCGGCACACGGGTTAAACTGCTCAAACAAACCGAACAGGGATGGCAAGTGAGTTGCTATTCCCTTGAGTTCGTTGTTCCCACCAGCGAATTGGAGTTCGTCAAATTACGACCTCAATTGGATGTCGTTCAACCACGGCCTGTTCGTCAGCAGTCTTCCACAATCCGTGAACCTTCTAAAGCCGATTGGCCAGATCTTCGCCGCGGAGTCGAAGTCGAAGTCGAACTAAAGGGGGTGATCAAGAGTTCCCGGCATAAGGTTCGAGACAACGTAATGTGTTACTCCTTATCCACATTCCATGGATACAAGTTTGAATTGCCAAGGTTAGGTCGCAATACGGTGGAGGGTGTGAGTCTGGATGGTTTTGACGATACACCTGCCACGGTGAAGTTAAGAGTAGTCACACATGCAACCGGCGACCTGAGGAATGCTGAAGTCGTGATGCTGTTGGGCGTTGAAAAACTCGATGACGAGGAAGCACGAAAACTGCTGGCATTCTCCGAGGAACGTCAGGTGGCTGAACTGCAGCGGATTTACAATCCGACTCCAAACGCATTGCCCTATGCCGGAACCTGGGGAGTGCGCTTGGCGCTGCCATCCGAGAAAAATGGCATCAAGGACGTCGAGCAATTTGATGCCAATACATTAGCGAAACAGTTGGCTGAGTTAAAAACGGCGAATCATGTGATACTCAATATTACTCAGCCCTCGGGACCCTGTTACTTTACCGGCCCCCATCCGGAACTCGAAAAAATCCTCAAAACAAGAGATTATTTTAGTGGTGCTGAGTATCCTGATCGTGGCTCTTTCTCGCGGCGAGATGTGATCGGAGAGGCGCTTGACGCTGTCCGCGCCACGGGCAAGAAAACGATCGTCTATTTCGCCAGTGAGGGCTTCCATTCTGACTTAGTAAAGGAAGAGTTACAGGACGTGTGGTTCGAATATATCGAATCACTTGGCATGGCACATTATGAGGCGGTCGGTGAGCTGATTCTCAAGCACTATGCCGAGCGATATGGCACTAAGATCGATGGCTGGTGGTTTGATGGGGCAGGCGGGTTGAGGACGCCTGGGCAACGTCAGGCGTGGCGGGACATCGTGCTGGCAGCCAACCCGAAGGCGATCGTGGCCTTTAATCGCATGGCGGGGCCTCCGTTTAAGTCCTCTGCGCAGTGTGACTATTTCGGAGGTCATCCGACGCCGAGATCACGACACAAATTCTGGGAGCCGATCAATTTGCCGATGATCACCGCGATTGAAGCCAACCCGTGGATGAGCTGTAGTGGAGAGCCCGTTGGCGATCCGAACAAAAGCACACTGGGGCATGTCTTTATGGGGTTGCAGGATCGTTGGACCCTCGGAAAATGCGCCTTTCCTCCGGATCAAGCGATCGAATGGACGACTCGTGTCATTTCCGCGGGAGGTATGTATACTTGGGCAGCCCCGCGCGCTGGTTCCACAATAGCGGACAAGCAGTTCCAGTTGTTAAAGAAAATTGATAAAGCGGTAGAAGGCTTACGAAACAGTCAGAAGTGAATGACACCTTTTGACATTCACCACTCAACGAAAGTAAAAAATAATAATGAAATACCTAATTTTCGGACTGCTCTTCGTCCTCTCACTGATCGCCCAGGGCGCCACCCCAAATATCATTATCATCTATACCGATGACCAAGGCGTTGGCGATGCGAGCTGCCTGAGCCCAGACTCCAAATTCCAGACGCCGAACATCGACCGACTCGCGAACGAAGGCATCCGCTTCACCGATGCTCACTGCTCCGACACCGTCTGCACCCCATCGCGTTACGGTCTGCTGACCGGGCGCTACAGCTGGCGCACCACCCTGAAGCGCGGCGTCATGAAAGCAGAAGCACCCTGCCTAATTGCCGACGGGCGCATGACACTAGCCTCGTTCCTGCGCGACAACGGCTACGCCACCGCCATGGTGGGCAAGTGGCATCTAGGCATGGATTTCCCCGGCACCCCCGACAACCGCGACTGGTCGCAACCCGTCACCGATATGCCGCTCGACAAAGGATTTGACTACTATTGGGGCATTCCCGCCTCAATGAACTACGGCATTCTCGCTTGGTTCGAAGGGCGATACGCTAAGGTTCCGCCCACGCTCTTCACCCAAAAGAAACCCAACACGATGGGGGGGGTATTCCGCGACTACCGCATGATGCCGCCCTATGAAACCACCCTAAAAAAAGGACTGCTCGAAACCGCGCCAGACTTCATTGACAACCAATGCCTGACCCGATTCACCGACCAATCCATCGAATGGATCAAGGGGCATACCGCGCACAGTCAAAAGCCTTTCTTCCTCTACCTGCCCTACACCTCTCCGCATAAGCCGGTGGTGCCATTACCCGAGTTCCAAGGTTTGGGCGAAGCCGGTGCCTACGGCGAATTTATGATCGAAACCGACTATCATGTCGGACGCCTTCTCGACTATCTCGATGCCGCTGGGCTCGCTGAAAACACGATGATTGTTTTTTCCAGCGACAACGGCCCGGAAACTACTTGGAAACAACGCATCCAGGCCTACCAGCACCACAGCGCGGGGATCTATCGCGGCGGTAAACGCGACATCTACGAAGGCGGACACCGCGTGCCCTTCCTAGTGCGCTGGCCCGCAGGCATCAAACAGCCCGGACGCGAGTGGCCCCAACTCATCGGACAAACCGACCTGCTCGCCACCTTCGCCGAAATGGTCGGCACTGCGCTGCCCGACACTGCCGGCGAGGACAGCGAAAGCTTCTATCCCGTTCTACTCAACCCCGATGCAACTCTCGACCGATCCCCCATGATTCACCATGAAACTTCCGGGCGCTACGGGATTCGCGACGGTGATTGGAAACTGGTGATGTCGCACAAGAAAAAAACCGAGCCGGAGCTCTACAACCTAGCCCGCGACCCGCAGGAAAAAAGCAACGTCATTGCAGATCATCCTAAAATTGTCCAAGCCTTGAAAAAAAAGATCACCGACATCGTCTGTCAGGGGCGCACCACCGACGGTGCGACCCAACCCAACGATACCGGTTGGTGGCAGGATCTGGTATGGATGGATGAGGCTGAATACACATTACATGCGCTACCGCGGGTGCTTGAAACGCTCGATGTTCATTGAGTGGCAATGCACGATTAAGGGCTGAGGCAGCAATGTTGATTGTGGCGCATCGCGGTGCCTCAAAGCGAGCGCCAGGAAATACGTTGCCAGCTTTTGAACTCGCGTGGAAGCAGGGGGCGGATGCGATTGAGGGGGATTTTCGACTGACCAAGGACGGGCATGTTGTCTGTATCCATGATGAGACTATAAAGCGGACAGCGGGAGCCGACCTGAATGTCGCGCAATCCACCCTGAGTGAACTGCGAAAACTGGATGTGGGGGCATGGTTCGATCCAGCATTTAAGGGGACTCGCATTTCAACGCTGGCGGAAATTTTGGCAACCGTGCCAGTCGGCGGAAAAATATTTATCGAAATCAAATCCGGCGCGGAGATCATTCCGGCTTTACTGACAGAGATAAAGAGCTCGGGTCTCGAAGATGATCAGATCATGCTCATTTGTTTCAAGCAGGAGGTGCTCCGAGAGCTGAAGGCTGTGGCACCTCAGTATCAGACCGCTTGGCTTGTCAGTTTCAAAAAAATGAAATCGGGGAAGATTACACCTAATGATGATAGCGTGCTCGATACGCTGGATCGAATTAAAGCCGACGCGATCAGTTCGGGGCGGCATTGGGTGGATGCCGCCTTTATTTAGCGCGTTCGCGAAAACGGATTCCAGCACCACGTTTGGACTATTAATGACATACAGCAGGCGAAACAGTTCAAAGAGTGGGGGACCAGTTCTGTGACGACTGATGTTTCGAATGTTGTGAAGGGCGCTGATTGTGCGCTCTAGTGGCTTTGAGGGGCGTATCATCCATATGGATGATAGACAGTTTTTGCCAATTTGTTAGTATAAAATCTCGTAACTCATGACTTGTGAACTCCGCGCCAAACCTATCGACTAGGCTGGTGGGCGAGGGGGCAAGAATCCTTCAGGTAATACCGAGATTTAAACACTCATACTATATGAATCAACCTACAGCTAGGAACCAGACTTGGAAATTATTAACGCTCGCACTCAGCATGACTGTTGCTGCTAATATGGGCACTGCCGAAGAGGTCGCGAACCCCGCTTTTGTGGAAGAGGCGCTCGAGGCATACAACGAGCGCATGCAATGGTTTGTGGATGCACAATACGGCATGTTTATTCACTTTGGTGTCTATTCACAGCTAGGCGGCGAGTTCAAGGGGCAGAAAATGCCCGGCAAGTATTCAGAGTGGATCGCCGCCAATTTGGAGATTCCTCGCGAAGAATATGCAGAGATCATCAAGGATTTTAATCCGGCTCAATTTGACGCCGACCTCATTGTCCGTACCGCCAAAGGGGCCGGGATGAAATACCTGGTAATCACTTCCAAGCACCACGACGGTTTTTGCCTTTGGGATAGCAAATACACCGACTTTGATGTGGGCAGTACCCCTTTCAAGGGGCGTGACATCCTCGCCGAACTGAGCAAAGCCTGCAAAGCACACGGTATTAAGTTCGGGCTATACTACAGTGTCCTTGACTGGAATCACCCGACACAGGTGCCGAGTTTGCAAAAGAAGACCCCGAATTGGCGCTGGGGACGTACCTTTTTAGCCGATCGCGGCAAAGGCAGTGACAAGCAGACTTATGTCACCTACCAAAAGAATCAACTTCTGGAGCTGATTGAAAAATACGACCCGTCCATTCTTTGGTTTGATGGTGAGTGGGTTGAGTGGTGGACCGTTGCGGACGGAATTGACCTCTATAACTCCCTTCGTACCGCGAGTTCTCACGTAATTATGAATAATCGTGTCGGCAAACGTAAGGCGTTTGAGGCGGACTTTGTCTGTAAAGAGCAACGTCATTTTGATGCTGCATTCCCGAAGCATTGGGAAGCCTGTTACACGATGAACAAGTCCTGGGGCTACAAGAAGGACGATGACGATTGGAAGGATGCGGCAACGGTCTATGAGAAGCTCAAAGATGTAAATATGAAGGGCGGCAATCTGCTGCTCAATGTGGGCCCTGATGGCAACGGCGTGGTTCAGGACGAAGCGGTCGCGATTCTTCTGGAAGCCGGCAAGCTGCTCGAAGCGAATCCGATCGAGAAAATGAAGCCAACGATTGAGGCGGTACCGCGTCTCGTAAAGGGCTACAAAGCTAAAGCAAAGCAAGCGATTAATGTGACACCGGGCATTTAAAGTAGATCAAAAGCCAAACAGTTTTTGCCATTATGCATAACGAATTAAATTCATCCATGAAAACAGTCTTCACCTCTCTAATTCTCGTTCTTCTCTGCGCAACTTCACTCCATGCCGGTGTAAAAAGGAACAAGGACTTCGATACACTCATGCCTCCGACGTTGGAGCACCCGGCGGAAACGGAGGCCCGGCTCAACAAATGGTTCCGCGGTTCCAAGTTCGGCGCATTCATCCACTTCGGTGCGTATTCCCAGCTTGCCGGGAAATACCAGGATCGCGTGAGCCCCAAAAAATACGCCGAGTGGGTGCAGATGGATCTCGAGATCTCTTACGAGGAATATCGCAGAGAGGTCGTGGGGCAGTTCAACCCCACGGAATTCGATGCTGAGGAGTGGGTGAAACTTTTCAAAGCCACAGGTATGCGCCATGTCGTGATCACCTCCAAGCACCACGACGGCTTCGCGCTCTTTGATTCCGCCTGCTCGGATTACGATGTGATGGATGCCTCGCCCTTCAAACGCGACATCATCAAGGAACTCTCTGAGGCCTGCCACAAGCACGGTCTGAAGTTCGGCGTGTATTACTCACAGGCCAAAGATTGGAGCGATCCGGACTCGTCGTCATTTACTCGCAAAGGCACGCTAAAAAGCATCTACCCCGACCTGCCGGAAGATTATAAACCCGATATGGACGCCTACATCGCGCGCAAGGCTCTGCCGCAGATTGAGGAACTGCTCACGAACTACCAGATCGATCTGATCTGGTTCGACACCCCACGCGAGATGACCAAGGAGCGCGCCCTGTTGTTCACCAACACCGTGCGCCGGCTCAACCCCGACTGTGTCATCAACTCCCGTCTATACACTATGGCTGGAGCGTCTTCAAAGCAGGTCATCACCCCGGAGATGCTCGAAGTATTTGATTACTTCTCACTGGGCGACAAAGAGGTGCCGCCGAAGAAGCTACCGCTTACCACCGAGTCGCCTGACAGCGTAAGTTCATCATATGGCTACAAGGCCCACGGCGAACACCATTATCACACCTTGCAGGAACTCATCCAGCGGATGGTGCACACGACCTGTGCCGGAGGTAGCTACCTGCTCAACTGCGGACCGATGGGCAACGGCAAGATTGATCCCAAGGCGGTCGAATTGTTCTCCGGCATTGGTGACTGGATTCAGGAAAACCACGAGTCGATCTACGATACCGAGGCGAACCCTCTACCTGCTCGGCCAGAGTGGGGCGATGCCTCCCTGTCAAAGGATGGAACAAACCTCTACCTCCATGTCATGAAGTGGCCTGCCAATGGCAAGCTTCGCGTTGACGGGGTGCCGGTCAAAGCCACCTCAGCAAGCTTCTTAGCACCCAAGGGAGCGGATCAAAAGATTTCGCTCTCCCAAGACGGATCAACCCTCGCGCTTGACCTTCCGGCCAAGGCCATCGACGCGCATGATACCGTGATCAAGGTGATTCTTGAGTCGCCTTTTCCTGTGCAATAAGCGGTTCCTGGATCATAAGAAAAACAGGAGGAGAGACCTATGAGAATCATGCAATTGCTGGAAATAACGTCACTGATCATCGCAAGCTCATGTGTTTGCAGTATCAGCCTAATGGCAGCAGATAACGCTCTGACGGTCGACCCACCCAATATCATCCTAGTGCTGACGGATGATCAGGGATATGGTGATCTTGGATGCCACGATCACCCATTTCTGAAAACGCCGAATATTGACGCCCTATACAGTCAAAGCACACGTTTTACTGATTTTCAAGCCAGTCCGACCTGTGCCCCGACGCGAGCCGCATTGATGTCAGGCCGCGCACCTTTCAAGAGCGGGGTCACGCATACGATTTATGAACGCGAGCGGATGGCACTCACAGCAACCACGATCGCAGAAGTGCTGAAGGGCGCTGGCTATAGAACAGGCATCTTTGGTAAATGGCACCTAGGCGATGAAGATCCATATCAGCCCCACAATCGAGGCTTTGACGAAACCTTTATTCATGGAGCAGGGGGGATCGGCCAGAAATATGCTGGCACATGCGCCGATGCGCCTGAGAACAGCTATTTCGATCCGATCATTAAACACAATAACAGCTTCGTAAAAACCACAGGCTACTGCACGGATGTTTTCTTTCAGCAGGCACTGGGTTGGATCAAACAGCAGAATGAGCAAGGCAAGCCGTTCTTTGCTTATATCTCAACCAATGCGCCTCATTCCCCATACATCGTGGCTGAAAAATACAAAGCCATGTACAAAGATAAATGCAAAGACCAAGCGGCGGCTTTTCACGGCATGATTACCAATATCGACGATAATATGGGCGTGCTCATGGAGAAGCTGGACGCATGGGGCATGGCAGATAATACCCTGCTGATCTTCATGACCGACAACGGTTCATCCATGGCGACCTTCAACTACGGCATGAAAGGCAAGAAAGGTTCCGTCAACGAGGGAGGCACGCGCGTCCCTCTGTTCTTCAGACTTCCGGGTAAAATCAAAGCCGGTGTCGATGTGGATCGTTTGACACGGCATTATGATTTGTTCCCAACTCTAACCGAGTTTGCCGCTACGAAAGCCCCCGAAGCATTGAATCTTGACGGTAGAAGTCTGGTCCCACTGCTTGAAAATCCGAATGCCGAATGGCCCGAACGCTACACATTCTTCCACAAAGGCAGATGGGCTAAAGAAGGCATGCGTGTCCGAAAGGGCCGGCCTGATCACGTTCCTGAGAATTCAAAATACACAAGTTTCGCCGTGCGCAGTGAAAAATGGCGCCTGGTCAATAATCGTGACCTGTATGATATCGATAACGATCCAGGTGAGAAAAAAAACCGATTGAAAGCGCATCCCGAGGTCGCGCGACAGATGCTGGCAGCCTATGACGACTGGTGGGATGAAGTTAGACCTTTAATGATCAACGAAGACGCCTCACTGAAAAATGATGCACCCTTTATTGTTGAGTATGAATTACAAAAAAAGACGACAGGTATTCCCGACTGGTGCCCGCCACAGTTATAGAGTATTGGGCGGGGCACGAGGTACCTGACTCAGCGAATGCGAAGGACTAGATCATTGCTGGATTCGTCCTAGAAACGCTCGATCTAGCAAATAATCTGAATCTGCTGAATACTTTTTTACTAGATTGGTATCATCTAAATGGATGATGGTTTTAATTGAGTCCCTGTGGTATAATTTTGTTTAGGCTTCGGTGCTGCGTGTTGTGATTCGGTAGTTCGATTGGTAGAGGGCTACCTTCTGCGCTAAGGGGCTCATCAAGAAACGCTCGGCTCAAAGCGATGATTCAGTGAAGATGAAATTAGAGATGTTTAGCTAATATGACAATTGAAAATACAATGCAGGCACATGTCCTGACGACCGCCGCGGCGTTGCTCGCGGCTTTGTTCGGCGCTACTTCAACAGTGCAGGCCACGCCGCAACCAAACATCGTGCATATTTTGACCGACGACTTGGGCTGGCAGGATATTGCCTGCTACTACCGTGCCTTACATGGAGAAGAGTCGGTCTATGAAACGCCGCACATGGATCGTATTGCACAGAACGGCAAGCGCTTCATGCAGGCCTATTCGCCGGCACCGACTTGTGCGCCTTCGCGCGCGGCCTACATGGCGGGGCAGTATACGACGCATACCGGCGTGCTGCATGTCATGGGTGGGCGCCCTGCACGGATCTATCATCCATCACATGCCTATATCGATCCGCATTATTCCGGTCGCCTGAGTCTAGAGACCCCCATCATTGCGGATGTGCTGAAAGAGGCTGGCTATATCACCGCTCACTTCCAGAAATGGCATTTTGGCGGCCGTTCCAAAGGTTTCCCTGGGCCGCTGGATTATGGATTCGATTTCAGTTGGAGCTGGGAGGGACTGCATTACAATGATCCTGAACTCTACGATCCGACGGATAAAAAAACTGCGGACTATGAGGGCATTTGGCGGCCGATGAGCCCCGACCGAGTCACGGGGTTTGCATCCAGCTATGATCCAAAGGATCCCTATGCACTCGATGCGAACGATGACGATCGTCCATTCGATTCGGTGGTCGATCTTTCACTACGCTGGATGGACAAGATCAAGGGTCAGGGTAAGCCGTTCTTTGTGAACTTCTGTCCGTCCTTTGTGCACGGCCCGTTTTCGACCCGCGACCGCAAACGCCTTGTGCACTATTGCGAAAAGATGGGCATCCCATTTCCGACTGATCCGGGGCGTATTACCGACACCGCACCTGGTTTCAGTAACCCGTATTATGCCGCGATGCTCGACAGCCTCGACTGGCAGGTTGGTCAGATCCTGAGCTACCTTGAAACTACCGACGACCCGCGTAACCCGGGACACAAGCTAATCGATAATACCTATTTCATGGTGAGCTCTGATAACGGTGGGCTGGAGCAGTCACCAATCCGGAATGGAAAGGACAAAGGCAAGGGAGAGCGTGTGACTGACAATACGCCACTGCGTGGCGGTAAGTTGAAGATCTTTGAAGGGGGCATCCGTGTGCCGTTCATTATTCAGGGGCCGGGAATCGAGCCAGGCAGTGTGAGCGAAACAATGATCAACCTGATTGACATGTTTCCGACCTATATGGCCATGGCTGGAGCGGAGTCCAAACTGGATCTTGATCTGGATGGTTGCAACGTCCTGCCTGTAATGCTTGGTGAAGCGTCGGACGCACAATTTGCAGATGGAACTGCCCGCGATACGCTTTTCTGGCACTACCCAAGCGTGATGCCTTCTTCGAGCATCATTCGCAAAGGGGGCTGGAAACTGCGCCTGAATCATGCGCCGGAAGTCAACCGCCTGCCGCGGGTCATGCTCTATCAATTGTATAACGAGGATGGCACCGTCTGCGACATCGCTGAAGCGAACAACTTGGCAGATTCCCAACCGGCAATCCGTGACGCCTTACTGGCTGATCTCAATGCGTGGATCGCGAAATACAATGCGCCGAAGCCGTATAAGAATGCCCATTTACAAGGCGATAAACGACTTGCCGGATCAGATCAGGTGCCAGCTGTGGTCAAGCTGCAGAGCGTGCAAAATCGTGTAGAGCTTCATTTAGAAGCAGGTGCTGGGAAATCAAAAGTGGTGGAGGCTAAGTTGCTCTTCACCACGAACGGCAGCAAGTTGCTGCAAAACAATCCGCATCAAGAGGAGTGGTTCGATATTTCGGCTGAAATCAAGCAGGGAATGGTAAGTGCTGTGGCGCCTCCCGGCATGACGCACGGGATCTTTTTTCTGCGCGACCAAAACGACTTCCTCATTACTTCTGAGCCGCTTCCGTCATACGCAGGGCCGGATAAAACACATGCCGTCGGCGTAGACATGATTCAGGACGGATACGCGTATCGTCCCGGGTTGCTTTCGCTGATCAACCTTGCGGCCTCCGCACAGCAGCATGCCCAAAAGGATGGGCAGAATGTAGCTGCTCTGGATCAGGCCATTCAGTCCGCTGAACGGGTCGTACAAACTCCAGTCGAGGAAGCATCCTATGCGTTGGCGATGCGCACGCTCCGCAAAGCAATCAAGTCGCTCGATGTGCCGCAGGCGAGCTTGCCAGTGATGAATCAATTCAAAACAGAGAAATGGTAAGGCATGTTATTTATGAATAATAGTCGAATGAGGATTAAGAGTGCGATTGCGTTTGTGGCGGTTTGCTCAGGTCTATTGATGGGCGTGGCGGCTGAGGCTGCGCGCAAGCCCAACATCATCTTGATCATGACAGATGACCAAGGCTACGGACAGCTGGGCTGCCAAGGGCACCCTTGGCTCGAAACCCCTCACATCGATGCCCTTTATAAGGAGAGTATCTCTTTTTCGAACTTTCATATGAGCCCGACCTGTGCGCCGTCCCGCGCGGCGCTGTTGACTGGGAATGTACCGTTTAAGAATGGTGTGACCCACACTGGTGGAGCCCGCGCAAGGCTGGCGCTCTCGGCGGTGACCTTGCCTCAATACCTGAAGCAGGCCGGCTACACTTCTGGGATATTTGGTAAGTGGCATCTGGGACTGGAGGAGAAATACCAGCCCGGTGCACGCGGATTCGATGAAGTATTTGTGCATGGCTATGGCGGCATTGGTCAGCCGAAGGACGTGCCCGGAAACAAATATGTGGATCCAGTCATCCGTCATAATAGCACCTTTGTGAAAACGAAAGGTTTCTGCACGGATGTCTTCTTTTCTCAAGCCCTGGGGTGGATCAAGCAGAACAAGGAAAACCCATTTTTTGCTTATATTTCGACCAATGCGCCGCATGGGCCGTATATCGCCCCTGCAAAAAATCGACTTAAATTTGAACAGCTCGGTTTCGATCAAAGTGGTGCGGGCTTTTACGGTATGATTGAGAATATCGATGAAAATGTCGGGCGCTTGATGGCTTGCCTTGGAAAATGGGATTTGGACGAGAATACGCTGGTTATTTTTCTCTCGGATAATGGATT
>Ga0209602_1000350_pt1 | contig 44488 bp, 28 predicted proteins | sample COGITO_mtgs_1205_3_FD_184810 | JGI IMG/M metagenome (GOLD analysis project Ga0209602, IMG submission 184810) | Pelagic marine microbial communities from North Sea - COGITO_mtgs_120524 (SPAdes) (version 2) | ecosystem: Environmental > Aquatic > Marine > Epipelagic ...
TGGCCGAGGGTGGCAAGGGTCGTGGGAAGGGTCGTGGGAAGGGTGGGAAGGGTTGTGCCAACGTAAAACCCAAGCACTTTCTAAAGTGTATCTACTTTGGCTTCTGAAAGTGAGGTCTTCCTTCTACTTTTGCCGGCCCCTCAAAAGGCGGGCACTTCGGTTTAGAAATTTTTTTTCTGAAAGTGGGGGGATGTTAGAAGCCGGGACGGCACTTTTAGAAATGCAAGCACATAATAAACAGATACACGCATCTAAAAGTCCGCCTCCAGCGTAAAGTTGTTGGTGATGATGCTGTTGGAACTGCTACTCAAGTTTGACATGATGTTGGCCTTCTGGTACTCGGCGACGCGCTTCTCGAAGAAGTTACTGTGGTGTAAACGTGTGAATAGTGAGTGTGTGTGTGTGTTTGTGTGTGCTTGTGGTTGAACGTGTTTGAGTGAAAAAATGCGCACGTCTTGCCTTGCAAGCTGATCAGCTCCATCCAGTCAAACGGGTTGGTCGCGTTGAAGAGCTTGGGTGCACCGAGTGCCACGAGGAGCCGGTCGGCGCAGAACTCGATGTACGTTGACATCAACTCCTTGTTCATGCCGATGAGGTCCACCGAAAGCGCCTCGCAGACAAACTCCTTTTCGTACTCGACGGCCTCGCCCACGATGGCGTGCAGCTCGGCGTCGGTGAGCTTCTTCTCGAGCTTCGAGTAGAGCATGCACGCAAAGTCGCAGTGCATGCCCTCGTCGCGCGAGATGAGCTCGTTGGAAAAGGTGAGCCCGGGCATGAGCCCACGCTTCTTGAGCCAGAAGATGGCGCAGAAGCTTCCGCTGAAGAAGATGCCCTCGACGACGGCAAAGGCCACGAGGCGCTCGGCAAAGCGCGACGAGTCCTCGATCCAGCGCAGGGCCCAGTCGGCCTTCTTGCGCACGCAGGGCACCGTCTCCAGGGCGTTGAAGAGGTGCATCTTCTCGGCCTTGTCCTTGACGTAGGTGTCGATCAAGAGGCTGTACGTCTCCGAGTGCACATTCTCAATCATGATCTGGAAGCCGTAGAAGAAGCGCGCCTCGGGGTACTGCACCTCTGAACAAAACCGCTCGACGAGGTTCTCGTTGACGATGCCGTCGGACGCGGCAAAGAAGGCGAGGACGTGCTTGATGAAATACTGCTCGTCCGGCTTGAGCTTTTCCCAATCGTTGAGGTCGTTGGCGAGATCGACCTCCTCGGCCGTCCAAAACGACGCTTGCGCCTTTTTGAACATGAGCCACAGATCGTCGTGCTTGATCGGAAAGATGACGAAGCGTGACGCGTTCTCCTGCAGCATCGGCTCGTTCAGATCGTCGGGGTGCGCGTCCGCTGGCATATTAAAGAGGCTGGGTGTGGATGGGCGCGCGCGTGCTGCCCTCACACAGCCGGCACACGACGCAAGGCGCTGGGTTAGCGGTGCCAGTGGGTGCAAGGTTGGCAGGTTACACCCCCTCCTATAAGCGGCACCTGGTGTTTGGGTACTCGCCTTTTACGTCGCGCGTGGGGGTGCAGTGAAGGCCACCCACACAACCCACACAACTTGTGCGCCACCCACACAAGTTGTGCGCCACGTACCTGCGCAACGTAAAACGCAAGCACCGCGCCGTGGGCGGGTCGCGTTCGATTTCCTGCACGCGACGTAAAACACAAGCACCGTGGCGCGCATAAAACGACGCGACGACGCGCGACGCCACCACCGCCTGCATCGTCTTGCGGAATGTGGCACCGGGGCGTGGCAACTCCTGTCCAGTTGGCGCGGGAAACTCGCCAGAGGGGGATAAAAACGGGCCACCCAATTCCATGAGCTACCCGCCACGCAACGCCAAACGACCATGCGAACTTGGCACGTCGGCCCCCATCAAGCGACACATTATCGACCGGCGCACCAACCCGTGCGCGGCGTCGATCAGTTTGAGCACCACGGATCGCACCAACCGGGCCATCCATACACACATTGCAACCGCCGAAGAACTGTGGGAGCTCGTTGCCGAAGCGGCCATCGTGGCCAGCACTGACAAGTCCACGTGTGCCTCCCGGACACTGTGGCTCAACCTTGATCCGCCACTGGTGAGCAAGTCGGCCGCGGTCAAGGCGGCCGTGCAAGCACTTTGCCTTGATCTGCTGCTGCCGCCACCCCAACCAGAACCACAAGAACCACAAGAACCACAAGAACCACCGCCGCCAACCAAGTTGTCTGCGCGCCTCACCGAATGGATCGCCTTGGCGCGCGAGGTGGCTCTTGGAACGCACGCGCTCTTTGCGCAAGGTGCTTGTGGATGGGACGAGGGGATCGACCCCGAGACGCACAAGCCGCTCCAAAACGATCAGGGCGAGCTTCTGGTTCCCAAGGAGGCCTACTGGCCCTTTGAAACCTACGACCGCACCCTGGAAAATCCACTCTACGCTCACTGTTTCGGCGACTCCAAGGCGCAGAGCCGGCGCTCCCGTGTGCGCCTCGTCGACCCCAAAGGCAAACCCGCCGTCAAGTGGCGCGCCGCTGAAGTGGCCCACCGGAAGATGCTCGACATGGAGGCCAAGCACGAGCTCTTTCGCCCACGCGATGCGCTGTCCGGAGAGGCAGACGACAACAGCGGGCTCACCGCCGCGGAACTCGGCGGCCTCTTTCTGCTGACCAATTTGAGCGACAACTGGGCCAAGCGCACCGAGCTCTTCGACTTGGGATTTTGGACCCTGCGCGTCGTGCACTTTGGGCTCGAGCGCAACCTGGGGCTGCGCATCAACCAGTTTTCAATCGACACGCTGGCAACGCTCACATCCGCGTCGCCACACGCGTCTCCACAGTCGCCGCCCCTCTCGGAACAATTGCTGCGCCACAGTTTTCCCGATCCCATGCGCAGCCGCTGCTGGCTCGAAAATGCGCTGCACTGCATCGTCGCGCTGAAGGTGCACCTCTTTCTCAAGATGCGCTGGAGCGCCTACGACGGCCACGACAACAACCCGGAGAGCGAGACGCTGCTCAATGAGCAAGTCATCATCGACCGCCACGACATTGAGCAGAGCAAGGCGCACTGGCTGCCGTCGGCGCGGCCCAAGAGCACCCAGACGTCGCCCCTCGGGCCAAGCAAGCCAGCGCCGTCGCCAGAGGCGGACGACCTGCCACCGCTCGCGCCGCTGCCACCACCTCAAGCAGTTTCCGCCGACGTTGTTGAGGCTGCTGCTTCCGATGACAACCCCCCAATCGACGGTGCCCTGTCCGCAGTGCCCGCGCTCCACGCGGTGCTTCGCGAACGCTTGCGCCAACACGGACCGCCCGTCAGCGGCCGCGAAGCCTTGGCCATTCTGGCCAGCGAGCGCTTCCTGGTGCTCAAGCGCGTCGAATTTCTCGACCGCGTGGTGGGCATGCACTTGAGCGTGCGCCGCTTGTTGGAGCACGAGCGTGAGCGACAGGGCGAGGTGGCCATCGCAACGCTGGCAGAGCTAACTGCCAAGATGGAAACGCCCGGACTGTCCAAGTCGGAGACGAGCCGCCTCTCGGCCAAGTTTGACGCCATTGGCAAGAAATTCTCCCTCGACGCCTCCGGCGCGTCGGTGATCACGGGCGTCAAGCGGCGGGTGCAATCGCACGGGCTCAAGCTGCTTGCTTCGGATCGCGTGTGGAGCACGCACGCCCACTGTGAGGTTGTGACCAAGCTCGCCGCCGTTGGCATCCCGGGGCCGACAGCAGCCTCAATGGATGGTCACACGATGCTCGGCCCCGACGAGGAGTTTGTCGCGCTCTTTGGGTCGATGGGGTTGGCGGGATCTCTCTCGACAAACCGGTGCGACCCCATCGATGGCTACGCGCGCACCGAGGCGCTCGTGCTGCTCGACCGCCTGTGCGACATTGTCAAGAGCGAGGCGGCCATCCAGCGCCGACTGCGCTCGCTCTCCGCGCTCGTGCCCATTCCGATCGCGTGCCACGCCGACGTGTCCCTTTCCAAGGTTGAGCTTGGACTGCCGCAGCGGCTGCCCCACGCCTCGTTTCGCCGGTATGTGCAGCTGTGCAAGAAACAGCAGGAGCGCGGCACCTCGCTCAAATCCATGAGCAATGCGTGCGCCACCGTCATGGCCAAGGCCATCGAGTGCGCCTTCGTGGCATGCCTTTCCGAGTGCTCCGAGTTTGTCGAAAGCGACGTGGACGAGAATGACGACGACGCTGTTCGTGCGACACAACTCAAGATGCCCGAGCGCCTGTACGCGTGCCAGCGCAAGGTGGCGTCGGAAGCGGTGCACCAGTTTCTCAACGTGGCGCACATTTTCAATGGACTTCGAGTGGTGCACGACGACGACCTTCCAGATGACGACAATGATGACGGACAGGAGCCGTGCCCGCCCATTCTCGTCTACAGTGCCACATCGGGACTGCTTTCGATTCCCGATGCCAGAGCCATCGTAGAGAGACACTGGCCAGCGGCGCAGCACTTGTTGGACTTGGCCGTGGACATAGAGCAGTGGATTCGCGACCGTCGGAGACGGCTGGGCACGCTACTGCGGGCCGAGGAGCACCTGGTGACCCTCAGTGCGGACGAGGGCGTGTGTGTGCACTCCTCGCGCCGCGCTGCGGCGTGCGCGCGACTCGACGCCACCGAGGAGGACCAGCGCACGCGCTACTGGCCAACGTGGCCGCCGGCCGAGTGCGACCTGATCACGCCCGGGCGGGTGAATACGGTTGTCAAATGGGGACGACACACGGCCATGCAGACGCTGATGCGAAGCGTGGTTCCGCGCCAAAACCTGCCACCGGAGCCCTACCGGCACACCTCCACAGGGGTAACGCGGGCAGTGGGTGCGCACGTGTGGCTGCATCGCGTTCATGCGCGACTGGCGGCGGACGTTGCAAACGCCGACGCCACCGACGACGAAGAGGGAGAAGAGTGGGACGGGGAATGGTAAATGGTGATGCCTAGCCGCCGCACACGCGTTGGTACAAGTATGTGTCCCAAGGGTATAGACAGTGTTTCACAAACCGTGCATCCACCTCGTCGTACGGTAACGCGTCCGGCGCCACGGGCGCCCGTCCCGTGAGGATGTGCGCGGCCGGCACGCTCGATGCAATCCCAAAGTCGGTCAGCAAGCCCCGCCAGCTGGAGGCGGTAAAGGCGCACAGAAAGTGAACCGATGGCAGGGGAGCGTTGGGGTCGTCGATCAGGTCGAACAGGTAGGCCGATTGCGAATACAAGAATGGGTTTGTCGGCGTCGCCGGCGTCCGCTTTTGAACACATTGATCCCCGTCGGAGTTGCACATTGGGTGCAGCACGCTGTGATTGTACATGCTCCACACCGTGGCGTGTCCGGGAGCAGAGGCATTCCTGAACGCGTTCAACAGTTCGGGCAGCGTCTGTCGCTTCTGGTAATTGGAAATGAGCATCGCGTGATGTTTTCGGTGAAGGTGCGCAGTGTCGTGTCGAAAGCCGGATCGGAGGCGCTCATACGGATCGCGCAGCGTCATCACCGCGCACGGCCGCTCGGCAAGGCGCACCTGTCGGAATGTGGCCAAGTGCTTCTGGCTGATGCCGTTGAGGTACCACGCTTCCTCGCTCCGGTTGGTGAGGTTGCCCAGGCTGGTCGCCAGGCTCGTGGTCCCCGTCCCGGCGGGCAGGAGCAGGCCACAGGCTTGAAGGCCCTCAAGTCCCGAGATACGGGGCGGTTTTCCTATGGCGCGAAGACGTGGAAGCCAACGCGCAAAGGCGTACAAATCGAATCGCGCCTCCGCCTCCCCGGACGGGAGGCCGGGTGGACACTCCATCGGGGCGCGCGAGCACGTGAAGCGGTGCGCCCTTGTGGCGCCTAGCGGCGCGGAGACACCCGCGACACCAGCTCGCGGTACATGGCGGGGATCTGCGCGTTTTTGAGCTCCACTTCGACTCGCAGCCGCCCAAAGGCTGCGTCAAGCGCGCCATTGCGAATGGCCTCCGCGGTGCGCAAGGCGCACGCCGTGTCGTTGCACCGAAACGGCTCGGCACCCTCAATCTCGCGCGCGCACTCGTAAAAGGAGTGGATGATGGCCGGCCGGTTTGCCATCACCGGCAGCTCAAAGCGTTCGCAGGGCTTGTCGCGGTCGTTGGACATCTTCCAGACGATGGCAACGTCGATCTGATCCATCAAGTGGCAAAATCCGTACATGTCGACGTTCCCTGGCGCTTCGGGAGTGCGGCGCTGGCTTTGTCGGAGCGCATCCGGAAAGGCGCGCGCGCGTTCGGCGCGTGTGTCGGAGCACGTGTCACCAGACGCACCGACGAGCCCAAACACGCCGTGCACGCGCGGCGAGGGCGGATCGGCCATCGTGGTGCATGGCAGATTGGCCATGTGCGGAATCACGGCGCAGGGATGTGTTGCACAAAAGGAGTTTTGCGCGGCACGCGCAACGGACACGTTGCGCGGGTCTATCGACTTTGGAAGCGCACCTCTGACCTTGCACCGCAGGTGGAACCTCCAGAGGCGACCCTCATCAATCTGTGCCTGCGTGCTCGCAATCAGCCCGTCAAACCCCTGGAGGTGTTCGGCCCCGTCGACCACGTCCAGCACGTGTCGCGTGCCGGGTCGGCCCAGGATTGCAAGGCACGGGTGTTTCACGTGAATGTAGACGGCAGGCTGCAGTGCGCCCAGTCTGGTGAGGGCTGAGCAGCTTGCGATGCTCGTATTCATCGCAACCGTGTCGCGCAGCACGCGTGCGACATGCTCGCCGCGGTGACTGAAACTGCTCGACACTGAGGTTTGTACAAAAGTGACGTGCGTCATTCGTCTCGATTGTGAAGCCTTGGTCGGTGTGCCCCCGCGGTGACTAGCGGCGTAGACGGCAGTCCGATACTTACAGCGAGTCGTTTATTTAAGAAAAGTGAAGACGGGCAGGAGTTGTGTTTTGCGCATACTTCTTGCGGAAGGTGGCTGGCGCGTGTTGCCACAAAAAAGAATATAGACACGGCATGCCGTCCACCACCACCACCAACACCACCACTGCGCTCGCGACGCACGTGGCGATGCTGCCGTCGTTTGTGTACGAGGCCATCGACCCGGTCACCAAGCTGCCGTTTTACGTCGGCCGCACGGGCGACATGGATCGTCGGGCGCGGGAGCACCAGAAGCGGTGCATGAAGAAGATCCGGGAGCTGATGAAGCTTAAAGACTTCAAGTTTCGGGACGTGCAGCGCCGCGTGCCCGAGCTGCCCGACGGGTGCGCGCCCAAGGATGCGCAGGAACTCGAGGCCTACTTCATCTTCGAACGCGACACCGTCTACCATCCGAAGAAACGCCCCTACGGGTGCAATTCGAAAATCGGCGATCACGGCACGGAGTTGGCAGATGACCGTTATGACGAGCTCGAGCGGATGTTTGCGGGCGACGGCTACAAGTTTCCCCTCGTCGAGGAGCCCAAGGACCTGCGCGACGCGCGCGCCGAGTACGAGATTGCCGGCGCGTTTGTGACCATGGCCGAGGCGGTGGGCGATGAGAAATGCGTCGAGGCGTTGAATGAGTGCAAGGTGCTGGCCAAGAGCGCGCTTCTCAGCGCCGAACGCATCCACTTGGGACTGCGCGCCTTTGTGGAGCGCGTCCTGGCCGACTACGACGACAAGTACCTCGACGCCGTCGACCAGCCGACGCTGCAAACGGCGCTCAACCTGATCAAGGACAAGATGGGTGAGGACGAGGCCTACGCCGACTTGCAGCGCATCGTCACCTCCATCAGCCTGGTCTGCAAGGAAAAGGAGGGCGTCGACGTCTCCTCGGAGGCGGCGGCCAATTTTCTCAAGGGCGTCTTGGCCATGATCGGCTCGCGCGAGGAAGGAACGCTGGCGTGGACCCAAAAGACCGTCGAGGCCAACATCAAGCGCGTGCGCGCGTGGACGCGGGCGCACGGCATGCAAAAGCCAATGCCGTCGAGCGTCGACAAGGAGGAGAAGAGGTTGGGAATCTTCCTTAAGAACTGGAAAAGGGACAACGATCACTACGGCGGCAAGTGCACCGACCTTCCGAATTGCCGCGTCGTCATGCGTGGCATCGCGTGGTTTGAAGACCTCGTCGGCTGCGGCGACAAGTACGCCAACGAATGGGTCGAGCTCAACACACAACTGTGCGACGGGTTTGCGTGGCACGACGAGCCCTACTTTGAGGGCAAGAAGGTGATAATCTGTTCCAAGGACAACGCGTCCATCTACCACAAGCTGAAACATCTGATCCGGGGACAGGGCAAGCCGACCGACGTCGCAACGGCGCTCAAGGGACTACCGACCGACCGTGCGGCGTGGTACCAAGGACGCCACGAGGCCAATCGCCCAGCCCGTCTCCAGAAGGCGAAGGAGGCCCACAAGAAGAAGCGCAAGCTCGATGCCGCGTCGAGCAGCACCACGTGCACGCCGGACGAGGAGGAGGAGTAGGTGTGTGTGTGGTGTTTTGCAAGTCTAAGAAAAGTGGGAACGCAAGAAGTCACACGCGTAGTCGCCCCGTTCGTTGCTCAATGGATGCGACCCCGCTACGCGAACCTGCGTCCCGACGCGCGCGCACCATAATTGGGAAACGTGCGCGCACAGCGTGGCATTCGAGACCACGCCGAGACGCATGATGGTTGCCATCGCGCCGGCATCGGCGATGGCCTCCACGTAGGTTTGCGGGTCGTAGCGATGAATCAGGTACGAAGCATAGGCAGGGTCCCATCGTGACGTGAATGCAGTGACATGCAAGAGCTCGTGCGCGACCACGTAGCCTACCCTCGAGTAGAGAGAAGCATCGTCGTATCGCTCGTCCGCAAAGGGTGGGACCAGCAATCCGGGCAGCAGCATGGCACAACTAAATGAGGTGCTCAAAAGCAAATAGGCGTTTCGCGTCATGGCGTCGAAGAGCGGCGGGTGTTGGCACACGGAGGGCTGGCGCACGGCACGGGCGAAGCGGTCAAAGTAGACGGCCCTCGCCTGCTTGATCAGAATCAAAATCGCCCCGTCGTCTGAGGTCAGCTCCGGCCGCACAAAGGCGGCGTCCACCCCTGCCCATGTGGTCCTCGGCGCGCCGGCAATGCGCAGAGGCGTATCCTGCAGTTGCGAGAGGGCCGTCGCGCGTCCGGAGGACGTTGCGTAAAGGCTTCCGATGAGCGCGTCTTGCATTGTCGCGAGGGCGGCGTCCTTGATTTGTTCGGTCATCGTTTGGAGCCGGCCGTAGAGCGTTGGTGTGACGAGCGTTTCAAAGGCCACATGGTCGAAGGCGTCGGGAAAGGCCACCCGTGCGGCGCGCAGGCAGACGGCGCGCGCCGAGGGTCTGGTGGCGGACGTAATCGACGTGCCCTGCGCCGCGAGGGCCGACCAGGTCGTGGAGGAGGCATTAAAAAAGTGTTCGGGCTTGATCTCGGCGAAGCGGTCGATGTCGATCACCGATCCCTTGAGTCTTCCCAGCGCAGAGGGAACGGGCCGAAGGCCGCTGATGGTTTGCACCGACACCTCGACGCTGCGCATGCCACCAAACTCGCCAGTGACCGTGGAGGCGCCCGAGACGGCGCAGTAGGCCGCGAGGCCGTGCACGTAGACTTTGGCGTCGGCGAGCTGCGCCTGCGCCGCGCTTAAAAACCGCGCGAGCGGCGGGTTGACGGGCTCGTAAAAAATGCGCAAGCTCGAGGTCACCTGGGGTTCGATCCACCCATTCTTGTAGGAGCCCTCGACCACCTTGTGCGTCTCGGCGTCGTTGACGGCGGGTGCGGGAGTGGTGTGGTCGTTGACCAAGTCGGCAAAGGCCGAGGCGCGCGAACGCGTCGAGCGATCGGCACCGACGGCGTAGAGCGCCTCGGCGATCGCGGCGGCGCTCGGCGTGGTGCCGACGCCCACTTTGACGGCAAAGGACTGCTGGTCGTACACGAGGCCCACGGTGGCGGGCGCGTCGCAAAAGTGCGAGCCCAGAAAGCCAATGGCACCAAAGAGGTCGGGAACCTGCGCCAGATCAAAGGCCTTCAGTCCCTCGACCAAGTGGTCGTAGGCAATCGTGGCCGCCGCTCCCGAGGCACCGGAGACCACCATGGATCGGCACGCCGCGCGAAACTTGGTCACGTCCGAGATGGCGAGTCGGCCGCTGCCTCCCGCCAACAGGAGGTCCTCCACGTCCTGCTCCACCTCGTCCTCGTCGAAGAAGGCAAACTTCTCCTCGCCCGAAGCAATCGACTTGGCGTCGATCCAGCGCTTGCAATGCCGCTCGTGATCGGCCATGCCGGTGGTGTCGCCACTGGCCTGCGCCTCGACGGCGATAGCGTCCGGGTAGTTTCGACGTCGCACGCAGCGCAGCTGGCCATACTCATCGAGCGACTGTCGCAACCCGGGTGCACAGACGCCGCGCTGGAGTGACTGGAGCGCTTGGTCCTGCGAGCTAAAGTTGAGCATGCGAGACGCCGAGGGCGTGATCGAGGTCCGGAAGGCACAGCTGTACGACACGTTGCGCACGGCGTAGCAGGTTCCGTGTTCGACGCAGACATGCTGCTCGGCGCAGACATTTTGCCACGCGAGCAGCGCGCCAAAGCCTGCAACAATGAGGGAGACGATCACTGGCCAAGACGACTCGCTCTCGGCAACCTCGTAATAGTAGTCGGCAACGTGGGCCGGTGCGCGGGAGTCCTCGCCCGCCTCGTCCGTGTCGTACGCCTCGGCCGAGGTGAGGGCAACATCCTTGCCCTTGCTTGCCATCGGCCTCTCCCTGGAAACACGCACACGCTTCCCAGAATATCTTCTTTTTAGCGAAGCACACACGCACACGTACACACACACGCACACACACTTTGGATGCGGTGCTACTACTGCGGAGGTGCTGGTGGAACTTGCAGCAGCCTTGCGATGGGCTCGACCACGGGGCGCAGGTTGACGGCGGTGGCGCGATTCCTTGGCGATGCGCGTGCGACGCAAGCGGGGGAGGTCAGCATCAGGCGAAGGGCCTGGATCGCGCGGGGCTTGAGAATCGCAATCTCCTCTGGCGCGTAGTCCTCCTGCATCCACTGTGCCACCTCCCTGTTGCGGTGGTGCGACTCCATCCATTCCTTGAGTTCCTTGAGTCCGCGTATCGTGTCAGCCTTGTGGGGTTGGGCGTCGTTTGCGTTGAACTGGGTGCCCGATGGCGCGTGGTGAATGTCCAGGTTGCACTTGACACCATTGGGAAACTGCGCGCTGCGCTTCTGTGAAGTGGACGGGTTGAAGAAGCGCGTGTGCACGAGCTCTGGCTTGAGAAGTTGGCAAAACTCGGTAACAGTGGCGGGATCAATCTGTCCCCAATAGGCGCTCGGGTAAAAGGGCGGCGGTCCCGGGTAGTATCCAAATCCAGTAGGATTGGTGGTCGCATTGTACTTGCGCGCCTCGGGAACCTTGTCTTCAAAGTATTCGTCGCTGTCATAGTGCTTGTGCTGTCCGCTCTTGAGCGGCATGCCCTCCTGGTCGCTCAGACGCCGGTCCAGGTCCACGATGAGCGGCTCGGGGGTTGGTCCAAAGGGCTCCCACCGCGAGAGACGCCATCCCGTAAAGAGTCGCAGCAACGTCGTGGTGTTTTGGTTGTTGACCACCTCGTGGATGGTGTCCTCGTTGAAGACGATCATGTGCCCTGGGGGAATGACGACCTTGCTCGACCGTGCCACGATTTCGGGGTGATCCTTTTCGAACACCTTGGCAAAGCCAACCGGGTCGTTTGGGTCGCGCGCTTCTTGCGCCGAGCCCAGCACGCACGAAAATTTCTGGTCGTACGAGTTGAGGTTGATCCAGCCGCCAAAGACGCGATCGCCTGAACGCGTGCCAACGGCCACGTCGCGGTGCCACGCCTCGGAGGTGGGCGTCTGCGACGAGCGGCGCACCATCATGCGGTCCACCACCTGCTCCAAGTGCGTCGACCCGCTGTTGGCACCATTGTCGGTCATGCCAAAGAGGTCGCGGAAGACCACCTCGCCGTGCGCGAACATGCGCAGGGAGCGCACGAATTGGTTGTGAAAGCTCGATGGATGGTTGAGTGCCGCAAATCCGCCCGCGGCAATGTTCGTTTGGGTCATGTCGAAAATCGAGCGCCTCTGTCCTTCGCGCGCGCCACCCTCGCGGTGGTGCTGCTCTGCAAACTCGGGCGTGTTGTCGACGGCGTGCTTCATCGACTCCACCCACTGCTTGCGCTCGTCGTCGTCCTCGAAGATCTTGTACACGGCCACGCCCAAGTTGCGCGGATCGCTCAGCGGCGGCAGCTGCTCGGGAAGGACCTCATAGTCGGCCTCGGCCTCTCTCCGAAGGCGCACCTTTTTTGCGAGGAGCTCGTACGGGTGCTTGTGGTAGGCGAGTGCCTCCCCACCTTCTGCCGTTTGCCCATCCACCACTTCATCCTCCAAATGGTCGACATGCTCATTCGCCGTCGCCGCCTCCACCCTCGCCCTCGCCACCGCCTCCGCCGCCCTGTCGCGTTTGCCTTGGTTGGCGGCAGACGCATTCCGCCGTAGCGCAGCCTCCGCCGACGCGAGTTTGGCCTCGGCCTTTTCCAGCCGTGTGGTCAGCGCGTCGCGCCGATCCTTTGCAGTGCACAGCTTCGCCCAAGCGGCCTCGTACGTGGTCGGCACGAGGTTCTCGGAAACCAGCTCCTTGGAAACCCAGGCAGGATACTCTCGCGGATCCGGGAATTCGGCCACAAAGCGGGCCTTGGCCGTGTTTTCTGGAAGGGGGTCCATCTCCGCAACGACTTCGGGCCATCCCCTCACCCTCGGCACCTGCCTGGGCGGGGCGTCCTCGGCGTCGGTGTCGTCATCGTCCCAGTCTCCTCGCCGTCGACGAACTTGGGGACCCGTGGGCTCCGGCGCGGTCGCGTCGAGGCGCAGTTGGTCGACGGCGCCGGCCAGCGCGGGCGCCGCCTCCATTTCCGTGTGCGTATCTTGAGTTCTTTGTAGCACACACTACACAAGACGCAAGACTGGGTTATGGGCTAGGACGCGCTACAGGCTAGTCCAACGCAAGTCCGTTTGCCAACCCCAAGCCGCTCAGCGAATCCTGCGAAATGTGCGAGTACCCCGATTGGTTGGAGCTGAGCGTCTTCCACGACGAACTCGCGCACGAGTTCTTGTCGTCGTCGGCATGCGCTCGACCGAGGTGTCGCTTGCTCGGTCCTCCGCCGGTGACCAGTGCCATCGAGTCGGGAATCTCGGCCAAGGGCAGCACGACCATGGGCGCGACGCTCTCCGTCTTTGTCGAGGGCACCTGCCACACCTCTTGCTCGTTTTGGATGCGCGAGCAGAGCTCGGCGTGCGTGTACTCGTTGACAATGGCACCGCTTGGGTAGGCGGCGCGCTGCGCCGCTTGCAAGAGGAGCTGCATGCCCTCGGCGGCGCCCACCCTCGCCGTGGTCGTCTCGGGCGGATCGGGGTTGGCCAGCCGCTTCCACGTCACGTAGGCTGCGAGGCAGGCGCGGCGCATGGCACGGCGCTCGGCGCCAAGCGCCTGCCAATGCGCCTCGGGCATGCAGACGGTGGCGGGTCGCCAACTGCCCAGCGCCTCCTCGGCGCACCGCAGCGCCTTCCAGAGCGAGCCCTCTCTCCAAAAGTGCGCGCTGTGGTCTGGCACGGTGCTCATGACCCCAAAGACGACGAGCAGCGCGGCCGTGGCTCCGACGGCGGTGCAGCTATTGCCATACTTGAAGTCAATCTTTGGAAAGTTGGGCGCCGACACTTCGCGAATCGAGGCGCGTTCTGCATGAACGACGCGACACGAGGCCATTCCGCGGGCCAGGTGCGGCACGTCGGAACCGCGCATGTACCGCAAGGCCTCGGCCGCCGGAAGCAGGTGCGTGCGGATGCTGCGCAACACGTAGGCCCGCTCCCCAGGCAGGCCCCGGCCCTCGAGATAGGCCGTAATATTCCCGAGCACGCATCCAAAGGTAGCACCAACGGTGGAGTGACTCTCGGTGCGTGCGCGCGGCGCCGCCCCCACCGCCTTGCGCTTGCGATCCTCTCCCGGTGGCGCTAGCAGCAACCGGCGCACGCCCAGCTCTGCCTGTTTGTGATAGTCGAAAAAGCCCTTTAGCAGCAGGGCGCCCTCGCCACCGGCGGCCTCGCACTCGCTCTTTGCCATTTGAATCGGCAGGCTCTTGACAAAGCGCTCGTCCAATAGTGGTGCACCCACAATGGATGGCGCCACCGCCGTCACGGGTGGCGTCGGCGGGACCACGTTTGGCGCCCTCTCGTCCATCGGATCCGACCTCAGCGTCTCGGTCTCCTTCAACATTGCGAGCGAGCTGCTATCCGCGGCCGGGGATGAGCAACTGAGCGAGGACGAGCTCATTGGACTCGTCCTTGGATTTACAATCGTGTTTGCCGCATTGCAAGCGAGGATTGGGGCACAGCTCGTAAAGCGGCGCAAACGCATCGTCTCCGACGCCAAGGAGGAGGCGCGGTCGAGACTCGTGTCGCTCAAAACCGAGCTGCACCAACCATTGGCCTTGGCCACGTCCACAGACGAGGCCCGATCATCGGCGGCACTGTTCGTGCAGATCACCGAAGGATTCGAGGAGTCGTTTGTGAGCGAGGCGGGGCGTGCGGCCCTCGACAAGCTGGCAGATCGGCGATCTATGTTGGACTTTGCGCACCTCTTGGTCTCCATTTGTCAACGGATATGCGTGGCAATCTCGGTGCAACTGCTCGCCCAATCGGTGCGTGCACAGCAACCAAGCCGGTTGGTGAGGACCGTCTCGCTGATTGGGCTTGCCACCTTTTTTGTCTTTGTCGAGTCGTTGACGGAGCGAACGATTGTGTGAGCGGGTTAGCGGCGTGCCTTCCGCAAGCGCACACACGCGCGTGTCGCTCGCTCGCTCGCTCGCGTGTGTCGACGTGACTCTTTTTTTTTTCATGCTCGCCTTTTACAATAGTCACAAGGACACACTCGTACGCACGCACGCACTGACAGACACACTGACAGACACACGGTTCAGACCGCGGCCGTTTGCCGGCGCATCTCGGAATTCTTGGAGAGGCGTCCGCCGCCCGAGGCCAGGTGAAGCCCATTGAGACGATCGAGGACCTCCTGTCGCTCCTTTGCGTAATCTGGCTCGTTGGGGTTGCGGAACTTTTCGGGCCGCATGTGATGGTGCGGATTGTTCTCGTCGTAGACATTGCGCTTTGGATCGTGCACGGGAATGCCCCCCGGGTAGGACTTGGAACTGTTGGCATGCACCACAGGGTTTCGATCGTCCTCGTCGTCGCCTGGGTGGAACCCCTTGACCCACCTCTTGCCGTACGAGCTGATCTCCCAGGCCGGCCCTTGTGTGACCTCGGGCGCAAAACAACGGATCACAAAGCACGTGCAGCCACAGAGCAGCATCACGATGATCAGCACAATGAGCGCGATGATGGCCCAAAAGGGCATGGCAAATCCTTCATCGTCGTCGGTCGAGGCCTCCTCCTCGGAGAGCTTGCGCGCCGACGTAAACCCAAGCGCCGCCACATACTCTGGGAGCATTGGCCACACGGGGCCACCACCTTGTTCGGCCAAGCGCGTACCACTCTTGCCGCCACCCGCACCTTCTCGTCTGAAGGGATAGCGTGCCTCGCGTTATGGTCAGTGCCGCTTGTCGTAGGGCACAAAGGCAATGCCGGGCGGCACGGTGGTGATGCCGACAATCGGAGTCAGCTCGAGCAAGAGGGATGCTGCCCAGAGCGAGACGAGCACAAACGCGACGGCGATGGCCATCTGAAAGACGCAGACCACGCACGAGCGCCGCACGGCACGCACGCAGGCGTCCGTGTCGTTGCCCATGGCGTCCTCGGGCACACACGCACACACGCGCACACACGCGCGCGCACCACCAACACGAACGCGTCTCGTCCGCTAAGGGGAACTGATAGCGGCGCTAATTAACCAGCGCTCGGTGGCTGCACTGGTAGGGGAGAGGTGCGACCGTGCACGCGCTGCCGCCATGGCGGCCGAGGGAGCCGGACTTTCGAAAACGCAACTCGAAAAGGTTGCGGAGGTGGCCAAGGCCTCGTCCTACCGCTCGCAGGCGGCCACCCGGTTTGCCAATCGCGTCAGGGAGTTGCCGGTGCGCACCTTTCAGATTGTCGAGACGAGCGTGAACACGGCCACGCGGCTGGGCCAGCAATCGCTGCAGATCTTGTCCATTTTGCTGGTGCTTTTCATCATTCATCAGATCTTCCTGTGGGTGGACCGCGATCCCGAACAGGCCTTTGACCAGGGCGCGCTGCTCTTTGAGATTGCCGAAATCGCGTGGGACACGTCGAGCATCTTTTACAATGCGGGCGTCGACGTCGTCAACGCGGGCGTCTTGCCCGTGTGGAACGCCGCCGCCTTTTACGTGGTGGAGCCGACGATTGTGCTCGCGCTCGAGGTCTTCTCGCTCGCGTTCACGCACCAGCACTGGCAGGGGCTCTTCAGCGAGGCCGACTTTCCGTACAATGGGCTCGACTGCACGGCCACTTTCAAGGTGCTCCACACACACACACACACACACGCGCGCGCACATGCAACAGTCAGAATCAAGCCGCCCCTTTTTTTGCACAGTCGAGCGAGTGGTGCGGGCGTGCCGCCGCCTACGCGGCGCGACTCGAGTCGGCCGAAAAGGCCGAGGGCTACACCGACGCCTCGGGCACCTACGCGGCCGCTTCGAGACGCATGCTGACCAACCTGTCGCCCCTGCGCCGCAACGCCACCGTCGACGGCTTCGGCGATCTCGGCGACACCTACGTCTTTGGCATCGCCACCGCGCGCCGGCTCGCCGAGCTCGGGGTGGAGAGCAACGACAACTTTGTGGCGCCGGCCTTTGACACGAGCGCGTTCAACGACGCCATCCTCGACCTGGGTATGCTGATCATCACGCTCGGGTCGACCTTTGTCGACGTGGCCTTTGCGGTGGCGGGGGAGATTCTGACGCAGGTGTTTTCGGTGCTGGTCGACTCCTTCTTCTTCCTGCTGCGGTCGCTGATGATGGTGCTGAAGATGCTTGTTAAGTCTGGAATGCTGACGACCGTCATCGGCATCGGGGTTGACTTTGCCATCATCGTACCGCGTAGCCACTTGAACCCGTGCCCAGCCACACACACGCACACGCACACACACACATGCACCTGCCCCGCTGCTTGCCGCGCAGTTTTTCACCGAGATCGCCCTCCCCGGTCTCTTTGCCGCCATCGACCTGCTCCTGTGCGTCATCGACTTCCTCACGCCCTCGGGATGGAACGAGCAACTGAAGTGTGTCGAGGAAAGGTGCTTCCGGGGGCCCAACATTGTCGCCGACATGCTCGTCTTCACGCACCTTCCCGTGGTGCTCCACCGCTTCACGGCCATCATGGAGGCGACGCTCAACTCGCGCACGGGCAAGCGCTTCTTTGGCAACCCGGGGCCGGGCACCTTTACGGCCAAGAGCCGCACCGTCGACCCCGACACGGGCGAGCCCATCGAGCGCACCGAGACCGAGAGCGCCAGCATGGCCAATCCCATGTACGAGTTTGACTTTGCCGACTCGTTCAAGGAGCTGCTGCCCACCACGGGCGCCGACCAGTGCGGCGGCTGCTTCAACTGCAAGTGGCCCGAGGTCCGCCTCATCTGGCTGCTCACGGCCAGCATCGGCAGCCTCTTCTCGGCGCAAAACGTCGACGGCTACCGCGGCAACGTCACCGCTCACTGCCTCGCCAATGGCAGCTGGTACACGGATTCCTGCGGGCCCATGGGCGCCGAGCTCTTGCCCTATCGCACGTGGCTCGCCCGCGGTTACACGGCCGGCTTTGTCGAGATCGACGCGCGCATCTTCGACTCGTACGCGGCCACCATTGTCAAGCGCTCGCGCGAGATGGGCGCCAGCTCGGACGAGTTTTTTCCGGAGCTCGTGCAGGCGGCGCGCAACTGGGAGTCGGTGCGCAGCGACGCGGACAAAATTCTGCGCACCGACTTTGGCGACGACGACGCCGCCAAGGCCGCGCCGTTTGTCTACCACGTGTGCCGCAACCACCGGCACGAGGCCAAGTCGCGCGGGCTCACGTACGACACGCCTCACGAATACTACAACCTCGCGGGCGGCTCGATTGAGCGCATCACGGGGCAATTCCTCTGGGACTTGTGTCGCCGATGGAAGTTTGAGATTTTCAGCGACTTTGGGCGCTGGGCGCACCATGGCCTCTACGACATCCGGGCGTGCACCGAGGACAAGGTCGAGTGCAAAAAGGAGGCGCGTAGGTGCTTTGGCTCGTGCTCGGGTGTCGACGGCTCGGAGTTCAACCACGACTTTGCCACGACCGTGGCGATGACCGAGCTGAGCGAGTTTGTGCTGGGCGACGGCTTTGACAGCGCGGCGGCCAACTGCACCCTCAAGACGTACGTTTTCAAGATCCCCACCTTTGCCGGCGGTGACGCGTTCAAGAAGTGGGCGGTGCGGCTGCAGACGCGGTCTGGGATGTCAGGTATCGATACCGGATGGTGTGAGCGCAGCGCCGCCAGCTGCTCCGTCATACAGCGCGTGCTCGAGAATAGCCCACAGCTCGTCTTTGTAAACGGCGAGTTTCGGCACGTCTACTCGAGCGTCGCGCCCAGCCCGCCGCCGCCGCCGCTGCCACCGCCGCGGCTTTTTTCGTACGCGGCGCACCCGCCGTCGCCACCACCGCCGCCGGGCACGCCGCCACCATTCTACGCGGACGCGGAAGCATGCATTCCGTTGCCTCGCCTCGCCGACTTCGGCCTCGACCTCGGCGTCGACGCCGTCGAGGGCGCGCCCATGGAGGAGCGCGCGAGCTGCCTCTTTGTGCGCCGCATCGCCGAGGAGCGTCGTCGTGCGTCGGCCTGCTTCTCGCGCGTGGCCTCGCCCGACCCGCCGCCCCCACCGCCGGCCTTCAACGTCACCGAGACCTCGGGCGCCGGCAGCCTGCGGGCCCAACGGGCGCGATTGGGCGACTTGGAAAGGTACGACGAGCCTCGACGCACCGACACGGCCCAGTGGTCCTTTGACAAGTCGGGCGCCATCGACGGCACCAAGGCGCTCATCGACTCGCTCGGCGAGACCAACCCAGTGCTCAAGAGTTTGCTGGACACGGCCATGGACGAGATCCAAGCCGCAGGCGGTCGAAGGCTGATGCAGCGCATCGAGTACGAGACCTACATGACCGACGTCTTGGTCACGCACGAGCTCATGGAATTCTACGGCAAGGGCTCGGAAATTGAACCCATGTATTTGAATCTTGTGCTAACCCACTGTACGATTGCGTTCCAGGCAAGGGTGGGATTCCTGGCGTGACGATTGGATCGGTAACGCTCTTCAAATTGAACTCTCAAACCTATACATATATATATATACTCACACGCAGCTTGCTCCCGTGGTGCGCAGTGCCAGGCGCTCTGCGAGGCCACAAAGCAGGACGAGCGCGCCAAGCACGACGAGCACTGCAGTGCGCGCACACATTCAAACCCCCCTTTCTCTCCATCACAAAGACTCACGACCCAACCTTTGTTTGCAAAGACGCGTACGCCTTCAAACGAGCCGCTCCGTTTTCGTACACCGACCAGACGGGCTGGTGCTACCTGCTGCAGGTTGGGTTGCGTGCCCAAGACCCAACCCCCCTGCCCTCGTGTTCTTGCAACCGGCCCATCACCTTTTCCTCGCCCCACACAGAACGCGGGCGGCTGCAAGCTGGCCGACTTTTCCGCCGAGCTCTTGACCAGGCAAATCGAATCGGAGCGGCAGTGCAGCGCGAGCGCGCCCGGACTCGACAGTACGTTGCCCCGCTTGAACACTTGCCCTCACCCACCGCGCCATCACCCACCGCGCCATCACCGAACGCTCACCACCATTCCAGATCCCGTCTGCATCGGCATCCCGAGCACCAGGGACGATGCGCGCGTGCTCGACCACGCCGACGCGGCCGCCATCGCCTACGAGGTGCCCTACGACCGGTACCCGGCGCCGGGCAGCCGCGGACTTCCTCTCCCCAGAACGCAGGTCGAGGCCATGTCCATGATCGCCTACGCGCGCGTCAACGGCGTCACCGCGTTCTGGGGCGCAAACCCCAACACGGACGCCGGTGACGTGCGGATGGTACACGTAAAGGCGAATTGAACCAATTGCGGCCAAATCGCCATACTCAAGCGCGTTGCGTATGTGCGCAGCACTGGCCCACCGAGGGCGGCGAGCTGCTGCTGGTCAAGCAGGCCGAGAGCCGGTGCATCCTCGTCTCCAGCGGCGTGAGCCCGAGCGAAAAAATGTACGCGCGCTTCCGCCCGTGCGACGCCAAGCTCGCCTCTGGGATACTTTCAACGGCCGCCGCGGCGGCGCCGCCGCCGCCGCCGGGGGCGACAATCAAGCACTGGTACGACCCCAAACTGGTGAGAGCACGCCCTGTAGCAGCACCGCCCACGTCCAGATGACCGCCCACAGCAGCCACGCCTCCAAGAGCATGCGCCGCTCCGTGTGCTCGGGCGGCTCGTCGGGTGGCTCGATCCACGCGCTGAACCGCTCCACCACCCCTGTTGCTGTCCAGGCACCGCCGCCGCCGCCCTCCATCAAGCGCGCGGCGCTCGAGCTCTTTGTGCGTCACGAGGTGCGCCCCCGCGTCGAGCTCATCTGCGCTGGCGGGCTAGAGGGGAGCCGGCACCAGCAGATGTGCTTGGCGGTGGCCAAGACGCTCGGCAAGTGGCAGCCGATTCACGGCGCGGGCATCGTCGCGCCCTTTTGCGAGCGCATCTGCTGGCACAGCTGCCAAGGCGAATCGCACATTGGCGGGGTGCGCGATTGTGCGATTCGAACCAAGAACACAATTCCTCTCACTCAGTACACGCCACGCTTGCGTCTTTTGCGCAGGCCGACGACGGCTTTGTCGAGTGCCCGAGCGAGAGCTGTGCCCACGACTCGTGCCTCGATCTTTTGCTTCGGGAATGTCCACCCGTGGTCGCGGCCGAGATCCAGAGCACCTACGACAGCGCGTGCTCGTTGGCGCCTCCTAGTCCACCAGACCCACCGCTGCCGCCACCGCTGCCGATCGGAGATCGTTTTCCGCCGCCACCGAGGCCGCCGCCGCCACAGCCGTACCTCGAGATTCGCACCAAGTTGGACGAAACTGACTATGAACCCGACTGTCAACTCGTTTCGTACGCGGCGTGCAAAAACATCGTCGCCGACTACGCCGGCGAAACCGAGGGCGTCCTCAACGTGCTGCGCGTCTCGGCCGCGCCGTGCGAAGGCCTGCCCGACGAGCCCTCCTGCTTCTTGGTGCGCATCAACCCACACGCACACACGGGCACCTTTGCTCTGACGTTGCTTTGTTTGTTGCGCAGGGGTGCCAATACGGCAGCAAGCACGGCGGGTGCGGACCAACGAGACCCTCAAACCAATCCCTTAGAACACGTGCTAATGTGCACACTTTACACATACCGTTTCAGGCTCTACCGCTTCCTGCTGCCCGACATGCAGGCCGAGTTCAATGCGTCCAATTCGTACCGCTGCAAGCAGGCCGAGATGCCCTACTGCGCGTGCGGCAACCCCGCGTCGCCGCCTCCTGGAAGCCACGCGCCGCCCCCGCCCTTTGTCTATACGGAGGAGTGGCACGCCCAGCCGAGCTACGTAGAGGGCGAAACACCCGTGCTCGGCGGCGGCGTGACCGACGCCGCAACGCCGTGGACGACCGACGACGGCCAGGTCTCAGCGCTCACCAAGCGTCTCGTCAACGGGCGCACCATCGATCTTGCGCTGCGCTCGAGCCACCAGGTCGTCGACTGCCCCGGAAACGACGACGCCGAGGCCACGTGCACGCGCTTTTGCGCACAAGAACATCTCGGGTTTTTGCGCGCCGTGGCCGTCACGGGCGCGCGGCGCACGCCGCCGCCCCCCATCAGTCCGCCGCCCTACTCGGCGCCAAGCCCGCCGCGGCCGCCGTGGAATCCCTTTGCCGAATGCTCCAACACGTGCGAGGACAACGACGTGCTCAACGTGGACGACGCCCGGTGCAGAGACGGTGGCAAGGTGCGACTCTCATTTTAAACACTCTACACAGCATAGTGCCGACCACCAGGCCCCCAGTCCGCATCCCGCAAGCCGCACCGCTGCCGCTCTCGCAGGGAAGCTTCCAGCCAACGCTTTGCGAGTATTCGACCCACTGCCGCAACTGCGGATTTCGTGAGCACACCAACGTCATCGTCTCCGACGACTCGTGCCCGAGCTCATCGAATGGCATCTGCGAGGACGGCGGCACCGGCTCGAGCTTTTTTGCCGAGACGGAGTTTGGCTACGGCGGCGTCACGCACCTGTGCGGCCTCGGCACCGACGTGTAAGCATTTGCACATTGAACATTCCACGTGCACACAACCCCTATTCATGTACACGAACGCCTAGCGCGTGTGCACGCACAGGACCGACTGTGCCAGCTACGGAGCACGCACGACCCAGGAGATTGGGTACGATTCCTTCCAAGGCGCCAGTAATGCCACGCGACCCTCGCCGCCGCCACCGCCTCCTCCACCGCCACCTTCGCCGTCGCCTCCATTGCCTGGCGTGGCTGGGTGCACCGGCTGTCGTGCATGGTTTGTCAAAAACAACGACGCCACCGATCCAGCAGGGTGGAACAAGTATGGCCAGTACGAATTCGACAGTGTTTGCATCGAGGCGGAAACCCCTGGATGCGAAAGCAGGCGTCCAACCGGTGCCATTGACCTATGCTCCGATGGCGGTGCGGGATCGCATTCGGCGCTTACACAGCTCGATCTTGATACACTGGACAAGGACCGCGATGGAATGGGGGTGCGTTCGTACTACAGCACCGAGGATGGCGTGGTCAAGCTAGAGTTTGCGTGTGTCTACGGCACGCAGTGCGCGTCATCGGCGGACGCGGTGGCCTATGGTTCACCTTGTGGCACAGACCAGCGCCCTCGTGATACAGTTGCCGACCCGACGTGTCCCGATGATCAAGTCGATAGAGCCACAGGTGCGTGTCGCGACTCGTGCTGGGTGGACACAACGGGTGTTGCACATCTCGACGAGGAACGCTTCAACCAACAAATCTTGGACGGCAGCCTCGTTCCCGATCGCCGGTGCCACGACGGCGGCATTCGCGCCGTGTCCAACAAGTGTCCGTATGGAACACAGGCCTCGCGCTGTGGTCCCGGTCGACCCGTTGTGTATGACAAGTGGCTTTCCGAAACCCGGAGCAATCGTCGACTTTCCGAAAATGAGCGCGACTGGCTCAATACGCCTCTCAGTGCACGCGAGGTGCCCCAGGGTTCGATTGAGCTGCGATACATGCCGCCTCCGCGCCCGCCTCCTCCACCGATCACTTCCCTTCCCACGGCGGATCCCAACGACGTCATCCACTCGCCGCCGCCACCTCCGCCCTCGCCACCGCCGTCGCCGTACCCGCCACCACCGTTGCCGCCGCCGCCGCCGCCCAAGCCGCCCGCCTACTACGATCAATGCTCGTGCGCCGATTCGCAACTCAAACCTCAAGCCTTGTTGATATGATGTACACACACGCACGCTCACATTCCGCAAGAGTGGCGCTCACACATCCTAGCGCGCACACAGGTGTTCATGCTTTCTCGAGGATTCTGTGAGCAATGAAGGAACGCGCATGGCCGGCTGGTCCGACCTGGCCGTGCGCGCCCGCGCCACGAGCGTCGTGTCCACTGCCGTGCTCTACCGCGCGCACGCCGTGCTCACGCGCGGCCGTGCCCTCACAACCTTGGGTCAGGTGTGGATCAACGGACAGGGCAACCGAATCGGTCGCTACGTGAGCTCCGATGCCAATCGCGCGCAGGCGGCGCACCTGATCTCGGGATGGAAGCAGGATCCCGTCGCGGGGCAGGCGCTGCTGCTGAGCTCCAATCCGCTCACGGAGGCCTACCTGGGACACAAGCCGCACTGGTGGCTGGACAGCTTTGGCGGCACGAGCATGGCGCACGGCTGGAGCGTGCTGCCCAACTCGGTCGCCGGCGCCGACGCCATTTCCTTTTGGCGCGACGTGTGCACGAGCCTGTGCATGCGCAAGCACGGCGACGAGGTCGAGTTGGTCGAGGTGGACCTGCGCAAGGGGCTGTACGATGGGTACCGCTCCAACACGATGCCATCGACGTGCGACTGCTACGCCTACGACGATCTCGCCAAGCTCAATGCCAGCACGGCCGCCGCCGCGCAGCACACGCCCTCGCAGGCGGCGCCCAATGACTTTGCGGTGCTGCGCTTTCTCGAGACGGCCAAGCTCGTCAACCACTACATTGGCAATGGCGCCTACGACAACGGGTTGCACTATCGCAAGTTTGTCAACCTGTACGCCGTGCAACGCAGGGAGTGGCCGTCGCTCTTTGTGGACACGCAGCAGTCGAGCATCTTTTACGAGCGTGCGCTCGAGCCGGGGTACACGATTTCCATCGACGATCTCAACGCGGACGCACATGCCTACGTCGATGCCAAAGCGGGCGTGGTCACGCGCGAGGACTGCCTGCGCGAGTGCGCCATGCACGCTGGGGGCACCGACGAGGAGATGCGTCCGCGTCAAGACGTCAAGACCATGGTGCACGACGCGGCAGCGCAAACGTGCTGGTGCACCACCAAGGACTGGCTCGATCTTGCCGACGACGACAGCATCGTCCACGTGCCGCACACGGAAGTCAACCAGCCGTTGGTCTACCGCGTGCAGTTTTGTGCCGGCGTCAGCGGTGGGTCGTCACGAAGCGTGGTCTACCGCAAGATGCCCGCTGGCGCCGACCCGCTTCCGGTTTGTCATGGCATGCCTGTGAGCGCAGGGATGATCCTTTCAAACGGCTCAATCTTTTTTGCGAAAGATCCGGGCGCCGTGACGCGACCTGTCGACCTGCAGTGCCGCGCCGCGTGCGACGCCAATCCCGACTGCGCGATGGCGCATTCGATGATCGAGACATTTGACTACCAACAACTTGCACACGCGCTGCCGCCACCGCCCTCGCCTCCGGCTCCACCGCGGCCGCCGCCGCCGGGTTCGAAGCATTTTCAAACCAACACGCACACGCACACGCACGCGTGTACCTTCCGCAAGCCGATGTTTTCACATTTGCAGGTGTCCCGCCGCTGCCGCCGATGCCGCCAGGCACGAACCGGACCACTCGAACCCGTCCCTTGACCCCTTCTGACCACGTTTTGCACACATTGGCATCGCAGCGCCGCCGCCCGACGGCGCCCTCGGCCATCGCGTCTGGTCGCCCGCTGGGTACAACGAACCTCCCGAGGGCACCGACGACGCCTCCGATGGCCTCTTCCACGTCTACTGCGGCCTGGAGTACACCGACACCAACGGCGTGGCGCAATCGTGGCGCGCGAGCATCCACAGCGCCCTGTCGCAGGTGGGCGTGTTGCACACGGCGCGCAAGCTCATCGACCAGGGCACGTACACGTCGAGTCTCTGCCCGTTTGAGTGCACGCGCTCCATTCTGCGGCACGGCGTCACCGTCACCAATGAGAACAACTTGCTGAGCGGTGCAGGGCTCGATGGCGAGGGCTTTCTCTACCCAGGAAGCACTGACACCGGTCGCGGGTTTACTCGCTTTGCCGCCGCCTCTGGCACAAACGAAGACCGGCTCGTACCATTGGACGTGAAGTACGATGTCACCCTTGATCAATGCGACGACATCGTGCGCGCTCACCAGCTGCTGGCACCGCACGCCGTGTGGCTCATTCGCGAATCGGACCAGACTCAAGCGGCATCGGTGGCACGGATTGGAGATTGTGGGCTCTTCTTGGGCACGCGTTCCGAGGTGGACGCCAAGATCTGGCGCGCGTTTTACCGGTATGCGCGCCTCGTGCTCAACCTGGGACACTTTGAGGCCTTTTTGGACGATCACATCAAGGCGGCGGCCGTGCACACCTCGGCCGAGGGCGACTGCAACAGCGGCAACAGCCGCGTGTGCGTCTGGTGGTCGGAGTTTGATCTCGATCGCGAAGAGTTGAGCTGTCGACCCAAATCGGACGCGTCCAACATTGTGACGCCCGCCGTGCTGCTGGCGGCCCTTGCCGACGCCGACATAGGCTACCCACCGCCGTTGCCACCACCACCCTCGCCGCCGTTACCCCCGCCCGTGCCATCGCCACCGCCAGGATCTGTACGATGTCAGTTATCCACCGTGCCCTCGACAAAGTACCGCAAGACGGACTACAGAGACGCGGAGCAACAAACCGTGTCCGAACGGCACTTTGTACCGCTTCAGTGCTGGCGATGGAATGCCAAGGAGGACTGGCCACCGTTTGTGGCACACAAGGATACGTACAAGCTCGATTCGCGCTGCGTACAGGCATGGGAAAGCGGCGACAACTTTGCGCTGACGCGCCGCGTACAATGGGAAGGCGATTTTCGACAGTCGGAGCTGTCGTCGACGCGCTACGACCCTTTTTACGACAACAACAACGACTGTCCTGCACTACAAACAAAACTGGCCACGTTCCCGCTGGGCGACATCCGACGCGAGGTGTACCTGACCGACGCGCGGTATTGCTCTGATGGATCCTTTCAAGACTACTCAATCGACGATGGCTTCGCGTGTGATCGAGGCACGCACGTTGGCGCGTGTGGGATACACCCGGACCTCGTGCGCAACCAACAGCTCGAAGAGATTTCAACAATACTCGACGAGCTTGACCACCCCACTGGTCCTCCGTTTAAGAACTGCTTCGATCCTGACATAGCCGATTACGAGTGCTGCCGCGCGAGTCACGAGTTTCTCGTCGGTGCTGCCAATGGAGAGATTGGTGTTGCAAGCGCGAGTGACCCGGACTATTGCAACTATCCTGAAACCGTGCCAGATTCGGGCGATACGTCGTGTGATCCGCAGCAAACGGCACACTTTCGTACGTCCACGGGTTGCGAAGCCTACTGCGGCGCCGCATTCCAGCGCGAGGGCGACGACGACACGTGCATGCCGGATGTGCCCGAGTGCAACAACTGGGTTGCGCCCGAGCAGTGGCCCCGCGGCGAACCAGTCCTCGTGACCACGCAGTGCATATGCGGACCCAAGCTCGAGTCGCTCATTCCAGCGGGTACCTATACCCAGCGCGGTACCGAGGGCTGGGCCGCGGTGGGCAACACCGCCGGTCGTCGCATGCAAGATGCCACTGATGGCTCCTGGCGCTGGCCTGAGCCGCTCGCACAGACAATTCGACCCTTTCATGGTGCGCACTTTGACGTTTCGGATCCGCTCTACAAAACTATCATGGCCTTTCGCACCGACCTTTTACCGGAGAATGCCACATGTGCCTACTACTTTGATATGACGACGCCTTCCTATGCGGACGGGACACCTATCACTTCATGGACCGGTCATTCTGGATCGGGGAATCACTCAGAGTGCGAGAGTCCGTGGGCGACGCTGGATGACTGCTGCATGACAAGCCGTGGTAAAAAAACCATGATGAGCACCGTGTGGTTGCAACGCGACCGTATGGAAGAACGATCCGTGGCAACAGCGTTTACCGAGAACGCAGTTGTCGGCACGGCCGTCCACCAGTCCAAGGTGGCCACAGTTGGCAATTTTGACAATGATACCTACCCCGACATTATCATCGGCAATCGATTGTTCACGACGCGTCGATTTAGAAAATTGCCCGGTTACCGCGTCACAGTAATTCCTAATGTGATCACAAAGGTCGGCGACTACTACACCCCGAATCAGATCACTGAGGATGAGTGCAAGACGATCTGCCAGAAGTCGATGCTGACTTGCAACCTGTTCGTATACAGCGACTCGGGGCAGGGCTGCATTGGACTTTACAAGATCTGGTACCCAGACACCTTTGATGCGACATCCAATCTCACAGTTGACTATTCGACAAGTGCTTACATACTCGGAAGCGTGAGCGCTGACTTCTCCTTCTATCCTGGTGTCATGGTTGGACCAAAGGACTTTGAGCAAGTCTATGCCGGCGACGTCAATGGCGACGACTACGACGACGTGGTGGCGGTGTACGATGACGGCTCGTTTGAAATTTTCTTGACGGTCTTCGACCTGTCCAATGAGGCACTTGTGGCCTCGGGTGGCGTGGGGTTTCATTCCATGGGTGTGCAAACGCTGCTTGTGGGACACAAGATTACAACGGTCAACTTCATCGGCACACTCTTTGGCTACGGTACCAATTGTCGCGGCGTTGACTGGGGCTGCACTTCGAGCGCACAGCGCGCCGTGTTCGTGGGCACGGAAGATACCGACGATTACGTGTGGGTGTCGCCCAAGGTTGCCACGTTTCCGCCACCACCTCCCCCGTCTTCCTCTTCGCGTCGACTCTCCGAAAACCCATTGGGTGCCGGCCAAGGTGCCATGGACATGGACTTTTCCATTGTCTTCGCGCCGCTTGCCAACACCAAACACCGCACGCTCAGTTCGGCGCGCTTCTACCCGAGCAATGACCTTCAGCACCAGGCACTGGCCATTGGAACCGGAGCCGAGTCGCCCAATTCGATTGCCTACCTGGGTACACCTGGGTTTGAGGAGCGAGTGGTCCAGGACCAGCAGGATCACCATGACGAGTCAGTGGCCGTCGCAACAGCGCGCATTGCGCCGAACATCAACATGATCTGCTTTGCCAATCGCGGCACACAAAACCGATGCCACCGCTTACAAATCGACTGGGAATGGGTGAGGCAAAACCGGTACATCCGCATGGACTACCACGCCGTGCCCACTTCTCCGAGTCCTCCACCCCCGCCTCCACCGTCGCCGCCGCCCTCACCGCCCTCGTCCCCGCCGCTGCCCTCATTACCGCCGCCCTCGCCGCCGCCCTCGCCACCGCCCGCGCCGCCGCCCCCCACGCCGCCGCCGCCCACGCCGCCCGTAGATACAGACGTAAATGATGGACTGCAAACGGGTCGCCGCCGCTTACAATCTCTCACCGAAGACGTGATCGATCCCGTATCGGCGGCGGGGCAAGAGTGTTGGCAAACACTGGAAAGCTCCAAGCCGTTTACCTATTACGAAATGGCTGTTCCTGTGGCTCACCAAGACCGCCTGCCCTGGGCCGCCGACTCGTTGGTCACGCCCGTTCCTGGGTATGGCAACAATTTCAGAATCGACACCACGCTCAGCGCGTGTCGCGTGCTCTGCGACCGCACCATCGATTGTTGGTTCATCGCCTTTGTGTCCGCCGATGTGCCAACGAATCAGAAGCCGGGGTGCTACATGTATGCGCTGCCATTCCTTGGCAACAGTTTGGGAGACAGCAAGCTCATCGAGACCGCGCTGGGTATTGACACTGGCTACCTTTGGGCCAGCAACGTCGTCTTCCAGCGGCGTGCGTGCCCTTCGGCCGACTATGGCGCGTTTGCAAACATGCTCGACAACTTTGACCTGAACCCATCGGTTGCGTTTGGCGATGCCACGGACAATGCCGACATCAAGGTCGCATTCCTAGACGGCGACGACTACGCTGACGTCGTGACCGTATCGGGACGCGATCACGTGCGCGTTTACCGCGGCACACTCCAAACCCAGCGCACGGGCGACTTTTCCAAATCGGTGCCGGAAACGATCGACCAGAAATTGGTAGGGGTAACGCAACCGCCCAGACCACCGAGTCCTCCACCGCCGCCACCGCCGCCACCGCCACCCTCGCCGCCACCGCCACCCTCGCCGCCACCGCCGTCGCCACCGCCTCCTTCGCCTCCGCCACCCGCGTGCCATCATACGACTCTCAGTCCCAGAAACTACTGGTCACTTGCAGATGAGAAACAATCATGCTCGGACCATTGCTACACAGTGGGTCGCCGGTATTGCAACCAGGACGCCCAGGTTCCCCAGTCTGAGGCATGCATGAACGATCTTCTTTCCGAGGTTGACTTTGGAATCACGTGCACCGTTCACATGGGTCCCGAAAGTTCGCGTCTGGTGCCGCTATTCAATGAGAGGTCTAACAAGTGCCTTTACCAGAATCCGGCGCAATATCTAATCGATTGCGAGGGCGTCTTAACGATGGGCTACGGCGAAACGTACTATGGCGGGCAGCGACGTATCTGTCCATGTTCGCAATTTCCGCTTCCGCCTGGCCAGATTCCTTCACCACCGCCTTCGCCAGGGCCACCGCCCTCGCCCGCGCCGCCGGTCGCAACGGGACCCGGCATAACTCCTGGACTGCAAACGGGTGGCCGCCGCTTACAATCTCTCACCGGCGACGTGATCGATCCCGTATCGGCGGCTGCAGCGCCTGTTGTTTTGGGCCGCCGCCTCGACGACGATGCCTACTCGCGCTTCCCGGGCAACGCCGAGGCACACACCGATATGGCCAACGTGCAGCAGGTGTTCATTGCCGATTTTGACAATGACGGACGCATGGACCTATTCTTTCACGCTCCGGCGCCCTCGTCCGGTTCGTGCGCGCAGCAGTGTCACGGCCTCGGACGCTTTGGGTACGACAGCTTTGAGGTGCACGACGACGTCCGTGGAACACCCACTAACGAGCAAATTCCGACCTACTGCCAGTGTGGCCCGCACTACGACCTGATGATTGGCCCCGGACCACCACCCTCGCCGCCCGCGCCGCCGCCCTCGCCCTCGGAGCCGCCCGCGCCGCCGCCCACCCCAGCGCCCGACATTCCGCCGCCCTCGCCGCCGTTTCCGTGCGCCAAATGCAATCTTGAACAATTAGACACTATACCACACGCTCACATGCGAGCGCGCGCATTGCAGGATTCTACGCGCCGTCGGGCTCTGCACGCTTCATGCCGGATTTAGCCTCCCCCCGACTTCGCCACGGCCACCGCCCTCACCACCGCAGCCGCCCAACCGGCCGTCACCTCCCAGCTCGCCGCCGTCGCCGCCCGGCACGCCGCCCGCGCCGCCCTCGCCGCCACCACCGTCTCCGCCACCGCTTCCACCGCCCCCGCCACCGCGCCCGCCTCCGCGGCCGCCACCACCCAAGCCACCGCCGTCGCCGCCCTCGCCACCGCCACCCCCAGGGTTTCCGCCACCCATTCCGTACATGCCACCGATTGCCGACACCAAGGACTCTCGCCTGCGCTTCCTCGACTTGGACCCGCTGCTCGCCGACGTGCGCGGGCCCGAGGGCACCGCGTGGGTTCCCGAATCGGCGCGCGTGCTGCGTTCGGGAGCCGGCAACTTTTTGGACGCGCCCTACATTGAGCAGGTCATCGTGACCAAGTACGGCTGCCCCGAGATGTTTGATGATGGCCTGTCCTCGTACGGATCAAACGTGTCGCGCGCGTCTGTCAACTTTCAAGTGAACCCAAAGAAGCCCGACTGCGCTCATCCCATACCGGAAGATGGACTCAATCTGGTCAACATGAACGGCGACTGCGGCGTCACCATCCTTCCCGGCGAGCTCGTCGACGGCTTCCCCTTTGAGCCGCGCTGTCTGGTGCTGGTGCTCACGCCTGCGAGCGAGCGCATCATGTTTGACGAGATGGTGGCCGCTGGTAATACCCCTGCTCATTATTGGTACCCGGCCCCAATCCCAGCTCACATCTCTATTCTAACCAGGTCGCAAGATGTCGGACCCATTCGAGGTGGAAATTAATTATACGGTGGCCACCGGCAGCGCCCCCGACGTCAAGACGGTGGGCGCCAACTGCGGCAACTCGCGCGTGCTGCTCGAAAACTACGAGCGCGACCGCGTGGGCCAGGACGTGCGCGACGCGCTCGTGGAGACGCGCGCCGCCATCGCCACGCAGCAGGAGCTCATTGCGTTTTGGGACCACGTGCAACAGAGCCGCGCCATGGTGAGCATCGACCCGGTCAGCTCGCTGGTCACCTCGGTGCTGCCTCCGTCGCCGAGCCCGCCGCCGCCGCCGCCGCCCGTGCTGCAGAATGCGCCGCCCGCGCCGCCCGAGCAGGTCTCCAATGCCGTGCAGACGCAGCGCCTCGCCGACGATCTGGTGGCCCTCGAGGCGCGCCGCGACGCGCTCGTGGCCAGTCTCGACGACTGCTACGTGCCCGACCGGCCCTCAGGGATCATCTGCGGGATGAGCAGCAACGAGGCACGCTCGCAGTTTTAACCACTTCTTAGTTCCGCACACACACATACACACCTTCCATGGACACCTTACACCCCGTTTCACGCGCAGGCACCGGATCCGTGGATGGCGCTGCACGGCGTCAAGTGCCGCGGCTACGACACGCGCTCGGCGCGCGAACGCGACTTTTGCGGATGTGTGCTCGGCCCCTCAAACCGCTCCAACAATCGTGGCCATCTCCTTGCACACGCCCACGCATCCACACTTGGCAGATTGGGACTCGGAAGTCAACCCCATGGCCGCCGACCGCAAGCTGCGCAAGCAGCTGCTCGAGGTGGGCCCCTACTGCATGGCCGAGGGCGGCGGTGTCGCCATCTGCTCGCCCAATGCCACGCGCACGCAGCGCTCGGGCATGTACGACTTGCGTTACATGGCGCGCGACGACCGACGCTACTGCGAGTCCCAGTTTGCGCGCGAGCGCCTCGCGCCCGAGTCGGGCGCCGACATTGAGAGCTGCCGCACCAACCTGACGGCGCGCATCGAGCGCTGCGAGCTCACGTGCGACAGCTGCGCCGCCGAGTGCACGAGCAAGGCCGCACGCGAGCTCGTGAGCTCGTGGCGCTGCTCCGTTGGCTTGCCCGTCATGGGCACCTACTTGGCGATGAGCGTCTCCGACCAAGGCATCGATGTCAAAAATCGGTGGGGCGCCAATCGGCAGCGTGGGCTCATCGGCACGCCCGACGAGTCGTGGGTCGAGCAGTACCGCACGCTCGTGCAAAACAGCATCGACCGGCCACGAATTGCACGCAACAGCGTCTCTTGTCGCAAGAGTCACGTGGAATCTACCACAGGTGGCTTTCAATCGGTCCTTAACGACGAGGGTGTCTATATTCGGCGCCCGGGCTTCATGGTGGGCTGCAACACCGACCTCGACTGCTACTCTCGCTGCGGAGGTTTGAGACGCTTGCATATTGAACAACACACTCACACTACACGCACCCACCACCGCCTCTTTGTGCCCCGTGGCAGAACACCCCCTCAGCGGAAATCCATACGTGTGCACGCACAATCCCGAGTTTTACAGCTACGCCGGCGAGGGCCGGGACGCCTATGAAAACTTGGTCAAGGAGGAGGCCGCGCAAAAGGCCGCCGGCAAGCCGCACCGGCGCGTCTGGCGCTCGAGTAACCAGGACCCGAACTTTTACTTTGTTGATGAGCCGGGAGACGACATCATGGACCCCAAGGACGGTTCGGTGGGCGTGTGCACCGACGTGCACATGGACTATGCCAATACGGGCTGCCTCGATCCGGTGGGCGCTTCGGTCAGCATGACCATTGCAGGTGCCTTGGTGCGCTTTAATCCCGTGTACAAAAAGATGTTTTGTGGCATCCTCATCGAGCACGGCGACAGCGACTTTTTCACCGACGTGGGCATCTCGGAGATCTCGCTCTTCTACCCGCGCACGCTCGTGCACGCGGCGCAGGTCAACGGCGTCGAGCGGCCGGCGGTCACGTGCTGGAACCCCTTGGACTGCGAGCGCAAGTGCGACTTTTTCCGCACGCACTCGCGCGACGGCGGGCTGACCGAGCCGGCGGCGTGCACGCTATGCGACCCCGTGGTTCCGAGTAACATCATCAACTGGGTGCTAGAGGTGCGCGACGCGGTCTTGGACGACCTCACCACGGCGCTGCGACTCGCGGCCATCTGCATCAGCCCGTCAGCATGCATGTGCCAAGTCTTCATGATGGTGAAACCCGCATGGGTGGACACGTTGGACACCAACGTTGGGAACGAACGGTGCCAGATGGGAATGTTCTACATCATGGAACAACAACTAATCCCCTTCATGATAGAAACGGGCGAAGGCATCATCAACGAATACGTCATGACCTTTGTGCGTAGCATCGCCGGCAAGCTGGGCATCAAGGTGAATGACATCTGTATTCCGTATTCGGGAAAGGAATGTCCCTCTGACCCGAAGGCGCTCGAGGCTTTGTTTGGGTGCTCGACCACAGACCCCCAGGCACACAAACGTTGCTATTACGAACGGCAGCGCGCGATTTGTATGGCCAAAGACAACGCAAAGGACCGTTACGAGGCACTCTTTCATTCGCCTACGGCGAGCGAGCTCGAGGAGCAGTTCAGGGAAATTGTGGGCGACACTTACGAAAGCATCCCGCCCGCCATGCTGCAGGCATTCAAAGATGCGGGCACCGCGGGTGCATCGACTACGGGGTTCAACAAGGCGGCGGCGGATATATGTCGAGACGGCTCGATTCAGGACGCGATGACTCTTGAAGAGATCATTCTGTCGTGCGTGTTCAACAATATTGAGCAATTTTGCCCTGGCACCAAGGATGACGACGAACTTGAAACCTACTTGAAGCAGGCAGATTGGAAGCTACCCGACGTGCGCTGGATCTACACCGCCTCGCCGCCTCCGCCGCCGCCCAGCGGCTTTGGAGACTTTCACGACCTCGTGGCGTCCGACCCCGACGGCATGGAGGAGCTGCGCGAAAAGTTGCTCGAGTTCTGGCCCTCGCTCACGTGAGCGAACCACCTGTTTGAACTGTTAGCGCTGACACAAACGCGTTTGCACATCCCGCAAGGACACATTTGTGTGTGGTGCGCAGGTACGTGGCCTCGCAGACCTACGGTTCCAACGTTGGCCGCGAGGACAGCCCCGAGGGCGTTGGATACGGACCCTTGTACCATGTCTCGCGCTACACCATGTCCACCGCTTTCCTGGCCACGGCATACTTCAGGGATCAAGATTCACTTTCGGCAAGAATGGCAAGCCTTTAGCGCTCAAACCGAGTAATAATTACACACTCGCGCGAGCTCGTGTGTGTCTGCGCGCAGGTGCAAGCGCGCTTCACGGGCATGTTTCGCTTTTCGTGCAAAGCGTTCAAGAACTTCATGTCCATTCCGGATCGCGCCGCCGCGGGCACGCAGGCCGCAGAGGGCTCGGAGCGTCCCGAGGACTACACAGCGGCCTGGGACCGCAATTGGTTGATTATGGCCGCGGCACTATACAGCGAGTCGCTCTTTAAAGAGACGGGGCTTTACGTCCATGCCAACGTTTTCGACTTCTGGCACGGAAACTGTGTGGCACCAAACCTAGAGCGCAGTGCGCTTCCAACAGCCACTTGGTCACGCGACCGGGAGGTCTACGGAATCAAAGATGCCCTTCAGAACGAAGTGCCCTTGACCGACTACGGACCGCTGCGAGCCTTTGGTTCGCTGCGCCAGTTGCGCGACACGGTCAACTCTGGCCTGACCAAGGAGGCATTCCCCGAAGATTACACCAACCACCACGCCGAGTTGTGCACAGGCTTCCAACACTGCAAACACTTTAGAAACGATCTCGACGCCAAGCCGCAGCGCAGCGCGCTGGCGCTCTTCCGCGATCGCATCTGCAACCCCACGTACAAGTATGGTCTCGAGGATGCCCTCGGCGACCCGCCCTACGTCACCGCGCGCGACAAGATCACCGACGCGTCGAATCGCAGAAAGAAGAGCTACAACATGTACGTGCCCAACTCGGACCTCGGGCCCGTGGACACCAAGACGCGCTACCACAAGGGCTGCGGCCTGGGCGTCGACGCCAACGGGTGCGATAAAATTCGGTCGCCGAATTTCGAGGAGTCGTCGCTCTGGCAGTGGGTCTACGTTACAAGTTCGGACGACGGCAGCGTCAATCCGGGCTGGCACCGATTGCTGCATCTGCCCATCTTCCCCGACCGTGCATGCGACGCCAACTCGAAACAGGTCTGCAACAGCCACGCCAACGACATGAATCAAAACGAAAACTACGACCTTGACGTGGCCGTGGCCGAGGAGTTCAAAAAGGAGATGCAAAAGGCCAACGATGGCAACCTTGGCATGGCTCTACTAGGTCTTGGTACGTTTGCGCTGTCGATGAGATTTGGCGGAGGTCTAACCAAGCGGTTCGGTAAATTTGGCAGCCTCCCCGCAAAGCTGGCTTTATCCAGTGCAAATTCTATGATTACAAGCTCATCTGGCAACGCTCTCATCGACGCGCTGCAAGGTTCCTCCGTTATCGACGGTTCGGGTTTGGACACCAACAAGTACTTTGCCGCGGCGCGAGTTCGAAGAAGCCTCGCCGATGCGCCCGGACAGCGCCGACTCACCTACATTTCTACAGACGGCACCTTCAATCTCGACGAGATGCTCAAGATGGGTGGTCCCGAAGACGTGATTGGGGGAGACGACGGGGGACTGACCTGGGGACTCACGCGCACCGAAGCTGCGATAAAATTGGCACTCATCAGACAAAGAATTCGTCCAGGCTTTTACACCACAATGATCCATGGCGACCGGCCCGAAACTCCAAGCACGGCCCACCATACGGGCAAGCAAGCGCTGCTTTCAAAGCGCTGCTCGACGTTTCTGCGCCGCAAGCTTTCGGCCGATTCCGACGTCATGGTCTACCTGCGCAGCTGCGAGGCGGCGGCCAACCCCTACAAGCCATACACGTCCTACACCCAGTACACGTGCTCGGCATCACCACTAGAGCTCGACGATATCAAATCGATCGGACTTGCAAATGAGTACCTCGACAGATTGTCGCCTCCCTCGAGTCCGCCGCCACCGCCACCCTCGCCCGAGCCACCGCCCCCACCCTCGCCGCCCAGTCCTCCACCGCCGCCCTCGCTACCTGTGGCCATCTCGACCGGCGAGGCCAAGTCGCTAGCGTTTAGCATGGAGCGTCAGTTCTGCGAGAGCGTGTATCTCCAAAGCGCAGAGGCGCGGTGCACGGCGCTCGCGGCGCAAATGTTTCAGCGCTTTGTGCTGGGAGACGGCTTCTCGCCGCCGAGCCCCGCTCCGCTCGTGCCCTACAACATCCAGCCGCCGCCACCGCCGCCGCCGTCACCACCACGACCGTCGCTGCCCAAGAATGAATCGGACCACATTGTATACTACCAGCCCGAGCGCGTCAAGCTCTCGACGTTTTTCATCGCCGGATACGAGCGCGATCCGGCGACGGCTTCTCAGGCTGTCGGCGCGAACATGGCGCTCACCAACATGGCCAACGCCACGCGCGACACGGTCAAGACGTCCATCACCACCGACAACCTGCCCCCCGACCAGTGGGCCGCCTGCTCGGAGCGCATGGTCGCCAACGGCGCCGTGCTGCCCTGCCGCACGGGCGACGTGCCCGAGCGCTGCCTCGACGGCTTTGATCGGCACTGCGGCACCGCCCAAGAAAACACCGAGGCGCCCTGGCTCGAGGTCGACATGCGCGACGCCTTCTCACAGCTCACCGAGGACCCCAACCAGCCGCTGCGCGACTACTACTTTTGGGGTTTGGAGCTTTCCCTCCCACAAGACGAGCAGCCCGGAGAGCTCTTTTGGAAGAGCGCGCAGAGCGACGAGGACAAGGACACCGCCTACACCGTCACCGTCTACGACGAAAATCACAACCCGCTACCTCAACAGTGTAAGCAATTTTTTGAGCAAATCGTCGACCACTGGGCCGCGGGGCTGGATCACTTCCAGTACGTCTGCCTCGGCGCGAGCGCCGAGCTTGAGACGTACGCGCTCATGCGCAGCGTGCGCTACGTGAGGATCACGCTGCGCGGCTCCTATCGCATGGTATGGATCGATAATCTAAAGGTGGTCTGGCGCACGCTGCGCGAGTTGCCGCCGTCGCCGCCGCCCTCGCCCTCGACGCCGCCGCCGCCGCCAATGCCGGCGGCGCCGCCCGACGCGCCGTCGCCGCCCGCGGCGCACGTGTGCACCAAGTACGAAAATCTGCGCCTCGACGCGTCCACGCTCACCGGCGGCCTGCTGCTCGTCTACCAGGAACCGTGCGGGCTCACCTTTGAGCAGTGTTGCGCCCTCGCCTACGAGCACGACCGCACGCACGTCTTCCAGCTGTCGGCCGCCGGCTGCTGCACGCTGCTCGACGTGCCGAATGCGGCCGAGCGCGCTACGCTCGCACCCTCGCTGCCGTACGAGTTTGGCGCCGCCGCCACGGGCGTGCGCGACGCGGACCTCAACTAGCTGTATTGTAAGTGCTCGAGTTTTACGCCTCCCAAAAGTCAAGGCGAAGCCTTCGCAGGCGATTGGTTTGTCTGCGAAGGCTTCGCGGGGAGGACTGTCCAGCGAAGATTTCTAAAAGTGCCGTCCCGGCTTCTAACATCCCCCCACTTTTAGAAAAATATTTTCTAAACCGAAGTGCCCGCCTTTTGAGGGGCCGCCAAAAGTAGAAGGAAGACCTCACTTTCAGAAGCCAAAGTAGATACACTTTAGAAAGTGCTTGGGTTTTACGTCGCGCGGGTGTGACCACAACCATGTGACCACAGCTTTGTGCTTGGGTTTTGGTCAGGCCGCCTGGTCCGAGCACTCCCAGAGGGGGTCACCCCCTCTGATTGCGGAATAATCAGCCACCCAACAAAACTGCTTAGATTTTACGACCTTCCAAGACGGGTGGAGCCGGCGGTGCGCGCGCGCACGTCAACACAGACGTAAAACCCAAGCATCTCGCAATCAAGTGGAATCACGCTTGAATCAACCAAGAGACGCACAACCCAAGCACATTCACACACATACAAACACACACACACCCATGCTCAAAACCCGAGCTCGGCCAACTCCTCCGCCGACGCTCGCGTTTGGCGCGCCACGCTCTCCCGCGAGTACCCGAGCGCCACGAGTTGCGATTTGCGCAGACCCGACTCGATCAGCGTGAGCGGTGCCACGCCGACGAGGCACTGGCCACGCGGTTTGGTTTGCACGAGCACCTGGTAGGCGAGCGCAAAGTCGGTATCGCAGACGCATAGCAACGTGCCAACGTCGAGCCCCAGCTGCTCAATGGCCGAGGTGCCCGCAAGCAAGAGGGCATCGCTGGGCGTTGCCAAAAACTCGGCCACAATCTCGTCGGCACCAAAGGCGGCCACGGCATCGGAACAAAACGCGGCGTCGCACAGGTCGAGCGTCTCAAAGCCGAGCGTGCGCAGCTGCGCGGGCTGCGCAGCGCCACGCTGCTTGAGCTGCGTGGGACCGATGCCGACCGATGTCAACGTTGCGGATGCCACCTTGTGTTTGACGAAGAATGCATAGTCAAGGTCCTGATCGTCGGCAGACATCACGTCCTTTGCGGTCACCGTGCCATTGATGACCAGCGCCAGTCGTTGTCGCGTCGTGAGTGCCGGCGCCGCATGCGCGCGGCCTTGCTGCTGCTGCTGCTGCTGCTGCTGCTCGTCGTCCACCGTGCGCACCACCGACATTCTGCACGCGGTTGCCGTTGTCGCTAGCCGCTGGCCCCACGCAAATGGCCAGCGCATTCACATGGCGCGTGCCCGCTCTGGCAACGGGCGAATCGCGGCGCGGGCTAGCGGCGAGCGACCGCGCACTCGATGGGCAAGCAGAGCGCCGAATTGGCCGTGACCGGCGAATTGGCACGCGCCAACGCACTCGGCTTTGTGTCTGTGATGATTGTGATTGTCTTTAGCATTGCGTGCGTCGTCTGCGTGGCCAATGCGTTTGCAAACGCGGTGCTCGCGGCATCCCCGCCGCCACCACCACCCGCGCCACCACCACCCCTCTTGTCGTACATTGTGAGCGCCTCCGCACGGGAGTGGTGGTACCGACAGGTGTGTGCGTTGTGGGATGTGCCATGCCCCCACCCCGCGTAAATCCCGCACGCGAATTTTTAAATGTGCAGTTTGTCGTCTCCCGGTTCCCCTTCCAAGTCGAGTGGAGGAAACTCTGCAACGTCTGCCAATTCCACATCTGCAAGGTGTTTACGACGGCTCCAATCGTCAAACTCGTGCAACGTGCTGGAAATCACAGTGTAGGAGAGCAGCACGCACACTATTACCAAGAAGGAAATCCCCAGAAAGACGGAAAGTGCTTGGTTTGCCAATTCGTTGGAATCGTCGTGCGCTTGGACTTTTGGGAAAAAGGTGCTCGGCGTTGCGTTGACGTGCCCCATGCGGCGCTGCACGCGCGTGCGACGCGCCACTTTATTAGTAGCACCAAGGTGCCCCACTATAGCAAGAGCCCTAGCGCGGCGTCCTTGCGGTACGCGTCGCTCGTCGCCGATGAAGGCGACCGCCGAGGTTCCCTTTGCGCAGTGGCTGAGGGAGCGACAACAACAAGCCACCGCACAGCCCGCCCAGACTTGTGCCAGAGCCGTGACTGTGGTAGCATCGGAGGATGCGCCCCTGATAGAGCGTTCCCGAAGACGAAGTGCGGCACCCGGAGATGGAAATCGCGTGTGCCACTGCTGCCTCCTCCTGCTCGCAACGCTCCTGATTCCGGTCATCATCCTCGTCTCGATGCAACCGCCCGACCCGGACACAGATCGTGTCACCGAGACCCTCACCTTTCACGGGCCGCTCACCAGTGTCACGATGCACGGCTTTCCCTTTCCCCCGCCTTTTCCGCCCTCGACTCCCCCCTCACCCTCGCCGCCGCCGCCTTTGCCGAGTGTGCCACCGCAACCCGCGTCACCACCCGAGGCACCGTCTCCGAAGCTTCCGCCCGTGCCGCCATGCCGCCCGCCCAGCGCGCCGCCGCCGCCTCCGCCCACGTGCCTGGGCCTCGACGACGCGTGCGGCGCGACCATCGTTGGAACGCCCAATGCGAGCCTGCTGTGCTGCGCCGGCACCTCGTGCGCCGCGGCGGCCTGCCCCGGCAACAGCACGGCCGACTATGGCTTCACCTGCTACGCGTGCGCGGGCGGGCCGCCTCTCTTGCCGCCGCCGCCGAGGCTGCCGCCCAGCCCGCCGCCCAGCCCGCCGCCGCCGTCGCCACCGCCGCACCCGGCCTCGCCGCCCAACGCGCCGCCGCCGCCCTCGCCGCCGCCGCCCAGCCCGCCGCCGGTGCGGCCGTGCGCGTGGACGTGCGAGACGTTTTACGGCGACGGCCACCGCGAGCGCGCCGAGGAGTGGTGCCACACCGAGGGATGGTGGACCGAGGAGGGTCGCGAGGCGCCGCACGCGGAAACGTGCGTCGTGCACGCCACGCGCCACGTGCCGCCCAGCCCGCCAGCGCCGCCCATCCCGCCCGTGCCGCCCTCGGCGCCGCCCTCGACGCCGCCGCCGCCCATGGCGCCGTCGCCGCCCATGCACCCCTCGCCCGAGCCGCCCGGCACGCCGCCGCTGCCGCCCTGGTGGCGCGCCGGACGACGACTCAACCACATCCGATCCGAGCACCTGTTTCCAAACTACGTCACCACGCCCGGTGCGCCCAATGCATTCCATCAGGACAGCTACAGGACGGACAATGGCTACAGCGGCGACTACCTCGCGTGCAACGCACGCGAGGCACGTGCTAGTAAAGTGGCACGAAGGCATTGTCGAGAGTATGCCGAAAAAGCACCAGCTGCCACTTCACCAGAGTGGAGGGTACTTGTCGGCACATTCGATGAGAGTGGATCCCATCCGGCTCCTGGAGGCGACGAAGATGCCGATGTGGGAGTCTGTGTGCGTTCTGGCACGGTCTCAGCGTACACGTACACGTGGTACGATGTGGTCGCGAATGCCTCCCTCACTGGCAACTTTGTGGACAATACCTGTCTTGGCACGTCGTTTGACGACACGGCGTGCGTGTGCCCCATTACGCGGCTCTACACGCACGGCCAGGCTGCGTGCAGCGGACCCGATGCCGTGAGCGCGCAGGTCCGCTTTGAGCACTGCAAGGCGTACGCCTACTCGAGCCTCAACGACTTTGGCGACCTGGTCTTGGCCACGACGCAGTCCATGGCGGACAATGCGGCCACGCACTACGGCGCCGAGTTTTCGCTTCAGACCACCTTTTTCATACCCGACGCAACGGGGCCACCGCCGCCCCCCTCGGAGGTTGGCATCTGCGCCCTTGCGTCGGCAGCAACACTCGCATATTTTGGAATGGGACACCCGTGGTTCAACCACGGGCCACACTTTCAATTCTTGCCGCCCAGCAATGGAAATCGCGACGAGTGCGATGGCCCAGGCGGTGGTTCGTACGACTGCGTGTGCGAGGGCGGTGCCTTTTCGCCGCCACCGTCGCCGCCGCCGCCCTCGCCGCCTGGAGGCACGGTGCTGCTCAAAGACTTGCAAGTCGAGTTGGGGTTTGACACGTGCACGCCGCGATACGCGCTGTATCTCGAAGACCCGCTGGGCAACGTGCCATACGGGCTGCTGTACGCAAAGGTGGATACCAGCACGGGACAGTGCGTTACAAACGATGCGACCGGGTACACGGGCGGTTACGTGTGGCCCATCGTTGAGTTGCCAGACAACAATTTTCCTTCCAGTGGCGATGGTATCTTTGCCAGCTTTGGTCGTCTGTCATTGTTTGTATCGGCTCCCTACTTTTTGCGCGTCTTTGGCTTGTCTGGTTCCACCTGCATGGCGTACTACTACTTGGGCGCCGACACCGCCATCGACGCGTACCATGTCATCAGACAAGCTTGGCCCGCCTTTGACGCCAACGGCGAGCTCACACAAGTCACGTGCACCAACTTTTCGCCGCCGCCCCCTCTGCCCGAACGGCCGCCATCGGTGCCGCCACCTCCTACTCCCGCATTGCCTCACGACGAACCCTCCGCACCACCGCCGCCGCCGCTCTCGCCGCCGCCATCGCCACCGCCGCCCTCGCCACCGCCCTCGCCGCCACCTTCTCCGCCGCCGCCGTCGCCGCCGCCGCCGAGTCCCTCGCCGCCGCCGCCCTCGCCACCAGCACCAGACTCACCGCCGCCGCCTTCGCCACCCTTGCCCGATGCACCGCCACCCTCACTCCCACCGCCCAGTCCGCCGATGGTCCCCACCGTTTCCACCGAGGCGTGCGTGTGCCGCTACGCCGATCCACCGGCTCCTCCACCGCCGCCCTCGCCGCCGCCGCCCTCACCGCCGCCCACGCCACCACCACACCTGCCTCCCTCGCCTCCGCCGCCGCCGCCCAGTCCGCCACCGAGCATTCCACCCTACTCGCCCATGGGCTACGCCTGTTTCGATCGCTGCAGTGTGAGGGCCTACGTGGGCGGTGAAGCACGACTCGTAAACTATGGACAGGACGGTCACTGCGACGACGGTGGCGAGGGCTCCGACTACGCCGCCTGTCCCCTTGGCACGGACTGTGCGGACTGCGGTGGCCGCAACCTGCTCACGTGCTCATACGATTGCATCGATGCCGACAGCGCCATGGGTGCCGCCGACGCGTGCAGCACCTTGGTGGACGATGAAGGCCACACGTTGCACGTGGACGCGGCCGCTGGGTACACGGGATGCTTCCTCTCGCAATGGGACCTCACTGATCCTAGCAACGAGGCGAATGTTCCGCACGGCGAGCAACAGTGGGCGTGCGTGTGCCGCTACCACTCGCCTTCGCCACCGCCTCCCCTTCCGCACCCACCCAATGCGGCACCCCTGCCGCCGCCGCCCTCGCCGCCGCCTCCCTCTCCGCCGCCCTCGCCGCCGCCCGCGCCGCCGCCTTCGCCGCCTCCCATCCCACCACCGACTCCGCCGCCGCCCTCGCCGCCGCCCTACCCACCTGGTCTCGCGCCCACTCCACCGCCGCCGTCCCCACCACCGCCACCACCGCCACCGTCGCCCTCTCCGCCGCCGCCCTTGCCGCCGCCACCCTCGCCTTCGCCTCCACCCTACCCACCCAACACGGCACCCGTGCCACCCCTGCCTTCCGTACCACCCGCGGCGCCGCCACCCTCGCTGCCGCCCATGGCTCCACCACCGTGCATCGACTATGATGCCGCATGTTTTTTTTTCTCTCAGGGCTCCCCCTGCTTCCAAGACTGTGCCACCGGCGCGCCGCTGCAATGCCAATTCGTGGGCAATCTGTTCAGCGGATTCTCTTCACGGTGCCGCTTCTACGAGCCGAGCGCGCCGCCCTCGACACCGCCACCGAGCTCGCCGCCGCCGCCACCCGCGCTGCCGTCGCCGCCATCGTCACCATTGCCCCCTGCAATCCCACCCGCACCACCCGGAATGATTCCGGCGCAAGAGATGGAGGTGCAGCTCGAGGTGGCCCCATCCGACAGCATCATTGATGCCGGCATGCCAGAGGGCACGATCCTCGACCAACTAACAGAGAGCGTGCAGCAAGTGGTGCCCGATGCCATTGTCACCTACGAGCCGACCACTTCGCGCCGCCTTCGTCGACGCCTCCTCGATGTCGAAAACGTGTACGCAGGTGTAGTCGGTGGACAAAACGGTCCATGCAACGATGGCAGCACAAGACTTCTCATCAGCTACCGCGTATTGATTGTCGGGGTCAACATTCTCGACGGGGCCACGGTCGCGCAATTGCGTGCTCTTTTGGGAGACAACCCAGCCCCCTTCTGGATCGCACTGGGTCTTCAAGAGGGCGCCTTTCACGATCTCTGCGCAATGGGCGACGGCGGCGTCGTGCTCACGTCGGTTGTTGCGCCTCCGCCGCCCAGCCCACCGCCGCCGTCGCCTCCACCGTCTCCGCCGCCGCCGTCACCGCCGCCGTCGACTCCACCGTCTCCGCTTCCCTCTCCGCCGCCGCCGTCACCACCGCCCAGTCCGCCGCCCAGCCCGCCGCCGCCCCCGCCCCCCCCCCCCCCCCCCCCCCCCCCCCCCCCCCCCCCCCCCCCCCCCCCCCCCCCCCCC
>Ga0209602_1000354_pt1 | contig 44348 bp, 44 predicted proteins | sample COGITO_mtgs_1205_3_FD_184810 | JGI IMG/M metagenome (GOLD analysis project Ga0209602, IMG submission 184810) | Pelagic marine microbial communities from North Sea - COGITO_mtgs_120524 (SPAdes) (version 2) | ecosystem: Environmental > Aquatic > Marine > Epipelagic ...
AGATGATTTACGATTTGCTATCTTAGATAACTCTAACCCTCTGAATGTAGACTATCATTACATTCCACTCATCTTTTTAGAGTCATTCAATGCACCCGCGGTTGTATTAGAAATAGGAAACAAAACAATTAAGATGCCTGTTGATTGGCAAGTATTAATTGGGCATGAAGAACATGGTGACTTAGAGACTATTCCATTGTCTAGTTTGAACGACAGAGGTTTTACAGTGTTTGCATTCAATCCACTAACATCATTCTCGCCTAGTTTTTTAGATATTGAAATTGTTGATATCTATTCAGACGTAACATGGTATGCGCCTAGACTACGTAACGGACAATTCTTATGTGTCCCTATCGAAGATGGTCCAAAGCCTAGATGTGTTTACTTTGTTAAAGAGATCAGTCGTAATTGTGAAATCGTAGACTATGCACAAGCGTTTTGATCATTGGAAGAATGTATGTAGATTACATTGGAGAGAAATAGTCACACTATCTATTGCATTGCACTGGATAGTTGATTTGTTTATAATAGGTCCTATAGCAATTGCAATAGGATGGATCGCAAGAGGTTATTTTGGCTAGAGCAAAAACACCAACAGATGAGAAGTTTGAAAAGCAAGACTTCAACTTGTTCGAGGCAATTACTGCAATCGACAAGAAAGACTATGGCTACTATGATCGACTAACTCCTGAACAACAACGAAAGTTTGTTCCTTTTATGATGATCAATTGGATTAGTGTAGTTAAAGGCAAAAAAGAATTGGCACAGTATTATTTACAAAGTGTTGATCATCATGCAAATAAATATCTATTCAATGAGAATGTTTCTAAGCATCCTAAACTACAATGGTTGATGCTATGTGCGGCAAGCCCAGGGATAGGCAAACAGTTTCATGCTTGGATACCGCAGATCAAGCAGGGCGTGGCTAAACTAAAAGATAAAGCAAAGCCAAAAGACATAAAGGATTATTATAAAAAGATATATCCACAATTATCAGCAGGTGAACTGACTGAGATAGCAAAATTATTTTGTGAACAACATGATCGCAAAATGTATCTTGCAGAAAAATATCCTAATTTAAAATTTGATGAGGTGGAATTACTAAGTGACATTATTACAGATTCAGAAATCGAAGAATATGAAAAAGAACTCGGCAACTAAATCAGAATTTGGTTGCGATTTTTGTGGCAGGAGTTTTATAAGAGAAACTACAATGGCCAAGCATATCTGTGAAAACAAACGCAGATGGCAAGACAAAGATTTAAAAGGTAATCGCATTGCATTTCATGCTTGGATAAATTTCTATGCAAAACATACTCCAACAAAGAAACAAAAAACATATTTAGACTTTATTAAAAGCAGTTATTATCTGGCCTTTGTTAAGTTTGGTCATTACTGTGTAAATGTCAATGCAATTAACATTGGTCGATATGCTGATTGGTTGTTATCAAATCAAATTAAAATTGACAAATGGATAAGTGATACTAACTACACTAAGTTTATCATTGAGTATCTTAGAGAAGAAGATCCTTTAGATGCAATTGCTCGTAGTATTGAAACTATGATTAAGATTTCTAGTGATGAAAAAATAGAAAACAAAGATGCCTTACGATATGGTCCAGTGAACAGAATTTGTTATGAGATATCTAAAGGAAAGGTTTCTCCATGGATACTGTATCAATCAGAATCTGGTCTAGGGTTTCTAGCATCAATGGATGAAACACAACAGCAAATGGTTTTAGATTACATCGATCCTGAACGTTGGGCTATCAAGTTTAAAAGAGATGCACATAGAATTGCAGAAGTCAAAGAGTTGTTGTCTCAGGCTGGATTCTAATGAAAGAGTTAGATTTACAGTTTCACAAGTTAGATGGACGATTTAAAGGGAATGAGATGTTCACATGGATGTGTACTACTATTATCAAACCACAGTATGAACGTTTCACTCCCAGGCCAATGGCACAATCAGATTTAGCAAAGATTATTAAGTTTAATCAATTACGTGACTGGTGTTGGGATACATGGGGACCTAGTTGTGATTTAAAAGATTATGACAGAATACATGAACTCTCTCACCACGTAAGCCTAGCACAATATAATGACAGTACACACAATCAACTCAACGAACATTGGTGTTGGTCTAATGAAGAAGACCACAGACAAAAAAGAATCTATATAGCCACAGATAAAGAACGTATGTGGTTAGAAACGAGGTGGCGATGAAAGATCCTATCTATTGTGCTTTGGCATTTGGCTCAGCCTCAATAGATGGTGGCGGGTATAAGTCTTGTTGTAATCTTGTAAATACAGGTGGTGTAGAAAAAAAACCATATGCAGATAATTTAAATCATAACAATCTTATTGAGATAAGAAAACAACTTAAAAAAGGCGACTGGCCTAGTGATTGTAAAAACTGTTTAGACTCTGAAAAAGTATCAGGCACGTCTATGCGTACTATATGGAATGTTGCTTTACAAGACTATGATATTCCTATGAACATTGAGGTTGATCCTAATGATGTTCACTTCTTAGATTTAACCTTTAGTAACAAATGTAACTCAAAATGTATTACATGTAATCCTTATTCCTCTGACCAATGGGGAAAGGAATATAATACCATATGGAAGATCGAATCTGAAGAAGATAACCATTTAAAAATAAACATAACAAAAGATCAGACACTTGATATCTATACTTTATTTCCAAATTTAAAACGTATTGCATTTGTTGGTGGCGAACCTACTATCATGGAAGAACATGAACTGTTCTGTAAGCAATTGATTGAAGGAGATAGAGCAAAGAACATAATATTATCATATGTGACTAATCTAACTTCTATCACACAAGACCTCATTGACGTTTGGTCGCACTTTAAAGGAGTGCATATCAGTTTATCAATCGATGGCTATGGCAAGGTAAACGATTACATACGTTATCCATTCAAATGGGATAAGATAGAAAAGAATACACGAAAGTTATTTGACTTACAGAAAAAGGAACCTGAAAGATACAGTTTAAACTTAAGTCATACTGTTAGTATATTCAATATTATACAGTCACCCAAACTAATTGAATGGTGGAGCGATTTATGTGAGGAATATGGTTGTCCACGTGATGTACGTCCTGGAATATTTTTAAACAGAGTAACAGAACCTGTTTGGTGTAAGACTAATGTTGTTTCACTTGAATATAGACAACAAGCCATCGAAGCAGTAGAACAATTAAAATCTAAGATTGCTACATTTAATGTAGATCAACTTGATATCTTACATGCATGGCTTGTCGAGCCACAATCTGTTAGTGTGTGGACAATTAGAAATCTACATCAATTAATAACAGGATCAGATGAGTACAGAAACAGAGACTTAAATAATTATATTCCGGAACTAGCGGAGGAACTAAAAAACAATATGTTTAGAAGTGTAAACAGTGAAATACAACATGAAGGTAAAGGGTTTGACATGGTACGTGATATCATTCCTACTGAAATTATAGACAATATCAACGACAGAAAAGATGAACTCTATCCTGTCAGAGTGTCAACACATAAAAAGCAATATGCAGAAGGCAAAGATTGTGAAAAACTAAAGTCTAAGGGTATCGCTGTATGGTGGTCACAACTTACTGATGATTGGAAAGAAGTCAAAGCAATACATGACATCATCTACCCTGAGATAAAAGTACACTTACCAGACTGTGAATTTTATGCAAGTGACATTGTGACTATCAATGGACCCAGTCGATGGTGCGGTCCTCATATAGATACCCCACATAGATTTCCAAAGTACAATATGAGAAGTGACAATGATGTCTATGGTGTACAAGTTATTATTCCTCTGGATGACTTAGATAAAGACACAGGAGCAACTGGAGTTATACCTTATAGTCATCAATCAGATTGGGACATACAAGCCTGTTATGAGGGTGTACATGATGAATACTTCAAGTTACATGCAGAACAATATGACATGCCTAAAGGATCGATTTTGTTTTACAATACTCGTTTATTACATTCAACAATGCCCTTGCATTTACCCAAAAAGCGATCAATACTGTTGATTAATTACCTCAGAAGTGATATAATACAAGAAGTAAAATTAAAAGATAACGTGTGGAGTAGTAATGGCAAATGATGTGATGATAGATATGGAGACGTTGAGTACTCAACCTAACTGTGTCATATTAACAATTGGAGCAGTACGATTCGACCCTAAAGGCAGTGGTGTTGTAGAACGATTAGAAATCAGACCCACAATAGATGAACAAACAGAAGAGTTTGATAGACACATTGACCCTGAAACTTTAGAGTGGTGGGGCAAACAATCAGAGGATGCAATAAATGAAGCAATGGGCGACCAGGGTAGAGTATCATTTAAAGATGCTATGGATCAACTCTACAAATTTTGTTGGAACCGCAGAGCAATTTGGGCTAATGGTTCTATTTTTGATGTTGTTATCGCTGAAAATGCTTTCACTCAGTTAGGCATGTCTAATCCATGGCGTTTCTGGTCAGTAAGAGATTGTAGAACAATCTATGATCTAACTAATGTCTCACTTAAAGACGGAGCCGCAGTAACATCACACAAGGCTGTAGAAGATGCAGAGCATCAAGCAATCGTTGTGCAAAGAGGATATAAAAAATTAATAGAAGCAGGGATTCAAGTTTGATAGATTCGGATATTGATATAGATTTTGGAGACAGAGATAAAATTCTGGCTTTAATCAATCATATCCCAGCCGCAATGCGTAACGTAGAACCTATTAGAAAGCACCCTACGGGCGTTTATATCACAGAGGCACCCTATGACCCTATCAATGACATGTGTTCACTAGATTACAAAGAAGCAGATGCAAGAGGGTACTTTAAACTTGATTTGCTTAATGTGAACATCTATAGTAGAGTACATAATGAAATGCATTTAGTACAATTAATGGGAGATCCTGATTGGAGTAAATTAAAAGACAAAGCATTTGTCGAACAGTTAATTCACTTGGGAAAACAATTCGATACATTACAACAGATGCCTGAAGATATTAATTCTATCCCTAGACTTGCTATGTTCTTAGCAGTTATGAGACCAGGCAAGAAACATTTAATAGGAAAGACATTTAAAGAAATAAGTACTAGTGTGTGGGAAAATGTAGACGAAGGATATACATTCAAAAAATCACATGCCATAGCATACGCACAGTTAGTTGTGGTACACATGAATTTATTAGGAGCATAATATGGGACAGTATGATAACGTAGTAGAAAGGCAGAGGATAATACTAGAGGCTGAAGAATGGGCAAAAGGTGTTAAATCTGTACATGCCCATCCTTTTACATCACTGTGGTATGAAACACGTCCAGATAGATCAGGTGATGAACTACGAGTACTAGATGTTGAATTTAACGATGGTGTTATTGAAAGAGAGTATATTCTTACTGGAGAGAAAGAAATAATAGGCGAACATCTTACAGGTACTGCATTACATAATGAATACCTGAGGCAGTCACATTAATGGAAGACCTAAAACTAATAACAGAAAGTAATCCTCTGTTAAAACAACAGTGCGAAGATTGGAACTTTAAAGCAGATGGTGATCCAACTGAATTAATTACTGCAATGACAAAGATTATGCTCAACCCTGCTACACAGGGAATAGGCTTAGCCGCACCACAATGTGGAGTAATGAAAAACATATTCATCATGGGCACAGATGAGAATTTGATTGCTGTTATCAATCCAAAGATTGACGAACTCATGGGTGACAAGGAAATTTACTTAGAAGGTTGCTTGAGTTTTCCTAACTTGTGGTTACATGTTAAACGTAATCCTGAAGCATTAGTATCATACCAAGTATCAACTGGAGAGTGGGTCAACAAACAAAAACTAGAAGGGCTTAAAGCAAGAGTGTTCTTACATGAATATGATCATTTGCTTGGAGTAACGTTTGATGAACGTTGTGGTGAATTAAGTTTGAGTCTTGCTAAAAAACGTAGAGCAAAGGCAGTAAGATTAAAACAGAAACTTGCTAATAAGATCGCTTCACAAGCGTTATCGTCTTCCTCTTAACTCTTTTCTTCTGAAAGTCAGTCATACTGACAATAGGTCCGTGTAATAACGTAAGTGACTTGTTGTTGAATGTTCTTAAGAACGGTTTGAAAAGTATCCACTCTTGCTTTAGAAACAAATGAATAGGGATTTGACGATTACTTTCCCACCACCACACATCACCTAACTCTAAGAATTTTTCTTTTAATTGTGAATCAGCAATAGCACCATAGTCATAGATAGTTGTAACTAGATCATCACGGTTCTGAACAATGCCTACATAATCCTGTCCAGCATACTGGACAACCGTTATAAACGGGTGAGTTTCAGATAGTTTAATGAAGAATTCTGCTGGTGTTTGTGTTTTCACAATAGTATTTACCATATAAAAAAATGGGTAGATATTTTCCTAGTTAAAAGCCGTAGAGATAAATATAAGAACAGGAGAGAAGAATTTGTGTCGTACACTACATCAGTTTATACATATACAGTCAGACAAATCGTTGTGGTTTTATCAGGCACAAGCCCGAGGAAATATATGCCAATTTATGCAAAACCACTAACGTTAAACAAAGGCGTTGACAACCAACTACAATTTCAGTTTCTGAATCAGGAACAGAAGCCGGTTGATCTGTCTGCTATTGCTACAGCAAATGAGCAAATATCCTTTAGAGCCATTAATTCAGATGGAACCGAAATCCTTTTCAGAAAGGCATTAGATCCGGTACTTGATATCAATGGTATTTTTGTGTTAAACACGTCTGCCGCAGATATTGAAGCAATAGACTCTCAAAAATGTTATTACTCTTTAGAATATCCTAGTGCTAATCTAAACTTACCTGTTTTTGTAGATTCTAAGGCAGGAGCAAGAGGTGATTTAAATATCGTTGACTCTGTGTTACCTTCTTTTGTTCCTTCTCAACTTGTTACAATACCAAATGATCAGACACTTCCAAATGCAAACGCAAATGCAAACTCTGAAGCAGTTACATTTTTCTCAAGTGTGATCAACACACAAAATAGTGGTGTCTTAACAGCATCAATTGATTATGAAAATTATGTTGGTAACGTAACATTGCAAGGATCAACACTAGTTGATTCAGACTACTATGATATCAATTCATATCGATATGGCAATGCCGCAAACGGCAACAGCGAATCATCAACTATTGGTTATACAATGACAGGCTATCATCCATTTATTAGAATTAAGTTCGAAGCAAATGTGGGTAATATAGTCACTCTTTTGGCAAGATAAGTTACCCTGATTACTTGTTTTAACACTCTCTTTCGTATATAATATCAGATATGTTTGATATACTTACAGTTGTCCCTGGCAAAAAGAAACAGACGCAGAGTGGTTGGACTTCGTTCAATGCTCCGTGCTGTATTCATAATGGGCATAGTGTAGACAAACGTGGACGAGGCGGTATCAAACAAGATGGCGACAATTGGCAGTATCATTGTTTTAACTGTAACTTTAAATGTGGATTTAAATTAGGCAGAAACATCAGCAGAAATTGTCGTAGATTCTTAGGCTGGTGTGGCATGGATGACTCAGACATTAACAAATGGTCTTTGCATTCATTACAACACAAAGACTTGCTTGATTCTATTTTAACTAAAAAGAAACAACATACAGTGCCTACGTTTAAAGAACAAGAAATGCCTATAGGTGAATTGATTTATACTGCTAACCCAGCACATAAAGTTTACATTGACTATCTTGCAACACGAGGCATGACACACAATGATTATCCTTTTTTAGTCACACCCAATGAAGAAGGTAGAAACTCTCAACGATTGATTATACCTTACACATATGAAAACAAAGTTGTAGGTAGTACAAGCAGATACTTAGACAATAGAGTACCTAAGTTTATTAATGATCAACAGCCAGGGTATGTGTTTGGTATCGACTTGCAAAAGCCTGATTGGGAAGTGTGTTTAGTATTCGAGGGAATCTTTGACGCCATCTCAATGAATGGTTGTGCATTGACTCACAATACAATCAACGATAATCAAGTTGGTGTGTTGAAGAAGTTGGGTAAAAGAATTATTGTTGTTCCAGATCAGGACAAGACAGGATTAGAGATATGCGATAGAGCATTAGAACTAGGGTTTGACGTATCATTGCCTAACTGGGCAGATGATATAAAAGATGCAAATGATGCATTGATAAAATATGGAAGGCTGGCTACACTACTAAGTATACTTGAGTGTGCAACCTCCAGTAAAATTAAAATAGAAATGATGAGGACTAAAATTGCTAAAAGAATTTAATGCAGAAGTGCAAGAACTTTTCTTGCGAATGATAGTGACAAACGCAGAGTTATATGTGCGTGTCACTAATATATTCAACCCAGAAAACTTTGATCGTAAACTAAGGCCTGTGGCTGAGTTCATGGTTGAGCATACTATACAGTATGGCATCTTGCCTAACACAACACAAATAAAAGCAACGACAGGTGAATTAATCGAAGCAGTTGAAGACTTAGATGAATTACATTCAGACTGGTTTCTTAATGAGTTTGAATCGTTTACTCGTAGACAAGAACTTGAAAGAGCAATTATGTCTTCAGCAGACTTGTTAGAGAAGGGTGATTTTGGTCCTGTTGAAAAACTTATTAAAGATGCAGTACAAATCTCTCTGCAACGAGATATGGGAACAGATTACTTTGAAGACCCAGCGGCTCGTCTGAACAAATACTATAATCAAGGTGGTCAAGTCAGTACTGGCTGGGGTCAAATGGATAGACTATTATATGGTGGTATGTCCAGACAAGAATTGAATATCTTTGCTGGTGGCTCAGGTTCAGGTAAATCATTGTTGATGATGAATCTTGCTCTTAACTGGTTGTCACAAGGTCTTAGTGGAGTCTATATCACATTAGAATTGTCAGAAGAATTGACATCATTGAGGACTGATGCAATGCAGACTTCCATGAGTACAAAAGATATTCGTAAAGACATTGACAACACTGCTCTTAAAGTCAGAATGGCTTCTAAGAAGATGGGACAGTATCGTGTCAAAGCATTAGCGGCACAAAGCAATGTCAATGACATTCGTTCTTACTTAAAAGAAGTACAGATTCAAACAGGAATCAAAGTTGACTTTGTTATGGTTGACTACTTGGATCTTGTGATGCCTGTATCAGTTAAAGTAAGCCCTAACGATCAATTTATTAAAGACAAGTATGTATCAGAAGAACTACGTAACTTAGCACAGGAATTAAACATTGTTCTAGTAACAGCATCACAGTTAAACAGAAGTGCTGTAGAAGAAATTGAGTTTGATCACAGTCATATTGCAGGTGGTATCAGTAAAATCAATACAGCAGATAATGTATTTGGTATCTTTACATCACGTAGTATGAGAGAACGTGGGAAGTATCAACTTCAGTGTATGAAGTCACGTTCATCTACAGGCGTAGGTCAAAAGATTGACTTAGAATATGATATCAATACAATGCGTATCAGTGATCCTGATGTAGACGATACATTGTCAATCGCAAGTCAAGCACAGCCTTCAGCACAAGCACTTATGGATAAATTTAAGACAACATCACAAGTTGGACAAGTAGATAGAGCAGTGCAAGAGCAACTAGAACCGCCCACTAAAGCAGTAAAAGGTGTAGAAACGAATACTAAACTGAAATCACTGTTAAATTCATTGCAAGTTAACAATAAAGACTAAATACATACGAGGTAGGTAATAATATGCAAAAGAAAACACGAAGCCTGTTAGAAGAACTTGAAACTATTGGAGCGAATAGAAATATTCCAGATATGGTAGAGTCTCGTGCATCTAATGTTATTACTAGTGCCATCAATCTTATAGAGTATATCAGCCGACACTATGATAGTGACCAAGCAGAATTACTTGAGAAAAAATTATTAAGTTCTATTAGAGGCAGAGACGTATCTCGCTTTTCTAAGACAATGAAAAAGGTAAAGTAAATGAAATTCGATGATGTAAAGAAAGTAGAAGAAGGCGTAATGTCAAACCTATTCGGTCGAGGAGCGGCCGCTGGAGTTAAATCAAGTGTTGGTAAACAATCAGGCCAAACACAAGAACACATTCTAGCACAAGATATTTTCTTACAAGATTTTACAAGTGATGCACTCGGTGCTATTCAAACTGCGGTTGATGCAGGCCTAATTGTAAAAGATGGAGAAGTCGTTGACCCAACAGAAGTACCAGAACCTGCACCAGCACAAGCACCAGCACCAGCGGCACCTGCAAAAGCAAAGGCTGCCAGACCACAAGGTGACGGCGGTAAAGCGGCACAAGCGGCAGTTCAAGCAACAAACAATTACATCAAAGGCATCTCTCAGCAAATGTCTAAGATACAAGATCCAAAGCAAAAAATGGAGTTATCTAAAGAACTAGTCAACTACATGAAAGATCGTCAAGGTCGTGCTGAATGGGAAAACGGTGTTAAGACAGCAGAGATGGTACTAAAGAAAAATTTAGATCCTAAGTTTGCAATGGGTCTGATCGGACAATTAAAACGTCCACTGAAACAAGCACAACAAACACAGTCACAAAACCCTAGTGCGGCTCCTAAAGGAAACGTACAAGAAGCATATGATATCTATATGTTGAATAAACTTGCAGAAGCATGTGGCTTTACATTAAAGCAATTAGGTTACACAGTATTAACTGAAGGTAGACCAAACAAATATCGACTAGTACCAAACAACTATTTAAAACTTAACAACATTTTTGAAAGTATCTTAGGCGAAGCGGCTGGTACAAAGACAATGAAGCAGTTTCTTAATGACTGGTTAGCAAACTATATGCAAGGTGTCCCAGAAGCAGAATATGGACCGGCGTTAAAAGGAATCGTTGATGAATTTTCTAATGCATGGAACACTACTGGAAAATTAGATCAAACAATTTTAACGAAGTTAGGAAAAGGAAGTTATGCCGCAACCAAAACAGCAGGTGTGACTCCAGAAGGTGCTAAAGATGCACAGGGTGCAGGCCAAGCACAACCTGCGGCAGCCGGTGGACAAGCCGCTCCCGTACAAAATGCACAGCAACAAGCACAGCAACAAGCACAACCTGCTCAAGCACAAGCACAACCTGCTCAAGCACAAGCACAGCCTGCTCAAGCACAAGCACAACAGGCTCAAGCACCTGCACAAGCACAACCTGCACAGGCCGCTCCTGCTCAAGCACAAAATGGATATCAACAAGCACAAGCAATTAAGTCTCAGTTAAACAAATTGTACAATGTTGATCAAGTTGTGTATAATGATTTAGTTAAAAGTCTACAACAAAAACCAGTTAAAACTGATGAGCCACCAGCAGTTGCAATGACAGGTAATGAAAAACCTAATCAAGTAGGCGGACCTAGTTTTACAGACGTAGCAACTAATCAAGCAAAACCTGCTGTAACTGAGTCAGCAAAAAGAGCAGAACGCATTGCTAAATTAAGTCTGAGATAACACATGAATCTCGGTGAATCTCTTGCCCATCTACGAGAAAGACTAGATAAAATCACTTTAGTTGAAGGCTCGGGTCATTTAGAACACCCTGAGGATTTAGTGTTCTTACAAGATGAAGAAGGCGCAAGAAATGCTATCAAGCAGATAGAAAATACTATAAAATCTCCTGGTAACATTACAATCAAGTGGGACGGTTATCCTGCTCTTATCTTTGGTCGTGGTGCAGATGGCAAATTCTCTATCATGGACAAGCACATGTTCAACAAAAAAGACGGCACTGGCAGACAAGTGTTTTCTCCTAAACAATTCCAAGAATATGATATTGCACGAGGCGTAAACAGAGGTGACTTGTATAATATTATAAACTCAGTATGGCCTGGACTAGAAAAATCAGACAGAGGTGGTACTGGATTCTATTGGGGAGATTTGTTATTCAGTGAGCCATTAAAAGAAAACGATGGTAAGTTCACTTTCAAAGCCAATCCTGGTGGTATCACATATACTGTTGTGGCTGATAGTGAAGTAGGACATTTACTAAGTGGCAAACAAGCCGCAATCGCAGTTCATCAATTTATTCCACCTGATGCTGTAACAACTGACCAAGCAGAGTCACTTAACGGATCGATTGGTAATCTAAAAAATGATTCGTCAGTTGCTGTTGTCCCTAGTAAAATGCCAATAACACCAAAGTTAAAACTTGATCCTAAATTAAAACAGACAGCAGAAGCAGAAATTACAAAGCATGGTAATGCAGTTAAAGCATTGTTCCAAACAGCACCACAAGCACGTAATGGATTCAATATGTTGTTTACTGTCTATGTAAATAAGAAGATTGTATCAGGTGATTTATCAAACTTATACAATGGTTTTGTAGAATTCATCAAAAATAGAAAGATGACTGACTCTATGAGAAACAAACTTATGATGCATTTTGAAGCACACAAAGACGGTATAGTGGGTGCATTTAAGATATGGATCGCTCTATATAATCTCAAACAAAACGTTGTTGATCAACTCGACAATGCCGCTAAATCAAGTCCTGTCAAAGGATTCTTAGACGATGGCACTGAAACACATGAAGGTTTCGTTGCTAATGGTCTCAAGTTTGTCAATCGAATGGGATTTGCCCGTCAAAACTTGGCCGCCAGAGGCTAAAGCCAAAACCTTCTTTTTTTGCCACAGGCATAAATATATGTATGAGAGGAATATAGGATTCCGATCAAAATAATATAAAGATACGCATAGTATCTTTGAACATAAAAGGAAAATAACCATGGCACAATTTACAAAAGCAAATAGTGACTTTCAACCAGTATTTCATCAGGATGCAGATTCTTACACTAACGGTGGATTAAATGCATACACTTCAGGTGAAGCAGTCAACCTTCAAGGTCCTAAACTTCAGTTCGGTATCGTAACATTTACTGGTGAAGCATCAGCGGCTCTTCCAGGCGCAGACTTACTTAAAGCAATTCTAACAATTCAAACTAAATCAACAATAGCGATTTATGAAATGGATTCTTCAGGCGGAGCAAACTCTAACGTATTGAATCTAGCGTTGTTCCCAACAGCGGCTTGGGATTTCACTAATGGTGGAGACTTAGACGTTGCTTTAACAGCGGCTCTAGGATATGCAGTTACTACTTCTGCTACAGGCGTAACATTCAACGCTTCTTAAGTTTTAACTAACTTATTAAAAAGCCTCTTTTATTAGAGGCTTTTTTTTGGCTACTAAATACTAACATGAATCAACGAATTGCATGTTACACATTATTCGATATCACACATACGAATGTGTTGAATCGTTCTAAGCCTAATGTGGATGATCCTGAAGAGTGGATCAGACAGCGTAACAGCCAAGCAAACCTTGATACTATATTACAATGTTTAGGGCTTAGATCGCAACCAGAACTTGTAATATACCCCCATATTATAGACCATTCAGACGAACCTGCTGAATTTGGCTTTCTTTACGATGACGTTAATTATTGGTATTGGAAATTTGAATTTACTACACAACATGCAGATGTGTATAACACGGACAATAATCTTTTAGGACACTTGATTAATGATTGCCATGAAGTACCTATGTTACTTTGCGACACAGAATCTATAAAGAAATTACCATTATTTTTAGATACCACACCAGAACTTAAAAATATATATTTTGAGATTGTAACATGAAGGGGAAACAAATGAACAGGGAAACAGCAAAGAAAAGACTTGGGGAAATTCTCAAACGAGAAATGATAAAAGAACTTCAACATTTATATATTAAACAAGACAAGTATGGTGTGTATACTTTGTTTAATGAATACAAAGTGAAGAAAAATACAGATGGTTATTTTTCGATATCTTACAAGCATTTTGACGAGCCAAAGACTTTTAGTTCTATAAGACATGCTGTATCGTTTACAGTGTTACACAAGCACAACAACACCACACAGGCTAAAGCATTAGAACAATTAGATAGTAAATTGTCTAGTGTTGCTATTGAATTACGCCAACACAAAAGATTAATGCAACATTCAAAAGACTTAGATTCGTTTTTTATATTTGAGACTAAAATACAATCTGACACCGACAAGAAACAATTTATATTAAAAGAATTGCGTCAACACATAAATAGTTCTAAGAGGTTTCAGGATTCATTGTTTGACCAAAAATTAGAACGAGACAAAGCCTTGAAATTTAGAAAGAGAAGATAAATACAATATATCCAGAGAGATTATCACTAGGAACGAATTATGAAACTAAACGATTTAGACACAAAACAGCCAGCAATAGTGGCATTAAAAGAAAACTTTGAAGTTAACTTCAATGTCAATGCTTTGAATAAAAATCAAGCACAAGGAATGTTAAACAAGGTTAAGCAACTAATGACAGAAGCACAGGCTTCTAAAAAGTTTGGTACTGAGTATCCTTCATACCTGAAACTAGTATTCATGGAGCAAGCCTTAACACAACATTATAAGTCTCTTCCTGATATGCCAAAATCTAAAGTCATTACAGAAAACGAAGAAGTTAATCGTTCACAAGTTATTCTAGCCGCACAAGACATGGTAGATTCTGTACAAAAGATGTTAGAAGAAGTATCTGACATGTTAGTTAAAGAAATGCCTGCTCTTATTGACAGCATTCAAAGTGAAATCGGTGTTAACGAAGCACAAGCATTTGACCAAACAGCAGGTCAAGGTCTAGCAGAATTAAATCAGTGTCTAGTATCAGTTAAAGGTCAACTCGACCAAGCATTAGCTGGAGTGACTGGTGGACAAGTAGTAGATGCATTTGATGGAGACATTGATGCAGGTCTAGGTGGCGGTGAAGTTGCAGTAGACAGTATGGATGTTGCAGACCCAGCAGTTGATATCGAAGGTGGTATGGGAACTGACGTAATTGACGCAGGAGCACCCGCGGCGCCAGTAGCAGACATCGAAGATGTTAGTGTAGACGTATCAACAGGACCAGTTGGCAGAGCAAAAAGGTAAAGCACATGAGGCTTTACGAATTCGTCAGTCCTGACGAGGATAATGCTAGAGCAGTAGAAATTATTGCAGTATCCAATGAGTTGAAACAAGATGTGGAAAGCCGAAAGGTTGATCCAGCAAACTATACCACAGATGAATTAATCGATTACTATGATCAACGTGGTATTATACTCGACCCTCAAAATTTATACGATATGATTCAAAAACCTTTACTCAAAGGTATCATATCAAACATTCAAGGAGACAAGGTAGTCTTTAAAGGCGAAGAGCCAATAGACACAACCGATACTCCAGATCAAAATCAATCGACTGTAGCAGACATGGCTCAGTCAGCAATGGCGAACAATCCACTGTAATAATACATGACGATAAAATTCGTTCCTATTGATTTAGACACATTTGACATTTATCCATATCATGTTCCCACAGCCCATGTAGTTAGAAATGCATTAAGTCTTCTTCCGGAAGTTGAAATAGTATTTGAACCACCTGTTGATGAGTTTTATTTTTTATTGAGCAATGGCCATCCATCGCAATGGACTACTGATTTCTCAGACACTTCGAATGTTTTCTATTCTGATTTGTTAAACAAGAAATGCGGTCTTATTGTTTCATTGAATGAGGTAGAAACAATTAATGTTAGTCGTATCATTTCTAGTATGAAAATTTTAGCAAAAACGTTAAAGGTAAATTCTGATTTACTTTACTATATAGATTCCAATGTAAATAATAAAAAAACATTGAATCGATTTAAACTTAACGGGGGATTCTTCAACTACTACGATTCATTATTCGTAAACAATAGTTATGCTCATGTTGTAAAAGATATTGAAGACTTGAAAGAAAGACCTAAAAAAATGTTGTTTTTAGGTGGCAAAGCACGTGAACACAGATTGAAATTTATAAACACTGTCTTGCAATTGCCAAACTTTGAAGAAGATAATTTTATAAGCATACAAAAATCTGCAAAAATGCTAGAAAGAAAATTAGACGGATTTATTACTGACATAAAAGTATTAGATAAATTTGCGGAACCCAATCAGTTGGGCCCAACTCATTTATTCTATAACGAATCATATCTTCATACTGATTCATATTTTCAAATTGTTACTAGCACATGGTTCGAACTACATTTAGAAAGAATAGAAATAAATGAGAAACACGCAAGACCAATGTACTCTTTGCAACCTTTTATTGTGTATGGTGAACCTAATACTCTACAAGCAATTAAAGACATGGGTTACAAAACATACAGTGATTGGATTGATGAATCCTATGACAGTATAAACGATGATCGGTTAAGATTTGAAAAAGTGGTTGCCCTCACAGCAAGTATTAATGCTATGTCTCGCACTGATTTAAGTGCTATGATGAAAGACATGTTACCCATATTGTTACACAATCTCAGGCATCACAATAAACGTGTCACTGAATTAGAAATTGAACATAATCTATTCAACGATATAACCGACACATATAGTGAGCAGTTGAACCAATAATGTTGCATTTATGCAATATATTCTTTATAATATACTCTTGAGGAAATAAATACAGTTATGGAAGTTACACAAATAGCAAAAGACAAAATTAAACAACACCTCAACAATAGGGGCAAAGGCGTGGGCATACGTATAGGCGTAGAAACTACTGGTTGCAGTGGTTACGCATACAAACTTGAGTTTGCCGACACCATTAATCCTGAAGATATCAGAACAGATTACGAAGAGTTCTCTGTATTGGTAGACCCTAAGGCTCAACCTATGCTTGAAGAAATAACTGTAGATTATCAAAAACACGGACTTAACGAAGGATTTGAATTCATCAACCCAATCGAAAAAGCACGTTGTGGATGCGGAGAGAGTTTTACAGTTTGAACAAAACATTAGAGATATCTCATTTAGTCGTTAATGGCTGTAGTTACACATACGGACAAGGAATTGAAAATCCTTTGCGAGATGCCTGGGCTTCTATCGTAGCAAGGGAATTAGGTGTTCCGTTAATTAATCTATCGTTGCCTGGACAAGGTAATGTTCCAATACAACGCAGAACACTTGAATACTTTTTCAAAGATTTATACAATAATAACAATCCATTTTATATACACGCATATTCTCAGTCAGCAAGACAAGAGATATATGTATGTGAAGATGGACTAAACAACATAGTACAAGACTACATATTACTAGATTCATCAGATGAATCAGATAAAGTAACAAACCAAGAAAAAGAAGTTCTTATTCATTCTGACGATTACAAGTATAGACTATTAGAAAAACAAAAATGGGAAATCTGGGCATCGATTAATGGAGTGTTAGACTCATATAATGTAAATCATCTGTCTACCGATTACATGCCACAAACAGATGGACTTATCAGAGATTGGTTTGAAAAAAATGGATTTATATTAAAAACAGAAGTTGACACACATCCAAATAGATTGCGTGATTTTAATATGATTACAATGGATGAACCAAAAACTCCATGTCTACATGAAACAGAAATAGGTCATCAAATTATAGCAGATTATACTTTATCTGAAATTTACAGACGATACGAAAAGATAGAAGTTGTAGACCTTCCTCATGCTAAGTTAGGTGACATATTAATACACAGTCCAAACTCACAGAAACTTAAAGATGGGCATATAGAAAACAATGCTAAGTTAGAAACTCAAGTTGTAGATTATCCTGCCCCCTGGTCAAGGAACGTATACTTCTTAGAGGAAATGGGATTGGATCCTATAAACAATCCTTTTTTTAAACTGAAAACACACACAGGAAACAAACCATGATAACAGAGAAATATCCCTACCAAGAACTTAAGAAAGGTAATTACAACGGTTCTCGCAAATACATTACTCCTACAGGAGAAAAACTTCCTAGTGTAACAACTATACTAAGTGCAACTGCATCTGAGGAAAAGAAAGCAAGTTTAGCGAACTGGCGTAAGAGAGTTGGTCATGCTAAAGCACAAGAGATCACTACCGAAGCCGCAGGGCGTGGAACACGTATGCATAAATGGCTTGAGGACTACATCTTAACAGATGATAAAGGCACACCAGGCTCCAATCCATACAGTCAACAGAGTCATATTATGGCTCAGACAATCATCAATGAAGGTCTAGTAAACTGTGATGAATATTGGGGTACTGAAGTCTCGTTATGGTTCCCAGGAATCTATGCAGGTACAACTGACTTGGTTGGTGTGCATTCAGGCGATGAAGCAATTATGGATCACAAACAAACAAATAAGCCTAAGAAACGTGAATGGATTGACGATTACTTTATCCAAATGACTGCTTATGCTGATGCTCATAATGAAGTTTATGGCACAAAGATACGTAAAGGTGTTATCTTTATGTGTAGTAAAGACAACGAGTACCAAGAATTTGTTATTGAAGGGAATGAATTCGACAAGTATCATCAACAATGGCTTAAAAAATTAGAACAATACTACACTCTCTTTCTATAGTCTTCTAGTTTTCTAAGATAAATAAGTATAATCACAGGAAAAGATTAGACTTATGGCTATTGTACAAATCTCTAAAATTCAACAACGATCCGGTAACCTGGTTGATCTTCCACAACTAGACGAAGCAGAATTTGGCTGGGCATCAGATAACAAACAACTTTTTATTGGTAAAACAACACCAATAGAAAACGTTGAGGTTCTAACTTCTTACTCAAATATCAGTTTTAGTCAACTTGATGGCGCAGTTGGTAACTTAAACATTTCAAATGCAACAATAGGTACTGGACAAGTACTTGCATATGATGGTAACAATTGGGTTAATACAGGCGGCGATGCTGGCGGTGTTGTTGATTTAGGTGCAGTAGGCAACGTAACAATCACAGGCGGCTCAACTGGTTATGTTTTAGAAACAGACGGACTCGGTAATCTATCTTGGTCATCAAAAGGTACTGAGACTGCATTCATCGAATCTATCTCTCAAGCCAATCCTGGTCTAGTTACTACGGCTGACGATAACTCATTAACATCAGGAGCCGCAGTTACTATTACTAACTGTCCTGGAATGACAGAAGTCAACGGTGCAACATATTACGCAGATGTTCAAACATCAAACACCTTTACACTATATTCTGATCTTGCCTTAACAACTACAGTAGACACATCTGCATTTACAGAATTCTCAAATACTTCTGTTAGTGCTACTACACTTGCAACCAATGTTATAACTGTTGGCGATGCAGATATATTTGCACTTAATATCCCAGTTAGATTTGTTGGTACTGTAACTGGAACAAACTTAGATAATGCTAATACATTTTATATTAAGACAGCATCAGGAACTTCCGTCACTGTTTCAGACGAACTATTAGCAAATGGTGTAGCAGGAAATGTATTCTCAGTATTAACAACGACTGGACTATCTGCAAGTATGTATGGTACAGGCGGACGATTAGTATCTCCATTAGGTGGTGCTTCCAGTGGTGCTAGTGCAGGTACATCAGCAGATACACAAGTGTTATATAATGACACAAACTTAATTAAAGGTGATGCGGACTTTACATATGATGCTTCTGGAGCATCTGGTCAAGGACTACTGACAGTCACTGGTAATGCAAACGTAGGTAACTTAAATGCTACTGGGTCAGTCACATCTTCTGTATTGAATTCAAACATAGCAACAGGCTCACAACCAATAACAGTAGACTCTACTACACGTGTAGCAAATCTAAACGTTTCAAACTCAGCAGTAGCAGGTACAGTGTACACTGCGGCTCAACCAAACATCACATCAGTAGGCACACTAACTACTCTTGCAGTAACTGGAAATGTTACAACAGGTAATGTATCTGGTGCAACAGCAGATTTCAGTATACTGACAGGCTCATTAACAACAGCCGCACAACCAAACATTACAAGTCTTGGCAACTTAACATTGCTAAGAGTATCAGGTAGCATTACACCAACAGCAAATGTTACTTATGATTTAGGTAATAACACAAACAGATTTAACGATTTATATTTGTCTGGTTCAACTATTGAATTAGGCCCACAAAGCATTACAGCAAATGCATCTCACACAGCATTTACTAATAGTATTTCTGCAACAACTTTCTTGGGTAATGTAAGTGGTAATATTTCAGGTGTCTTATCAGGCGATGCAGGAAATGTCTCTAATGTACAAGGTGCTAATGTCAGTGGAGCAGTATCATTCGCAACAACTGCTAACGCAGTAGCAGGTGCTAATGTATCAGGTGCTGTAAGTTTTGCAACTACAGCAAACGCAGTGGCTGGAGCAAATGTCTCAGGTGCTGTAAGTTTTGCAACTACAGCAAACGCAGTCGCTGGCGCCAATGTCAGTGGAGCAGTCGCATTCGCAACAACAGCAAATGCAGTAGCAGGTGCTAATGTATCAGGTACTGTAGCAAGTGCTACAACAGCAACTACTGCAGGTACTGTAACAACAGCCGCACAGCCAAACATTACAAGCACAGGCACTCTTACAGCATTAGATGTATCAGGAACCGCAGATATAGGCACAGTTGAAACTGCTGTCTTAACAACAGGTGCATCAGGTACAACAGGTGAAATTACAGGTAATTGGTCACTCTCAGCAGGCTCACGTCTTACAGCAACATATGCTGATTTGGCTGAGTACTATAAAGGCGAAGAAGCCTATGAACCAGGTACTGTAGTATGCTTCGGTGGCAGAGAAGAAGTTCACATCTCTGTTGAGAAATGTAGTAAACGAGTTGCTGGTGTTGTATCTACTAATCCAGCATACTTAATGAATTCAACATGTTCTGGCATTCCAGTTGCAGTAGCACTACAAGGTCGAGTACCATGTAAAGTAACAGGCACTTGTCAAAAAGGAGATGTCATGGTAAGTGCCGGAGACGGTACTGCAACTGCTTGGTATCATGTTGCCACTATCATGCAACCTGGTGTTGTTATCGGTAAATCTATCGAAGACAAAAACGATGCAGAAGAATCTGTAATCGAAGTAGCAATCGGCAGATTGTAAAGCCCTAAATCTATACAATAAGATAAATACATTTGATTGTTCTCGTTTATCGAAAACTCAATAAACAATCTCATGCGGTGCTTATTCCCACCGAACGTGTGACCTAGAACGTCTTAACTAATTCTTTAGGAGAAAAATAAAATGGCGAATAAATTAAAAATAGCAAAGGTTTCAGCCTTACCGGTATTATCCGATACGACTGCAACTACAAACGTAATCACAGTAGATTCTACTACTGGATTAACAATCGGTGACAGATTTGTCCCTGCTTCAACAGTAGGTGGATTAACTGGCGGAACTACATACTTTGTAAACGAAGTAATTAATGCAACTACTTTTACTGCATTGAATTCTGATCCTTCAGTACAACCTCAAGTCTCACCAACACTAACAACTACAACCGGCGGAAGTGTTAACTTAAGTGTTAACCAAGTTGGTGAAGGATATCCATCTGACACACCACAAGATATGGGCGTAGTCGGTGGAGACACTGCACAAACAGGTAAACAGTTGACTGCATTTGGTGCAATTGCTGTAACACAACCTGGAAAGTTTTGGTTCAACACAGCAACAACTGATGTATACGGAGACAAAGATGCAGACTTTACTACTTACGTATCAGTAGGTGAGCAACTTTCATTTGTAGGTGACAATACACCTTTCACAGTAGGTGCATTAGTTACTGGCGTTACTTATGTAATCAACAACACAGTTGGTACAACTGAAGCACAATGGATCGCAATGGGTGCAACAGGTGCTAACTTAGGTGAAGTATTCGTAGCAACTGGCGCAGGCGCTGGAACAGGTACAGTATCATATGCATCAAACGGCGCTAACGTACCATTAGGTACAGTCTCTGCATTAGCAGTAGTATCAACAGCAACAGCAAGTTCAGATGCAACAACTGATTTAATCACAGTAACTTCAACAGCAGACTTTGATGTAGATGCTCCAATTTGGTTTGCGGCAACGATCGGTGGATTATCAGCAAACACTACATACTTTGTTAAAACAATTGACAGTGGAACAACTTTCAGTGTTTCAGCAACAAGAGGTGGAACAGCATTAGCATTAACAACAACAACTGTTGTATCAACTGCAAACATTGAAAAATTAGACTTAATTGCAGTAGCAACATTCACAAAAAGTGAAGTCTCAGTACTTGGTTCTAATGATGAAGCAGTTTACATCAAACGTCAAAAAGGCAAAAGAAAGTACTTAGTAAGCAATGCGGCAGGAACAAGATCAGGCATTTGTACTTTAGTTAAAAAAGGACAAGCAAATTTACTTGCAGGTGAAATGAGCATTGAAGGTACATATGATAATGCGGCAACTACTTACATTGAGTCTATCTCTGATGTTAATGGTTTACCATTCGATAACGATAGTGGTTCACCTCTTACTCAGGCTGATCAGACTGGAATGCAGGCAACGTTTGAAACAATCGCTGGTACTCCACTAGCTGGTTCAGTCAAACCAGTTATCAAACTTCCTTCAGCATAAGGGAGCAGGTAACTTAAATGGCACAATCTCAAGCACAGAAACAACTACAGAAGTACGATGCTGATATAGCCGTACTTCAAGTAGAGTTTAAGAACTTAGATTCTAAGTTTGATACATCTTTGGCCGACGTTAAGGCTGACGTTAAAGAAGTATCAGAAAAATTAGACAAGCACAATGAAGGTACGCATAGTTTATTGAGAGAATTTCAAGCAACTAATGTGAGTCAACACTACGAGATGGCTGCCAAAATAGCAGGATTAGAAAAGTGGAGATGGATGCTGATTGGTGCAGGTTGTGTTCTTGGTGGCTTAGGCTACTCAGGCATAGAGTCTTTAATGACACACTAACAAACAGTAAAATGTTGAAAAGGGGACTTCGGTCCTCTTTTTTTTACAAACCTTTTAGTATTTGCATTTTTGCTACTACAACATCAATGTTTACAGTAGTGAATAATCCTGGATGTAACGGTTTAGGATATTTGTCATTGCCTACCCAAGCATAACCACAATGCTCTGAGTTTAAGTTAGGAATAAACTCGTCTTCTACTCTACAAAAGAATGTGTGATAAGCAAATGTATTGTTAACGAATTTTTGTATGGGTACAAGTTTTAATTTACTGATATCAAACTCGATTTCTTCCGAACACTCTCTGGTCAAACCTTCAAGTAGAGTTTCTTTCTTACCGATTTTCCCACCAGGAATCGACCAACTAGTATTCTTTGAATCTGTTCTTAAGAGATATAATGAACGCTGAGTAGCCTTGCTATAAAAGAAGATACCAGCAGATTGGTTAACAATTATCATACAGTTATTTATGAGGTCAACTAGTACCCCTTAAATAACTATACTGTAATCTCCCTCACCATAATAACCTTCATATGACTTCATCCAAGCCGCCGGTATCTCTGGGTGATCGCTGTTTGCAGGAGTTGATGCAAATCTATATTGAACTTGTGTTGTTATATTCAACACATATTCTGTAGTTGTTGATTCACTTGAATCAAAGGCGATATACCATTTGTCTAATACTGAATCAAACTGAAGAATATCATTTGCTTGTCCAATAACAATAGGCAAAACTGTACCAGTGCCTGATGGCTGAACAGTATTGTAAGTGAACTCTGTTCCAATTGTATTTGATGTAGCACCTAATTGAATAAAGTTAGTGGTACCGACAGAAGCAATCATATACTTCTGACCTGTAATCATTGTCTCTATTGCTTGTGGAGTTGTAGTACTAAGTATCGTACCCCAAGCAACACTATCGTCTCCTACTTCATCAACGATCAAATATCTTTTGTTTGCAATCGGTCCTGGAAGCCCTGCATTGGGTCCATTCATTATAGGGTTAATCACACTGTCAACTGGTTCTAATGTGTTCTGAGGCAATGTGTCAGGATCAACACTAAAGATTAAGTATCTATCATCTAGTGGGTCAACAACGATTGTACCTACAATCTCATTTTCCATATATGGATTCTCTAACCACACCTGAGAAATACCAGGTCTATATGCACCGTATACATTTAACAAACTTGTCCAATAGATATCAGTATCTGGACTGACAGGTACATCTAGTGAAGAGTTCGGAGTGTCTTGGAATGTTGATGCTTCTGGTAATAGTTGCAATGAGTTCCCAATGTATAATAACTTGTATCCATATGGAGAAATCTTTTGACGAGTACCCAGTAACAAATCATCATCTTGCATATCTTGTTGTGTTTTACCCTCAAAAATAGAAGCAATAATTTTATTAATGACACCGTACTTTTTAAGTTTAGAAGATGTTGTCAACCATATAGGGATATAAAACTTCCAACTCATTACATCAATTGGATTACCTGTGCCTTGTGGAATAGTACGAGATGAGAATGTTAACCCATCTTGGTATACAACAGTCAATGATGTCCAATCGATATAGTTATCTGTACTTTGAATTTCTAAACTTGGATTAAACAATGTACCCAATTGTTCAATGATTTCTAATTTCTGTTGATAGTTAGTTGTCCAAAAATCAACATTAAGTCTCAATGTATAAGGAACGGGCATCAACTTCTCAACAGTGAATGCCTGCCCTTGTACAGTCTTGTAAGACTTTGTATCACTATCGTAGGCTCTTTGACGTACTTGTTGCTTTTCTACGAAGAAGGGCTCCTGTGTGCGCCTCTGGTCGTATTCTAGCCCATTGATGTAGTATGTGATCAACGGAGCAGAGGGTAGGTTGGATGCTGAGTTGTTCGCAATAATAGTAGATGCTTGTCTACTTGAATCTCCATACTGGATCGGAACTCTAACCAAAATGTCATTTCCATTGGGATCCTTACCTTTTGTAACTTCCCAGTTACTGAAGATTTTTGCAAATTGAATTAAAAATCTGCGAATTTGGTTATCGTAAAAATATTGTGCCATAGTAAGTGTTAAGTCCCGTCACTTGGTGGTAAATCATCTGGTGCTAATTTTAAAATTTGTGATAATGGTTGTGCTGATGCAATGTTACTACCTTCATTCTCACTATAAATTAGTGTTGTGTTATTAATGAACTCAGATAATTGAGATTTATCAGTCGCTCCAAATCCAGTTGTTGTTCTAACATTTTCTGAAATTCTGACCCAAATTGTTCCGTCCCATCTATACAATAAATTAGGAGAGTAATCAATGCGTAAGAAGTAATTTCCTACTTGCGGGTTTGCTGGGAAAGATATACCAGCGCCAGTAGGTAATCCGTCTGGAGCAATGTCTGTTCCTGTCATGTACCCTGCTGTGTATCCATATGTTCTTGGAGTTGAACGAGCAATGAATTGGAATCGAGGATCACAGTCAGCACGATAGTCCATTGTATCTGGACCATAAGGTTCTGTGCCAGTAAAGCCTGATGCTGTTGGATCTTGGTCTGCTGTTGCGTAAGTATTGTCAGCAGTACCGTATGGGCCTGTTACTGGACCAGTAATTTGTACTGATAAAACTTTTGTTCCTTCTAGTGCGCCTGAACCTGATCCTGTAGGAGACATCTCGGGTGTCATCTCTACAACTTGCAACGATGCTTGTACAAATTTATCAATGACTGTTTGCATATCAATCTTGTCTTTGAGTTGTCCTTGCATATGCTCTAATAATTCTTTAGATATTTTTATACCAGTAGAATCATTTTTGTATTGGTTGTTACGCATAGTGATAACTTGTCCGTTGCCACTGAGTGCATTGTTGCCTGGTTGCCATGATCGAACATCTGTTGGTGGTGCTGGTTGATTGTACTTTTTAGACAACTCGCCATTTGCTTCATATTCACCGTAACCAGGAACTACGTAAAGTTCACTTGCATCATAACCTGATTTAGGAACAAGTCGTTCTGCTTCTTTTAAGTTAGCATCATTAATTCTGATGTTTTCATTGTAACGACCCAAGATACCTTTTAGTGTATCACCTGTATCAAGTTGCCAATATGGATCAGGGTCAGTGTCGCCTGGCTTCACGCCTGCAGGAACTTCTTGTAATGCAATATAGTTTTTATCACCAAATGTCATTGAATATCCTGGCGGATATACTTTTGTCTTTTCCCAGTCTCCTAAATAATTATCAAGGTTAACTGGTTGATCTAATATATTTGAGAACTCTTGGCTATCAACCAATGGCTCACACTTAATACGCCACAGATGAGGATACCATGTGCTTGAGAAACCTTCACTTGCATAGTTTGCATCAGTGATTTGCATAAACCTTTTTAATGCTACTGGTAATTTTGTATCTAAAGGATTGTAATCTATTAAGTGAGGTAATTCAAGTACATCACCGACCATAAGTTTTCTACCTATGATATCGATCATGTCATTATAATGAACTGTAACAAAAATAATGTCATTACTTAAGAATAAACCAAACTGACTGAGATCAAAGTCTAAGTTTTGTACAGAGTAATGACCACGTAATCGATAGATATCTTTATCATACTTGCGATCTCTGTTTTCTAAGAATAGCAAGTCTTGTATGTTTGTTGGGTCAAGTTTATCATATTGAGGCTGAGTGTAATCAGCAGATGGTCCCTGATCTACTGGTCCCAAATACTTGTGTATATACAAATCGGTCCCACCAGTAGTCAACTGTTCGGAGATATTTCTATCCATAAAACGGTAATCGTTTTGTTTCTCAGGACGGTATAATGATAATCTTGGCATATATATATTTATCGTAAGAAAATTATTGGGTAAATAATAGGTTGCGTTTAAAAAATATTTGATGTATAATCGCATCACTAAGTACAAACTATAAATCAATCGGAGTGCAAATGGCTAGAAGAAAGCAAAAAACAGTTTACTTAACACCCGAACCTAAATGGGAAATGTTTAAGGATATTACTGATGCTACGGAACAAGAGAAAGCGTTCCAAGATTGCCAATATTTTATTCGTACTGAGATCGGCGATAAGAAAAGAATGCAACGAGCAAAAACTTGGATCAAAAAAGACTCACCATGGAATGATGAAGACAGAGAAATTATCTTACGAAATCCAGATTGGAACTTTAACTCTCTTGCAAATTCAGTTTGGTTTAGTGATAAAGTTGGGTATATGCCACAGGCTCATATTAACCACATTGCAAAACTCAAAGATGAATGGCTAGAAAAGGGTAAATTGATTGCTCAAGTCAAAGAAGAAAAAGCAAAAGACAAACCTAATCGTCCTTCTATACAAGATATAATGAAAGAGAAATTACTAGAGGCTGGAGGAGAAATCGATGGTCTTATGGATGAATTCTTTGAAGATAAGATAAAGGTTGACGATAAGTTTAAAAGCAAAGTCTTACAAATTTTACACAAGTACAATCCATTAGCGAATCATATTCCTCTATTGACCTCAACCTATGAAAGAGAACAAAAAGAATTTAAAGAAGTAATTCAAGGTAAAGATGAACAGTTAGTTGAAGCATATAGTCACTTTAGTAAAAAGAAACTTAAAGCAACTATTGGTCTTTATGACACAGTAAATGGCGTGTTGAACTCTTATGCTACACTTAAGATTAAATCTAGGGCTAAACGTAAGACTAAGCCGATCACTCCTGAGAAAGCAACAATGAAGTTAAAGTATCAAAAACGTTTTGAGTGCAACGCAACAAAACTAAAACTAGAAAGCATTCGTCCAGCAGAACTGCACTTGTCTAAAGAAGCATGGGTATATGATACTACAAAACGTAAACTGCATCATTATATTGCAGATGAAATGACTGGAGAAATGTTTGTCAAAGGCAACACGTTGTTAGGCTTCGACAAATCAAAAAGTCAAATTAAAACATTACGTAAGCCATTGGAACAAATTAAAGAAGTTATGGGAAGCAAACCAGCGGCAAGAACTTACTTTGACAAGATAAAAGCAGTGGGTATTAAACCAACTGGTCGTTTCAATGACTCTCTTATTATCCTAAAGGCTTTCTAAAGAAGATAAATACTCGTAACAGGAATTTATCTTATGGCCGCAGACGAACTAGCAGTACCGAATAATCAGAACCTTGAGCAACTTAAGGAATCGATGTTTGATAACATCCGTTTCAGGTTGGGTGACGGCATTGTAGATTTAGAATTGGATCCAGAGCATTACGAAGCCGCATACAACTTTGCTATCAAAGTATATAGACAACGTGCTGAAAATTCTGTACAAGAAACTTATACCTTATTAACGGTTCAAAAGGACCAAGACACTTATACACTACCAGCAGAGTTCATTAACGTCAGACAATGTTTCAGACGTACCATTGGACTTGAGACAGGCCCTGGAGCATCATCATTTGATCCATTCTCATCTGCTATCTTAAACACTTACTTGTTAAACTATAACTATGCAGGTGGTCTAGCAACATATGACTTCTATGCAGGGTATGTAGAACTAGCCGCTAGAATGTTTGGTGGGTTTGTTATCTATACATTTGATCCAGTATCTAAAACAATTAGATTTGTAAGAGACTTCAAAGGATCAGGTGAACAGATTCTTATTTGGGCTGACATCATGCGTCCAGAAACAACTCTCTTACAAGATCCAGGCATTGCTCCATGGTTAGAAAACTATGTCTTAGCAACATGCATGATCACTATTGGTCAAGCACGTGAGAAATTCTCAACTATCCAGGGACCAGGTGGCGGTACTGCTCTTAATGGTGCGGCTATGAAAGCAGAAGGACTTGCGGCACAAGAACAATGTCATAAAGATTTACGTGATTACGTTGACTACTCACAACCTCTTACTTGGATTCAAGGCTAACATCTAAATTGATTGACAGTATTCAGTTCACAGACAATATTTGGTATATCGGAGTTGAATGTGGAGAGATTCCATCTAAAAGACCTCCATTTCGAGGTCATATCAACACTGCTGATATTACGACCACTGATTTAGAAAATGTAGACCATTTGATTATGGGGTTTATGTTGTATGAACCACAAATATATGATGATTTTACAGATTGGGTGAAAGATACAGTAAACTATCTTCATCAAAGCAATATGTTCCCCAATCTAAAAAACATATATATATTGTATTCAAGTGTTACAGTTAATGTTGCAAAATTACCTGACCATTATATGATTTATGGTCATCAACCTCGATACTTTCTTTTACGATCTGATGGCACTGAAGAAAAGGCTGTCGGTTTAGATCCTAATAGGAACTGGATAGATACCCTTGCTAATCCTAAAGCCATATGGTTAGTAGGAGATGTGTCAAACAGAGTTCATAAATTACCTTTATTATATAAATTTGTAACTACCAATTCGTTAGACTCATTAGATTACGCTTTGACATCTGTATTAAATGATTCACATATGGGAAATCCTTTAGATAAAACTGATCCTCAGAGAACCGAGTCTATAATTCACACTTTTAAACAAGTGCATAATATGGATATAGATTATGACCAGTTAGTTGGAATATATAACTCACTTGTAAAGACACTGCCTGGTGATGAATTCAGTAACTTAGTACGTAAAGGTAAACATACGTTTGATCTTGCTAACTATGCTTTTCCAAAAGAATGGAACGATGCGTGTCTAGTTGTTATGCCAGAGACTTGGTTCGATCATCCACATACAAATAATAGACATTTTTGGGAAAATAATACTTATCCAACAACAGAAAAAACATGGAAACCTATTGCCACCAAAAAACCTTTGTTAGGCATTAGTAAATTTGATCAACAAGAGAAAACATTAGAAAGTTTAGGATACCGAACTTTTAGAAAATACACTACACGCCCAGAGTTACTAGATAACGAACATGATATGAAAGTATATATTGATGTAGCCCACGAAAGAATAATGTCATTTCTTTCACAGTGTGAAAGTTACAAAGAAGGTATACAAGCAGACATAGAATATAACTATGAACACCATCAACGAGTGTTAAAGGATGAATGGGAATTGTTATATAAAAGTTGCCCACCTCTTAAACATGTTAATAAAATAAAATTCTTAAGGCTATTCACTGTCCCAAGAGAGTCAAATATAAATACATTCCCTATATCTGATTGGGTATTGTAAGACCCAAAAACACTTGACTTTCGTTCTCAAATCCTTTATAATGTATTATCTAACTAGAGGATTATCAGATGATTATAGGTATTACAGGACTTATCAGCAGTGGCAAAGACACAGCCGCCGATTATCTTATTCGATTTCATGGCTTTAAAAAACTCAGTTATGCAGGTACGTTAAAAGATTGTGTATCTGCTATCTTTGGCTGGGACAGAGAAATGCTAGAAGGTACAACTCAATCTAGTAGAGAGTGGCGAGAAGAAGTTGACGAGTGGTGGGCAAAACGATTGAACATGCCTCATCTAACTCCTCGTTGGGTCTTACAGTATTGGGGAACTGAAGTAGGTAGACGTTCATTTCATAATGACATCTGGGTAGCATCAATCGAAAATCAAATACGACAAGTAAAAGATAATGTTGTTATAACTGATTGTCGATTTAAGAATGAAGTTGATGCAATCAAAAATGCAGGTGGAACAACAGTACGAGTAGAAAGAGGCGAAAGACCTACCTGGTTAACTGATGCAGTCGATTACAACTACTATAAAAACCCACAAGCACTTGCACGATTAACTGATTTAAATATACATGCCAGTGAATATAGTAGTGTAGGTTTAGACTACGATCATACAATTTACAATAATGATACTATCGATGCACTACACAAACAAATGGAGTTAATAGTCAACGGTTAAGTCTCCTCTTGTCCAAACAATTTCTTTTTTCTTTACCACTTCAACACAGTTTAAACAGACTGTACGCAGATTAACAAAAGCCACATTGGTAGAATTTCCATCAATGTGGTATACTGTCATTTGTGTAGGGTATAAACTTCTGAATCCACATAAAAAACAATTACTATCTTTCTGATATCCTGCTCTCTGCCACAAGTAAACATGTTGTCTCTTAGGATTTTTCTTATTACATGCTTGGCACTTGCTTCGATAATGATGTTTGCCTTTCTTAATATAGTTCACAGCACACATGTTTTTATTGCATTTTTTGCATATTGGTCTAGGTAAACTCATATTAGTATTTATAAAAAACCTTCGAAGGCACGTTAAACCGGTGTTTTTTTAAATACAAGATAAATAATAATATGAAAAAACAATCAGGGTGTAACCCTCAAAATCATACAAAAGGAAAATTATCATGGCACTAACATCACCAGGCGTAGAAGTAAGCATCGTAGACGAAAGTCAATATTTACCAGCCGCACCGGCATCAATCCCATTAGTTGTATTAGCAACTGCATCGAACAAAGCAGACCCAACTTCAACTGGAATTGCACAAGCAACAACACCAGCAAATGCTGGCAAAATGTACAGAATCACTTCTCAACGTGATCTAGTTACTTTATACGGTAACCCATTCTTTTATACTTCAGCGGCAGGTACTGCTCTGCAAGGATACGAGTTAAATGAATATGGATTACTAGCGGCATACTCTGCACTTGGTATCTCAAATCAAGTATTTGTATTAAGAGCAGACATCGATCTAGCAAGTTTAGTAGGATCAACAGGTCGTCCAACTGGAGCACCAACAAACGGCGCTTACTGGGCAGACACAACAAGTTCAACTTGGGGTATCAACGAATTTAATTCAGTAACTGGCGCATTTACTGCTAAATCACCAATTGTTATCTCTGACGCAACTTCATTAGTTGGCGGCGTAGCAGGCGGAGCACCATTAGCATCAATCGGAACTATCGGTGATTATGCTGTAGTTGCAATATTTAATTATGATGAACCTACAGCGGCAACTGCTCCACAATACTACTACAAGGATGTTAACAATGCTTGGAGAGTAGTCGGATCAGCAGATTGGCAGAATGCATGGCCTACATTACAAGGTAGCGTTGCTAACCCAACATTAACTGGTGGAGATTCATTCCAAATCGTTTTAAGTGGTACTAACTCAGCAACTATTACTGTTGCGGCGGCACCAAACAATACAGTAGCACAAGTTGCTTCTGATATTAATGCATTAGGATTTGAATATCTTACAGCATCTACATCAGACAGCAAATTAACACTTTACTCTGCACAAACAGGTGGTACTGACGCTCCGTATTTTATCAGACTTAACAACGCAGTTGGTACTGTTCTTACTGATTTAGGTTTCCCTAATGCAACTACAACTGGACTTCAACCTGAATTAACATACGGCACATCTGCTCAACAGCCATTATGGCAAGAAGGTCAAGCGGCTCCAAGACCAACTGGATCTGTTTGGATCAAAGTAGCAGGAACAGGATTACAACCAGTTATATCTACATACAACAGTACTACAGCAAATTGGGTACCTAAAACACCAAGTTTTGCTACTAGTGACTGGGCTCAAATTTATGCGGCAGACTCAACAGGTGGCGGAGCAATCCCAGCTGGTTCAGTTTATGCACAATATAACTTTAATGACAATCCTTTCTCAGCAGGCCCTGTATACATATACTATCGTTCTGCTACAGGCGCAACGGTAATTAATGGTAATAACACAGCACCAGACTTTACAAATGGTCCTTATAGTGCTAAAGTACAAGTTACTACACCAGGCGTTTCATCTTTATCAGGTGGTTATACTTTAAACTTAGCAGATGGAACAGACGCAACTGACTTTGTAACTGCATGGTCAGGAGCAGGTATTCCAAATACAACTGCTGTAGTTAATGACGATGGTTCAATCACTATAACACACACTAAAGGTGGTGTTATTGTATTAGATGACTATGATGCAACAACAGGTGTTTCTCAAGGTTTATTCTCAGAAGCAGGATTTGTTTCAGGAACAACAAAAGGTTGTAAAGATGGTCCTTTCAAAAATGACGTATCATTTACACCAAGTACAACAGCAAGTGCTTCAGGTACTGGCTTTGTTCCAATCATTACTAATGACTATCAATACTACGACTTCAGCCCAGACTCATTCAGTGTTGCTGGATCAGGTTATGTAGTAGGCGAAACTGTTACTGTCTTAGGTTCTGACTTAGGTGGTGCTTCACCAGCTAATGACTTAGTATTAAGAATATCTAATGTCGCAGGTGGCGTTCCAACTGGAGTTACTTGGGTATCAGGTACAGGTGCATCAGCATATAAAGTACAGTTATCTAACTGGCAGTCACTATCATTAACAACTACAGGTGCTAATTCATTAACATCTAACGAAGGTGCTCCAACAGCAATCCCAACTAACTTAACTAATTGGTTCTATTCATCAACTGATCAATCTGATATCATGGTTAATTACAACGGTGCTTGGAGAGGTTACAAGAATCAAGGTTATGATTCAAATGGTCTACCGACTCCTTCAGTAGTAAACGCAACTGATCCTAAAGGGCCACTCATTAGTGCAAGTGCTCCAACACTTCAAAGTGACGGAACTGCTCTAGTATATGGTGATCTTTGGATCGATACTACAGATTTAGAAAACTATCCTAACATTTATAGATGGCAAAACGTGTCTTCTGTTGATCGTTGGGTATTAATCGACAACACAGATCAGATTACTCCACAAGGTATTACATTCGCTGACGCACGTTGGGCAACTAACGGAACAACTAATCCAGCAAATGATCCTATTCCAAGCATCGTATCATTACTAACAAGTGACTACTTAGACGTTGATGCTCCGTTATCTTCAACATCACCAGCTGGTATGTTGTTGTTTAACAGCAGACGTTCAGGTTACAATATTAAGCAATACAGAGTTAACTACTTTAATGCTGATAGTTTCCCTTCACCAGCAGTGCTTCCAGCACAGAAAGATGCATGGGTAACTTCTTCAGGTTTACAAGCAGACGGTTCTCCTTACATGGGTCGTAAGGCTCAGAGAGCAGTAGTTGTACAAGGACTGAAATCAGCAATCGATAGCAACACTGCTATTAGAGATGACGATAACTTCTTTAACTTACAAGCAACACCTAACTATCCAGAACTACAACCTAACATGATTACGTTGAACTCTGATAGAGGTGAAACATCTTACATCATTGGTGACACACCAATGAGATTGAAAGATAGTGCAACTGACATTCAAGCATGGGCAACTAATGCGGCAGGCGCAATCAGCACAGGCGAAGATGGGCTTGTAACTAGAAACACTTACATGGGTCTATTCTATCCATCAGGTGTCACTAATGACTTAGCAGGCGTTACTGTTGCAGTTCCTTCATCTCACATGATGCTTAGAACTATATTACGTAATGACAATATTGCTTATCCTTGGTTAGCACCAGCAGGAACTAGACGTGGTATCATCGACAATGCTTCAAGCATTGGTTACTTAGATGCCCAGACTGGTGAGTTTGAGTCTATCAGAACTCGTATTGGTATTAGAGATGTTTTATATAGCAACTTTATTAACCCAATGGTATTCTTCACAGGTCAAGGCTTACTGAACTATGGTAATAAAACATCATTTGATTCAGCATCTGCTTTAGACAGAGTTAACGTAGCACGATTAATTGCTTACATACGTAGACAATTAGTTATTGGTACTAGACCGTTTGTCTTTGAACCAAATGATCCACAAACAAGAAAATCAATTGCGGCAGTAGTAGAAACACTATTCCAAGACTTGATTTCAAAACGTGGACTATATGACTACTCAGTAGTTTGTGATTCATCTAACAATACTCCAGCGAGAATTGATAGAAACGAACTTTGGATTGATATAGCAGTTGAGCCAGTGAAAGCGGCTGAATTCATATACATTCCAGTTAGAATATTTAACACTGGTGAGTTATCAGGAGCATAAGAAATAAAAAATATTGGGCGGCGAAAGTCGCTCAATTATTGATAAATAAAAGTAGACTATAAAATATAGTCAAATTTAATAGGAGATTAACATGGCAACAGCCTCAGATACATTAAGAAATCTTTCGGTACAGCCTGAAGATGGGAGCAATCAAGGCTTATTGATGCCTAAACTTCAATATAGGTTCCGTGTGAACTTTATTGATTTCGGAGCAGTAGGTGATGATCAAGGAGCATTAACTTTAACTAGACAAGTTATCGATGCCGCTCGTCCACAAGTACAGTTCGATGAGATTACACTGAATGCATATAATTCACGTGTCTACCTTGCTGGTAAACATACATGGCAGCCACTTTCAATAAACGTCAGAGATGATGCTTCTGGTTTAATATCAAAAGCAGTCGGCGCTCAGTTACAGAAGCAACTAGATTTCTTCGAACAACAATCAGCGGCTTCCGGACAAGATTACAAATTCTCTACTGAGATTCAAATCTTAGATGGTGGAAACGGAATCAATGCTCCAACAGTATTAGAAAACTGGTCATTAGCAGGTTGTTTCTTACAACAAGCAAACTATCAGACTCTAAACTATGGTACATCAGAAGCAGTTACAATCGCATTAACACTTCGTTATGACAACGCAATCCAAACAAATGGCAGTGGCGAATTAGCATCACTACCAGGCGCAGGCGTAGGACAAGGCGGATTACAAACTCAACGTAACCCAAGCGGAACTGTTTAATAGCGTTATTTTTGCTTAGGCAACACAAATTGAAGCCGAACTTAATTAATTTTAAGTTCGGTTTTTTGTTTCTGATAAATAATAAGATAGAGGAACAATAATGACTACATATCTTAGAGATTTCAGACATGCCGCGAGAATATTCTTACCGAATACTCAGTCCAATGCACCTAAGGTTAAATTTCTATTTCATGTATATTTTGAAATTAATGAATTAGCATATAAACCCCCAACCGGAGACAACTTCGGTATTCTTGTAAAATCAGTTAAACTACCTAGTTATAAGTTTGATACTGAAATAATGAATCAGTACAATAGAAAAAGAATAGTTCAAACTAAAATTAAATACGATCCAATCGAAGTTACATTCCATGATGATAATCAAAGTCAAGTAGCGGCAATGTGGAACGCATACTATCAATATAACTATGCTGACTCTATTAATCAAGCAGATGTACTTGGCGTCGCCGGCGCTGGAGCAAAGTATCAGGCTAGAAACATTTATAATAATACAATTGCTGGAGATGATAACTACGGTTATAGAGGTGGCTACACAAACGATGACGGAACAAAGATCCCTTTCTTTAAAGACATCACAGTATTTGGTTTTTGGCAACAGAATTTTATCGCATATACATTAATCAATCCTATCATAACTTCTTTTGCACATGATACATATGACTATGCTGAAGGTGGTGGTACGATGGCTAACACAATGTCACTTGATTATGAAACTGTAACTTACAATACAGGCAAGATGGATGCGGCATCGCCTGAACTTTTTGTTACTGGCTTTGGTAGTGCAAATTATGATCGAACACCAAGTCCATTAGATGATTATTCTGCTGAAAGCGATAGCATGAGTACTTTAAATGATGAAAGTAATCCAACTGGTGGTCAAGGCCCTAACCCTCAGCCAAGACCAAGTTCAGTATCTATCATCAATCAAGGTATGGCCGCGGCAATCGCCGCTAACCAAGCATCCAGCCCGAATAAACGTACACCTTCTGCTGAGGCTTTCTTTCCTACTAATGCATCTAGTCCAACAGACATTAACCAAGGAAACCAAGGCATACCAACAGTAGCAAATAATAACACAATATCAGACGCACCTACCACAGCAGGTAGACAAGTTAAATCAATTACGAATTATAGGTAGAATATAATGGCAACATCATTTGAAGTTAACGATTACGATCAAACAGTTAAAATCTTTAATAGTTTTTATACAGCAGATTTGGTTGTACCAGCGAATCAATGGGACGTAGTGTATTCATACTTTGTAGGAACATCAGTTAGTAGAGCCACTGCTTCATCTTTTGCATCAGTGCTGTTCAGAATTGCACAGGAATCTGGTGTTGAAGTAATGACTTTACTAGAAGATATTCAAGGTAAGTCACAAAATAACAAATTAGAACTGTCACAAACAATGGCTTTCTATTTAAATTTGATACGATCAAAAACTGCTCTGTATGGAGTAAGTACTGTACCTAGTCCCAATCAGGCAGTACAACGGAATGTACTACAATAAGGCGTTGCAATGGCACGAAGACAAAAGTATGCTCAAGGGTTATACGAAGTAAAAAACATAAACAAGTATGTAGGGAAAGGTAAGCCTAAATATCGATCTGGCTGGGAACTTACATTTATGATTTTTTGTGACACTAATGACAAAATTATTAGTTGGGCATCTGAGTCGATGGCTATTCCATATCGTCACCCAGTTACTGGTAAGCAACATAAGTATATACCAGACTTCTTTATCGTTTACCAAGACAAACTAGGCAAAGTTAAAGCAGAGATTATTGAAATTAAACCAAAGAAACAAAGTATTATTGAAAGCAAAGTTGCTAGTGCAAAAGATAGAATGACAGTAGCAATCAATCATGCTAAGTGGCAATCTGCTAATGCATATGCTAAATCACAAGGAGTATTGTTCAGAGTGATTACCGAAGATGATCTTTTCTATAACGGTAGGGCAAAGTAACTAAATAGATATATGACAAAGAAACTTGAAGAATTGTTTGACATTGCGTCTCAGGAAGAAAACGAATTAAACGAACCTATTCCAGGTGTCGCTAAGGAAGTTACCCAAGAAGCACTTAGTAACCTCGAGAAAATCGAAACAGCATTGCCTACTGTACGAGGTTTAGAAGCATCTGACCATGAGTTAGATGATTTAGCTACCAAGGCATCAACAAGTTTTCAGGACCTTATGGACTTAGGTATGCAAGTTGATTCACGTTTCAGTGGAGATATTTTTAGTGTTGCTAGTAGCATGTTAAACCATGCTATTACTGCAAAGACAGCAAAGTTAAACAAGAAATTAAAGATGATTGATCTTCAATTAAAGAAAGCAACACTAGATCAACGTCAAGCAAAACAAGATGAAAAAATAGATAATATTCCGCTAGGTGAGGTTGGACAATCACTTGATCGCAACGAATTACTGCGAGTATTATCTGGGAAAAACACGGAAGAATGATAAATATATTACACGGGAACAAAACATTATGAGAAGTCTTAAAAAATTTATCGCAGAAAGCGTTCATACTTATGATTACACAATCAAAGTAGCAGGAGACGTTGACAAGAACTTCCTAGAGTTGTTTAAATTCAACCTAGATAAGTTCTCGCCTATTAAGATAGAAGGTCCAAAGTCAACTCCAATTCAAGCAGATCCATATGGATTTCCAAATTTAAGCAACGAACCCGTTCACATATTTAAATGTAAATTTGCTTATCCTTGTACTGAACCAATGGTACAACAGATGGGTCAACTACTCGGACACAATATCAATTACATCAGAATGGTTAATACTTCTTATGATGATAGTATTACTAGAGAATTAGAGCAATATGAAAATCAAGCAGATCCAGCATTAGGGCAACCTGAGTTAGAAGATAATGGAAAAGAAGCAAGTGAAGCATATGGTGATAAGTATTTAGATAGTATACACAAACATGCAGAAGAAAAGAACGTAGGTAAAGTAGGTTTACCTGCTGATCAAAAGAACACAAAAGATTCATTTGATCCTTGGAAACCATGGACTGACGATAAAGTAAAAGGCGATAAGAGTCCAATGACTGATATCAAACGCGGTCCTAAACCAGCAACATCTGCGGGATTATAAAGGAAAATACAATGGATTTCAAAAACATATTAAATCAACTAGACGGCATCAACAAAGTAGATGTTAAGTCACCTAAAAGTAGACCTGTAAGCACCTCTAACGCTACTACACAGACATTAAATGAATCTGTTACTACAGAAGTCTCTACTGAATCAACTAAACCTTCACTAAAAGACGTATTTAATAGTCTTATGGAAGGCGATGTGACTATGGAGCCTGTCAAAGCAGGTGCAATGTCAATTAAATCAGGTGACAATGTAATTGGTACAGCACATACTCCGGCGGCCGCCAACTCAATGAAACAAGCGATTGATAAAGGTGAAATATCAATTGGCGATGATGAAATGAATGAAAGTGATGAAGATGAAAAGAAATCAGGCAAAAAAGGAATGTCAGCCAAGCAAAAGAAATTCTTTGGTAAAAAGAAAGAAGCAGTTGACGAAGCCAGATCACCAACTCAGATAATGAAAGACAAAGAAAAAGATGACAAAGACGCAAAACGTGATGACAAAGCAGAAAAAGCAGGCAAAGAAGTAGCCAAAGACGTTAAGTATGACAAGCGTAAGCATCCAAAGAAAGACGGTAAGGAAGTTACTAAAGACATAGAATATGATGAGTGGAAAGAAAAGAAAATGCCAAGCATTTCACGCATCAAAAAAATGTGTAAAGACGGATGTACTCAAGCAAAGATTTTAAAACTGCACCCTAAGTGCGATAAACAAAAGTTGAAAGATATGATTAAAAAATGTAAAACAAATTTAAAAGAAGGTGCAGACCACATTCTTAAAGCGGCTAAGCACATGGGTAAATCTCATGGCCTATGTAAAGGCGGATATGCATGTCCACATGATGCAGGTTCTGAAGGCGCAAGAGCATACCACGAAGGTTATAAAGAAGGTTTAGATGAATGCATGGGCATTCGTAACGAACCCGTTCTTGGAATGGTAGACGAAGATGAAGGCGAAGTAGTAGACACTATGGCATCATACGGTGCAATGGGTGAAGACGAAACTTACGAAGGTAATGCATTTTCAGGCGCACTTGCTAACACAGCAAAAGGCGAGAAGTTTGAAGTAGGTGGAAACACTTATACAAAGACTACTGAAGCAGACAAAAACATTGGTACTGATGACAAGTATGATTGGAACGCATCTACTGAAGGTGACAAAAAAGCAACATACGAAGATGCATGGGCATTTGAATCATTAGAAAAAGAATTAGAATCTCTTTTAAACGAAGGGGAAGCAAAAGTCGAAGAAGGTGTTAACATTTCAGTTCAGTCTGGAATGGAAGGACAAGAAGACAGAGTTAGTGTGAATGCTACAGATGCAGAAGCAGACAAATTAATCAAGTTCGTTAAAGACGTTGGCATGGGAAACTATGGCGACCCTGAAATGGAAGTTGTAACACCAGATGTTGCAGACGTATCATTCTATGGTTCAGAATCACCATCAGAAGAGCCTCAAGGTTCACATGATGACATGCTCAAGTTAATGGGTATCGTTGATATGGAAGATGATGCAGAAGCTCCTGGAACTACTGACTACGAAGATGAAGAAGCAGTTGATTCTGTTGATGTTCAAGTAGTTGACGGTGATTCAGAAGAAGAAATGTGCGAAGCATGTGGATCAAAAATGACTAACGAAGGTTGTGGTTGTTCTAAGACTGACGAAGGCGCTCAATATCCAGCAGATGACGGATCACACAATTCATCTAACGATGAAAAAGGTAATGCGGCAGCCAATGCGGCACTAGCATCAAACGATGCTGACACTCCTCAACTTGTAAAAGAAAAAGAATCTGATGCAGAGATGGACGATCATGCAGAACGTGCAGGTAAAGAAGTTGCACATGATGCACATTATGACGGTCGTAAGCATTCAGGCAGAGATGGAGAAGATGTCACTAAAGATTTAGAATATGATGACTACAAAGATAAGCATCACATGGAAGAAGATCAAGGCACTAATGACAAAGAAGATGAGTCATTAGCCATGAAAGACGGCAAAGAATCTGGCAAAGAACAATCTATGAAAGATCGTAGAAACGAAAGATACGGTAAGTTCGGTAAGAGAGATGAAGAACATAGAGAAAAATCTTTAGAAGAAACTCTTGCTCAGTTAGATGAAATTGCATTAGACGAAGGATCAGAAGCATCAGAAGAGCCTACAAAGCCTTTATCACAGCATGACGATGACAACTTAACAACAGAAGGCGCAGAAGACGCTCCAGCAGATAGCAATGATGGATCAATCGAACCTGTAACTGAAACTCAAACTGATGATCAAAGAGAGTTTGCAGTAGCAGAAAGTGAAGAAGAAGAAGTAACAGAAAGTGAAGAAGAAGAACTCACTGAATGGGCCAACGATGCTGGTAAAGACGGCACTGAAACTTCATTCGAACAAGACATCGACTTTATGACTAAAGTAATCTCAGGTGGACTTAACAAGCAGAAATCAACAGGTCAAACAACTATTCCAGTTATTGCAGGTCAAAATGATCGCACTGGCTACAATGGTGCTGACTTAGTTAAAGAAGGCTCTGTAATGTCACATGATGGTCTAGCAGGTTTAATGCACAAGATTGACGAGTTAAGTAAATAACTAGCATCAATAATAACAATAAATACCCGGCTTAGTCGGGTATTTTTTTGGCTATCGACTTCTAATTGCAAACGATAAATACTACTATTAGGATAGAATTACTATGGCACAAAGAAATATTGACTTCGGATCATTTCCAGACGATCCTAATGCAGATGCGATACGCTCGGCATTTGAGAAAGTACAGTTAAACTTTACAGAGGTATTTGCTGGTCTAGGTGATCAAGCAGTAGTCTCTGTCAATAAAACTGCCGGTGCTGGAATATCGGTTAATCAGCCAACTGGCAACGTTGTTATCACAAACAAGTTAGCATGTGTAACAGTACAATCCTCATCACTAGATTTAGGTCTGAATACAGCAGATACATTATCAGCAGTATCATTAACGAGTGCTTCACAATCAGTATTCGTTGATCTACCATCAAACATCACTACAGGGTTAGTGAATTTATCGTTAACTGGTAATTTAATTGCAGAAAACATAGTATCAAATGCAAACTTAACTACTACAAATCTAGTAGTATCAAGTAGTGCTGATTTTTCAACTGTTCCTCTTAGTGTACTATCATTAACTTCTACTGGTAACATCTCCGGTGGTAATTTATCTGTAGGTGGTACAGGGCAGATTACAGCAGGCCCTATTCTAGCAGGAAATGTTTACGCAAATGCAGGTACAATTAAAGGCTCAGTATTATCTGGAAGTCTTTCAACTGCGGCTCAGCCAAACATCACATCGGTAGGAACATTAACATCATTAGCAGTAACTGCAAACGCAGATTCTGGAAACGTTAACGCAACAGGTGGTGTATTTACATATGTATCTGGAGACGGTGCTAATTTAACATCAGTTCCTGGAGCACAAATTACAGGAACAGTAGCGTTCGCAACAACAGCAAACGCAGTAGCAGGTGCAAATGTAAGTGGAGAAGTTGGCTTTTCAGCAGTCTCAAATTCAGTTTCTGGAGCAAATGTCTCTGGCGAAGTAAACTTTGCAGATACAGCAAATAGTGTTGCAGGTGGCAACGTATCAGGTGAAGTATTAAATGCCTCAATTGCTAACTCAGTAGCAGGAGCCAATGTCTCTGGTGAAGTTGCTTTTGCTACAACTGCTAACGCAGTAGCCGGGGCAAATGTCTCAGGTACTGTAGACTTTGCAAATGTAGCAAATAATGTAGCAGGAGCAAATGTCTCTGGTGAAGTAGCATTCGCAACAACAGCAAATAGTGTTGCAGGTGCCAATGTTTCTGGAGAAGTCGGATTCTCAGCAGTCGCTAATTCTGTCTCAGGCTCAAATGTAGTAGGAGAAGTTAACTTTGCAGATACAGCAAATAATGTAGCAGGTGCTAATGTATCGGGTGAAGTTGCTTTCGCAGACACAGCAAACGCAGTAGCGGGAGCCAATGTTAGTGGGACTGTATCAAGTGCTTCAACATCAGGTACGGTAACAACAGCCGCACAACCAAACATCACATCAACAGGCACTCTAACATCATTAAATGTTACAGGAAATGTTGACTCTGGTAATGTTAATGCATCAGGTGGAGTATTTACATATGTCTCAGGCGATGGAGCAAATTTAACAGCAATAGATGGACAACAAGTTACTGGTGAAGTAGACTTTGCACAAGTAGCAAACTCAGTTGCTGGTGCAAATGTATCAGGTGAAGTAACTAATGCGGCAACTGCAAACGCAGTAGCAGGTAGTAACGTAAGTGGTGCAGTAAGTTTTGCAACTACAGCAAATGCAGTAGCAGGTGCTAATGTCTCCGGTACTGTATCTAGTGCAACAAGTGCAACTACAGCAGGTACAGTAACAACTGCAAGTCAACCAAACATAACATCAACAGGTACTCTAACATCATTAAATGTTACAGGAAATATCGATGCTGGTAACGTAACAACAACTGGTCTTATTACTGGTGATGGTGGTGGTATATCTAACATCTCTGTATCAGCAGGTGCTTTTATTGAAAACGGTACAAGTAATGTACAAGTAGATCCAAGTGGTCCGATCAGAGTATCATCTGCTGGAACAGCAAACATATTATCAGTTAAAAGCACAGGCACAGAAGTAGTAGTAACAGGTTCAATGTCTGTGTCAGGTGGATTCGATAACAACATCGACTTCAATAGTACTGCTAACTTAGGACCTGAAAGTAACGTAACAATTACAGGTGGTTCTGCAGGTGCATTCTTAGCAACAGACGGTGCAGGTGTTTTATCATGGGACACAGCAACTTTAGTACCAGCACAAGGTGCAAACACACAAGTCATATTCAATGATGGTGGCTCACTATACGCAGGTAACGCAGGATTTACATACAATAAGACAACAGGTAACTTAAATGTACCTGGTTCTGTTGATGTTGTTGGCAGTATATCTGCTGGAATAATAGGCGGAAGTCTAACAACACCAGCACAACCAAATATTTCATCTGTTGGAACATTAACAGGATTAATACTAAGTGGAAACTTAAACACTAACAGTGACCTAATTACAAACGCTGGTAACATTACAATATCAGGTGGCAGTGGAACATTTATAGGTGATGCCGGTGGATTAACTAATATCCCAGGAGCAAATGTTAGTGAAGTTCCTTTAGCAACTTTAGCAACAACTGCAACAACTGCAAACGCAGTAGCAGGTGCAAATGTCTCTGGCGAAGTTGGCTTTGCGGCAGTCGCTAATTCAGTAGCCGGAGCGAATGTCAGTGGAGCAGTTGCATTAGCAACAAGTGCTACAACAGCAAACGCAGTAGCAGGTGCTAATGTATCAGGTGCTGTAAGTTTTGCAACAACTGCTAACGCAGTGGCTGGAGCAAATGTCTCAGGTGCAGTTGCACTAGCAACTACAGCAACTACAGCAACATCAGCCACTTCAGCAACAACAGCAGGTACTGTAACATCAAACGCACAACCAAACATCACTAGCACTGGTACGTTGTCATCATTAACAGTTACTGCTAATGTGTCTGCAGGGAATGTATCAGGCGCAGGTGGTGTGTTTACATATGTAACTGGAGACGGAGCAAACTTATCATCAATCGCAGGTGCGAATGTTGGAGGTCAAGTATCATTTGCGGCAACTGCTAACTCAGTAGCAGGTGGAAATGTCTCAGGTACGGTAGCA